>OLLK01000159.1_pt1 | contig 47205 bp, 44 predicted proteins | sample 1604531 | NCBI WGS metagenome assembly OLLK01 (sample SAMEA104055722, study PRJEB20765) | soil metagenome | isolation source: soil | reverse complement strand
AAGCTCAAGTCCAATGAACGGTTTGGTGTCATTTGATGTCTGGTTTAAATCAAATATACACTTTTTATCTTAAGTTAGTGCCATTACTCTTGAGAGGGGCGAGGGGTGTGTTATCCGTTTTAAGGTAAAAGAAAAATGAAAAGCGATAAAGGAAAGACCAAACGCGCAGAGTTCCCCTGTTGTCTAAAGGCCCTCCTCGAATGGAGGGCGAAGAGTGTGTTATTCGCATCCACATAAGAATTTCATTATTTTAGCTTTAGTATATTCACCTGCACCCATATGCGCCGCAAAATTATCCCATACAACACTAATCTCAAACCGCTATCACGAAAGTTAAGGAATGACAGTACATTAGGCGAGGTTTTGCTTTGGAATGAACTAAAGAACAAACAGTTTTATGGGTATGATTTTCACCGTCAAAAGCCATCGCTAAATTACATCGTCGATTTATATTGTTATGAACTGGAGTTGATAATTGAAATTGACGGACTTTATCACAGTTGGGCGGAACAAAGCGATAAGGACATATTACGTGAAAAGGAATTGGAAAACTATGGTTTGACGATTCTTCGTTTCACAGAACAGGAGGTACGAAAAGATATGTTGAATGTTTTGCGAACGATAGAATTGCATGTATATAACCGAAATCCTGACGCGCTTACTTAGGCCGAGCACGAAGAACACACCCCTCCTCCCCTCTCAAGAGGGGAATCGCACGGGCCGCCGCTTTTTTTAAGCGCTACTTATTCAAGCTTCTCAACTTTTCCCTTATATACAATCCCGCCGGCGTCAGTTGCGCCTCGGTCCAGCCGCCATTTACAGGCGCACCGGGCATCAGCAAAGCCGTCGTTTCCTGTTTATCGGTGATATTCCAGTTCGTCCAGCTCAGTTTGTTTTTCTCCATCCAATCGAACCAGGTGTTAACAAGCGCCTGGTCAAATTTGCCATTGCCGTTTGATTCGCCTACACCCCATTCGGTGATGATCAACGGAAGGCCTTTTTTTAGGGCAATATCAGCTTTGGCCCTTAGTTTTTCCTGGTGATTGGGGTCTGAAGCATAAAAATGGAAGGAATAGGCGATGTTTTTGAAACCGGTAACTGGGTTGTCTGCCACAATATTAACATCCTGGTCCCAATGCGGGCTGCCAACAATGATAAGGTTATCAGGATCATATTTTCGTATTTCGGTAATTAGCTGTACGGAATAGTTTTTAACCGTATCCCAGCTAACGTTGCTCCAAGGTTCGTTCCATATCTCATAAATCACATTGGGCACACCTGAATATTTTTTAGCCATTTCGGTAAAAAATGCTTTTGATTGAGCCAGGTGCAGGTTGCTGTGATGATCGTGCCAGTCTATCAATACATATACACCGTCCTTGATGGCCTCGTCCACTACACTTTCTTCCAGCTGGGTTTGTGCCGCCGGCTCCTGCAGGTAACCGTGAGCGGGTTCAACACCCATTGCGGCACGCAAAATCGTTACCTTAAAATCACCCGCCAGCCAGTCCACAACTGCGGGATTATAATATTTGCGCCCCTGCCATAAACTCCACGAAAGGCTAATGCCGCGCAGTTGCGGCGGTATGCCGTTTTTATTGACGATTTGGCCGTTGACCACGCTCAGTGCGCCGTTTAACTGCACGGGCGTTTGGGCAAAAACTGATTGGGTAATAATGGAAATAAATAATAGAATCGTGGCCGTCTTTCTCATTTTTGAATATTATCGACCTGAAATGTATGGGAATATTTTGGTTATTGGCTGATGATGCAAAAAAACTACTATGAATTGTTAAACGAGCGCAAAGACGCGATGCATCGCGTCTTTACCAACGGCCGACGCTATTATTTGGAGTAATAATCGTATACCGCCTTACCGATCTTCGCTATCGCGCCCTCCCGCGTAGGCTCATCGTTGGTCGAATTGCAGACAAATACCGAAATGATGATATGTTTTCCGTTCGGCAGCGTCATGATGCCCACATCGTTAGTTGCAGGGCTTAATCCTTCAGCGCTTGTTGGCGACGACCCGGTTTTGTGGGCTATTACCGTTCCGTCAGGCAGTAAACCCTTTAATCTTTTGGGACCTGTCGTGGTGCTCAGCATTATCTTATACAAGGTGTCTGTGGTAGGTTTTGCCAATATTTTTCCGTTGTAAAACATATTAAGCAGCTCGGTCATCTCCACCGGCTTGCACCAGTTGGTGTACTGCAATTCCCATGACGCAGCCATCTCGGCTTCCGAGGTTCTTATTGCAATGCCCCTTATACCAATCTGCAGCATATAAGCCTGCACGGTTTTTGGCCCGTCAATCAGCCTCAGTAAAATATCACAGGCGCTGTTGTCGCTTTGCGCTATCATATAATCCAGAAATTCGCTTAACGGGAAGTCGCCGCCGTCCGGGTATTTATCCCGCATCGGGCTCCAGATAACTTTGTCCCAGTCCTTTTTTTTGACATGAATAATTTGATTCAACTGCAGCTTCCCGGTATCCACCAAATGCAACACCGTTAAGGCAATCGGGAATTTCATTACACTGTGCAGCACCAGGCGCGCCTTGCCGTTATAGCTCAGTGTATCGCCGGTTTCCATATTCCTGATCGAAACGCCTACAATTCCCTTAACCGGTTTTGCAATTTGTTCGATCTGTTTACGTAAAACTTGGTCGTTACCCTTCTGCGAAAATGCCGGGGCAACAAAAACCAAAACAATAAAAGCAGGTAAAAAACACTTTTTCATATTTGCTATAACGCAATTATTTGGTGTGAAGTTTAATCCAATCGGAAATTATCTGCATCGCCGCTGGCGACATGGTTTCCTGTATATCAGCATATTCATCTACCTGCCCGGTATTAGCCGTTTGCAGTAAATGATTCAATCCGGGCAGGGCCTTTACTTCAACATTCTGGTTGCCGTTTTTAGTAAGTAATTGCTTAATGACGGCCAGGTTTTCAGCAGCATTTACCTGCATGTCCTTGTCGCCGTTAATGGCCAGTACCGCACATTTTATTTTATCCAGGTCCTTTTCAGGGTCATAAGTGATAAAGAACCGCAACCACGGCGACTCATAGATCGCGTTAAACATTTTTAATATCCGGGCAGTAACGTCACCGCTGGCATTTAATGCATCCAGCGTTTGCGGGCTTTGCTGCTTTTGCCAGGTTTCAAAAGCGATCGTTGCATTTTTATCGAAGGTTTGCTCATCTGGTGACGAAGCGAATAACCTCAATAACTGCAAATGAATCTTTTCATACGTGTTAACTGCATTGGTGTCAACGCCCTGCTGTTTTAGAGAGTTTGCGTACTGTTCGGCAAGTATTTTCGCACCGCCTGCCTCCGACGCTCCCCACATTACTATAAAACTAACATCCCTGCGCCTTGCGGCCACCATGGGTGCTATCATGCCGCCCTCACTGTGGCCGATCAGGCCGAGGTGTTTTTTGTCCACATCATTCCGGGTTTCCAGGTAATTCAAGCTGGCTTCCACGTCGTAAGAGAAATCGAGGCTGGTTTTGCTGTTGATGCTGTCGCCTATTGAGCTTTTGCCGGCTCCCCTGTCATCAACCCGTAAAACGGCAATGCCATTCCGGGTAAGGTAATCAGCCAACACCATGTACGGTTTATGGCCCTTCATCATAGTGCCATCCCTGTCCTGTGTGCCGCTGCCGCTGATGATGATCACTGCAGGGTATTTGCCATCACCATTAGGGCGGGTAAATGTGGCGCCATAATGCAGGCTTTTGTTCGCGTTGTCGTATTCTACGTCTTCGCTGTGGTAGGGAAATGGCGGCTTTGGTGTTTGGGAACGTACCGGGTCAGTCGCCAGCGCTTTGTTTTCAGCTTCGCTGATGCGTTTCAGGTTAATGCCTATTTTACCGGGGCCTTGTTTAAATGTTCCGCTTATGCCGTCTTTTCCGTCCCAAACGCCGGTATACCCGCCGTTCAGCACCGCGCACTTTATAAACAGGCTGTCCTTTTTCAACCAGGTATTTTCACACTTTATCCCGAAGGCCTTCTGATCAGGACTATCGAAAGTTGAAATATAGCTGGTATCGGCTGTCTTTTTAATATTAAACACCAGGTGCAGATTAGTTCCGCCGATAGTTATTGAACCGACCCAGCTGCCCGTAATATCCTGCGCCTTAAGGTGACAAAAGCCCATGATACAAAAAGCAGCTAAAAATATTTTTTTCATGAATTTTGATTTAAACGACGGTTTTTAAAATAGATGTAGGAATATGCATAAGGAAATATGGTCATTACGGCAACCATGCATAACATGGCAATGGTGGCTGACTCCGGCGGCAAAAAGAGGGTTAACAGGGTGATCAGAATTCCGCCGACAAACCATATCCTGCCCGCTACGCGATGCGTTGCCCGCCAGTTATCCTCGCTCTCCAGCGCCCATGGTGTGCGAAAGCCCGCAAAATAATTTGGTTTTATATTATTGAACATGTTACCAAAAAAAGCCATCATCAGCCCGATCACCGGCAACATTAACCTTTCTATTTTAAAACCGCGGTGTGCGGTTGCAAAAATGATCACGATATCCAAAGCTGCCATAAATACAACTATGCCAAGAGCGATTTTCTGGAACGTGGCTTCCCCATATTTTACCTGTTTTTTGGGGTCGATAGCAGGCAAAAATTTTAACAAAAGGTAAACAAGTGCAGAGGCTCCCATTAAAACACATGGCCCAGCCAGGAACTCGCTTTTATTGCCATAACGGTCAACATTGCCATTAAACCCGTAATGCAGCGGCACAATTTGAGGCAGCGACGAGTAAATGAATAATAAATATGCGGCCGGCAACAACCATATTACCAGGGCAGCCCCGTCTGTTATCGTAAACTTTTTCATTGTGATATTATTTCTTTTTTGATTGTAAATTGATGATCCATGTCAGCATTTCGTCCATTACGGTTGTGCTTAGCGAGTAATAAATAAACTGCCCCTCCTTTACCGATGCCACCAGGCCGGCCTGGCGCAGCAGATCCAGGTGATGCGAAATACTCGGCTTCGAAATATTAAACCGGTCGGCTATCTCGCCCGCCGTCAGGTCTTTTTCCTTCAGCAAATCAAGTATCTCTCGTCGGGTGGGGTCGTTAAGGGCTTTAAAAATCGAGTTCAAGTCGTCCTCCATTTAAATATTTAGACAAATATCTAAATACTTTTTTAATTTCAAACAATGCATTACATTTATTTTTTATTCCGTAAATCTTTTCAATGAAATTCAAAATCGTTTTGCTGCTGATTTTTAGCTGCTTGCTATGCGCAATCACTGCAAAAGCACAAAACGCCGATAAAAGCTTCGCGGACTCTCTTGCAAAAAAATTCGATTACTACCGATTAAAAAATACGCACGGCGTTTTATTTGCCCACTTTGATAAAACTGTTTACACCAATAACGAGAATGTTTGGTTTACAGCGTACTTGCTGAACAATGATAAAAACAGATTAAACAACGTGTTGTCGGCCGTATTGGTAAAAGATGATGACCATTCCATCGCACTTACAGAAAGGTTTGTAATGGTTGACGGTATGGCCTTTGGTAACCTGTTCCTGCCTGACAGTATAGCAACGGACAATTACAGTTTTATCCTTTACACCAATGAAATATATAACGGCAAACCGGCAAACACTTTCATTCAACCCGTTACTATAAAAAACACCAGCGAAACTTCGTTCCATGCCACGCTTACCCTGTTGGACACAGACAAGATTCCGCCTTCCGGTAAACGACGAATACAACTGGTAACCAATGCAAAAGGTTCCACCATCATTGCCAATGCCGTCGTAACCTATCATGCAGGCGATTTGGCCCACCCTTTTTTTGCCGGTAAAGTCAAGACCGACTATGCTGGTCAATATATATTCTCCGTACCGGCAAACGCAATCAATAGCAGCAATAGTAATTTTGAGGCGAAGATCACTTTCGGAAAAGAATCAAACACGGTGCGGCTGGTATTGCCTGTTTTTACCGGTATGCCGCAAATAAGGTTTTATCCGGAAGGCGGCAACCTTTCAGATGGCGTATTGAACATTGTTGGGTGGGAAGCAAAAAACACGGCCGGAAATCCAGTGGAACTTGCCGGCGTACTTTTTAAAGATGGCAAACCAGAAGATACTGTTTATACCAATTCCTATGGCATAGGTAAATTCAGACTTTACCCGCAAATTCACAGCAGGTATTATTTAAAGCCTCTTTTGTCCGGCACGAGAGACACCATATACAATTTGCCGGCAGTCGCATTCGACTCGCCGATAGTTACGGTTGCCAAAGCGATAACCAATGATACGCTGAGCTTGATCATCAGGGCCAAACGGACTCAAAAAGTATTTGTCGTAATTCACAATTTCCAAAATACCTTTTTCAACTTTGAAATCGAAGCGATGGCCAAAGGAAAACCGGTAAAAGTGATACTGGATGCAGTTCCAAAAGGAATTTCGGAGATCACCATTTTAGATAGCCTGCACCGGCCATGTGCCGAAAGGCTTTTCTTTGCACATTACAACCGCCGGAATGCGCTGTATATTCATACCGATACCGACAACTATAAAAAACGGCAGAAAGTAACCATCGATCTTGCTCTTACCAACGCAGACGGTAAGGCCGACAGCGGGCTGGTTTCCATCGCCTGCGTACAAGCCAACCGGTACGAGGTAAAAAGGGCGATGGACATTGAAAGCTATTTTTACCTGGTTGATCCGATAGGTCGAATCCCATTAAAAGAGCGTTATATGGGTGCCGGTGCCGAAGACAAGAAATACCTGGAAGATGTTTTATTGATTAAAGGGTGGCGGCGTTATACCTGGCCCGGTTTGCTCAGCGCAATACCAAAAGACACGATAAAAAAAGCGGATAACCTATTGTTTAAAGGAGCCATTACCAGTTACGATAAGCCTTTAAAAAAGCCAAAGAACCTATTAATGTTCAAAGATTCTTCGTTAACGCCGTTGACTACTGATTCAATTGGGAAATTCACAATAACAAACGAACAATTGTTTACCGCAGAAGATAAAAAAGTTAAAATTTTTGGCAATGGCAAGGCACAGGATGGATTAGAACTTCGGCTGGCCGATCCTTACGGCCGGATTGACAGCGTGCTTTCACTAAGTTACCTTCCTATTCCGGTAATAAACCATCCAACCGGCTCTATTCAAGACGTAGAAATCTTGACAAACCAGGTGGTGCGCCTTAAGCAGGTTAACATAAAAGCCAGTAAAGACGATCGCTATTACAACGCGCGACCCCGGGGCGCACTCGCAAATGAATGCGGAGACTATGTTTGTCTTTATAATATTTTGAATTGCCCCAATCACCGCAACGATTTCCGAAACAGGCCGGCGGTGTTGGGTGAAACGTATACGTACTTGGGACAGCCCCTATACACTTACATGGGCTGCACAGGAGAACAACCAAAATCGGATAAGGGGATTACAAAAACATTAAATGGCATCTATTATGCAATGGAGTTTTATGGGTCCGATTACTCAAAAATAAACCCGCCCATCACTGAATATCTTTCAACTATTTACTGGAAGCACTTATTAAGGCTATCATCAACAACCAAAAATGCGTTCAGCTTTTATACCAGCGATATTGCCGGCCAGTTTAAGATCATTATCCAGGGCATCAGCCCGGACGATGTTATTTATGGCGAGAAAGTTTTTAAGGTAGTTAAATAGTTGATTGAGTTGGATTAAGTTGATTAAGTTGACTGAGTTAGTAACGTTATCAAAATTTAATCAACCATTTAACTTAATCAACCTAATCAACCAACTTGCTTTTCACTCCAAATTTTTCGATACTTACATTACTTATCAAAACCCCATCATGCAAAGAAGAAATTTCCTGAAAACAGGTGCCGTAGCAGGCTTAACTTTAACTACGCTGGCCTCAGCCTCATGTAAACAAGCCTCGTCGCCTGCCCGCGGGCAGGATGCACAAAAAGCGGACGATTTTGAATTGAATGAAGTAACTATCGATGCGCTGCAGCAAAAAATGCAAAGCAAGGCTTATACTTCGCGGCAGATTACAGAGCTGTATTTAAGACGGATAGATGCGATAGATAAGAAGGGGCCGAAATTAAACGCTGTGATTGAACTTAACCCCGACGCACTGGATATTGCCGATGCGATGGACAAGGAACGTGCAGCCGGGAAAGTGCGCGGGCCTTTGCATGGCATACCGGTTTTGATAAAGGATAATATAACTACAGGCGATAAGATGCACACCACGGCGGGGGCAGCTGCTATCTCCGATAACATCATGAAGGAAGATGCCTTCATCATCAAAAAGCTACGGGATGCCGGCGCGGTATTACTCGGAAAAACCAATTTGAGCGAGTGGGCAAATTTCCGTTCCACCCGGTCGACGAGCGCCTGGAGCAGCCGGGGCGGCCAAACCAAATGCCCGTATATTTTGGATCGCAACCCAAGCGGGTCAAGCGCTGGTTCCGGCTCAGCAGCATCAGGAAATTTGTGTACGATCGCTATTGGCACGGAGACGGATGGTTCCATCGTATCGCCGTCGTCCGTAAATGGTCTTGTGGGCATTAAGCCGACGGTTGGGTTGTGGAGCAGGGCTGCAATTATTCCGATCTCCAAAACACAGGATACGGCCGGCCCCATGGCCCGCACAGTGAGGGACGCCGCCATTTTATTGGGTGCATTGGCCGGCGAAGATTCGAATGACCCTTATACAGCCGCCAGCAAGGGTAAAATAGAAGCCGACTATACCAAATTTTTAGATGCTGATGGCCTGAAAGGCAAGCGCATCGGCGTGGAAAAAGATGGTTTAAAAGTAAACCCGCAGATGGACCCAATATTTAAGGAAGCGATTGACCTGCTAAAAAGCAAAGGCGCTACTATTGTTGAGGTTGAGCTTTACAAACAACTAAAAGGGATAGGTAAGGATGAGTTTACGGTGTTGCTTTATGAATTTAAAGATGGTTTAAACCAGTATTTGGCCAAAGCCCATTCAAAGGTTAAATCGCTGGCGGATGTGATCGCTTTTAACAAGCAGAACGAAGCCACTGCAATGCCGTTTTTTAAACAGGAAACCCTGGAGCAGGCACAAACAAAAAAAGGATTGGACGAAAAGGAGTACCTCGATGCAGTAGCTAAAACCACCGGGACTACGCGTACTGCTATCGACAAAATCATGGCCGATAACAAGCTTGACGCCATTGTAGCGCCAACAAATGGCTTCGCTGTTTGCATCGACCTGGTTAATGGCGACTATGATAACGGCTTTTCTTTCTCAGGGCCGGCAGCTATGGCGGGCTACCCCCATATCACTGTGCCAATGGGTTATTTTAACGAACTGCCGGTAGGTATTTCATTTATTAGTACCGCTTACAAAGAAGCCGATATTATTAAACTGGCTTACGCATACGAGCAGGCTTCGAAAAAGCGGGTTGCGCCAAAGTTCAAGGTTGATCTGTTTGGCTAATAAGCGCTATTTCGCAGTTGATGTGTCTGCTTTATCCTCCAGCCGTTTCATGATCTTTATCATCATTTCGTTTTGATATTCGAGGTGCGATAAAATGGTTTCAATTTCCAGCTCGGCCTGCAGGTTTATTTTAAGGTCCTCTTCGTCTCTCAGGTCGGCGCGGACTGACTGAACGTTCTGCCCGATCATGATCAGCGGCAGCAAAAAAAGCTGTATCATATTGGAGATAAACAACCACAGCACAAAGGCCGGAAACGGATCGAACCTCGCGGCCTTTGGCGCAAACATATTCCAGGTCAACCAAACTACCGTCCAGGTAAAAATGATCAGGAAAAATGCCATGGTACCCACATGGTTGGTAATCCAAACGGCTATCCTGTCAAGCATTGACTTTTTTAGCTTGCTTTTGGTAGTGGTGCGTAAAATTTCTTTTCGTTTGTTGATACAGTCCTGGATGGACATGGGTGCTTGAGTTGCCATAGTTAGTGTTAATTAGGGGTTCTAAATTGTACAACCAAATTTAATAATTTGAAACTGAAATATTAAAGCCCGCAACCCAATCATACGCTAGTTTTGTAGTCGGTCAAACAATTTAAAAATCCTATATTTCGAAAAAATTAATGATATGGAATTCGGCCGCATACCACACGAAGAATTAGCATTAACCGACTTTACGCTCCCACCCGACCCGGAATTAACCATCAATACGCTGCTGGCTGCCAAAAACAAAGGCACACTGCAGGTGCGGGTTGGCTGCGCCAAATGGGGGCGCAAGGAATGGCTGGGCAAGATATATCCGCCCAAAACCAAGGACGCCAACTTTTTGGATGAATATGTAAAGCATTTTGACTGCATCGAATTGAACGCAACCTTTTACAATATCTACGGCTCACAGGTGATCAGCAAATGGAAGGACAAAGCCGCTACGAATCCGAATTTTAAGTTTTGCCCAAAATTTTCGCAAAGCATCACCCATATCCGCCGGCTAAAAAATGCCGACGAGATCACCACACAATACTACGCCGGCATCGAAGCGCTTGGCGACGCGCTTGGGCCGCTATTTTTGCAGGTAGGCGATAATTTTACCCCTAAAAGCATGCCCGACCTGAAGGCTTATCTTCAAAAGCTGCCGACAGACGTACCAGTTTTTGTCGAGGTGCGGCATAAGGATTGGTTCGCCGTCCCTGAGGTTCGTGCGGAGTTTTTTGGTATGCTGCATGAACTAAACATCGGCGCCGTAATAACCGATGCCGCCGGCCGGCGCGATGTGATCCATATGGAATTACCCACGCCGCATGCCTTTATCCGCTTTGTAGGCAACAGCCTCGACCCTACCGACTACAAACGCGTTGATGATTGGGTGGAACGTATTGTTAAATGGAAAGAAATGGGCCTGCAATCCGTTTGGTTTTTTATGCACCAGCATGATGAACGGTACTCGCCGGAGTTGGCGGATTATGTTGTGGAAAAACTAAACGAGCATTTAGGTTTAAACTTAATGCGGCCGACGTTTATGGATAGGGATAGCGCACCTGATCAGTGATATTTAATCACAGATTTATTCAGATTAAGATGATAACACTGATGCCTGTTTGACCAATATCATTTTATAAATCACAGCGCGATAGGAATCAGTGTAATCATAAAAATCACCTAAGAAATCTGTGATCAAAAATTTAATCACGGATTTATTCAGATTAAGATGATGACACTGATGCCTGTCTGACCAATATCATTTTATAAATCACAGCGCGATAGGAATCATTGTAATCATAAAAATCACCTAAGAAATCTGTGATCAAAAATTTAATCACAGATTTATTCAGATTAAGATGATGACACTGATGCCTGTTTGACCAATATCGTTTTATAAATCACAGCGCGATAGGAATCATTGTAATCATAAAAATCACCTAAGAAATCTGTGATCAAAAATCAACGGTCAAGACACCATCCCCGATATCACATTAATACTCAATGCCAATATCGCGGTATTAAACGCAAATGAAAGCAGCGCATGCATGGTGCAAACACGCCGAATCCTGCGCGAAGTGATATTAACATCGGAAACCTGGAAGGTCATGCCGACGATGAAGGAGAAGTAAACAAAATCACGGTAATCTGGCTCATCCTTGCCAGGAAATTGCAGGCCACCTTCTGCTTTGGTTATTCCGTCGATATCCGTATCCGGATCATAATACAAGTGCGCATAACGCAATGTATAAATGGTGTGCAGCAGCCACCACGAAATGATCACAGCCGTTATGGCCAGAAGGATATGTTCGTTTTTACCTGCCTCCGGCAGCCCCTTGGTTGATTTTAACAGGTAAACAATTGCGCCCAGGCTAACTACGGCTGCAGTCGTAATAAAAATAAACAGGAAGGTTAGGCTGGAATCCTGCAAACGGGCGATACGCCTCACTTCGCGCGGGTGCGAGGACAAAATAATAACCCAGTTAAGCAATATCACAGTAAGCGCACAGCCTATCCAGCAAATTAAAATTAATGCCGGGGTTTTCACGCTGCCGCGAAAGCAGACAAAGACGATCGCACTAACAGCCAGTGCTATCATTAAGCGATAATGGGCATCCAGGCGATAGAAAAAGCGTTTATCAGTTTTTATAGTTTTTGTCATGATTGATTGTCCATAGTCGATAGACCATAGTCCTTGGTCATATTGGTAAAAACAAAAATATATTTTTAAATCGATCTATTCGCCATGGTCCACCGATCGCGGACTAAAAAATAATCTCCGCCACACGCCCAACCTGGCCATCTTCAAGCCGTACTTTAATACCACGTGAATGAAAAGCGGAACTGGTAAGCAAATCCTTCACAATACCGCGGGTGAGTTTACCGCTGCGCTGGTCTTTTTTCAGGATGATGTCGACTTCAAGGCCGGGGTATATGTCGCTTCTGTTTCGTCCGTTCATTATTATTGTTGGGATTTCACCGATTATTTACTTGGGATTTCACCGATTATTTATTGTGATTTCACCGATTAAGAATATCAGGCGATCAGGTTATTAATTGCGGTTTCAACTTTTGCAAAATCAAAGTTGTTAAGCACTTTGTCCATCGCCGCCGTTATTTCATTATTGTTCAAATTGCCTATACTGCCCTCATGCGTATGATTCACCCGCTTATCGGGCTCAAATTCTCCTTTTTCGATAGCCGCCCCTACCTGTTTATAGGCATCGCGAAAGGGCACGCCGCTTAATACCAGACGGTTTACTTCTTCCACGCTAAAAAGGTAGGCGTATTTAGGGTCATTTAAAATAGCGGTATTAACGCTGATATTTTGCAGCATGAATGTCGCCATTTGCAGGCAGTGTTTCAGGTCGGCAAAGGCTGGGAACAGTAATTCCTTTAATAATTGCAGCTCGCGGTGATAGCCGGATGGCAGGTTCGTGGTCATCATGGCCACATCGTTGGGTAAAGCCTGCAGGCGGTTGCACTTGCCGCGCATGATCTCCCAAACATCCGGGTTCTTTTTATGTGGCATAATACTGCTGCCGGTGGTCAGTGTGTCCGGGTAACTTACAAAAGCAAAATTCTGGCTTAAGTACAGCGCCTGGTCCATCGCCATTTTGGCAAGCGTGGCAGCAATAGACGATAACGCCTGGGCGATCACCCGCTCAGTTTTACCCCTGCCCATTTGGGCGTACACCACGTTATAATTCAAGCTGTCGAAGCCTAAAAGTTTTGTTGTTAGTGTTCTGTTTAAAGGAAATGACGAGCCATAACCGGCCGCCGACCCAAGCGGATTTTTATTGGTGATCTTCCACGCAGCCAGCACCATCTCCAAATCATCAGCTAAACTTTCGGCATAAGCGCCAAACCATAACCCGAAGGATGACGGCATAGCTATTTGCAGGTGGGTATAACCCGGCAGCAGGACATCCTTGTGCATTTCGCTCAATTCTATCAGCAGGCGGAACAGCTTTTCGGTTTCTTCAACTACCTGCTGCAATTCATGCCGGAAGAATAGTTTCAGATCAACCAAAACCTGGTCGTTGCGCGAGCGGCCGCTATGTATTTTTTTGCCGGCCTCGCCGATGCGCTGGGTTAGCAGCATTTCAACCTGGGAATGCACATCTTCCACTTCAGGAGATATTGTAAAACTGCCGTCCTGTATTTCCTTATATATTTTTTTGAGTTCCTGCTGAACGGATTGCAAATCTTCGGCACTCATCAAACCCACGCTTTCCAGCATAATGGTGTGAGCCAATGAACCCAACACATCAAAGGCAGCCATTTGCAAATCGAACTCACGGTCGCGGCCGACAGTGAAGTTTTCAACTAATTGATCAACGGTAACTGATTTTTGCCAAATTTTAGCCATAGTCAACAATTAATAACCCGACTTGTATGGCGGAGTTTGCTTCGCTGCGCTCGCTATGACGGTCGGTGGGCCAAACTTACTGCATTTTGCACAGAAATCCGCGATTGGTGATTTACTTTACTCCACCAGTTAGCATGTATCCCGCTATTTCCATCCCACCTTTTAGCAGCGTTGCTTTTGACGCGTGGTTTGTACTATTACATCTCGCCGCCGGCACCCGTCCAGCCAGATAACAGGCTTTTTTTACTTCCTGTATTAAAAAACTGCCATAACCCTTTTGCCGGTGCTGGGCCTGCACCTCCATGTACAAATCAGCGAAGGGCTTATTGTAATGGAGGAGAAAGCCTCCTGAACCCACTATCTCTCCGTTTTGCTCGATCACATAATCACCTTCCGGTTCGCTAAGGTGGTCGAACAGGCGATCGGTATCCAGTTTTTTACGGAAAATAACGCCGTCAAAACTGTGGTGCGTCAGCGGCCCTGCCTTAAAAAGAATGACATCGGAGAATATCGTTTTCGAAAACTCGTAGAGCATCGGCGACAGGATCAGGTCGTTGGTTTGGCATTCGATAAATTTTACGCCCGATGTTTTGATCAGTTCGCCAAATACCTGTGATGATTTATGACGATAAGCCGGAACAACATAAAATTCGAAAATCGCATCGCGAAACTTCAAATCATCCTGGCCTTTTACGGAGCCATACCCTATTTGCAAATCACCATCGTTTATCAGGTACTCATCGGCCCAGCCGCGGATATGACAGGCATCATACCTCACCTGGAAATTATTCTCCTGTAAAAATAGTGTGCGCAAGGATTGTATGGCATCTAAACCGGTCCTGTTAATTTTCAAGTCCATAGCCTTTAGCTTTAAACTATACTTTCGAGCATTTTGATGTAAAGCCCTATCCCATCTTTCAGTTCTTCCACGTAAATAAATTCATCTGCCGTATGTGATCGCGCCGAATCGCCGGGGCCAATTTTTAACGAAGGAATATCCAATAAAGCCTGGTCGGATGTTGTTGGCGAACCATAAGTTGTCCGCCCAAGAGCGATCCCTGCCTGTACCATCGGGTGATCCTTATCAATTTTGGATGGTTTTAACCGCACTGAACGGGGCGTTACATCGCAGCTAACATGCGTCTTGATGATCTCCAGCACTTCTTCATTTCGGTACGCATCAGTTACACGTACATCTACCGTAAACTTACATTCCGCCGGTACCACATTATGCTGCGAGCCGGCGTTTATAACGGTAACCGACATTTTTACGGGACCGAACAATTCGGATTCCTTGGGAAAACGATAGGTTCGAAACCATTCGATATCTTTCATCGCGTTGTAAATGGCATTTTCGCCTTCTTCGCGCGCGGCGTGGCCGGCTTTGCCGTGAGCGACGCAGTCCAAAACCATTAAGCCTTTTTCGGCAATGGCCAACTGCATTTGCGTTGGTTCTCCAACAATGGCAAAGTCGAGTTTTCCCAGTTCGGGCAGGATCAGTTCTATGCCATTTGTCCCCGAAATTTCTTCCTCGGCCGTAGCAGCCACGCAGAAATTGTATTTCAGGTTTTGGTGCTGATAGAAATGCAGGAAAGTCGAGATAAGCGACACCAAACACCCGCCGGCATCATTGCTGCCAAGCCCGTACAGTTTGCCTTCTTCAACTTTAGCCTCAAACGGATCACGTGTATAACCTGAATTTGGCTTAACGGTATCATGATGCGAATTAAGCAATACAGTAGGCTTCGCCGGATCGAAATAGTTGTTGTAAGCCCATACATTGTTTAATCTGCGATGTACTTCTATCCCCCGGCTTGTCAGAAACTGTGCTATCACTTCGGCCGTCCCTTCTTCGTCGCGACTAAATGAACGGATCGAGATCAGTTGTTGCAGTAGGTTCACTGCTTCGTTAGAAAGTGTTTCAATGTCCGGTGTCATCTCCGCAAAAATAGGGTTTTTATTGTGAGGATGATATTCGCCTAATCCTAATTACAGAAAGGCGGCACAACAGATGCAATGTCTTTTTTACAAAGGGGAAATGCCCTGGGTCGCCTTATTTGCCTATTATTGCGCTCAAGCTATTCTAACAATTTATGAAAATCAAATCGCCCCTTTATTTGCTCCTGTTGCTGGTTTCTACAAAGGCCATTGCGCAGTCCCCGGCGCAGCCTGATTCAACCGTGATTAAACAAGGCAAATACACACTGACTTTTATCAATCACGATCCAACCTTTGACCCTGCCCTGAAGCAGCGAATGATCACCACTTTTTTTACCGTTTACCCCGAACTGGCAAAGGCTTATAACCGCAAAACGGCCCGGGAAGTGAAGATGGTGATCGATACTGCTTACAAAGGCGTAGCCGAAACGGATAACGGGAAAGTAACGATTAGTTCGCGGTGGATGCACTTGCATCCGGAAGACATCGACGTGATCACGCACGAAGTAATGCACATTGTACAGGATTATGGCAACAGCACCGGCCCGGGCTGGCTTACTGAAGGGATAGCCGATTTCGCCCGTTACAAGTTCGGTGTGAATAACGCGGCCGCCAAATGGTCGTTACCGGCGTATAAATCAACCCAAAACTACGACAATGCTTACCGGGTGACCGCACGCTTTTTGCTTTGGATGGAAGAAAAAGTTAAACCCGGCATCGTGAAAACGCTGGACAAACAACTAAGGGAGCACACTTTTACCGATGACACCTGGAAACAGCTTACCGGCAAAACGGTAGATGAGCTATGGAAGGATTATGCCGCCAATCCGGCCGTTTAATCTTCGATCTTTGAATATTTCTTTGTGTCACTCATCGTGATGTAAAGTACCAGCGACAGTGCAATGCAAATGCTCACATACCAGTAAAACCATTCTTGGTGATGATGGTCCTTAAAATCAAGTGCGATGTACTCGGCCGTGCCGCCAAATAACGAAACAGCTATAGCATACGGAAAGCCAACGCCGAGGGCACGCACATTAGCCGGGAAAAGCTCTGCCTTTACTACGGCATTGATCGATGTATAACCGCTCACGATGATCAGCGCACACAGGATCAAAACAAAAGCTGTCCAAAAATCGTGCGTACCAGCCAGGGTGGTCATTATTGGCACCGTCGTGATCATACCTAACACACCAAAACCGATCAGCAAAGGTTTGCGGCCGATTTTGTCAGACAGCAATCCAAAAACGGGTTGCAGCAGCATAAAAACGATCAGGGTAAGCGAGGAAATTAATGTGGCGCTATCTTTTGAAAATTTCGAAGTGGTCGTCAAAAACTTTTGCATGTAGGTGGTAAAAGTGTAAAAAGCCACCGTGCCTCCCATCGTCAGCCCGATGACGGTGAGTACCGCCTTTGGGTGCTCCATCATGGCTTTTAAAGTGCCACGGTTGCGTTCGTCATTCGTTTTTTCATCCAGCTGCACCGATTCCTGCAAACTCCGCCGCAAATACATTACGGTTATGGCTAACGCCGCACCAATGCCAAAAGGTATGCGCCAACCCCATTGCTTCAGCTGCGCCGGCGACAAGAAAAAATGCTGCAATAGTATCAAAACTCCGAGCGCTGCCAACTGGCCCATGATGAGTGTTACATATTGAAAGCTGGAATAAAACCCGCGATGCTTTTTTGTGGCCATTTCACTCAGGTACGTTGCGCTGGTGCCATACTCACCGCCCACACTAATACCCTGTATCACACGCGCCAAAACCAAAATAGCCGGGGCTGCAACGCCGATCTCCTTATAACCCGGCACCACAGCGATCATCAATGAACCAAAGCTCATCAGCAGCACCGATAATGTGAGCGCCTTTTTGCGGCCTCTTTTATCAGCATAAGTACCCATTAGCCAGCCACCAATTGGCCGCATTAAAAACCCGATAGCAAAAATACCGGACGTATTCAGCAGCTGCGCCACCTCATTCTGCTTCGGGAAGAAGATTGCCGAAAAGTAAATGGCTAACGAGGAATAGGCATACCAATCGTACCACTCCACCAGGTTGCCCAGCGAGCCGCCAATGATGGATTTGATGCGGCCGGCCGTTATTGGTTGAGTAGCTGTTTTATCCTGCATAAGTTTAATAAGAGTTTTTAAAGATATATATTTATAAAATCAACGAAATAATTTTATTATGAAGACCAAATCACTGTTAGGCGTCGTTGCCCTTTTACTCATCGCGCTTGTCAGGTGTAGCGCTCAACCAAAACCCATCCCTTACGGCAACAATCCTGCCGCCGGCAAGTATTACGATATCCGCGGCATAAAAATGTACTGCGAAATTTACGGTCAGGGCACGCCGTTGCTGATGATACACGGCAACGGCGGTAGCATGGAGGCCTTTAAAAAAAATGTGCCCTTCTTTTCAACAAAATACCAGGTTATTTTGGTCGACAGCCGTGCGCACGGAAAGTCCGTCGACCCGAGCGATTCGCTGAGCTTTGAACAAATGGCTGATGATTTTAATGCTTTGCTGGAGACGCTGCATATCAGCAAAACCTATGTTATCGGCTGGAGCGACGGCGGCATTAACGCGCTTTTACTGGCCATGCGGCACCCGGATAAAGTGATCAAACTGGCCTCTACGGGGGCCAATCTTACGCCCGACTCGACGGCATTGCTTCCCTCTTTGTGGAAGGACATGGTAAGACAATACAATGCACAGAAGAATAAGAAGTGGACAACCGCAAAGGAGAAAAACGACTGGAAGATATTTATGCTTGATTATGATCAGCCCAATATCCCGGCGGTTGCTTTACGGGCTATCAAATGCCCCTCGCTGATCATTTGCGGCGACCACGACCTGATACCGATCGAACATACCGCATTGATCTACCATAATATCCCAAAGGCTTATATGTGGGTAGTGCCAAACTCGGGGCACCCTACGCTTATTGAGCATACGGAAGATTTCAACAGGATAGTCGACGATTTTTTTATGGGAAAAGGGTTTAAATAAAAGCTATCAACCCTGGTTCAGGACGCTGCCATAAGCCAGGTAGTCGTAGTATTGGTCAATTTGATCACCAACCAATTCAATAGGGAAATCCCCTCCGCCAAACCTATGCTCGACTTTTTGCCATACGAAGCCGTTCTTGGTGATAATGTAATAAATAGAATGATTGAACACGTTGAACAGCTCACTGTGGTGAGCGTCCCGGATAACTTTGTACGAATTATTTTTAACTATTATTTCAAATGCTTCCATGGGATCAGGCTTAAACAAAAGTAATAGTTAAACGAGTCGGCGACGATTTTTTACACCCCGTGTTTTAACGGTATTTGGTACCGTATTTTAACTGCTATTTGGTTGTGGTTTAGTTTAGTTGTAAAGGTTGTAACTAGTTGTAATAGTTGTAACGAGTTGACTGTGCTTTTATTCCAATTATAACCTCTCCAACTTATTCCAACCTTTACAACTTGTTACAACTCATTCCAACCTTTACAACTTATTACAACTCAATTATTCACCAATTTCATAGCTCCTTCTGCATATCGCATACCAGTATTGGGATACTGGTCGACAATATTTTGAATGGTCTGCAGATCAGCGGTTGCAAGTTCTATATCCACCGAAGCGGCATTTTCGCGCAGGTATTTGGTTTTTTTGGTACCTGGGATAGGGATAATGTCATCGCCTTGTGCAAGCACCCAGGCAAGGGCCAGTTGGGCCGCGGTACAATCTTTTTGAGCGGCAAATACTGCAAACGCCGCAGCGAGCTGCTGATTATTGTCTTTATACGCATCGCCAAAGCGGGGTAGCGTTTTGCGGAAATCACCGCTGCCTAACTCGTCAACATTTAAAACATTCGTGATTAAACCGCGCGACAACGGGCTGAATGGCACCAGCGAGATACCCAATTCGCGGCAGACGGGTAATATCTCCGCCTCCAGGTCGCGGGTAAGTAATGAATATTCACTTTGCAGCGCAGCGATAGGATGAACGGCGTGTGCTTTGCGGAGCGATGACGCCGATGCTTCGGACAGGCCGAGGTAGCGTACTTTTCCTTCCTTTACCAGGTCGGCCATTGCCCCCACCATTTCTTCAACCGGGATATTCGGATCAACGCGATGTGCATAATAAAGATCGATCACATCAATATCCAGGCGTTTCAGGCTTTTTTCAACCGCAGTTTTCAGGTAAACCGGCGATCCGTCAAAAAAACTGCCGGGCGTACCGGGCATAGCATTGCTATCCATTTGCCTGAAACCAAATTTGGTGGCAATGAAAACCTTATCACGGTTTGGCTTCAGCACTTTTGAAACCAGTTCTTCATTTTTTCCATTGGCGTAAATATCAGCCGTATCCCAAAAGTTAATACCAAGATCAATGGCGAGGTTTAGCGTATCGATCGATCCCGCTTCATCAGCAACACCATAACCATGGTTCATCCCCATGCAGCCCAGGCCTATTGCCGATAATTTCTCGCCGGTTTTACCCAATTCCCTGTATTTCATATCGTAGTTTTTGCAAATATAATCCACATAACACCCAAAACTTGCATTGCCAAACTTTGTTACTAAAAATAGCAAATCATATAATTGTCAAATTACATGTTTAAACATATAATTTCAAAGCATTGTACTATGTTTGTGACAAAAAGAAAAAATATTTAATCACTTCTATCAAATAAACAATCATGAAAAAGACTATTCTATTAATGGCAGCGGCAATGTTCAGTTTCGGCGCCTTTGCACAAAGCACCTGGAAAAACGACCCGATGCACTCCAAACTTGGGTTTACTATTACGCACCTGTCGGTATCCGACGTTGACGGTATCTTTAAAGATTTTACCTGTACCATCGTGGCGTCAAAACCGGACTTCAGCGATGCCAAATTTCAGTTAACAGTAAACATCACCTCAGTAAACACAGATGTTGACTATCGTGATAAGGATTTAAGATCGGAAAACTATTTTGATGTGGCTAAATTCCCCACCATGACTTTTACCAGCACTGGTATTACCCCGGTTTCAACCAATCACTATAAGTTAACCGGCAACCTTACCCTGCATGGGGTTACCAAACCGATTACCATGGATCTATGGTACCGCGGCACCGTTACCAATCCCATGAGTAAGAAAGATGACGCAGGTTTTAAATTAAGTGGCACCATTAACCGGAAAGATTTTGGCATAGCCGCCAGCGCACCCAACGCCATGTTGAGTGAGGAGGTTACCATTAACGCAAATGGTGAGTTTGCAAAAGCGAATTGAGCCAAGTTGACTAAGTTAGACCCGATAGCTATCGGGTAAGTTGATTAGGTTGGATTAAGTTACTTTGGTTATTACCTTCATTTAATTCAACACTAAAAATAAAAGAACGCTCTGTTTTGACAGGGCGTTTTTTATTTGTGGCGAGTTTGATTGTAAAACCAATCAAACATTTTACAAAAAAAGCTTTGCTACACCTTTTATATTTGGAAATACCCAATTATAACCCCTCATGAAAAAACTGCCACTGCTACTGCTACTGCTACTATTACTCAAAGCCAGCGCCCAACAAAAAAATATCTACCACCAGGGTTGGGTCGACTTTAACAAAAATGGTAAGATGGACGTATTTGAGGACCCGAGCCAGCCGATCGAAAAACGCATTGCCGACCTGCTAAGCCAGATGACCGTTGAGGAGAAAACCTGTCAGTTAGCTACTTTGTATGGCTATAAACGGGTTTTGAAGGAAGAAATGCCCGCCGCATCATGGAAGAACGAGGTTTGGAAAGACGGGATAGCCAATATTGATGAGGAACTGAACAATTTAACCTCGCGGACGGACGCCGCGCCCACACAATACTCTTTCCCTTACAGCAAACATGCCTCGGCGATCAATACCATACAAAAATGGTTTGTGGAAGAAACACGGATGGGTATACCCGTTGATTTCACCAATGAGGGTATCCACGGACTGAACCATGACAGGGCTACTTCGCTGCCCGCCCCTATTGGCATCGGCAGTACCTGGGATAAAAACCTGGTGCATTTTGCAGGAAATGTGGTGGGTCGTGAAGGAAAAGCGCTGGGCTATACCAATGTTTATACGCCCATACTGGACGTTGCGCGCGACCAGCGCTGGGGCCGCGTGGTGGAAACCTACGGCGAAAACCCTTTTTTAATTGCCGAACTGGGCAAACAAATGTGCCTGGGTGTGCAGGAGGCAGGCGTCGCATCTACCTTAAAACACTTCGCCGTGTACAGCGTGCCCAAAGGCGGTCGCGATGGCTCTGATCGCACTGATCCTCATGTGGCGCCGCGGGAACTGTACCAGGTTTACCTGTACCCATTCCGCCGGGTTATACAGGAAGCGCACCCGCTTGGGGTAATGAGCAGCTATAACGACTGGAACGGCGAGCCTGTAACCGGTAGCTATTATTTTTTAACCGAGTTATTGCGGCAAAAGTTTGGGTTTAACGGTTATGTAGTATCCGACAGCGAAGCCGTTGAATATTTGTACAGCAAACACCATGTGGCTACCAGCCCCGAAGATGCCGTTCGCGAGGCGTTTGAAGCCGGGTTAAATGTGCGGACCAATTTTTCTATGCCGCAAACCTATATTATGCCGCTGCGGCATTTACTGAGCGAGGGTAAGGTATCGATGAAAACGCTCGACGCAAGGGTGGGCGATGTTTTAAGGGTGAAATTTAAGCTGGGGTTGTTCGATGATCCTTATGTTAAAGATCCGGCGGCGGCTGATAAAATTGTCCATAATGCCGAAGCGACAGCCATGGGTTTAAAAATGAACCGGGAATCGATGGTGTTGCTAAAAAACCAGAACAACCTGTTGCCGCTAAATAAATCGTCCATAAAAAACATCCTGGTAACCGGCCCGCTTGCTGCCGAAAAAGCTTATGCTATCAGCCGGTACGGGCCTTCGCATAACCCCGTGACCAGCGTGCTGGAAGGTATTAAAAACTATGTTGGCACTGGCACTACCGTTAATTATACCAAAGGCTGCGACATCATCGACGCTACCTGGCCGGAAAGCGAGATCATTGAAACACCACTAACGGCACAGGAACAAGCCTCGATCGATTCTGCCGTTACCCTGGCTAAAAATGCCGATGTGATCATTGCAGCGGTCGGCGAGAGCATCGACCAGGTGGGCGAGAGCCTATCCCGCACCGGGCTTAATCTGCCCGGCCGGCAATTAAAGCTGATCCAAGCCCTACAGGCTACCGGCAAACCAGTGGTGATAGTGATGATCAACGGGCAGCCGTTAACCATTAACTGGGAAAACAAATATGTGCCGGCCATCCTCGAAGCATGGTTTCCCGGTCCGGAAAGCGGTCAGGTTATTGCTGAAACTCTATTTGGCGATAACAACCCCGGCGGTAAACTATCTATTACTTTTCCGAAAACTGTTGGGCAAATCGAGTTTAATTTTCCTTTTAAGCCGGGCTCACAGGCGCCGCAGGGCGGCAAAAACGGCTGGGGAAAGACTAGTGTGGACGGCGCTTTATATCCTTTTGGCTACGGGCTTAGCTATACCTCGTTTGAATACAGTAACCTACAGGTATCGCCGGGAAGCGGACATCAGCAGGCGGATGTAGAGGTATCTGTCGACGTCACCAATACCGGGCAGCGCGGAGGAGATGACGTGGTTGAACTGTTCCTGAAGCAGGAATACAGCAGCGTTACGGTTTATGAGTATGACCTTCGTGGCTTTGAGCGGGTGCACCTCGCCCCTGGCGAGAAGAAAACTGTTCACTTTACCCTGCATCCCGACGATCTGGCCATCCTCGACAAAAACATGAACTGGACTGTTGAGCCGGGTAAGTTTGAAGTGATGATCGGTAATTCGTCGGAAGATATTAAATTGAAAAAAGAGTTTGAAGTAGTGAGATGAGGTGAAAGGTGAATCCGCCGTCGCTATCACCGCCGCTTAAGCTATGTGATCAAGAAAAACTATGGCGAAGGAAGAAGGTTAGCCTTATTTAGCAATATTCTTTTAAATTTGTTTCACCTTTAACAAGAATTATTACCCCAATGCAATCGTCGCCCACCCTCGTCAAAATGAACAAAACACTGTTTTTCATTTTGCTTTTTTTGCTGGGCATTTTAGTAAAAACCACATCAGCGCAGGAAATTATCGACACCCCTATCAGGTATATTTTAAAGTATCACACTGCGGAAGACTACAAGCCCTTCCCGGTGATGGGCAGGGTGATCGGGACAAATCTTGAAAGTATTAAAAATGGCGAGGTGATCAATATTTGCAGCGGGCAAACCACCAAAGCGGATGATAATGGCATTTTCCATTTCCAGGCAGGTAAAGGCGATACGCTGGCATTCATCAGTTCGAAATACTCGCCAACGATTATCGGGGTTAAATCTCCTAAAGATAAATTCAACATCATATTGATAAAACGAAAGACGGCTGCCTTGCCACCTGGTCACACGAGGTCGGATTATGAGAAGGCAAAAAAAGAAGATGAGGACTTGTATAAAATATTGGATAAAGACGCCAAAGAGGAAGGCAAATGGAACTATTGAAGACGTTTTGAGTTGTTGAATTATTGAGTTATTGAATTACCCGCATTGGATTAGTGCGAAATAAACAGAATATCATCATGAAAAACATTGGAATTTTAGGGTCGGGTGTAGTAGCGACCACCCTGGCTGAAGGTTTTATGAAGCATGGTTACAAAGTTTTGCTGGGAACCAGCCATCCCGATAAATTGAACGACTGGAAAGCAAAACATGGCGCTGCCAGTATAGGCTCATTTGCCGACGCGGCTAAATTTGGCGACTTACTGGTGTTACCAGTAAAAGGAAGCGCTGCCATGGAGGTGCTGGAAAGCGCCGGCAAAGAGAATATGCAAGGCAAAACGATCATTGATACCACCAACCCCATCGAAGCCGCTCCGCCTGTAAATGGCGTGCTGAAGTTTTTTACGGACATCAACGAATCTTTAATGGAACAATTGCAAAAAGCTTATCCGGCAGCAAATTTTGTAAAAGCCTTTAACAGCATGGGCGCCCCGCTAATGGTTAACCCCGATTTTGGCGGCATCAAACCTTCGATGTTTATTTGCGGCAATAGCGAATCCGCAAAAAAAGACGTTAATGATATTTGCGAACTTTTTGGCTTTGATGTGGAGGATATGGGCCAGGCAGAGGCAGCGCGGGCCATCGAACCGTTGTGCATGCTTTGGTGTATTACCGGTTTTACCACCAATAAATGGGCGGGGCATGCATTTAAATTATTAAAAAGATAATTGGCAAATAATTAGATTTAACAATTGGATTAAGACCGACCCACGCGGTTTTCAATTTTTATATGGAAATAAAAAACAAAAGCGTAAAAAGCAGCCACCTGAAAAACATGATCATCAAATGCCTTTATTTTGATAAGGCGATGTCGTGCGCGGAATTGAGTGAGCTGTTTGATAAAAGCATACCGTCAATAGCCAAAGCGGTTAATGAACTGATTGAAGAAGGCTTCGTGATCGAGCAGGGTTATGCACCCTCAAGTGGCGGGCGGCGGCCATTGATGTATGCTATAAATGCGAGTGCAATGTATGTGCTGGCCATCGCGATGGACCAGCTTTCTACACGTATTCAATTGGTCGACCTGCAAAACCACCCGGTTGCTGAAATGGCAATGTTTGAGCTGAAATTACTGCACAACGACCAGGCGCTTGACCAACTGGTTGACAAGATCAATGAATATATTGGGGCATCTGGTGTTGTCAAAGAGAAAATTGCCGGCATCGGCATCGGTATGCCGGGCTTTGTGAACCCGATAAAAGGCATCAACTATACTTACCTCGACTCCGGCGACAGAACATTAAACCAGTATATCAGCGACGAAACCGGCCTGCCGGCTTACATTGATAACGACTCCAGTTTGATCGCCCTGGCCGAACAAAAATTCGGCATCGCCAAATCGCAAAAAGAAGTAATGGTGATCAACCTGGGCTGGGGTATTGGGCTGGGGATGATCGTTAACGGCGAGATCTTCAGGGGCAGAAACGGCTTTGCGGGTGAGTTTAGTCACATTCCATTGTCCGAAGATGGCGCGTTATGCACCTGCGGTAAACGCGGCTGTTTGGAGGCTGAAGCATCCATGCTGGTGGTGTCGCAAAAAGCGATTGAAGGCATACAACAAGGCCGCATTACCAGCTTAAAACAAATAGACGAAGCGCATTCCAAACAAATGGCCGATGCCATTATGCAGGCAGCCATCAATGGCGACCAGTTTGCGATCGAGCTTTTTGCCGATGCAGGGCATAAAATTGGCAAAGCGCTGGCGATACTGATCCATATCATGAACCCGCAAACCATCGTTTTGAGTGGTCGCGGCGCTAAGGTGGGCAAAATATTGCTAGCCCCTATACAGCAGGCCTTACACAAATATTGTATCCCCCGGCTTTCCAGGGGCACCGAACTGCTGATATCCGAGCTCGGCTTTGATGCTGAACTGATCGGCGCTGCGCTGCTGGTGATGGAAAATTTTGATAAAGAGGTAAAAAGCCAGCTAATTGCCGGGTAGCCACATGCTTCGCGAGATCGACCAATTCTTTTTAAACAAGGATGAACCAACCAAAGGCTGCCTGCTTTTTTTACGGGAATATATCCTCGGTTTTGACAATCACATTACCGAAGCCTGGAAATATAAAATGCCCTTTTATTGCTATAAAGGCAAGATGTTTTGCTACCTGTGGGTGAATAAAAAAACACTTCAACCGTACCTCGGCATTGTTGAGGGCAGAAGGATAGAACATCCTTTGCTGGTGACGGAAAAACGCGCAAGAATGAAAACGATGACGATAAATGCAAACAAGGATGTACCTGTCGAAATTATAAAGTCGATATTGAGATCCGCAATTGATATTTACGCCAGCTAAGGGTTGTTTGAAAATATTTTTATAATGGATTCGTAGAGACGCGATGCATCGCGTCTCTGAATGCATGAAATAATCGGGTGAGATTGGTCGAACGAACTGGTCAAAGACGCGATGCATCGCGTCTCTACGGCGTATAAATAAAAGAATAACTCATTTTAAACAGGCGCTAAGCGATGCAGATCATACAAGTAACCCTTTCCGACTATCAGCTGGTCGTAGCCCTTTTTAATGATTACCGGGTGTTTTATCAACAACCGTCAGCCTTGGCACTCGCCCAAAAATTCATCAAAGAGCGTCTTGAGAATAACGAATCAGTAATTTTTACAGCTACTGCAGACAACGGCACACCCGCAGGCTTTACGCAATTATATCCATTGATCTCATCCGTCAGAGCCATTCGAAACTGGATGTTGAACGACCTTTTCGTGGCGCCGGAATATCGAAAACAGGGCATCGGAGAAATGCTGATCAAAGCTGCAACTGACTTCGCGACAGCAAACGGCGCAGTATTTTTGCAACTGGAAACCGCTGTGGATAATTACAACGCCCAGCGCCTTTACGATAATATGGGCTTTAAAATTCATGATTCAGGTACATCTTTTTTAACTTACCGGCTTCAGCTAAAATAATAGTAAACCTATGCAAAAACCGGACAGCCTGATCTTCGACATGGACGGCACCCTTTGGGACGCCGTTGATACCTACGCCCGTTCATGGAACGATGTTTTTGGCGAATTAGGGGTCGATATCACCGTAAAGCCTGAAAACCTTGCCAAAATGGTTGGCTGGGAAGGCAAAAAGGTGATCGGCCATATTATGCCTGATTTTGATGACGAAAGAAGGCTTGAAATATATGCGCTGGTTAATGCTAAACGCCATGAGCTGTTGCCTGCTTGCGGAGGCGTTTTGTACGATGGCGTAAAAGAGGGCCTCCACCGCCTTGCACAAAAATACCCGCTGTTTATTTTGAGTAACTGTGCCAAAGGCATCATCCGGCTGTTTATCGATTGGGCTGGTATCGATGAGCATATCACCGACGAAATCGCCTACGGCATTAATTTCATGCCCAAACACCATAATATTATGCTATTGGCAGACAAGCACCATTTAAAATCCCCGGTTTATGTGGGGGATACCTCCGGCGACGGCGAGCAAAGTCGCCTGGCCGGCATTCCCTTTGTTTTTATGACCTATGGTTTTGGTGAGACGGATGATTATGACCTGAAATTTGATGATTTTAAATCGTTTACGGATTATTTTATGGGTTTATAGATAGTCCGAAACTCAGAAAGACGCAGCAACTTACCTGCCGGAATAACAAAGGTTAGCTGTAAGTCTAAAATTAAGGCATTATAAAAATATAAAAGCTTTGTGACCTTCGCGTGTTCACCTTTGCGCTCGTTGCGGTAAAATCCTACTTAATTATCTATCGTTTTCTAAAATTTCCTATTCTGGTCGCAAATGCATTACCTGCCCGCCTCCGGTCAAAAGCAACATATTGATAATCGATTGCTTATTAACATGCTCGACCCGCTTTACTAGGTGGTTTAAATCAGGGCCGGATGCGGGTGCATCGGCCCAAATCTCAGCAGTATAATTTCCATCCGGCAAAAAACTCAATGAGCCCGATATGGTGCGCGACCGGTGGTCAGTTATCGCCCCGATATACCAGTCTTTTCCTTTACGCCGTGCTATGGCCAGGTATTCATCCGCTTTGGCATCAATTACGTGCGTTTCGTCCCAGGTAGTTGGCACCTGCTGTAGGAAATCGAAACCCGGCTGGTTGATATAAGCATCCGGATCATCGCAAACCATACCCAGGGCATTCTCCAGCACCACATACATCGCCAGCATGTGGCAGCGCGAACCCATCACATACGGCCGGGTATAATGTATTTTAAACTGCTCCGGCGATACGTTCCTGAACCCGCCTAAATGATAATCTGTCGAGCCGGCCAGCAGGCGGGTAAAGGCGATATTGGCGTCCGCATCAGGCGTTACCCAGTTGCTCCATTTGTCGTTTTCGTAGTTTAGGGTGCCTTCCCGGGTAAACTCGTTTGGCCAGGTGCGGCTTTCGCCGGTGGGCTTGTAGGCTCCGTGGAACTGGATATGCAGGTGATGCTGTGCTGCTTTTTGCAATATTTCCTCCTGCATGTTTACCATTTCCTGGTCGTCGCGATCCATAAAATCGCACATCAGGCCTTTGATGCCCCATTTTTCGTATTGGGTAAAGGTCTGGTCCAACTTCGGGTACAGTGCATAAAAATGCACCCACACCCTAATCCCCACACCTTTTTTGGCCGCCGAATCGCAAACCTGCTGCATATCTAAACCCGGTACGGCTTTGGACGGGTCGGCATTCGGCCCCGGCTGAAAGCCTGCGCCATCATTTACGTACCATTCATGGAGGCCATATTCCACCACCGAATGGTATTGCAGCCCGTATTTGGCGCAAAAATCCACGTAGTACATGTTAGTTACGTAGTTATTGCCGGGCGCGTTGATGGTATCCGGCACTACATCGCCGTTCCACCACGGGAAGGTGCATTTACCTGGCTTTATCCACGAAAGGTCCTTGATCTTGCAGGGCTCGCTCAGGTTGGTCAATATGTTCGATTCAATCAACGCCCCTACCCTGTCGCTGATCATCATCACCCGCCAGGGGCTGTTATGCGGCAATGTAGCTTTTACTTTTAATTCGGATTGATGCGGCAGCGGTGAAAGACGGCTCTCTAAAACCCCGTTATGCTTCATCAGGTACATACCGGCATAATCGTGCAGGTTAGCCTCGGTAATAGCCATAAAGGTGTTGTTAGGGAACTCAAACAGGGCCGGCATATCCATCAAGGTATCGGCTTTCAAATCACCAAGTGCAGTTTTGGTATACAAGCCCTCGTGCGAAGTGGTATAGTTTTCCCGCAGCAATACCGTCGCTTTCGGGTTTTGGGTGAGATTAAACCCATCCAGTTCATCCGTAATATTTACCATCTGCGCCCAATCCTTTTGCGCCGGAATTACATACCTGAATGCCGCGCCATCATTAAAAACCGTGACCTCAATTTCCAAACGCCGCTTCAGGCCGCCCTGCTCGGCTACAGGAACTAGGATGCGGTTGCTTTCGCTGTGCACCTTGCTGGTTTTGCCGATCAGCAGGTCATAATCTTCTGTTATCCTTTCAGGCTGTGCCGGCGAAATCAAAAGGTCAGCGCTAAATGCACCGCCCTCTTTAAAAACAAGGTTTAACCGGGAATTATCCACCATCAGCACACCTTTGTAATAAACCTGGTAATACAAGCCGGCTTTATCGGTAGTTAGCAGAAATTTTATTTTATTATCCGGCGAGCTTATGGTAACCGCTTTCTTGGCAAAAGCGTTTATCGAAGACAGCAAACAGGCCAGCAAAGCCAGGCGGCGCAAAAATATCATAGTTATGAGTTTACGAGGGTTTAAGTGATAAATGTATGCCATTTATCACTCACCTTATCATAAACTCATTGATTTTTCGTTTGCAGAATGAGAAAATTTAAACGCCACTGCGGGCTACGCAGCCAACCCCTGAAAATGAACGGACCGTTGCAAGCTGACCAAACATTTTCGCTAATAAAAGCCGGGCTGGCTTTGTAACCCGCAATGGCGTTAAAGTAGTTTCCCGGTCCTTACAGCGTCCTGCAGGTTGCTTACCCTGAATTTCGGTTTATATAAACGGTTCGACAGCCGCTGAACCCAAAGCGACTTATACCCAAACACCGCTTTGATAACCCTTACACTGGCCGAGCCGGTTGGATACCCATATTTATACCAGCTGAATTTCGACTGGTCTATACGGAAGGCCTGTACAAATTCCGCCAGGAACAAGTCTATTTCTATATCCGCAATATCCAGATCAAGGTCAATACTGGTATCCAACCGCAGGCTGCACGGGTCAACCCTGGTAATTTTATACCTGGTACAGTAATCAACAATGAAATCTTTCAACTGCGGATGAATTTCTTCCATTTCAATAACCATTGTCCCTGAACTATTTGCTCTATTAGACAACGTTTTTTTTGAGGAAGTTGCATATGGGTGAAAAAAAATATTGAAAAAAAAGGTGTGGGAATTCATGTGGGCATCCGGCGTAGAGACGCAATATTTTGCGTCTTGGACCCAAATGCGCAATGATGGATAAATATTATACCTGCTCTTAGGCTTTTTGGATAGTATAATTAAAGGTATTTTTATACCCTAATCACCAACAGCCTTTCAACTATTCACGGGTGTGTTTTTCCCTGGTTTGAAGACAAGAAAATAGATATTGATGAAATTAAGAAAAAGTTCCTCCAAAGCCGGTAAAATAATAAAACGAGTTTCATATATAATTAGCGCCTATATTTTATATTTATATGCGTCGGAGATTGTTAATGACCATAAATGGGGCCTGACGCTCCCTACCTGGCAGGCTATTATTTACTTAAACGCTTGTTTAGAGTTATTTGGCGGAGTCCTTTGCGGCTCGTTACTTATCATAATTGGTAACTCGAGGCTGGATAGAATTTTTGGAGTTGTAATGATATTAATCAACATCTTTCTTGGATCGTATCTTTATTTTGAAGCATCAGTTTAAAGGTCAAGCTTTGGTACATTAGAGGCCGGCAATCCACAGTATTTTTATAACGACAATGAAAAAAATCACCATCTTTATTTTGCTTGTCTCCTTTTCGGCAACGCGGTGTTTTGCTCAAAACGACTTGCTGGACGTAAAAGTAATACCCAACCCGGGTGATATTTCGGCTTACATGGGCAAACAGGATTATCGATCCGTTAAACAGCGTATAAAGTTGCAGGGCGTCGGTTCACCCTATAACAAAAAAGGCGACGCGCTCGAGATCAGAAATTATGATAAAGCGGGGCGGGAAACAAGAGTGATCTTGTTTTCAAAAGGTAAACGGGACGGTATAACCACCTACGAATATCCTGCGGGGCAGCATGTAACATTAGAGCACATGAAGTTATCCCCGTCTGATCCTGTTACCAATTTCAGGATCACCTACGACGAACAGGGCCGCAAATTATCGGTCTCGCACAGCCAAACGTCCCAGGGTTATACTTATAAAGGCATGGTAAATTATGATTACAAAGACGGTTTGCTGTTACAACGGGAAGCGTTTTTGAATGAGAAGCGCACCGTCTTTTACACTTACCAATATAAAGGAACAGACATGGTACAGGCGGAAGCCAAAAACAGCGGACCCAGTTTCACGCGCTATGTATTCCAGTATAATTCTGACCATTTGCCGGCATCGGAAACCATATTTTATGTCCGCCCGAATAAAACGGATGCAATGCCTCCAAGCACGTATACTTATAAAGATAAAAAGCTAGTTGGCGAATCGATTTACACTAACGATGCCCTAAAAATGCAGATCGATGTAACGTACGGTTACGACACCCTTGGCCGCATCAGCAACAAGAGCGAAATAAAGGAAAAGTCGTACCGCAACATAACCTATGAATATAGCGGGCCTTACATTTCCAAAATGATCATAAAAACCAATACCGGCCCGATGGGGGCTCATGACCCTATGATGCATACGTTTCCGTTCGGCCAGATCCCCGATGAAATCGACTACTATTACGACAATAAGGGTTATTTGATAAAAACCGAGGAAAAACTGAACGATTCGGTCCAATTTTCAGTGGAGTATAAAAATAGCTATTATTGAATTAGTCACATAGACCGCGCAGCAACAAATTCTTTCTTCTTACACACCTTTCTCCAACACAATCAGCTCGATCTCCTGCCTTGGCACTCCAAACTTTTTCCCGTCGTGAAACGGCTGTGTCTCCCCGGTGGCTTTAAAGCCCCGGCGCTCGTACCAGCTGATCAGCTCGTGCCGCGTGCTGATCACCGTCATGGTTAACGTGTGGCAGCCTATTTCGCGGGCAAAATCTTCAGCAGCCAGCAGCAAAGCCCGGCCCGTTCCCTGCGCCTGCAAAACCGGCGACACGCTGAACATGCCTACATACAATTTCGGCGGGCGTTTCTCCAGGTAAACGCAGCCAGTTATTCTACCCTCTTCGTCTGTATTCTTCAGGATAACAACTTTAGGATCATCAAAGTAGCCGTATAGTGTTTCTTCATCAATCCGGATACCGTCCAGCAGGTTTGCTTCGGTGGTCCATCCTTTTTTTGAACTCTCGCCCCTGTAAGCGCTGTTTACGAGGATATTTAATTCAGGCACGTCGGCTGCGGTGGCTTGTGTTATGGGCATAGTTGGTAATAAAACCGCAAACCTAATCTTTTTGTATTTTCCGTCAAAACCTATTCAGCTTAATCAACCCATCCAACTCACCCGATAGCTATCAGGTCAACCTACTTCATAGAAATAATATTAATATAATTACTCCCGCTATTGGTCACAACAATATCCCCTTTCCCACTGCCGCTCATATCAGCGATCACTGCACCATCGGGTTTATCACCCACAGGCGCGGTATAGCTGGCTGCAACCGTATTCCCGCCCATCATAAATACAGTAACCGATCTGCTTTTATAATTGGTAACCACTATATCGGCAATCCCATCGCCGTTGATGTCGCCTATCGCAAGACGACTTGGGCTTGTGCCGGTTTTAAACGGCGAGCCTGGCATCGGTGTAAAGCCTCCCTTACCGTCGCCCAATAAAATTGTCAGACCATCCCTACCGGTGTTCGACGCGGTTATTGTGGGTGAATTAACAATGGCCAGGTCAGGGTTATGGTCGCCGTTAACATCGCCGATTGCTACGCCAAAAGGGGAATCGCCGCAGGAAACGGGCGAACCTGGCGCCTCGCGGAAGCTGCCCTTTCCGTCGCCCAGTAAAATGGTGGCGTTATTACCATCAAGGTTTGTTGTAACAATATCAGGGTTACCATCCCTGTTAAAATCTCCAATTCGGGCCCGTTGATAGGGGTGTTTACCCACATTGATGTACTTTACCACGTTGCTAAACCCACCGTGGCCGTTCCCAAATAAAATTGCCAGCTGGTTATTTCCCCAACTGTCGGTCAACAAATCCAAATTTCCATCCTTATTAAAATCAGCCACTGCAATGCCATGTGTATGGGGGCTCACATCCACATGAAAGGGCGAACCGGGCATAGGGCTAAAACCGCCTTTTCCGTCCCCCAGCAAAACCGTCAGGTACTTTTTGGTGTGATTTGCAAAGGAAAGGTCGGGTTTGCCGTCTTTGTTAAAATCCGCAATGGCTATGTCATTTGGCGTAGACCCCGCAGGGAACGGTGATCCCTTTCCTTCCGTAAAACGGCCACCTCCGATACCCAGTAATATGGTGACGCTGCTGTCTTCGGCATTGGCAATCACCATGTCCGGGATTTTATCGCCGTTTAAATCAGCTGTTTCAGCACTGGAAGGTTTTTGTTTAAGTTCGATTTTTTTTATGGTAAACGGCGATTTGCGGCCTGTTTCTTTATTACCACAAAAACCTATAGCGCCAATTGCGCAAACAGCAAGCGGCACTATTATTAAAATTGTCTTTTTCATACTACAGTTTTTACATGATCGGGCAAGGTTAGGCAACACTTTGGTCTACCTAAAATAAAGTAGACCAACAGCGGAAATTGTAGATGAATTGTTGATTAAGTTAACCCGATCGCTATCGGATCTCGGTGACCTGTCAGCGGGGGGCGAAAGCATTTCGCCCCCTACAAAAGTGCAACCCTTGCAACTTGTTACAACCCTTACAACTCGTTACAACTTAATCCAACTCAATCAACCCCACCCGCTTATCTACTAAATCAACCGTTGATCTATAAAATCCGTCGTTTATCCTAATTTATCGTCAATTTTGTATGGCTTAACGGAAGTATATGAAATGGTCTGTTCAACAGCGCTTATTAAACCTGGCGTATTGGGTAATTATTACCCTTATATTTTTGTATGACAGGAGTTACCTTATCCAAAAAGTTGGGCTGGGCCACTTTGCCGAATGCATTGCGGTACGGCTTTTCCTGATCATATCGCTGGCGTACCTGCACCTTTATTATCTTATACCCCGCTTCTTCCTGGCAAAAAAGTATTTCGCTTACTTTGGCCTGCTGGCATTGTCGCTCAGTTTGTACGTAAGCCTCCAAAGCCTTTACGATATTTATTTGTATGGGTTTGTGATCGGGGCATTGTACTACCGCGATTTTTGGTATAACATTCCCTTTAACTTTATCACTACCGCCTGGTACCTGGTGCTTACAGTCGCTTTTAAACTAAGCCTCGATTGGTACGAACAACGCAAAGAGCTGATCAAACTGCAGCATGAACTTAGCAAAGCGCCGGCGTTTGTAAATACCCAAAAAGATGAGGAATATCTGTTTTTAAAATCGGGCACAAAAAAGCTGAAGACACCGATAGCCACGGTGTGCTACATACAGGGGTTAAAAGATTATTCGATCATTTACACCGATGAAGGCAAAATTATTGTGAAAGGCTCGTTGAAAACTGTTGAAGAATTGTTTCCCGAGCGGCATTTCCTGCGGATACATAAATCATACCTGGTAACCAACAACAAGATAAAGCAGGTTGAAAGCAACAAGGTGGTGCTGATCAACGGCGATATCATCCCGATGGGCCGAAGCTATAAGCACCTGCTAAATTTCTCCTAGATCAAGGCCTCCAAGCGCCTTGTAATCCTTCCTCACGGGGCTAAAAACGTCTATCAGTTTGCAGTCGGTGAGGGCAGTGCCGCTATGCCATACATTGGACGGGATTATTGCAAACATGCCATTCTCCAGCACCTGCGGCACATCATCAACAACAAGCTCAAACCTTCCTTCAATGCCGAATGAACATTGCTGGTGCACATGCCGGTGACGCTGTATCGAGCTACCCTTTTTTACCTCCAGGAAATTGAGGGTGTTGTTTTTTGTATGAATTAATTTTGAAAAAAAGCCCGGCGCTACTTCTTTGGCCCCGATATCGGCAAAGTTGTAAAAGTTAGATTCGTTCATGGCGGCGTGATCATTTAAGTTTAACCAGTGCAAAGCAAAGCATTTTATGGGGAAACCTCGAAATAGTTAATAATCTTTCTGTAACGATGGGTTTAAAACCCATCGCTATGTAGAAACAGGTTAATAGTTACCCCGACTTCGCGATCTCCTTTAATTCCTTTATTTCATCACTAAAGGATTTGTTCTGATGATGTTTTTCCTGGTTATAAATGTAACTACGCACTCTTTTCAGATGACTCGGACTGACACTAAATGCAGCAAAACCATCCTGCCAGGTAACATATTTTTCCGGATCGTTTTTAAAGTTTTCCCAGGAGTTCCCTTTTATAGTTTTGACGACATCCGCAACTGACTGATCCGTTCGTAACCTTAGCAGCAAATGCACATGATCTTCAACTCCGTTTATGCAATCAAGATAAATCTCATGATCATTCGATATCTCACGAATTATTTTATAAACATCTCTTTTTAAATCCGGGGTTAATAGAGGTTCACGATTTTTGGTCGACCAGATAAGGTGTACCCATAAGGAAGAGTAACTTTGAGGCATGGTATTGGATTTTGGTGTTCAAATATAATGATGGTTTTCAAACAGCTTGTTATTCGAATCACTAAAAATTTGCAGTTAATATTGCTGCAATCGTAGCGATGGGTTTAAAACCCATCGCTAATTTAAATCTTAAAAATACAATTAGGTGAAGTCGATAGAACAAGGACAACATCGTCAACAGCATCATAGCGATGGGTTTTAAACCCATCGTTATGATAAACCGTGGCTATAGTTCAATTCTTAGAATAATCCTAAATCACAATCTTAAAACACGTCCCTTTACCTACTTCGCTTTCAACCGTAATGGTACCATCTAAACGCTCAATAAACTCCTTCGCCAATACCAGTCCAAGGCCGCTGCCTTTTTCTTTATTAGTGCCAGAGGTTGATTTAAACGTATTATTTCTCATCAGGTCGGCCGCCTGCTTTTCCGTCATGCCAATGCCGGTGTCGCTGATGGTGAGCATTGTTTTCAGGCCTTTTCGTTCCATGCCTACCATTATGCGGCCATTATCCGTATACTTATCGGCGTTGCTGATGAGGTTGCGCAAAACGAATTCGAGCGCCCGCTGATCAGAATGAATAACGGTTAGCGCCGGTACATGATTCAGCAGTTTATTATTTTTGGCACTGGCCTTTAGCGCTTCCGTCCCAAAAATACCGGCAATCAACTCATGCAGATCAAAGTCACATAGTTGCAGGTGCCCGAATTTTAACTGCTGCTGACCCCAGTTTACCACATTTTCAACCATCTCAAGTGTCGTTGCCAATTGCTCACCAACAAGCTGCATCATTTCGGCAGCGTCCTCAGCATCTATCGTGGCATCACGTTCCATTTCGATAATGTTTTTGATAGAGGCAAGTGGATTTCGCACATCGTGGGCCAATATGGATATGATGCGTTTTTGGTTTTCGGTGGCAAAGTAAAGGTCTTTGTTTTTAACACGCAGTTCGGCTATTTTGATCACATTGTTCGCCAGTACCTTAAGGCCAAACTTTTGCTCTTCGTTAAGCTCGCGCGGCTCCCTGTCAATAACACACAGGGTTCCGAGGCGATTGCCTGCGCTGGTTACAAGCGGCATGCCTGCGTAAAACCTTATTTCGGGGTTTTCCAATACGAGCGGATTATCCCAAAAACGACTGTCCTGCAAGGTATCGTGCACCTCAAACAAGTCTTCCTGCAAAATTGCGTGGGCGCAAAAAGAAAAGTCCCTATGGGTTTCATTGTCCTCTAAACCAACCTTGGCTTTAAACCATTGCCGGTTAGCGTCGACCAGGCTGATCAGCGAAATGGGCATATCGCATAACATGGATGCAAATTGAACTATTTCGTCAAACTCAGCCTCCTGCGGCGTATCCAGTAAACCACTGTCTTGAAGGTCTTGTAACCGAACACTTTCGTTTTTGGGGATTGGCGCTGAAATCATTTATTAGAATGTTTAATTTAATTTGATGATCCTGACTTAGTCATCGCCCTGCCTGGTTGACATTAAACACAACCTTAAATTACCAAGCTGGAATACGCAAAAAACATGCCCGCAGTTTTTTTATGGATATAATTAACCTCTTTTATTCCCGGCAGCTATTATGTAGCCAAAATCTTACAAAATACAATACCAGTTGCCTAAATTTGAACGAAGCAAATGGTATTCAAATTTAATTAAAGCAAATTCATTATTGCATCGTGTCAATTCCGGGATTATTTTACATACGGCAGAAAAACGAATTGCGGATTATGGCGTTTTACCTGTTTAACAGCACACACCACCTATAACTATGGCCTTCATTGATTATTACCAGGTATTGGGCATCCCCAAAACAGCAACCGAAAAGGAAATTAAGGATGCCTATCGTAAACTGGCCCGTAAACATCATCCCGACTTAAATCCAAACGACGCGGAGGCCAATAAAAAATTCCAGCAACTAAATGAGGCTAACGAAGTACTGAGCGACCCGGAAAAGCGAAAAAAATACGACAAATACGGCGAAAACTGGCAGCGTGGTGAAGAGTACGAACAATATCAGCAGCAACAGCGGCAAAGCCAGCAATCATATACCGGTGGGCAGGCAGGCAGCTTTGAAGGTTTCGCCCGAGAGGACTCCTATGGAGGCGGCGATGATTTTTCCGATTTTTTTCAGTCCATGTTCGGGCAAAGCGGAAGGTCGGCAGGCGGAAGGCAGGCAAAATACCGCGGGCAGGATTTCAATGCCGAATTACACTTAAACCTAAAAGATGTCACCGAAAGCCGCAAGCAAACATTAACCGTTAACGGCAAAAATATCCGGTTAACCATTCCGGCAGGGGTTGAGAATGGCCAAACCATAAAAATTGCAGGCCATGGCGGCCCGGGTGTTAATGGCGGCCCCGGCGGCGACCTGTATATCACCTTCGTGATTGCTGATGATCCCCATTTCCGTCGAAATGGAAGCGATCTGTATGCCGAAACCAAACTCGATCTGTATACCGCAGTACTGGGCGGCGAAGTAACGATAGATACGCTGAACGGTAAAGTAAAAATCAAGGTGAAGCCCGAAACGCAAAACGGCACCAAAGTAAAGCTGAAGGGCAAGGGAATGCCCGTTTATAAAAAAGATGATGAATCTGGGGACCTTTATGTGACCTATGATATCCAAATCCCGACCAATCTTACCGACAAGCAAAAGAAGTTATTTGAAGAATTGGCGGGAGGAGCTGAAAGGTAAAAGGGTTAAAGGCAAAAGGTAGAAAACTTTGCCTTTAGCCTAAGCTCAAAAAACCAATGAACTAATGAACCAGTGAACTAATGTACCAAATGGAAAACCTGATAGCAACCACCGAAATATGTACTTACCACGAAGTGGAGTATACCTTTATCAGTTCATTAAGCGACGCCGGCCTGTTAGAGCTTCGTGTGGTTAATGAGACTACTTATATACCCGAAAGTGAGCTGCAAAAGCTGGAAAAAATGATCCGCTTGCATAACGAGCTGGAAATAAACGTGCCCGGCATTGAAGCGATAACCCATTTGCTGGAAAGAATTGAGCAATTGCAGGAACAAATGCGGGTGTTGCGGAACAGGGTTCGTTGACAGTGTCAGACTTAAAGTTTCAAAACTTCGTAAGTCTTGGGTAATGTCTCAGCAAAAAAACTCTCAGATGGAGCGACAGTTCATCTTTCGGACTTTCGGACTTTCGGACTTCCCGACTTCCGGACTACTAATACGTATACTTCCTTTTCAACTCCTCACTCACAATATAAGCATCCTCCACAACCGATTCGGGATAACCGATAGTTTCCAAAATAGCGATACCGTTCTTATTCTTCAACACGCCGGTTTTCATTTTATAATCAAACACCAGGCGGGTATCATTTACCGATTCCTCGAATGAATAAACTGCGTAATCATTGTCCAGCAGTTCGGCCAGCTCCAGGTCATGGGTGGATACAAATACAAAGTTTTTGTTATCGGTTAAATAAGTAAGCACCGATTTTGCTGCCGCGATACGTTCAATGGTATTTGTCCCCCTGAAAATCTCGTCGATGATCACCAGGCTTTTAACCGGCTCATCGCCGCCGCATTGATTAATAATATCCAATATAGAAAGCGCTTCGGCTTGGAAATAACTCTTGTTTTCGCCCAGGTCGTCGGTGGTGCGGATGCTGGTCTGAATTTTGAGCAGCGGCGCCTTGTATTCGCGTGTACAGGTAGTGTAAATGGTTTGGGCCAGCAAAGTATTGATGGCTATGGAACGGATGAACGTGGTTTTGCCCGACATGTTGGAGCCGGTGATCAAAACGCCTTCATCAGTACGAGTATGGATGGAGTTTGGAACACAGTTATAAATAAGCGGGTGGAACATATCCGTCAAATCCATCTTGAGGCTCTCGGTATAAAATACAGGCTTGCTGTAAAATGGCAGCCCCGTGCGTACGGATAGCACAGAGATCAATGCATCCGTTTCGGCAACGAATTTAAATATCACTTCGATATCTCCCCTGTACTTGTTGATACGCCGAACAGAAGAAAGGAACATCAGCGGTTCCAGCAAAAAAAGCACCTTAAAAAATTTAAATATAGCGTAAGCGAGGTTCTCGGGATTACCGGCCAGTTTACTCTCAAAGTTTACGAGCCGCAACGAACGGTGGAGCCCTGATAGTTTGTTCAGGCTCTGTTTAACCTCTTCTTCGCTTTCCGGTTTTATTTTTTTCAATAACTTCCGGGCTACGCCATGCAGGATCATTAACTGCGGAAGCGAGCGTGTATACGCCGAGATTTTACTCCGGGTACCATAGTGCAGGGCAATGTTACCGCCTATGAGCGCAATCAGCACCACAAACGGTATGATTGGATCAGGTACGAAGAACAGCGATATAAACAATCCGATAATAGCAACACCCGACAATCGTACGTAAAACGCCATCAGCGGCGCCAGCAAAAATTCGTGCTCTTTTAAAAACAGGTCGGCCACGTAATAAGCGTCGGGACTGTTCAGTTGCGCAAGGTCCAATTCTATCCGTTCCAGGTCGGGCCGCGGAAGGTTCAATGATTCAACCTTTTTGTCGAATTTTAGCAAACTCTCAAAAGAGGTCTCGGGCGTAAAAAGCTTTTTATACAAATACTGTTTGCCCGGCTTCGAGTTTGTACGATCGATAAAATTAAAAACATTATTTAGGTCAAGGTCATCGGCTATCGCTCCTGATACGCGCGCCGGGTCGTCCAGGCCATTCAGGTAAGCAGCTATCATTTTAAAGTTGCGGCGGGAGTTTACCGGTCGCCCCCATTTATTCTTTATCCGCTCCAGGTTTTTTTCGATCGATTTGCGCTTCTCGAAATAATTAAAAATTGAGATCAGGACCAGGGCGCAGACAAAAAACACTAAGGTAAATAACCAGTAAAACATGCGTTGAAAATAACAGTAGGTGTTAAAAAAATCGTTTTAAAAACTTATCGTAAAGCTATTTAATCTTTAACAATAACCAATAGTTATCGTTGTAAATTATTGCAAAAGTTAATCAGCGATCAGTTAATATATAATGTTCCCGGTATACGTCTTTTGCCGCCAAAAGTTGTTTTTTTATTGCAGGAAATTCGTTGCAAACTGATCAACAATTACGTTTGCGTGCTTCAGGTCGCTGGCTCTCTTAACGCGCAATACCATTATTTCTTATCAATCGTGGCTGGACGCCTCCTCGGCCATTTCGATGATAATGTTATCCAGCCTTTCCAGCTCATTCTTAATAAACTGCTGAACTTTCAGGTTCGAGTGATCCATTTCAAGCATCGCTACCAGGCCTTTCAAATTGGCGACCGGGCTGCGTATCAGGTGCGATTGTTTCCACGCCATTTCTTTTATGCTGTCGATATGGTCCTGCACCAGCTTGTAAGCCGCCTTCAGGCTTTCTTCCGCTTTTTTTCTTTCTGTAATATCCGATAAAGCCAGCATCAGCCCTAATATTTCTTTTTTATCATTTGTTATCGGGAACAGTCGTACATAAAACCAGTAAGCCGAACCGTCCGGCTGGGGATAACTGATCTCGTAGCTGACATTCCGTCCGTTTAGCACCTCGCCGGCATATCTGACAAATTCCGGCAATCTTTCTTTGGGGAAATAATTAGCTAATTGGTCGGGATTCGATGGGAATTGATGAAACTGGCTATTAACAAATTTCACCGCCATCTGGTTATATGTCATTACGCTTAGCTTCTTATCCAACAGCGCATAAGCCGTGTCGGTTGTATCCATAATGGTTTTCAAATTTGCTTCCGACTTTTTAAGCGTCTCCTTGGCCTTGATCCTTTCCGTAACATCATTTGTAAAAGCCAGCCGCACCGCGCGGCCCTCAAACACAATATCATGTGCGATGATCTGCACAAACATGGTTGTGCCATCCTTTTTCAAATGCCGGATGACGCGATCGTCATTTATATTACGCGCATCCTTTTGCCAATGGTCCATTTGGGCATCCATATCATCGGGATGCCTGAAACTTGTCGCCTTCATTTTTAATATCTCTTCCTTTGTGTAGCCGTATAAGCGCGACGCAGCATCATTCACCGCAATCACCGACAAATCGTCCTTAGCTACCATCCACATTGGCAACGGGTTACTTTCAAAAAGCAATTTGTACTTATGCTCGGACGAGCGCAGTTCCTTTTCTGTTTTTTTACGTGCAGAGATATCTATAGCAATTCCTAATATGCAATCCTGGTTTTCGTACAACAGCGGGCTCACAGTTATCAGGAAAGGGATCAGGTCGCCGTTTTTACTTTTTACGCGGGCTTCTATGGTTATGTAGTTCCCCTCACTTATGTTAACAATTGCATTCCTGGCATTCTCGCGGTCTTCTTCGGCCAGCATGTTGCCGGCGTTTAATTTTCCTACCTCTTCCGTAGTGTACCCGGTGATCTTTTCAAAATTCTTATTCCACCGCAGGAAGTCGCCATCTTTGTTCCTCAGGTAAAACACTTCGGGCAAACTTTCAATAATTGTTTCCGAAAGCATCTTTTCGTGCATGATCAGTTCTTCGGCTTTTTTTCGCTCGGTAATATCTAACATAGTGCCGATGATGCTTGGCTGGCCCTCAATTACCACCCTGCTGCCAAAAAACTCGACGAAGTTGACCGTACCATCCTTTCTTTTCCCACGCACTTCGTAGTGCGCATTTTCAAGTTCTCCGCGGTAACGTGCCATCACATTCCCACGTACAATATCTGTGTCTTTGTCGTCGATAATGATGTCTATTGCACTTCCCTTTGTGTTTACCAACTCATGCGGTTCGTAGCCAAAAATTTCGGCAAATCGTGGGTTTACATAAACAAACCGTTCGTTTTGGCTGATGTAGACACCCACCATCGATTTTTCTGCCAGCGTCCTGAATTTCAATTCTGCCTCGCGCACTTCCGCCTCCATCTGCTTCCTGTCAGTAATGTCGCGGGCAATTACCAGCACCTGGTTATCAGCTATCGTTTTCACATTAATTTCCACGTCAAATGTCCCGCCTCCCTTGTGTACCAGCCGCCTTTCCCTGATCACTGATTTTTCACGTCCCCGCGGACCGTGCGTTACTGGGTCGGTTTTTAATTGCTCCGGATCGATCAAAGTTTCTATATTCCGCTGTAAAAGTTCATCCCTGGAGTAGCCGGTCAATTTGCACATGCTCTCATTAACCTCAGTAATAAAGCCCTCAAAATCAAGCAGGTAAATAGCATCCGAAGCGTGTTCAATTAACGAATAATATTTTTGCTCACTCGTTTTTAGCTGATCTTCTATCGTCTTGCGTTCTGTAATATCGCGGGTAACTGTGATAATGGCAGCAAGTTCAGGGTCAGCAAGCTTGTTGCAAAGCAGGGATTCGATCCAGATGTATTGCCCGCTCTTATGCAGGATGCGGTAAATAATATTTATAGATTTGCCCGGGTTTGCCAATACCTCCTGGTGCACCTCTTTTATCCTTTGCAGGTCATCGGGATGTGCCAGTTTAAAATAACTCCGGTCCATTTCCTCGTCGGTCCAGCCATTGATGCTTTTCATGGATGGACTGCGGTAAATGATGTTCCCCTGGGCGTCGTTTAGTTTTATCCCCACGAAAACACTTTCAACAATTGCCTGGAAACGGGCCTCGGTCTTCTTGCGTTCGGTAATATCCTCGATCTGGTTCACCATGTATAATGGCTTTTTTTGTTCATCGGCAACCATCGAGATATTTACACTGGCCCACATAACCGAACCGTTTTTACATACATAGCGCTTTTCGATACGATACGATGCCCGTTTACCGGCTTCGGCCATTTCCATAGTGCCCACGCTCACCGGCAGATCATCCGGGTAGGTAATGTCCATAAAAGTCATCGCGAGCAGTTCCTCTTCCGAATAGCCAAGCAAATCGCATAAGCGATCGTTTACTTTTAACCACTCCCCTTTCAGCGAAACCAGCGCCATCCCTATACCTGAATGCTCGAATGCCACCCTGAATTTTGATTCGCTCTCGCGAAACTTTTCGAGTAAATCGAGCAAATCAGTGGTGCGTTCCTGCACGCGCTCCTCCAATTCCTCATTCATCGCCGTTATCTCTTCTTCGGCTTCATATCTTTCGCGGTCTATCTGATTTAACCAGCGGGCGGTGTACCAGGTAATAAGCAGGCTCGTCCCTAAAAAACACACAACCATCATGGGTATGCCCAAGTCTGGTGAAAGCAAATGATAATGTTGTGATAATACTCTGAGTTCTCCGAAAACGATCACCATTAAAACTGTCATCACAAATAGCCGCCGCGCCATTTTATTGCCAACCAAGTAGCCGGTGAACAAACTGGTTATACCTATTTGCGGTTGGAGTAGTGTAGCCGTTATGGAAATACAAAAGAGCAATGCAGCGGTATGTACCGCCATTGAGCCTACGAACGACAGGTTATAAAACAGGGTAATACCGTATAAATACCCCAGTATAGCGACCAAGGAAACGGTGGTTACTAAATGAAAAGCATATTGCGATAGCAAATTTACCCATCGATTTTTAAAAACCATGCCAAGCAAAGCCAGCCCCGTTAAACAAAAACAGAAAGATACATTGGCGGCCATGCGGCCAGGGAAACGGTATTTTTCGGCCAGGGCCAGGTAATCGGTTAGAAACAATTGGTCGATGCCGGCATTATAGTGAAAAACGTTTTGCGATAAAGACAAGGTTCCAATAAAAGCCGTAAGTGCCGACAACAGGATAAACAAAGGCCCCAAATTTTTTTTACCGGTATTTTGGGTAATAAGAAGCGCGGCGCCGGTAAACAAAAAACATAAAGCCGTATTGAACCGCATGGAAACATATTGCGGCAAAAACGTTTCGAGGCTCGGTAACCGAAATACCCAGCTAATAATGACAAAAGCGCCGACAACGATAGCTATCAGGCCGACAACCGTAACTGCTTTGCTTTTAGGTAGGCTTTGCATACACGTAGACTAAACATTATCAGGGCCTTGCCTGTACCAAATCGGGGATTTTATTCGGATAACCTAAGTTAGAATAAAAAATTTAAGAAAAATGCAATTAATTTATCTTACAAATAAGGAATTAAAGCCGGGTTTTGTTCATCAAAAACCCCTTCAATGCGGTTTGTGTAAATTCGGAGAGGACCAGTTCGCCGCTGATGGCTGCGCGCTGGTTCAGTAATTCATCCCAATCGCTCGTTCCTTCCCACAAAATTTCTTTCAAACCATGAAGGGCTTCAGGGTGATACGAAGCTAATTTTTGTGAAAGGGTTTCAACTGCTTCGTCCAGGGCGGCAATATCCTTATAAACCTCGTTATAAAGCCCTTTTGCCATTGCCCATTGTGCGGTTTGAAAATCGCTTGCCCTGATGGTAAGTTGCGAAAATGCAGGCAAGCCAATCTTCCGGGTAACCGCCGGCGAAATAACAAATGGGCCGATGCCGATAGCCAGTTCGCTTAATTTAATGGAGGCAGCTTCTGTTGCCAGGCAATAATCTGCCGCAGATGCAAGACCCACACCCCCGCCTACCGCTTTGCCCTGCACCCTGGCAATAATAATTTTTGGCGACTTACGGCAGGCGTTGATCACCCGTGCAAATCCGGCAAAAAACTCAGCGCCGTGTTCCTTATCCTTTATTTGCAGCAGCTCATCAAAGCTGGCACCGGCGCAAAATGTACGCTCGCCTTCGCTTTTCAGTACAATTACACATGTTTTGGCATTGTTGCCAGCCTCAGTTATTTTTTCAACAAGATTAGCCAGCAAAGCCGACGGCAATGAATTTTGCGCCGGATGATAAAAGCTAATGGTGGCTATGCCATTTTCACTTATGGTAAGATTCACAAACCCATTTTCAGGCTGGCTCATAAAATTGATTTGAATTGATGCGTAAAAGTCGCATTTTTAATGATGCAAAGTAAGAAAGTTAATTTGTAAAGAAACAAACAACCCACCCGATAGCTATCGGGTCCAACTTAATTAACCCAATCAACCAACATGTTCGCCTTTCAAAACCTGTACCTTTTCTTCATCGCATCACTGCTGTTAAATCTCACACCCGGCAACGATATGCTTTACGTAGCCTCAAGGAGTATTTCGCAGGGGATAAAAGGCGGCATTGTTTCGGCATTAGGCGTGTTTGCAGGTTGTTTTGTACATATCTCGGCGGCGGTGCTGGGTTTATCCATCATCATCGCTAAATCGGCTTACCTGTTTGAGCTGATCAAGTTTGGGGGGGCCGCCTACCTCATTTACCTGGGTATCCGGGCGCTGATCTCAAAACCATCCTTCAATCAAATGGACGAAAAGCTTGTCACAACCAATAACTGGAAGCTGTTTAAACAAGGCGCCCTAACCAACGCTTTAAATCCAAAAGTGGCTGTGTTCTTTTTATCCTTTCTGCCTCAATTTATTGACGCAACATCGCCCTACTTTAAATTACAGTTGTTCACACTCGGCCTTTGGTTTGCTATACAGGGAACTACCGTACTCATCATTGTTGCCTGCATATTCGGCAAAACGAAAGACTTTTTTAAACGAAATCCAAGGGTTTGGCGCATACAGGAAAAAATAACCGGTTTAGTTTTAATAGGATTGGGTATTAAAATTGCCCTTACCACAAAAAAATAATCAACATGGTTGATTTAGAAACCGCGCGGCAAATAGCCCTGTCCCTTCCCGGAGCGGTAGAGCAGGACCATTTAGGCCGGCCATCCTTTAGGGCCAAAAATCGCATCTTTGCTACCCTTTGGGAGCCTCAGAACCGGATGATGGTGAAGCTCTCCCCGATCGATCAGTCGGTGTTTCATTCCTTCGATCCGGCTGTTTTTTTTCCGGTTCCCAACAAATGGGGATTGCAGGGAGCTACATTTGTTGAGTTGAGCAAAGTGAGGCAGGATATGCTGGAAGATGCTTTGAATATTGCTTACGGGGCGGTGATGGATAAATAAAACTACCCGGCGTTCCAAACCGTTCCATTTTTACATACGGAACAGGTGGAACATAGTGAAACACGCTCATTATCAAGATGTTTCAAGTTTTCCAAAAAAGATGAATCGCATAAAAGCCTGACTATCA
>OLLK01000161.1_pt1 | contig 48339 bp, 44 predicted proteins | sample 1604531 | NCBI WGS metagenome assembly OLLK01 (sample SAMEA104055722, study PRJEB20765) | soil metagenome | isolation source: soil | reverse complement strand
ACAATTTATTGCCCAATGGCCACATTCATAAACATCAACAGGAAACCTAACTCATCAACGCTATTTCAACCCTTTTGAGACAGCCTCATTAAGTGGTCGGTTGGTTTTGCAACAGCCACTTTAGCCAACGGCTATGAATGAAAAACATGCTAAGTTCATTGCCGTTCCTTTTAAGGAACGGAAAAAATGAACAAACGGATAATGGCTTTAGCCACCACCAGGCGACAGTTTTTACACGGGAGTGCCCTTAATACCTGAACAATTTACCTGATGATTTGTTAACTTTGACCATTATGCCTGACGCTTCAACCAAACCGGTCCGGGTTACCAAAATTTCCGATACTGAAAGTACCGGACAGGATGACCTGCTTGCGGTGGAAGAACCGCTGGAGATCAGGCTGAAGTTCGTCACCGACGGTTTGCCGATAAATAAAAATGTCTCCGTTACGATGCGCACGCCGGGCAACGACGCTGAACTTGCCGCCGGATTTTTATTTACCGAAGGCATCCTCAAAGACTATAGCGACATTGCCGAAATCAGTCATGGGGACATTGCCTGTGTAGAAAATAAGCAAAACACTATCCTCGTCGAACTAAAGAATGACATCGTTCCAAATCTAAACAACACCGAACGCAACTTTTATACCACCTCCAGCTGCGGCGTTTGCGGTAAAGGCTCCATCAGCGCCATAAGGACGGTTAGTTCGTTTGAACATAACAAGAGCGACGATTTTACGGTTAGCGCAGATATGCTTTTTGAGCTGCCTGATCTGCTCCGCGCGCAGCAGGCTACTTTCGAAAGTACAGGTGGGCTGCATGCCTCTGCACTGTTCAACAAAAACGGAGAACTGCTGTTATTAAAGGAAGACGTTGGCCGGCACAATGCTTTGGATAAGCTGATCGGCGCAGCGCTTAAAAAGGGTTGGCTGCCGCTCAATGATAAAATACTGCTGTTAAGCGGCCGGGCCAGTTTTGAGCTGGTGCAAAAAGCGGCAATGGCAGGTATCCGAATCATTGCGGCGGTGGGTGCGCCGTCCAGCCTGGCTGTGGAATTGGCCGAAGAATTTAACATTACGCTGGCCGGTTTTTTACGCGGCCGGCGGTTTAATATTTACACCGCGGCAAGCCGCATAGTACTGCAAGTAAATGAAACTACGTATTAAAACCGACGATATCCGGTTCCGCCTCAGCCGGACTGACGTGAACGACCTGGTCACCAAAGGCTACCTGGAAGACAACATCAGCTTTGGCACGGCCTCGTTGCTATTTGCGGTGAAAGAAACTATCAGCCCAACCATAACCGTAACTTTTGTAAGCGACACCATCACCCTGTTTTTGCCGCAGCATATGGTCGCCGAACTGGCTGATACGGACAAGGTTGGTTTTGAGACCAATGCCGGCGAGTTGCATATTTTGGTTGAAAAGGACTTTACCTGCCTGGAAAACGTAGCCGAAGACCAGAGTGACAATTATCCAAACCCCTTAGCCGAGAAATATAATGAGCAAAGAAGCTAATATCCCGGAAGCCGAAAACCCTGAGCAACTGCTGGACCTGAAGGTTACCGAACCCAAGCATTGGGCGGCCGGTATCCCTGCAGTTTATGAGGCCGGAAAGGATGTTTTGGGCGAGGATGGCATTGGCCGGGGGATGAAAGGCCTTTTCCACATGAATAAAAAAGGCGGTTTTGATTGTTCCAGCTGTGCCTGGCCCGACCCGGATGACGACCGCTCGCCTATTGCCGAATACTGTGAGAACGGCGCCAAAGCCCTTGCCGAAGAAGCCACCACAAAAAAACTAACCCCGGATTTTTTTGCACAAAATTCCGTTGCCGACCTTTCAAAATTGGACGATCTGCACATCGGCAAAAAAGGCCGTATAGCACAACCCATGTACCTGGCCAAAGGGGCAACACATTATCAGCCCATTACCTGGGATGATGCTTTTAAAAAGATAGCAGATCATTTAAACAGCCTTAAATCGCCTGATGAAGCGGTGTTTTATACATCGGGCCGCACCAGTAACGAGGCTTCGTTTACCTACCAGCTGTTTGTGAAGGAGTTTGGCACCAATAACATGCCCGATTGCTCCAATATGTGCCATGAGTCGTCGGGGACGGCATTGAACGAGGTGATCGGGATAGGGAAGGGGACGGTTACGCTGAATGATTTTTACGATACGGATGTGATCATTATCATGGGCCAAAACCCCGGCACGAACCACCCGCGGATGCTTACGGCGCTGAGAAAGGCCAAAGAGAGCGGCGCAAAGATCATTGCCATAAACCCACTTAAAGAAGCCGGCTTGATGGCCTTCCGCGATCCGCAAACGGTGAAAGGCGTGCTCGGTTTCAGCATCCAACTGGCGGATTTGTACCTGCAGATACAGATAAACGGCGACATGGCGCTGTTTAAGGCGATTGAAAAATTGTTGTACGAGGCGGAGTTGAAGTCGCCGGGTAAGGTTTTCGATCACCAGTTCATCCAAAACAAAACCGCAGGATATAATGAGTTTATTGAAAGTTTGAAGGATTACAGTCTTGATGAATTGGCTGCCTCGGCCGGCGTATCGGTTGCGCAGATCAAACTGGCGGCCGGTATGCTGGAGCACAAACACCGCATCATTGTGTGCTGGGCCATGGGCATTACCCAACATACCAACGGCGTTGATACCATAAAAGAGATTGTTAACCTTATTTTGCTGAAAGGCAGCATTGGCAAACCCGGTGCGGGCCTTTGCCCGGTGCGCGGGCATAGCAATGTACAGGGTAACCGTACGATGCTGATATGGGAGCAGCCCACGGACAAGCAATTGGATAAAATAAAAGAAGTGTTTGGTTTTGAGCCGCCCCGCGGGCATGGCTATGATACAGTTGAAGCCATCAAAGCCATGCACCAAGGTAAACCGAAGGTGTTTTTTGCCATGGGCGGCAATTTTCTTTCGGCCACGCCGGATACCCTTTATACTGCCGAGGCATTGCGCAAAATGAAGCTCACGGTACATGTATCTACCAAGCTTAACCGCAGCCATTTGGTGCATGGTGAAGAAGCGCTGATACTGCCCACACTGGCACATAGCGATAAGGACGTGATTAACGGCACGGACCAGTTTATTACCTGCGAAAACTCAATGGGGGTGGTGCAGCTATCAAAAGGGGTACTGGAACCTGTCTCTGCCGACCTGGTAAACGAAAACCAGATTGTTTGCCGCCTTGCAAAAGCTACGCTGGGCAAGCGTTCGGTGGTGGATTGGGATAAATTTGCCGGGAGCTACGACGAAGTGCGTAACGCCATTGCCAAAGTGATACCCGGCTGCGAGGATTATAACCAGAAAGTGCGGCAGCCAGGCGGCTTTTACTTGCCAAATGGTCCGAGGGAAGGCAAATTCAAAACCAAAAAATACGGTGACAGGGCTGGCTTCAGCATTACCAAACTTACCAAGCATAAGCTGGCGCCGGATGAGTATATGATGAGCACCATCCGCAGTCACGACCAGTTTAATACGACTATATATGGCTACGAGGACCGTTACCGCGGCATCCATAATGAACGCCGTGTTATTTTTATGAACCCCGCGGATATTGAAAAGGCAGGTTTAAAGGCAGGCGACAAGGTCGACCTTTACAACAACTACGGAGGCAGGGAGCGCGTGGCACGGCTTTTTGTGGTGGTGCCTTATGATATCCCGGAACGCAATACCGCTACTTATTTCCCCGAAACGAACGTGCTTGTACCGATTGACAGCGTAGCCGAAGGCAGCAATACCCCCACTTCGAAGCTGGTTATTATTAAAATCAGGAAGCGCACTTAGCGCCTCACTCAAGCTTGATGATAATTTTGATGCCGGGAAAAATCCGCACCGGGTGTGCTATCCAAACGCGCTCGCTTATCTTAATAAAAACCCTATCCCATTATTTTGGGCGAGGGAATTTATGTAATTTTAAAATAACATGGAATTAAAAATCGTGAAGTTTTTATTAGTTGTTTATTAACTAAACGTTAATCAAGTTTGTAGGCATTTTGGATTTTTAGCTGAATGTTTCCTCAATAAAATCATTCTATTAAGAAATCGATTTCGGCCTTTAATTCAAAATTATTTCAAAATCAAACAATTTTCTTTGCCGAAAATACAGTTTGATGAAGATACCAGCCACCGTTTTAATTTCCATTTTTTTCCTAACAAACGCTTACGCTTCCACCATATCGGGTTATATATACGATAAAAGCGTAAACGAACAGCTTGTAGGCGCCACTGTTGTTCTGAATCCCGGCTCGATAAAAACTTCTTCGAAACTAAATGGGAGATATGCCATCGACAACCTTAATCCGGGGGTGTATTCATTGAAGGTTTCTTTTATTGGCTATCAATCTATCGACACTACTATTACCCTAAAGGAAAATGAAAGCTTAAAGCTCAATTTTTACCTGTCGCCCAATACTTCCAGCCTTAACACCGTTACCGTGGCTGCAAAAGCCAATAAGGAATCGGATCAATATGCCAAGCGAGCGGAGCAAAGGGCCGATAATCTGGTGAACATTGTTTCGGCAAACTCTATCACCATTTCACCGGATATAACGGTAGCAAACGTTATGGCAAGGGTTTCAGGCGTGTCGGTCGAACGTGGAAACACAGGAGACGGGCAATACGTGATCATTCGTGGTATGGACCCACGTTACAGCACCACCTTAATAAACGGGGTAAAAATACCAAGCCCGGATAATGCTGAACGCTATGTTCCGCTGGATATTTTTCCTGCCGACCTGGAAGAACGTATCGAAGTGTACAAATCACTTACGCCAGACATGGAAGGGGATGCTTCCGGTGGAGTGGTTAATATGGTGATGAAGACGGCGCCCGACGAGTTTCGCCTTGAAGGGAATGCCGGTATCGGCTACAGCCAGTTATTCTCGATGCGGCCTTTCGAAAGTTATAGCACCGCAACGGTTAATTCGAAGTCGCCCGCAGAGATGTTAGGGCAAGGTGTTCCCGCAACGGCCGCAAATTTCCCTTATCAAAACCTCGTCACTTCGCCCATCAAAACGCCGGTCAACAGCAATTTTAGCCTTACGGTTGGTAATCGTTTCTTAAATAATAAACTGGGTGTCATCGTTTCGGGTAGTTACCAAAACACCTACGCCGGCAATAACACTTCGCGGCTGGTTGAAAACGCAACATTAACACCCGCCGCCGGACCCAATGCGCAAATGCTGCAGGTATTCCCGGATTATCTTTCGAGGCAGTATTCATCGCTGACCAACCGCGTTGGTTTAATATCAACGATTGATTACCGGTTTAACGCGGATAATTATATCAGTTTGTTTGGCACCTACCTGCAATTGAATGAAAACAGGGAGAGATTTACAGACGACCTGCTGCTGGGCGACTACTCGTACAACGGGGGCGTCGGCTCTTTCGAAGAATCTTTTGAAACGCAAACGCGTACCGACCGCCAGGGAATTTACAGCGGTATCCTTCATGGTAACAACAAAATACTCAAATCACTGACGACCGATTGGACAGTGGCTTATTCAGAAGCTAAACAGGAAATTCCTGACATGGCCGGATTTAATACCCACAGGTCAATTAACCCGGATACTGCCGGCGGATCGCACGTTGTAGTAGATGGTAATACTATAGCGGTTGCCAAAACGGTTACCTACGGCCCCATTTATACCTTACCGGAAACCAGGCAGTGGGAACATAACACCGACAAGGACGTATCGGGTTACCTCAACTTTCACTATAAAACAACCATCGCCGGTAATAATACTTTGATCAGTTTCGGCGGCATGATCAGGCATAAAACAAGGGATAATTATGATAACAGTTACCAGTTGAACCCTGTTCCTGACGCAGGTTCCTCGCCCCCAAACCAGTTGTATGTTTCTATCCCTACAAGTCAATTTTCCCTTGGCGGCACAGGTTCAGATCCCCTCGGAAATGCATCAAGTAATGCGGGCGTGTACACTTTTACAGAAGACGTTCAGGCAGCATACGTAGAGGCCAAATATTTTATAGGTGATCGTTTTGATGCGGTATTCGGGCTGAGAGCTGAAAATACGAGTCAAAATTATGTGTCGTCATTACCTGCGACAGATACCGGGCAAACAGCAAGCATAAGCTATACCGATTATTTACCGAGCGTAAATTTAAAATATGCTCTATCAAAAAATGCGAACCTGAGGGCGTCCTATTTCAAATCGATCTTGCGCCCGGCCTATGCGGACCTGGTGCCTTACCAGGACAATACAGGTTTCGGGCAGGATAATTTTCCAACCAAGGGGAACCCCAATTTACAGCATTCGCAAATTGACAACTACGATTTCAGGTACGAAATATTTCCGAACGGGTTGGATCAATATATGATAGGTGCATTTTATAAAACAATTGTTAATCCCATTGAATATGCCGTGGAGCGAATTGGTTTCAATGCCAGTTACACGCTCAGCCCCTTCAATTTCGGAACGGCACATAATTATGGTATCGAGGCGGTTTTCAGAAAGTTCTTTGGCAGCGTTGGCATTTCGGGTAATTATACCTATACCCACTCTTTAATCAACTCGGCCAAAATATTCCAATACGTCGATCCGACAACAAACACTTATCAAAGTATCACGGTGAACCAACCCCGGCCATTGCAGGGACAGGCTGAAAACGTTGCGAATGTGTCTTTACTCTACAAAAACACTAAAAACGGGATTGATGCGCAACTGGCCCTTGTTTATACCGGCGAGCGCATTGATCTTTTGTCGCTTTACAAAAACCTGGATAACTGGGAGCGGCCTACCACCAATCTCGATCTTTCGGCACAGAAAGAATTTGGCAGGCACTTTATCGTGTACATCAAGGTAAACAACTTGTTAAACACGCCCTACGAGTTATTTGTAAAACAACCCAACCAGGCTTATAGCGGGTATGAAAAATTACCGTTCCAGGAAAGCCCGAGTTATGCCACCATCGAAAACGATAAGTATTACGCCAGGTATCTGTTGGGTGTAAGATTCAAGTTTTAATCAATTTCTAAAACAATAAGTAAACAATCCATTCATTTTAACCCCATTTAAAAACAATCAATCATGAAAAATTTAAAAATCGCTTTGAGTTTGCTAATGCTTGGTGCATTGGCATCCTGCAGCAAGAAGGATAAGGTTGTCGTTTCGGTTCCTTTATACAAGGTCGGTCAAACCGTTAGCAACTCAGCTCCATTATCCGGCCCCATTAAGGGCACAATGATCGCCAACACCACTTATACCATCAGCGGCGACGTTACCATTAATGCCGGCGACACGCTTTTAATACAGCAGGGCGTTACTGTTAAAGTTACCAACGGCTCGAACTTTATCGTTAAGGGCATCTTACTAAGCGAAGGTTCAAAAAGCGCCCCAATCGAGATCGAAGATCCATCTAAAACCAAAACTACCGGTGCTTCAAATGTTGCTACAGACCCTGCTTATGTAGGCGGCTGGGGTGGTATATACTGCGATGTATCATGCAAACTACTAGTTCTTAAATGGACTCACCTTGATTTTGCCGGCGCTGCCCTGGTAGCTCCTCCGTTTACCGGCCCTTCAACCGGCGATCAATACGTTGTTTACTGGCAAAACCCAACCGGGTTGTTCATCATGGAAGATTCATGGATATATGGTAGCCCGGATGATGCAATTCGTTTCTACGGTGGTACCATTAACATGATGAGAAATACTTTGGAAAAATGCGGAGGTACCGGCGGCGATGGCTTTAACGCTAAAGGCGGTACACAAGGTAACATGGCCTATAACCTGATCATCGGCGGTGCTACCAATGGTACAAAATCTGCTAATGATCCTGGTACCCAGGCAAATCAAACCCAGATCGCGATGTACAATAACACGTATATCAATGATGGTTACCGTAATACAGGCACTTATGGCGCCAGGAGCGGATCGATCGAAGTGGAAAATAACTCAAGGGCTTTAGCCTATAATAACCTTATTGTCGATTGTAATTTTGGTGTACGTATAGCAGGTGGTAACAATGTAACCGCTAAAGTATATTTAGCCGATACCTTACTTCACGGTTCGGGTCCGATCACACAAACTGCTTATGGTTACAACTTCTATTATGTTGATAACGTTGCCCAGGCAGACCAGATCGTTCCTACTAATATCGCACAGGCTGTGGTAACGCACCCAAAATCGACAGATATTCCGAATATGGCTACTTTCCTTGGCGCAAGTTATACATTCGGTTTGGCTTATGATGGTACCTCACTCGTGGGTAAAAATGATCCGAAATTCAAAAACTATCCGCTGCCAAACATGAATTTCGTAACCCAGGCATCAGTTGACGGCTTCGATTTCCACCTGCAATCCGGTTCGCCGGCTATTGGTGTAGGGTTCACCGGTTTTTCGCCCATCACAACTACCCAAAACGGTACGATCAAAGTTGACCCGATATTCGGTTCGACTGAAATTACCGCTCCGGGTAAAGATGCTGGCTGCTTCCAGACAAATGGTACCGGTAACCAGCACTAAAGTTATTTAATTACCTAAGCCCCTTTTTATAGATCATTAGACTATAAGAAGGGGCTTTTATGTTTCAATTACCGTTTGCAAAAACCAAGAATCGACCTGATGAAATTTAAAGTATTTACATACCTGGCCATCGGACTGCTATTTGGCGCTTCATGTTCAAAATCGCCTAAAACGGCCCCTGTTACTCACCCGGTTACGGTTATTCCCGGCCCGCTGCCCAATACCGTCGATAAAACCGACACATTAAACATTATGGCTTATAATGTTTTAAAATATGGTGACGGCTGCCAGGGAAGTACAGATAGCTTAAACGGATATTTAAAAACGATCATCCAATATCTCCATCCCGACCTGTTTAGTTTTGAAAAGATGGCAGCTTTTGACCCAACGGCGGCGGGGTCAGTTAACCTGGCTGCCAATATCAATAGCAATGGCTTAGATGCGGTATTTCCGGGAAGATACGCTTACGCTATGCCTACTAACCTGGCACGGGCTACCGATATGGCCGTTCTGTTTTACAACAAGCAAAAATTGACTTATGTAAAAACGGAGACCCTGGAAGCCAATGTTACCGACGTCGACCTGTACAAGCTTTATTACAATGACCCCAACTTAAGTATCACCCATGATACTACCTACATATACGTTTTGGTTAACCATACGCAATCCGGCACATCAAGCTCGATCCGCGATATCCAGGTGTCAACGGAAATGCGGGATCTGCGGTCTAAATTTGAATATCTGCCAAACCTGGTTAACATGGGCGACTTTAATGCCCATAACAGTTTAGAGCAGGGATACCAAAGTATCATTACGTCGCCTGATACATCTACAAAAATGAGTGATCCGCCTTTTTATCCTGACAAGTCAGTCAATTACCCGGCGGAGTGGGAAACCAATACGGTGTCGTACGCACCGTTCCTCACAACTACCACAAGGGCATTGGCGACGGTGCCAAACAGTTGTGGAACGGGCGACGGCGCGAAATCCTGGTACGACCACATTTTTATATCGCCATGGCTGGTTAACGGGACAAACTATGTGCGTTATATCCCAAATTCATATAATACGATCGGCAATGATGGTCACCGGATGGGAGTTGATATAAACAGCGCTTCCCCGATCATTAATACATCGGCTCCGGCGCCGGTTCTTAACGCACTATTCCAGTTTTCTGATAAATACCCAATTACCATCAAACTGCTTGTAAAAGCAAACAGGAACGCGTACAGCACAGCAGATCCTAAGGAAAGAAATTAAAACACGATAAGATGAAAATTTTCAAACTTCAGCAATCAGGCCAGTCCAGTTACAGGATATTTGCAATACGCCTGTTTTGTTTGCTTTCATATCTTTCGGTCTATTGGCCGCATGCAGGATTTTGCCAGGATCATTCCAGGACGGACATCGAAATGGTATTCACATCCGATGCACATTATGCCATAACCCGGAAAAAATTCCGTGGCGACACGAATGTGGATGGACATATTGTAAACGCCGCGATGATCGGGCAGATCAATACTGTTCCAGGCCTTACTTTGCCGGTGGACGAAGGCGTTGCCGGGGGGCAAAAGGTTGATGCGGTAGATTATTTGATACAAACAGGTGATATTGCCAATAGGATGGAGATTCCCTACCAAAGTGCCGCCGCTAGTTGGGCTCAGTTTACCACCGATTATATGCAAAATGTAACCTTGACCGCCCGCGATGGCCGGGCGGCAAAGCTGTTATTAGCGCCAGGCAACCATGACATCACGAACGCACTTGGGTTTTACAGGCCGATGCTGCCGAAAACGGATCCAACGGCTATGGTGCAGATATATAACCTGATGCTGCATCCTTCGACCCCCAAAACAAATGCCGATTATAACTACGAAACGGATAAGATCAATTATTCCCTCAGCATACATGGTATTCATTTTATGTTTATTACCCTATGGCCGGACTCAGTCGAGCGGATATGGATGCAAAAAGACCTTGACACCGTAGGCGCGAAAACCCCGGTAATTGTGCTGTGTCATGACCAACCCACTTGTGAGGCAAAACATTTTACCAACCCGGTTGCGCCGCATGACATCAATGCCAAAAGTAAATTTGAAAACCTGGTTAGTGAGTATTATAAAGAAGGCACCACAGCACCCGGAGATGACGGCGCTACCGATATTGAACAGCGCGGCTGGGTGAAATTTTTGAAACAACATCCCAACATCAAAGCGTATTTTCATGGAAACAGCAACTGGAACGAGTTTTATGTATATAAAGGGCCCGACAATGATGTGGCGTTGAACACTTTCCGGGTCGACTCGCCAATGAAAGGCAAATACTCTGCCAAGGATGAGACCAAACTATCGTTCCAGCTCATCTCGCTCGACCCGGTGAAACAACTGCTTACCGTGCGCGAATGTTTATGGGATACCGACCCTGCTAACCCCTCAACCAAAATAGTTTTTGGCGCTGTTAAGACAGTTTCGCTTAAGGTTGATTAGCAATCTCTCTAATTCAGGCAATTTTTAATGCCGTTCATTACCTGCTTTCATCAAGCTATTCACACACTTCATGTAATAAAAGCGGAAACCACGCAATCCATTAATATATTTGAGGGTATTAATGCGTGTTGTGAAGAATAAGTTTTTGTACCACTGTCTGTTTTGGCTGGGCGTGTACCTGCTGTGGGTTTTTGTGTTTCGCAATTATTCGTTTTCGCTTACCAAAACCGTTACGGTTGAGTTTTGCTACCTGGTGTTTATCACGGCAGATTATTATGTGATCATTTATTATTTGCTGCCGCGATTTTTTAAAAGCAAACAATACGTTTGGTTTGCGCTTTCCTCAGCGGTCATAATTGCATTTTCAGCTTTGCTGCGATCGATGGTGTCAGTGCAAATGAACTTGCATGTATTTAAAACTATACCCCCCGCTTTCGCCGGCCTTTACCTCACCTCGCTGCTTAATATTTTTATCTGGGTGGAACTGATCGTGATGGGTAAAATGATCGTCGACCGGATTTACAACCAGCAGCAAATGGCCGCCCTAGAGCGTGAGCGGGTAAAACAGGAGCTTGACTTTTTGAAAGCGCAGATCAACCCGCATGCCTTATTCAATTCGCTCAATACCATTTATGGCCATATCGATAAACAAAACCAAACAGCGCGTAATATTTTGCTGAAGTTCTCGGGATTATTGCGCTACCAGTTGTATGATTGCAGTGAGGATAAGATCAGCCTGGATAAAGAGATAGAGTATATCCGGAACTACATTGCCTTTCAGCAAATCCGGAAGGAAAAAAACCTGGAGGTAGATGTGAAGGTGATCAGCGATTCGGATACCTACCAGGTGGCGCCATTGCTATTGGTTATACTGCTTGAAAATGCTTTTAAGTTTGTGAGCAGCTTTAGCGGAAAAGAAAATAAAATAAGTATTTGCCTGAAGGCGGAGCAAGGCCGGCTTGATTTTGGCGTGCACAACACTACCGAGGCTATTGCGGAACTGGCCTCGCCATTTAAAACGGGTGGAATTGGGCTGATCAACCTGCGCCGCCGGCTTGAACTGCTGTACCCGGGTAAACATACGCTGGCGCTAAGGCACGAAGGCAATTTGTACGAAGCATCCCTTGAATTGGAACTGCAATGAAATTAAAATGTGTAATTATTGACGACGAGCCAATAGCGCGGCAGCTGATCGCCGAGTTTATGGATGATATTGATTACCTGGAGCTGCTGGGCGAGGCGGAAAATCCTGCAAAAGCAATTAAACTGCTGACCGAAAACACCGTGGACCTGATCTTCCTGGATATCAACATGCCTACGATCAACGGTATCAACTTTTTAAAAAGCTCCAAGACGACAGCAAGCGTTATCATGACTACCGCTTACCCGCAATACGCGGTTGAAGCCTTTGAGTTGGATGTGCTGGATTACCTGGTAAAACCGATACCATTTGAACGTTTTTTAAAGGCCTGCAACAAAGCAAAGGAGGTTTATAATGGCAAGAAACTAATAGCGCATTCAGGCCAACCGGCACCCGATCATTTTTTTATCAAATGCGACAACCAGATTGAAAAGGTATTGTATGACGATTTGCTGTATGTGGAGTCGATGATGAATTATGTGATCTTGTACACCCTTTCGCGTAAAATGATCGTTTACGTTACGCTGAAGATACTGGAAGAGCAACTACCGGCCGACAAGTTTGTCAAAGTTCACAAATCGTTCCTGGTCAACCGTTCCAAAATACAAAGCATCACCGGTAATCAGGTAAATATTGGTATACAAAAGATACCAGTCAGTCAAAATTTAAGGGAAAAAGTGCTGGCGGAGATATTAAGGGACAGGATGATAAAGAGATAGTTCACCGGTTCATTGGTGTTTGTTGGTTACTTGTCGCTTGTGCTGACAAATTTATGTTAGTAAACGGCTTAAAAATGTTAACCCACGTTTTAATTAAATAATTGATTATAAAGAATTTAAGCAGGGTTAACATTGAAATGTGTTAAGTTGTGTTAACCCTGTTTTATGCGTATGGATGCGCCGTATACCTACTTCAGTACTTGAGCGATCAGCTATCATCATCATCGGCAAGCCAGGGGCAAATTGACATGCTGATTATGCAATAAACCCATGTTGACACAACACCAGTAAACTAATAAACACTATTTCCCCTCCGGAAACGCAGCCCCATTATGACAAGTATTGCAATTGACGGTAAGCGCGTCCGTCCCGATCATAGGATGCTTAATTTTAAAATACTTTTTGTTGATGCCGACGGTAATCTGCATCATTGCGCGTGCTATTTCTTTTTCAGGTTTGGCATCGCTGGCATAGTCCAGTTCGCCTTCTGTTTTGCCTGGCGCATGGCAAAAATTGCAACCGACGCCAAGCGCATCTTCAAAATCACTGATCATGATCTTGTTTAGGTCCCTGGAGCTAATATCCTTGGGCAACACCTTAAGATTGGCATACTGCGCGTCCGTTTGTTGCGTTGACGAGCCGGTAGCTGCTGCAATGGTTACAGGAACAGCAAGTATGATCGGCAATAGAAATTTTCGAGTGTTTTTCATTGTTCTTTTTGATTTAAACTATCCCCAGGTCATGCCGTCCGCCCATTGCCGGATCGCCACCCCATTATACAGGCTGTCCGCTGACAGGTAGCCCGTATGCCGACACCCGATCTTAGGGCCACCGGTCGTGCGGCGATTTAGCGCGTGGGGTGCTGAAACAAGTTCAGCATGACTTACTTTTTTTAATTATCATCCCTTTTTCGCCGCAATATTCAACGCCACCGTCAATTCATCGGAAATGGTGCTGGTGCCGCCCACGTCGAAATCCTTACGATTGATCGTAAATCCCCCTTGGAATAAATAACCATCGGCTGAATTGCTGGCGTTAAAAGGAAATGAGATCACTTTCGTGGTTTTTTTAATGGTCAGTTTACCGGTAACCTTGTATGATCCGTTTTTACCGCTAACCTGTGTAGATACAAAGTGTATTTTGGGATAATTTTTAACGTCAAAATACGAGTCGCCCTTCAGGTGGCCGTCGCGCAAACTGTTGTCGGTGTTCACTGTGGCAGCATCGATGGTTACATCAAAAGCGGAAGATGCAGTATTTGCCGGATCGAAGGCGATGTTACCCTGCAAACCTTTAAAACTTCCAGTTACCTCGAACCCGAAATTTTTAATCGTAAACTGCAACGATGAGGCCTGGTCGGTGGGTTTGTATTGCGCTGCTGCGATGTTGGTTGTAAATGCGAGCAAAACAACAAATAGATTTCTGATCATCATTGTGTGGCCTCCAGGGGGCTGTCCGTAACAGCCAGGGTATGGTTATGTTCAACATAATTCACATCAGTAATCCCCAGCACGCTGCGTAGTTTCTCAGCAGGAACCTTCATTGGCCCCGGCGATGGCGCGCTGCCAGGCGCCGGCTGCGGAAACGCCGTCGACATAGCCGTATGGAAAGTAATATTGCCTTCAACTTTTTGTATAGTTTGATGAATATGCCCATTCAATACCGATACCGAGCCAAAACGGCGCAAAAGTGAAAGCGCCTGTTCACTGTCCTTGGTTCCCCATCCCCATTGAGGGTAAACTGCCCACAGTGGAATGTGCGCAAATACCACAATGGGTGTACTGTTGGATAGTCCGCGCAGGTCATCGGCAAGCCACTTTAATTGGTCATCGCCCAGTGTGCCCAGGCCGCCGTCAACCTGTACCATCGCATTTACCAACCCGATAAAGTGTACGCCATTCTTGTCAAAACTATACCAGCCGTTGCCTTTGGTGCCTTTTCCATAGCGCTCCAGGTACAGTTTGCCATGGTCGGTAAGGTCGTGTTCGCCGGGCACATAAAATACCTGGCTTGTTTTGGCGCTTTTCAGCGACTGTTCCAGGGTATCAAACTCGTCAGCCTGTGCCAGGTGCGACAGGTCGCCGGTGTGCAGCATAAAAGCGGGTGCGCTCGGCATAGCATTGATCTTGGCGATCGCAGCCTGCAGCGTCCCGGTAACATCGGGGTTAGCGGCTTTATTAAAGCCGATGTGACTGTCGCTGATCTGCACAAAACTAAAATCCGATTTTGGCAATATCAAACCGTTTTTCAGGTTGCCCGAGGATTTGTCCACCATTTGGCTCATCCCGTACGATTTTAATATCCCGCCGGACATCATCCATAAAACACCGGTACCTGCCCAGGCCATGCAATGCAAAAACCCCCGGCGATCGATGCCGTCGTGGTTATCATCGGCATGTATTAAATTGTGGCTTTTTTCGTTTCCCATGATTTTTCTTTTTTAATTATGGTACTAAGAAATACTTCAACTAAATTGCGGTGAAATAATTTACATGAAGCAGGCGGATTACGTGATGAAAGCCGGAATTCCCAAATGTTAGTGATACCAAATTTGATAGGAGTGTAATGAAGTTATACAACACCAGTAACGGGGTCCTTCTTGAAAACAACGGCACCTTTTTTCTCATGGATGATGCGTGGGACAACTTGGTCAACCGCGACCATTTACATGGTTATCTTGCTAAACTCATAAAGGCAGCTGAACCGCTAAGCGCGGATGAAGCGAAGCTTGTACTGGATTTCCTGCTGCCGCCTATTGGTGCCCAGGAAGTTTGGGCCGCAGGTGTTACCTATCTGAAGAGTCGCGATGCGCGGATGGAAGAGTCGCAAAGCTCAGGCGCTGCAAGTTTATATGATCGGGTTTATGACGCCGAACGTCCCGAGCTATTTTTTAAAGCGACGGCGGCGCGCGTTTCGGGCCATAGGCAGCAGGTGTATATCCGGGTCGATTCAAGCTGGAATGTGCCCGAGCCTGAATTAACATTGTTTATCAATTTAAAAGGGAATATCCAGGGTTATACCTGCGGCAATGATATGAGCTCGCGCAGCATTGAGGGCGAAAATGCCCTCTACCTGCCACAAGCAAAAATTTACGAGAAAAGTGCTGGTTTGGGCCCCTGTTTATACGTAACGGCTGAACCAATCAGTCCGGAAACAGTGATCAAAATGGCGATTAAACGCAATGACCAGGTAGTTTACGAGGACTCGACTGCGGTATCGCGCATAAAGCGGTCATTTGCTGAATTGGCAGGCTTTCTGTACCGCGAATGTGATTTTCCCAACGGATGTTTTTTAATGACCGGCACTTGTTTGGTGCCGTCGCCTGAATTTACTTTGCAGGAGGATGACGTGGTGGAGATCAGCATCGACTCGATTGGCACCCTTGTAAATACGATAGCCATCAACCCCAAGCACAAATAATATGAAAAGCAACAGATTTTTCCTGGCCCTGGCGCTGACGAGCTTGCTCGCGGCCTGTCACACGGCGCCTCCTGCGCAAAAACCTTTTGAGAGCGAATACCCAAAGGGTAGTTTTGGGTACGACCTGGACTTCCTGAAGCAAAGCGATAGCGTAGTAGTGCTCAACACCAAAGACGGAAGCAGCCAGTTGATCATCTCGCCGAAGTACCAGGCCAAGGTATTTACCTCAACAGATAGCGGCGTAAATGGCAGGAGTTTTGGCTGGATAAATTATAAAACATTTGCCCAAACCTCGATAGATCCCCATATGAATGCCTACGGCGGCGAAGACCGGCTATGGCTTGGCCCTGAGGGGGGGAAGTTTTCCATCTTTTTCAGGCCTCGGAATGAAATGACATTTAAGCACTGGCACACGCCAACAGCTTTTGATTTTGAGGAATGGAAGCTGACGATGAAGTCGGACAACAAAGCATCGCTGAGCAAATCCACGCGGGTTTTGAATTATTTAGGGATGATATTTCAATTGAACATCATAAGGGACATTGAAATACTTGAACCTGCCGCCGAGAAAAAGATGCTGGCGGTCGATTTCGACAACAAAGTAAAAACCGTTGCATTTACTACCAAAAATACGATCATTAACACAGGGCAGTTCGGTTGGGGGCCAAAAATCGGCGCACCATGTTTATGGAATCTGGATATGTTCACACCGTCGCCTAAAGCGGTTATTGTAGTCCCTTATGACAGCACAGGCACCGGCAAAAAAGCAACAACCGATTACTTTGGGCCGATATCCTCAGATCGCCTCAAATATGGCAATAATGTTATTTTATTTAGGGCCGATGGTAAGTCGCGCGGTAAAATTGGGGTGCCGCCCTTCCGCGCCAAAAACATAGCCGGTAGTTACGATGCGGAGAACAATGTGCTCACCATAGTCCAATTTGACATCGATCCTAAAGGTACCTACCTTAACCAGGAATGGCGCATTGACCGGCCGCCTTTCAGCGGCGATGCGGTAAATGCTTATAACGATGGGCCGCTGAAGGACGGTTCGCAAATGGGGCCGTTTTTCGAGCTGGAAAGTGTTTCGCCGGCTGCATTTTTAAAACCGCAGGAAGGGATGTCACATACCCATAGTGTCTTTCATTTTACCGGGGATAGAGAGGAGTTAAACCAGATCGCCCTGAAAACTTTGGGAATTTCGCTGCAGGATATACAAGCTGCATTTAAATAATTATCTTCACGGTTGTTAAGGGGGAAAGGTTAAAGAAGAAGGCTGAAAGGTTTTGCCTCCAGCTTAGATATAACTTCCCGGGTTAAACCAATTTTTTAAACCGTTTCATGACGAAAAATGACAACCTGAGGGCTATTGCCTTAGTTACCTCGCTGTTTTTTATATGGGGCTTCGCCCTGAATATGAACCCGATATTGATCCCGCACCTCAAAAAGGCCTGCCAGCTTACCGATTTGCAGTCGTCTTATGTCGATTCTGCGTCTTATACGGCCTATTTCCTGCTTGCTATCCCGGCAGGGCTGTTCATGCGGCGATTTGGCTATAAGGGTGGTATTTTGCTGGGCTTATTGCTGGTAGCGGGAGGCGCTTTTTTACTGTACCCTGCATCTTCGATACACAGTTATGTTTTTATCCTGTTGTCATTGTTTGTATTGTTTTCGGGATCGGCCTTTTTGGAAACCGCCGCAAACCCCTATATCACTGTCCTTGGCGATCCTGCCGGCGCTACACAGCGTATCAATTTTTCTCAGTCGTTCAATGGGCTTGCCGCGTTCCTGGCACCATTGGTCGGCGGTGCATTTATTTTGTCGGGCAAAACTTTAACCCCGGCGCAGGAACATGCCATGTCGCCCGCTCAACTGAACACCTATTTGAATAAAGAAGCGTCTTCAGTGCAGGTGCCGTATATTGTAATCGGCCTGGTTGTTTTGGCAGTTGCTTTTTTGCTTTACAAAACACATGTACCGGAAATTCATGATAACGAGGATGAAGCTGCAGCAGGCAAATCATTAATGGAGCGCATTATCAAGTTGCTTACAATAAAGCAACTGCGCACCGGCGCATTTGCCGAATTTTTTTATGTCGGTGCACAAGCGGGCGTACTGAGCTTTTTTATCCGTTTTTCCGAGCGTATTGCTGGTATGGGTGAGAAGCCGGCCGCTTACCTGTTATCGTTGTCGCTGCTCGGCTTTATGGCGGGCCGGTTCATTGGTACTGCGCTGATGCGTGTTTTCAATCCGGTGAAATTGCTTGCAGCTTATTGCATCGTCAATATTGGGTTACTTGCTTTGTCGGTTAGCACCCACGGCAGTTTTTCAGTTTACACACTTATGTGTGTGGCCTTTTTTATGTCGATCATGTTTCCAACGATTTTTTCGCTGGGTATACGCGGCCTTGGGTCCGAAACCAAGCTGGGTTCATCATTGCTGATAATGGGTATAGTTGGCGGCGCCGTCATTCCGCCGATTATGGGCAAGGTGTCCGATTTAACCAGCATTCGTTATGCCTACCTGGTACCTATCGTTTGTTTCGCATATATACTTTATTTTGCGTACATGAATCTTAAGGTAAAAAAATTGGATATTGCAGCGGCACATTAATATTTGTTATGGATTTATCACTAAAAGATAAGGTTATCATCGTAACCGGTGGGGCCAAAGGAATAGGCGAGGGGATAGTAAAAGTACTGGCTGGCGAAGGCGCGATCCCGGTAATAGTTGGAAGAAGTGAAGCGGACAATTTAAAGTGCGCTGAGGCTGTGATTGCCAGTGGCGGGCAGGTAAACCAGGTTGTTGCAGAGTTGACTGACCCGGCGGACTGCGAAAAGGCAGTAAAAGCAGTAATTGGGCAATATGGCCGCATCGACGGCCTGGTGAACAATGCCGGCGTAAACGATGGCGTAGGCCTTGAAAACGGCACCTATGAACAATTTATGGCTTCGTTGCACAAAAACGTGGTGCATTATTACCTGATGGCGCATTATGCTTTGCCTGAGCTAAAAAAATCAAGGGGACCAATTGTTAACATCACGTCAAAAACAGCAGATACCGGCCAGGGGAATACATCCGCCTATGCGGCCTCAAATGGCGGGCGTAATGCGCTTACACGCGAGTGGGCCGTTGAGTTGCTCAAATACGGCATACGTGTGAATGCCATTGTGGTAGCCGAATGCTGGACGCCTCTTTACGAAAACTGGATAAAAACACTGCCCGACCCGGAAGCCAAATTAAAAGAAATAGAATCAAAAATACCCCTGGGCAGCCGAATGACCACCGCGGAAGAAATAGCTAATATGGCTGCATTCCTATTGTCAGAACGATCTAGCCATACAACCGGGCAACTGATTTATGTAGACGGGGGTTATGTACATTTGGATAGGGCACTGGCGAATGCCTGAGCCAGTTGATTAAGTTCATTGAGTTGGATTGATTAAGTTGCGTGTCAGCATTTTTTTATAAATTGAGCCCTCAGAATCAACTCAATCTAACTCAATCAACATAATCTAACTCAATCCAACTTACTCAACTCATGCAAAAGATAGACTCCCATCAGCATTTCTGGAAATTCGACCCGGTGAGGGATAGCTGGATAGGAGAGAGCATGTCGGCCATTCAGCGCGATTTTATGCCAGAGGATTTAAAGCCGATATTGGATAAGCAAGGGATTGACGGCTGCGTTTCGGTACAGGCAGACCAATCGGAGGCGGAGACTTCATTTTTGTTGGAACTGGCTGATCAACACGACTTTATTAAAGGAGTAGTGGGATGGATAGATTTGCTCGCCCCTGATATCGGCAAACAAGTCGAGCGCTATGTTGGTATAAAAAAGCTAAAAGGTTTCCGCCATGTGTTACAGGGGGAGGCCGACCGCGCGCTGATGCTTACACCGCAATTTGTAAATGGCATCAAGATGTTAAAGCGGCATGATTTTACTTATGACATTTTGATTTTTCCCGATCAACTGGGCTACACCTTCCAGTTTGTAAAAACCTTCGATGGGCATAAATTAGTGATCGATCATATTGCCAAACCCGACATTAAAAACAAAAACATCATCAAATGGGAAAAAGGCATGCGCAATATTGCCCAGTATCCGAATGTATATTGTAAAATTTCCGGGATGGTAACTGAAGCCGACTGGCACAACTGGGTTTTAGCGGATTTTAAGCCCTATCTTGATGTGGTTTTTGAGGCTTTTGGTGCAGATAGGGTGATGTTCGGCTCCGACTGGCCGGTGTGCAACGTAGCCGGTGGATACCAGCAAATGTTATCGGTAGTTAAAAACTATACATCAACATTGTCGCCAGATGAGCAGGAAAAGTTTTGGGGGCTGAACGCCGTAAAATTTTATAATTTAGAATAAGATTTGAATTTAGAATGAGATTTGACAACCCCGTACATACGGGGTTGTCAAATCTGTCAATGCTAACCAATATTAATAACCAATTATACACGATATGAAAAGGACAATTTTACTTGTTTTAGCAGCTGCGTTGGCGGTTCTGTCGGCCCGCGCACAGGAAAAATTCAATGGTTTAGGCGTAAACCTTGGCAACCTTTACCGTATGTCCGATGCACAAACACGCTCCATCAGTCCTGAAAATTTTAACGGCGAAAAAGGCAAAGGCGGTATGGCCACAGCCGGCACTGGCCAGGGCCCGTCCCGCGAGCTTGGTCAAACCTGGAAAGTAAGCCCGAGTGTAGTGATAAAAAAACATACTACCTATACCGTTGCCGAAATCGATGGCTCCGGCGCTGTACAACATATCTGGATGACACCGACAGGCAATTGGCGTTATTCTATATTACGTTTTTACTGGGACGATGAAGCAACGCCTTCCGTTGAAGTGCCCGTAGGCGATTTCTTTTGCATGGGCTGGGGTAAGTTTGCACCCGTAACCTCGCTGGCCGTAGTTGTTAATCCTGGCAGCGGATTAAACTGCTATTGGCCAATGCCGTTCAGGAAAAAATGCAGGATCACCATGGAAAACATCGATAACGAAGACATGGTGCTGTATTACCAGGTGGACTATACTCTTACTGATATTCCAAAGGATGCTGCCTATTTTCACGCGCAATTCCGCAGGGTTAATCCACTGCCATTTAAAAAGAACTATGTTTTAGTGGATAGTATAAAGGGGAAAGGACAATATGTAGGGACTTACATGGCGTATGGCTCAAACAAAAACGGCTGGTGGGGCGAAGGTGAGATAAAGTTCTACATCGACGGCGATACACAATTCCCAACGATAAACGGCACTGGTACTGAAGATTACTTTTGCGGCGCCTATGATTTTGACAGTATGCAGAAAAAGCCTGACGGCAGCGAGTCCAGTGAATACACCGTATTCAGCGGCCCTTACACTGGCGTACCTCAGGTGATCAGGGGCGACGGCCACTACGGCATAGCCCAGCGCTTCGGGATGTACCGCTGGCACATTGCCGACCCAATACGTTTTGACAAAGATTTGAAAGTAACCATCCAGGACCTTGGCTGGCACAGCGATGGCCGTTATATGCCGTTACAGGATGATATTGCTTCGGTGGTTTTCTGGTACCAAAGTGAACCACATGGTGTTTTTCCGGTATTTCCTTCGAAGGATCAGTTGGAGGTGAATTGATTCGATTTCGGATTTCGGATTTTCGATTTCGGATTTATCGTAAGTCGGCATGCGAAATGTCAATTGCGGAATAATTTTGCTTCGGCGACGATTAGTAACCTTAAAAAAAATCCGAAATCGAACATCTGAATTCCGACCATATCAATCATATCCTCCTTTTCAACGTCAATATCACGTTGTCATATTTCTTGTCGTGGTAAACCTCGAGCAGCAGGCTGCGATCATTTCTTGATCTGAACAGGTCATCCACTTCTTCCAGGCTCATCTTGGCGATAGGTTTAAAATTAATGGATACAATTTCATCGTCTTTTTCCAGCCCTATCGCATCACCTGCTGATCCCGGCTCAACCCGGCTGATCACGATGCGTTTAAAACCATCGCCGGTTGCATAATATTCCAGGCCGCTCATGTCATGTTCAAACGGGTCCTTAAAACCATCGCCGGGTTTCAGGTAGATGGCACTTCCCTGATAATCAAAAACAATGGTAAATCGCTTTAGCAAGCCAATTCCCAGGTTGCCATCACGCCTTGCATCCGTTATCCATTTTATTGAGTCTTCTTCGGGGAAAGATGAGATCAGGTTTTTGATATCGTATTTTCCAATATCAATCTCGTTTATACGGCTAAGGTAGCCGCTTATTGGCCCAGTTAGCCCCATGCCCAAGTTGGCAGCGATGTAATTACCGCTGAACTGGCGCACATCAGTCAGCTTATCCAGCGACAATGGGTGCCCGGCCCCCAGGTCGATGACGAGTTTGCGGTCTTTTACGCTTCCGTTGGGCAAATGTACCCGGGCTAAAAGGTACGGTTTATGGTTTTCGATGCTGATTGCTATTTTTTCCCCTTTTTTAAACAGGCGTTCGTCCTTCGGCCTGTAACAGGTTATGGTCGAATCGCTAAAATCAACTTTTACAGCCAGGTTGCTAAAAAAGTCGTATCCCAGCAACCCATGGATAGGCATGCCAACAAAGTTTGATAAACCAAAATGGTCCTCCGTCAATATCGCCGCTTCAACATTGTAACTGGTAAGGCCCGGTATCTGGATATTCAGGGCCGATGTGATATAGGCATCGAATTCACGGCTGCCGCCGCAGCCGGTAAGTTTCAATAACCTTTTGCTTTGAATGTTTACAGAATCGATAAGCGTTGGATCGGTAATAACGGTTAATCCAGCCCCCGTATCCATTATAAAATTAAAAGGGCCCTTATTATTAATTTTTAATTGTACGATAACCAGGTTACGTACAAGACGGAACCGGATTGTCACTTTTTTCTTATGGCCGGTTATATCAAAATACTGAGCGTTAACCGTTGTGAAAACACAGTTTGTAAGCAACAGCCATAAAAAACACCGCAGGATGAGTTTGTAAGGCATAACAAAAAAATAAAATACAATTGTTCAGATGATACGCTATTAAGGTTGGGAGGGTGGCTTTGATAGCTATATTAAGGGCACTTTAATAAATTAAGTCGTCCCCGAAATCCTTTCCAGCGGTAGTTTCGTGGTTTTGCAGTCAGCTATCTTTATAATTGGTTTATAATTGGCAGCAAAAGCACTGATCCTGATCATCTTAGTCTAAACAAATTTAAATTAAATTGATATAAAAAACTATTTATTGCGTGTACAAATTTGTACAAGTTGGTACAACCCATTCCAGTAAGGAATCTGACAATTTTTTATGTTAATTTTGATAGAGAGTTATGCAGACGGACGAAATTTTGATTGAGAAGGCCAAGCGGTTGTACGAGGACAAAACCGGCTGGGGCGCCAGCGAGGAATGGACCAACCAGGATTTTGTGATCCTGAGTGAGAAGATTCAGGAGCGGACCGGCGTTGCGCTAAGCCACGTTACGCTGAAACGCGTGTGGGGCAAAGTAAAATATGACAGCCTGCCCAATACCCACACCCTGGATACCCTGGTGCAGTTTTTAGGCTACGGTAACTGGCGGGAGTTTAAATCGCAGAATGGCAATGGCAATACAGGCAAGGAAAAAGTGATGGAGATCGTTATCAACGGAAATGGGAACGGCGCTCATCATATGGCCAGTAAAGCACTGCCTGCACGCAAACGAAAAATTCCTTATAAACCCATGCTCATCACCGCTACGGCGTTGATGGTGGCGGCGTTGATCATGTACCTCAAATGGTGGAGTCCAAGGGCTGTCGCAAAAAGCGATTATTCTTTCAGTAGTAAAAAAGTTGTTTCCGAAGGGTTGCCAAATTCGGTGGTATTTAATTTTGATGCCACTAAATCGCCTTATGATTCGGTGATTATCCAGCAATCGTGGGACCCGCACCGCCGCGCAAAAGTCTCCAAATGGCAGCACCAGTTTACATCAATCTACTATTTGCCGGAGTACTACACCGCCAAGCTGATCGTTGGCGGCAAAATTGTAAGCGTACACCATTTGCTCATCAAATCCAATGGATGGCTTTCGGTGGTAATGCAGGACCCAGTTCCCGTGTATTTTAGCCGACAGGATGCCACCAAGGACGGCAAGCTTTCCCTTTCGGCCGAAGTCATCCAATCGCGCAACATCAAAATGCAGCCCTCGCCCCCAACGGTAATTTACTCCAACGTAACTGATATGGGCGAGATTTATACCAACGACTTTACCTTCGAAACCTCCATCCGCAACGATTATAGGGAAGGCGCTGCCGCCTGCCAAAATACCAATATTTATATCCTGTGCGAAGGCTCTGCCATCGCCATTCCGCTCTGCGCAAAGGGCTGCGTCTCCAACCTTAACTTGCTTTTTACCAATTATTTCGCTTCTGGCAAGCAACAGGACCTTTCGGCTTTTGGCGTCGATTTCAGTTCCTTTGTTAAAGTTAAAATTGAGTGTAAAAGCGGCAGGGGAATCATCTTCATTAACGACAAGCCCATTTACACAGTTAGCAAAGATATTATCAAATCAAAAATTATCGGCTTTGATTTCAGTTTCGACGGCACAGGATCTGTTGATTATGTGAAACTGAACAACGGCAAGGTAAAATACGAAGATGATTTTTAAGCCCAGATGTTTGTAGAGTGAATAAACACTCCGAATAGACTTGTTTGGTTGACCTTATCAGATATTCTACAAGTACGGTGCAATCAATATACAATCGGTGTAATCACAAAGCTACACCGAAAAACTCTCCCCGCAGCCGCAGGTACGGCTGGCATTAGGATTGTGGAAGTTGAAACCTTTGCCATTCAGCCCGTCTGAAAAGTCGAGCTCGGTGCCTGCAAGGTACAGGAACGACTTCATATCCAAGGCAAAGCGAATGCCGCGATCTTCGAAAAACTGGTCGCCCTTTTTTATTTCATTATCAAAATCAAGATTGTATGATAAACCGGAACACCCACCACCCTTAACAGACACCCGCAGAAAATACGACTCGTCGAGGCCCGAGTCCTGCATCAGGTGGTCTAATTTATCTTTTGCTTTATCCGTTATCGTTACCATTGTTAGTAGTGTCAAGAACCAAGGACCAGGAATCAAGATAAAAAACGCGCAGTCTTGTCTCTTGAATCGTAGCTCTTGATTCCCTATTAATGATGTACTTTTTCGCTTTCAATCGGCGCCATGCCGTTTTTCACGCGATAGTCGTTGATGGCTGCTTTAATAGCATCTTCGGCCAGTACTGAACAGTGAATTTTTACAGGCGGAAGGGCTAGCTCTTCAACAATATCCATGTTGTCGATCTTCATGGCATCGTCGATGCTTTTGCCCTTAAGCCATTCTGTGGCCAGGGATGATGACGCAATTGCCGATCCGCAGCCAAAGGTTTTAAATTTGGCATCAGTGATCACATTGTCATCATCAACCTCGATCTGCAAGCGCATTACATCGCCGCATTCGGGTGCACCCACCAGGCCGGTACCCACTTTGTGGCTGCTTTTGTCCAAAGTGCCCACATTGCGAGGATTGGTGTAGTGATCGATTACTTTTTCTGAATAAGCCATATCTTTTTAGTTTTGAATTTTGAGTTAGTGAATTAGTGATTTTTAAATTTCGAAATCGCAATTTCGAAATCCGAAATCAATTAGTGTTCCGCCCATTCTATTTTGCTCAGGTCAACGCCTTCTTTAAACATTTCCCATAGCGGTGAAAGTTCGCGCAGGTGGTTAACCGATTTCTTGGTTACCTCGATAGCATAGTCAACTTCTTCTTCAGTAGTAAACCTGCCTAAGCCAAAACGTATCGAAGAGTGTGCCAGGTCGTCTGAAAGGCCTAAACTTTTTAATACATATGATGGCTCCAGCGATGCTGATGTACAAGCAGAGCCTGACGATACTGCCAAATCCTTCATGGCCATCATCAAACCTTCGCCTTCAACATATTTAAAGGAGATATTGGCTACATGTGGTAAGCGGTGCTCAACATTGCCGTTTACATAGCTTTCTTCCAGTTCAAGCAGCGAAGTTTGTAGCTTGTCGCGCAAAGCTGATAAGCGTTTTGCTTCGCTTTCCATTTCCTGCATGCACAATTCGCAAGCTTTACCTAAGCCAACAATGCCGGGAACATTTAAAGTGCCTGAACGCATACCGCGTTCGTGGCCGCCGCCGTCCATTTGTGCGGTAACCTTAACCCTTGGGCCTTTGCGGCGTACATACAGTGCGCCAACGCCTTTAGGGCCATATATTTTATGGCCTGACAACGCCAGAAGGTCGATACCGTCAGCGATTACATTAACCGGTATTTTACCTACTGCCTGTACAGCATCCGTCATAAACAATGCGCCATGCTTGTGGGCGATGGCTGCAATTTCTTTTATAGGCTGGATTACGCCGATCTCGTTATTGCCATACATAACGGAAACCAATATGGTTTCGGGGGTTATGGCATCTTCCAGTTGCTGCAGGTCGATCAAGCCGTCTTCCTTTACAGGAAGGTAGGTAACCTTACCACCAAGTTTTTCAACATGTTTACAGGCGTCCAGGACCGCTTTATGCTCGGTAACAGTCGTAATAATATGATTACCTTTCTCCTTATACATCTCAAACACGCCCTTGATGGCCAGGTTGTCCGACTCGGTAGCGCCTGAAGTAAAGATGATCTCTTTTTCACTTGCACCGATCAGTTTTGCCACTTGCTCGCGGGCATAATCAACAGCTTCTTCAGCCACCCAGCCAAAGGCATGGTTACGGCTTGCAGCGTTGCCAAATTTTGATGTAAAATAGGGCAGCATCGCATCCAGCACCCTGGGGTCCATAGGCGTTGTAGCGTTGTTATCGAGGTATATCGGGAGCTCCATGATCGTTAAATTTTTTAGCAGCACAAAGATAAGTAAAGTTTTTATTTATAATCATTAAAAATAAGGGTAAATTATGGCTTGTTACGTTATCTTTACAATATTCGGACATGAATAAGATCGAACACATCGGTATTGCAGTTGCTAATTTGGAAGCCGCCCAAAGCTTATATGAAAGGCTGTTAAACACCGCCGTTTACAAAATTGAGGAAGTGCCCTCCGAGGGGGTAAAAACCGCTTTTCTGCAGAGCGGGCCAAACAAAGTGGAACTGCTGGAAGCATCAAACAATGATAGCCCAATAGCCAAATTTATTGCCAAAAAAGGGGAGGGGATACATCATATTGCTTTTGAAGTGGACGACATCAAAGCGGAGATGACACGGCTAAAAACTGAAGGTTTTGTTTTGTTGAGCGATGAGCCAAAGTTAGGAGCGGATAATAAACTGGTTTGTTTTGTGCACCCGAAAAGTGCGGGTGGGGTATTGGTGGAGTTGTGCCAGGAGGTCAGTTAGCAGTTTCAAGTTGGCGGTGTGCAGTTTTTTTAAAGGACTATCGCATTAAAAATGAATATTGTGACGTACATTTATTTTTTAGCTTTTATATGCCACTTGGCGATAAACAGCGGCTGCATTCATCATGATCATAAGGACGTGGAATTGGCATCCTGGAGCACCTTGACGATTGAATCAGAAGAAAACACAGAACTGGAAATCAATAATTATGATGATACTTCGACTGTTTTAGTTTATCATGTAGGGTCGATTTTTTCGCCAAGACCAAAGACCTCCCAAAAAATAAAAATTGACACAACAAAAATCTATTTCACCCCGGCTGAGAAGGATACTATCGCCAACCTATCTAAGGAACTCATATCGAAACCTGTCAAGTTAACGGGAGGCTGCACGGAATTTGTAGGCGACCTTAGAATAGCCATTTATTATGGCGCATATAAAGAACCTGGTTCAGTCAGGCAATCTATTGAATATTCAGGAGTTTGTAATTGGAATACACTATCGGCTAACACAATACAATTACACAGGATTCTTAAGAAAAAAATGGGAAAAATTTACCTTGGGGAGCATGATCCCATATAGGGAATTTTGCGTTAGCGATAGAAGCGGATACCGGCCAAGTGGCTAAGGCACTGCGCAGTATGAGCGGATAGCGCGGGCCGCAGGCAACACCCGAAAAGAATTGAATATTGTTCAATTTGAAGATTTGAAAATTTTGAAGAGTCCGGTTTGTTTTCATTTTCAAATCACCAAATTTTCAAATAGTCACAATCCATCCCAACCTCTAACCACTTTTTTTAAATACCCTTTTAACATTTAAAATAAATTCCTACATTTGCACCTCTTTTATAAGAAGTATAATAAAATGAAAAAAGATCTGCATCCCTCAAATTATAGGTTAGTTGTTTTTAAGGATATGTCTAACGACTATGCTTTTTTAACCAAATCATGCATCGACAGCCGCGAAACCGTGAAATGGGAAGACGGTAACGAATATCCGCTGATCAAGTTGGAAATTTCGCACACCTCACACCCTTTTTATACCGGTAAAATGAAGCTGGTTGATACCGCCGGACGTATCGATAAGTTCCGCACACGTTACGCTAAGAAATAATAGCGGATCGTTAAAATATTTACAGGTCTCCCGGAACAACGGGGGACTTTTTTTATTTTTGCCACATGGGAATCATCCTTTTCGACGATAATGCACATCACACGCTCAGGCCTTTAACCTTTACACGCCCCGTTGCTGATCTGCGCATCGGAATATTAACCATCGCCGAAAAGTGGGTTAAATACCTGGATGGCGATGTTTCGTTTTATACCCAGGCCTGGCTGCAGGGAAAGTTCCCATTAAAAATAGAAGCAGAAAATCTTTTTATAAATGGCGCCGTTTGCCCTGATGAAACTTTGCTGGAAGTTATCGGCAAACTTCGGGTAGGTGAGGCCCTGTACCACGAAGACCAACTGATTGCAGTTAAGCTGGATGAAAAGAGTGCGGGCAATTTTGCAGCAGACGAAATATTTGAACACTCCTCAAAGCTTGCTCATAGCCCCGTTATTATCAAATATCCCGAGGATATCTTCAGAAAGAATGATACCGAACTGCGCAGGGATTTTAAATTGCTGACCGCCGGTCGCACCAGCGCTCCCATTAGCACGACCAATACCATTATCGGCAATGATTTTTTCGCCGAAGAGGGGGCTATCGCCGACTGCTCTACTTTTAACACTACCAATGGTCCTATTTACCTGGCTAATCATACGGAGGTTTGGGAAGGCACGCACATCCGCGGCGCATTTGCCATCTGCGAACATTCGCAGGTTAAGATGGGCGCTAAAATATATGGGGCAACCACGGTTGGCCCATACTGCAGGGTAGGAGGAGAACTTAATAACGCTATTCTTTGGGGGTATTCCTCAAAGGGGCATGAGGGTTACCTTGGCAATGCGGTTGTAGGGGAGTGGTGCAATATCGGCGCCGATTCAAACAATTCGAATCTTAAAAATAACTACGACGAGGTGAAAGTGTGGGATTATACCACCGATCGTTTCCGTAAAACCGGTTTGCAGTTTTGCGGTTTAGTTATGGCCGACCACGCCAAATGCGCCATCAACACGATGTTTAATACCGGTACGATCGTGGGCGTAAGTGCAAATGTTTTTGGCGCAGGTTTCCCGCGCCATTTTATACCCGATTTTTCGTGGGGCGGGCCACACGGTTACGAGGTATATTCGCTAAAACGAATGTTTGAAACTGCCGAGAAAGTTTTTGCCCGGCGCGATCATCGTCAATTTGACGACAATGAGAAGCATATTTTAAAAACCGTTTTTGAAATGACGGAGGAATATAGAAGATTTTAAATTGCTTCGAGACGCAATATTTTGCGTCTCGAAGCAATGCATCCCGAAACGGATGATTTATTTAGATTAACGTTTAGATCACAATAGCCCAAGACGCAAAATATTGCGTCTGTACACAACAATCAACCAAAAAAATGAGAAAAAAAATCGTCGCCGGAAACTGGAAAATGAACCTGGATTATAACGAAGGGCTAGGCCTTTTTTCGGAAGTAATTAATATGGTGCATGATGAAATTACCGGTCATCAGCAAGCAGTGGTTTGCAGCCCGTTTATTCACCTGCACAGCCTGGTGCAATTGGCAAAAGGTTATCAAAAGGTATCGATTGGCGCGCAAAACGCTCACCAGGCCGAGTCCGGCGCCTATACCGGCGAAATATCTGCCAAAATGATCCATTCGGTGGGTGCTGAATACGTGATCCTCGGCCATTCCGAGCGCCGGCAGTATTTTGGAGAAACTAATGAACTGCTTGCCCGAAAAACAGACACCGCTTTAAAAAATGGCTTGAAACCCATCTTTTGCATCGGCGAAACCTTAAACGAACGCGAGGCAGATCAACATTTCGATATTATAAAAACCCAACTTGCCGAAGGTGTTTTTCATCTGGATGAAGCACACTTTGCCCAAATTGTGATCGCCTATGAACCTGTTTGGGCGATAGGCACCGGTAAAACCGCAACTTCTGAGCAGGCCCAGGAGATACACGCTTTTATCCGTAAGGAGATAGCTGCAAAATACGGCCAGGCTTTGGCTGATGCAACAACCATCCTTTATGGTGGCAGTTGCAACCCCAAAAACGCGCCGGAATTGTTTGCCCAGCCGGATATAGATGGCGGCCTGATTGGTGGGGCTTCGCTTAAATCACGCGATTTTGTGGATATTGTGAAGGTGTTTAATTAAGAAGTCCGAAAGTCCGAAAGTCGGAAAGTCCGAAAGACTAAGAGTCCGAATGGTTCGGGATACGGAAATCTGAAAAGCCCGGCAGTAACGAACGTTGCAGTTCCGGCGCACTCTTAAAAAAAAACAAAATAACAAGATAAATCCACTATGCATCTTCCGGACTTTCCGACTTTCGGACTTCCGGACTAAGACATGAAAAAGCTCCTTAAAGTCATATTACCGCCCTTTATTGGGTTTTCACTTTACTTTGCTGGGGTAAGGTACAGCCCCGATTATTTTGATTTAACTATAGGGCAAATTGGGACCGGGACTCTGGCCGGATTTATGGCCTTTTATAAATATGCTTTACCCTTATTATTTTTTATCGCCATATTAACGCAGTTGCTTATTGTAATGCCGGCCTGGAATAATTTGGTACACCGGTCAGCACGCGCAAAAATTTGGTCACTTTTTTTCCTGATATTGGTTTGCCTGGTTTTTGCCGGCGGCATCAGTTACCTAATATGGGATAAGACCACCGGAATCCATCACCTGGAAAAAGCCTTTTTGTTTTTGACGGTGATACAACTTTTATACTGGGCTATTAACTTGCTTACCTTATCGGTGATTGAATAGAAAATCCCAACTTCAAAATAATGGATTATTACGAGCTATATTTCAGAACGGAACCGGCTGGCGACTATCAGCAGGATTTGCTTGTTAACGCGCTGGGCGAAATTGGTTTTGATACCTTTGAGGAAGTGGATTCAGGCTTTAAAGCTTATATCCCGGTTGATGTATTTGACGAGGTTAAACTTGACGAAACTTTGTCAGGATTTCGGGACGTACTTTCTTTCAGTTATGAAGCGACGCTGGTCCCTCAAAAAAATTGGAATGAGTTGTGGGAGAGTAATTTCGAGTCGATAACTATCGGCGAAAAGATTTTTGTACGGGCCACTTTTCATGAGCCGCGCGCCGACTTCCCTTACGAGATTGTCATCGATCCAAAGATGGCATTTGGTACCGGGCATCATCAAACTACAGCAATGATGCTTGAGTTATTGCTTGAAAATAATGTTGCCGACAAAAAGGTGCTCGACATGGGCTGCGGCACCGGTATTTTGGCGATTATGGCGGCGAAACTTGGCGCAAGTTCAATAACTGCTATCGATTATGACCCGGTTTGTTACGAAAGCACAATCGAAAATACACGGTTAAACCATACCGGCAATGTGAAGGTATCTTGCGGTTCAAAAGAAGCCATCCCAAATGAACAGTTCGATATCATCCTGGCAAACATCAATCGCAACATTTTAACCGATCAAATGGAACGGTACGCACAAGCTTTAAATCCAAAGGGAGAAATTTATCTGAGCGGTTTTTATGAAACGCCCGACCTGGCAATTATCATTGACGAAGCCTCAAAATATGGGCTAAAATACGTGTATCACAAGAAAAACGCGGATTGGGCAGCAGCAAAGGTTGTGAGATAGTACAACCTCAAGAGATAACGAAAAAGAAAATGGTTAATGTTAACCGAACATAAAAAAAATATTATTTAAAATTTGTTGATAATTAGATATTTATTAAATAATATTGTAACTTTATTAACTTACGGGAAAACCCTTCCCCTTTACTAGAGTAATATGAAAACACTTGGAAAAAAAATCAGGTTATTACGTCACCAGAAGGGATGGAGCCAGGAAGATGTTGCGAAGCGATTAGATATCTCCATCCCCGCTTTTTCGAAAATTGAAACCGGAATAACTGATGTAAACCTTTCGCGACTGGAACAGATCGCCACTTTATTTGAAATGTCAGTGGTGCAGCTGCTTACCTTTAATGATTCCGATCCTGATCAAAAGGTGGTTAACGAATTGGAGGCGATCCATAAAAAGTTAATGGACCGCGAAACGGAAGTAATCGACCTGCAAAAGAAAGTTATCGAATTATTTGAAGAACTGCGTCACACCAGGGTTACTGCCTGATCATTGTTTGTAAGCGGGAAATTAAAAGATGCAACGCATCGTTAAATGTCTTTTCCCGAATTTTACCTCCATTGCAGCGTGCAGCGCCATCATTTTTTCGTTGAAGTCGCCCACCCACGACAACTCCAGTTCGGTATATTGTTTTAGCGGTAAAACATAATCACCCAGCGTAATAAAAAGCGCGGATTCAATGCCGTGGTTTTGAAATTTTTGCTTGGTCCCCATCACTACTGCCCGCATACGCGAAACCCCTTTCCAGCGGTAGTACAAAAATTTCAATTTGCCAAGCAGGTTTAGTTTTCCTTTTAATGGTTTAAGCATTTGGTTTGCGTCAGGCAATACCAGCAGGAAGGATGCGGGTTCGCCGTTAACATAGGCGAACAGGATCAGGTTTTCGTCCATCAATGGTTTCATTTTTTTAAAACTTTCGCTGATGGTGTCGCGGGTTATCGGCACAAAGTTTTCAAAGTCAATCCAGGCATCGTTATATATCTCCATAAAGTCGGCGGCAAACTTGTCGATCTCACTGGCTTTTAAATGCGTGAATTCATATCCGGGCTTTTTACTTACCCATTTTGCAATTTTGTAAAATCTTTCGGGGAATGGCTTATAAACATCCAGGTGATTGGTTATTTGCTGGTAAAGTGTTTTAAATCCATAATGTTCAAAAAAATCCTTGTAGTACGGCGGGTTATAGTTCATCCCGTACGAAGGATGTGTAAACCCTTCAACCAGCAGGCCCCAAAAAGTATCGTTTTCGCCAAAATTTATGGGCCCGTCCATAGCCTGCATATCGTTGGCTTTTAGCCAGTTTTTTGCGGTATCAAATAACAGGAATGCTGCCTTCTCGTCATTACTACACTCAAAGAAACCCATGCCACCAGTTGGCTGTTCATAATGATAGGCCTTTTTATAATTAATAAAGGCCGCCACGCGCCCAATCAGTTGGCCATTATCGTCCCTCAGTATCCAACGCGTGCACTTGCCATTTTTGTGAAAGTTATTTTTTTTTGGATCAAAAACAGCTTCTACATCGTTATCCAGCGGGCAAACCCATACGTCATCGTTTTTATAAATGATACGGGCCACTTCCAAAAAGGCTTTACGAGTGGTTCTGTTGGTTACTTCGGTTATTGTCATTATGTCTTATGTCAGGCCAAATTAAATAAAAAAGCATCCAGAGCGATGGTCTGAATGCTTAAAGGCGTTGGTTTATGTTGAAAATCAAAAATCGTCGTCCTCGTCGTAGTCATCAAAGTTTTCGTACCCCAAATCATCTAAAGGGCCGTCAAAATCATCGTCGTCATCCACAATTTTTTTCTTGGATGGCTGATCGAGTAAGCCGTCATCATCATCATCATCGTCCTCGCCCGTGTTTTTAGAATCTTCCTTCTTGGTTACAGGTTTTTTTGGAGTTCCCATTTCTATGAATTTTATCGTAAAACTTTTTTCAATAATAACTCAAATGCATTAAAATGCAAATATTCTTTTTAATTGATCGGTCAACAGTATTCATTAGTAAAAATAATCAAAATCATTTTTAGTAAAACAAGTTTTTAAAATTATTTTTAAAGGAATTTTATTCGGACTGCTCACCGATAGAGACGGTATTATCGGTAAATTCTTTTAATTGAGGCAGTTCATCAATGCTATTTATGCCAAAATAATCCATAAAAATGCTGCTGGTGCCATAAAGTATTGGTTTACCAACAGTATCTGATTTGCCAACGATGGCGATCAACTCTTTTTCGAGTAGTTTTTGGACCGAGTAATCACAGTTTACGCCACGGATTTGCTCTACATCGGTTTTAGTTACGGGCTGCTTGTAGGCAATAATGGCCAGTGTTTCCAGCGCAGCCTGGCTCAGTTTCTTTTTCGCGCGTTGTTCCTGCAACAGGCTTACAATTTGGTGATAGGCCTTTTTGGTTAAAAATTGGTAGCCGTTACTTATTTTAACCAGCTCAATGGCAAAACTTTGATTTTGGTATTTAGTGGCGATATTTTGCAGGTATACATCTATCTCGTCGCCGGTAAAATCCTGTTCAAAAGCCGCCTGCAGGCAATAAATGATCTCTTCGGTGCGAATACTTTGCTCCGAAACAAAAATCAAGGCTTCTATATACTGCTCAATATCTTCCATTAACCGAAAGTAAAGGATTTACCTTAGACTTACGAACTTCTTTAATCATTCGTCAGCCTCAACGTCCGGCGTCCGAACGTAGAAAAAGACTGCCAAGTTAAGAATTTTAGTATAGTTTAAATAAATCGTGTTAACGGAAGCAGAGAAATTACATGCAAAGTTAACCGTGTCTATCCCGTAACTGAAGGCCCGGAAAACGCTCGTAAAGTGTTCATTTTTCGCACACGATCACCCTTTGAATGACATACGAAACTGCTGATTTTCAGTCATTTTAAAACCGGTGATAGTCGAAATCTGCCCATTTTTGAGACTTTTTTTGAACACTTACAGCGGGTAACTGACAAAACAGCTGACACCGTTTCAAATACCTGGCTAAAACATATCGAAATGAGATTTCCTGCTCAAAAAGCTTCATTTCTAAACCGTCAAATTCGGAGCCGGTTTTTGAGCGGGTTGCGATAATAGCGCACTTGGATAAACCATTAACCCCGTCTGTATTATCCCGTGTCCGAAATTGGCGCCCGCACAAAAAATATATCTCATTAATAACTAATAACTTTATATTTGGCGTCCGAACAGCGCTTTTTTTGTGACGCTGAATAAATTTATATGTCGAGTATTGCTGCCGAAATAAGTGATAAGTATGAGTTGGTTGTTGGGTTAGAGGTACACGCGCAATTATCTACGTTAAGCAAATCTTTCTCGTCCGATTCTGCCGCCTTCGGCGGGGGGCCTAATACCCACGTCAGCCCGGTATCGCTCGGTCATCCCGGTACTTTGCCGCGCACCAACAAAAAAATGGTGGAATATGCGGTAAAAATGGGTTTGGCCTGTAACAGCAGCATCAACCTGTACAATACGTTTGCCCGCAAAAACTATTTTTATGCCGATCTGCCTAAAGGTTATCAAATAACGCAGGATCATTTGCCCGTTTGCGTAGGGGGCTTTGTCCCGGTGCGGCTTAGTGGCGGGGCAATAAAGAATATCGCCATACACCATATTCATATGGAAGAAGATGCCGGCAAAAGCATGCACGACCAGCATCATGAGGACTCGTTGATCGACCTTAACAGGGCTGGGGTGCCGCTGATCGAGATCGTGAGTGAGCCGGATATGCGCAGCGCCGAAGAGGCGGCACAATTCCTGATCGAATTGCGTAAACTAGTACGTTACCTTGATATTTGCGATGGTAATATGGAAGAAGGCAGCCTGCGCTGCGATGCCAATATATCTGTGCGGTTAAAGGGTTCGGCTGTTTATAACAATCGCTGCGAGGTTAAAAATCTCAATTCTATCCGTAATGTGCAGCGCGCGATCGAGCATGAATTTGAACGCCAGGTTGCGGTAATGGAAGAGGGTGGCTATGTCGAACAAAATACACTGAACTTTAATGCCGATACCGGCGAGACTTCGGTACTCCGCTCCAAAGAAATGGCAAACGATTACCGCTATTTCCCGGAACCCGATTTAACCCCTGTAATATTGACCAACGCCTACCTGCAGGAACTTAAAAATAACATGCCGGCTTTGCCGAATGAGCTTTTTAATAAATATACCAATCAACTCGGCTTATCGGATTATGATGCAGGGGTGATCACCGCTGAAAAGGAATTCGCCTTGTATTTTGACGAACTGCTGGAGCATACGACTAACTGTAAGGCAGCGGTTAACTGGTTAATGGGCCCGGTTAAGTCACATTTAAATGAGTCGGGAAAATCCTTTGATGGTTTTGAAATAAGGCCGGCCCGGCTTGCCGGAATGATCGCTTTGATTGATTCAGGAAAGATCAATTATTCGCTGGCAACCCAAAAGCTTTTCCCGGCGTTATTAAAGTCGGCAGGTAAAAACGCCGAGCAACTTGCCGGGGAGCTTAATATACTGATCAACCCGGATAAAATTGACGTAAATCAATTCATTCGTGATGCTTTGGCCAAATACCCCGATAAAGTGGTTGAATATCAAAAAGGGAAAAAAGGCGTTTTAGGGCTGTTTATGGGCGAAATTATGAAAAGCTCGAAAGGCAGGATAGATCCGCAGAAAACTAACCAATTGTTGATTAAAGAATTAGAATCGAAATAGGTAAAATTAGTCCGAAAGTCAGTAAAGTCCGAAAGTCCGAAAGATGAAGCGACTGACCTTTCGCCTAATATAAACTTAAGTTATATAGAAAAGGTAAAGGAATAAAACCGGTTCCTTTCATAACATCTTACAACTCAAAGAAATGAAAAGAAACATCGTTCGTTACGTTATTATCATCCTGTTGCCGATATTCGTGTTTTCATGTAAAGACAAAAACACGTTTACTGTATCAGGCACCATCACAAACCAGGGAAGCCTGAAGCAGGTAACGCTTATCGCCGAAACTGCTAATGGTATAGCCGTTATCGACTCGACCAATCTGAGCGAACAGGGCAAATTCGCATTTAAGCATAATGCTCCATATCCAAACCTTTACCGGTTGCGGGTTGGCGGCAGTATATTTGATTTTATTGCTAAAAACGGCGACGATATCGAGTTTACTACCAATTTAACGGATAAAACGCGTTCATACACCATTACCGGTTCGGATGAGTCGGAAAAGATCAAGGAATTCAATAAGTTGAGTAACAAGTATGGCGATATCAACACCAGGATCAGCGATGAGTACATGAATAGGGCACAGGGCGTTGGAAGAGGAAAAGATTCGTTAAGAAAATCAGACTCGCTGGTGAAGGTTTACCTGCCTATCCTGAAAAAGAACTTTAACGATTACAGTGTGGCCGTATTGAAGTTCATGAACGACAACATCAACTCGCTGGCGAGTTTTTATGCCGCTTCATCATTAGATTCTATCAAATACGAATCGCAGCTGGTGGCCTATGCCGATGCGATCAGCAATAAATTTAAAGATAACCCTGCCGTACAACAGTTTATCCAAAACAAAATGGCCATTAAGCCGATAACAGTAGGCCATAAGGCGCCTGATTTTACCACAGGCGGCCTTGATGGTAAGCCCGTTAAACTATCGGATTACAAAGGCAAATACGTAATGCTTGATTTTTGGGCATCCTGGTGTGGGCCCTGCCGGCAGGAAAACCCAAATGTGGTTAAGCAATACGCTATTTATAAACCTTTGGGGTTAAATATTTTAGGTGTTTCGTTAGATGTGGACCACGGCGCATGGCAGCAGGCTGTTGAACATGATAAACTAACCTGGGCACATGCATCCGATCTGAAAAACTTTGAAGGCCCTACCGAAAGGCTATATCATATCGAAGCGATACCCTCGAATTTTATCTTAAATCCTGACGGCGTGATCATCGCAAAGAATATCACAGGGACTGATCTTGAAGAATTTTTAAAGAAAACATTTAGCAAGCCTCAATAAATCGTTAAAATAAGGTAACATTTAACAATTTCTTAATATTAAATTTACCTTAGTGTTCTTTTGCGCGACTACTTTTACGCAAAAATTTAACCTTCATGAGCACTGCCACTAAACAGAAGATCCTTATTGTTGACGACGAGCCTGATATTTTAGAGCTGATAGAGTATAACTTAAAGAAAGAAGGTTACCAGGTATTTTTGGCCCGTAACGGCCAGGAAGCCGTAGCCGAAGCCAAACGCACGCTGCCCGACCTGATCGTGCTGGACATTATGATGCCCAAAATGGATGGGATTGAGGCTTGCCGCATTATGCGTACCATGCCCGAGTTTAAAAACACCTTTATGGTATTTTTAACCGCCCGCAGCGAAGAATATTCGGAAATTGCAGGTTTTAACGTTGGAGCCGACGATTATATTGCCAAGCCGATAAAGCCCCGCGCGCTTGTAAGCCGCATCAATGCCATTTTGCGCCGCAATGCGCCATCCGAAGATATTACTGAAAATAAACTGGAAATAGGTGACCTGGTGATCGACCGCGAGGCATACCTGGTTTATCAAAAAGGGGTTAAGGTAGTTTTAGCCAAGAAAGAATTTGAGCTGCTTTACCTGCTGGCATCAAAACCCGGAAAAGTTTATACCCGCGAGGTGATCCTTAAAAACATTTGGGAAGATTCCGTTGTGGTTACCAACCGTACCATTGATGTACATATCCGCAAGTTGCGCGAAAAACTAGGTGACGAAGTAGTGGCCACCGTAAAGGGCGTAGGCTATAAGTTTGAAGCATAAAGAAATCGAAATTGAAAATAGAAAACGGCGCCGGGTAAAACGGCGCCGTTTTTTGTAGAGACGCAATATTTTGCGTCTCCGGAACGAATCATTAGAATATAAAATAACAACAGGCCTCAGCGTCTATCATAAATCTTATTTTAGGGTTTTAGGCTGTCTCAAAAGGTAAATTATTCAAAACGTTGCAAAATAATAGTTGACAAATTAACATCTCCGTGGCTTTCTGCGCCTTCTCCGTGTTTCTCCGTGGTAAAAATTTGGCCACAGAGGAACGCATAGAAAGCACGGAGAACACTGAGGCCAAATTTGAAAATCTCACAAATTCTTTTTCTCGCCACCCTTAAAAAACCTAATTTAGCCTTTCATGAGCAAGGACGGCAAAAGTAAGATGAACGGGAAACCTAAAATATTTGTGTTAGATACTTCGGTGATCTTATACGATCATAATGCCTTCGAAAATTTCCAGGAACATGATGTTGCCATCCCTATCCAGGTGCTGGAAGAGCTGGACAATATGAAGAGCGGGAACGATACCCGCAACTTCGAGGCGCGCAGCTTTATCCGGCTGATGGACGATATTTCGCGCAGCAAACTCATCAACAATTGGCGGCCGCTGAACGGCAGCGGTAAGGGCAATTTTAAGGTGATCATGGACGCTAATAACAGCGCTATAGATGCTGAAAAAGTTTTTGGGTCGGATAAGGTAGATCACCGCATTTTAAATGCCGCTTTGGGCCTGCAGGAGGAAAACCCGGATAAAAAAGTGGTGTTGGTTTCCAAAGATATTTGCCTGCGGCTGAAAGCCAAGTCGCTGAACTTGTATGCAGAAGATTACGAAACCGGCAAGATCAAAAACCTTGACCAGCTGTACACCGGCGAAACCACGATGAACAAAGTGCCGGAAAAGCTGATCAGTCAGCTTAACCGCGATGAGGCCGTGCCTGCGCATGGTTTTGAAATGCAACCGCATACCAGCAATCATTTTTATATCCTGAAAGGGAAAAAAGAATCGGTATCGGTTTTTTACAACTCGCAAAAAGGCCACCTGGAAAAAGTAACCGAGCAGCCTATATTTAATATCTTTCCCAAAAACCTGGAGCAGGCCTTTGCTATACACGCCTTGCTGCACCCGGATATTAAGCTGGTTTCGATACAAGGCAACGCGGGGACCGGCAAAACCCTGCTGGCGCTTGCCGGCGCCCTGGAGCAACGCAAAAACTTCAGGCAGATATTTGTAACCCGGCCCATTGTGCCGCTCAGTAATAAGGACATCGGCTTTTTGCCGGGCGATATAAAATCAAAGATCGACCCCTATATGGCGCCGATTTGGGATAACCTCAAATTCATCAAAGACCAGTTTGCCGACGATGAAAAAATGCAGGCCAAAATTGATGAATTGGTCACCAATGATAAAATATCCATCTCGCCGCTGGCCTTTATCCGCGGCCGCACGCTAAGCAAAATATTTTTTATTGTGGACGAGGCCCAGAACCTAACGCCCCACGAAGTAAAAACCATCATCTCCCGCGCCGGCGAAAACAGCAAATTCGTGTTTACCGGCGATATTTACCAGATAGATACGCCGTACCTGGATGCGGAAAGTAACGGGCTAAGCTACCTTATAGATAAGGCTAAGGGGCACCCTTTGTATGCGCATATTACGCTGCAGAAAGGGGAGCGGAGTGAGTTGGCGAATTTGGCGACGGAGTTGTTGTAAGTTATATCATGAAATATTTTTTGGTCATCCTTTTTTAATGTCCTTTAGTGTCTTTCTCTCAAATTGAGAGTTCTAAATCTCATTTAACAGGATCGCACTTGAAGGGGAAAGTAAAACAAGTCACCGTTTATTTTTATGGCGATCAGCAAGCTTTTATTGAAAAACGCCCATCATTGAAACGCATTGCTATTTTTGATAACAACGGCAAGGAAATAGAGGATACAAAAATTGAAGATCAAAAAACAAGCAAAACTATTTACCAGTATATGGGAAATCGAATAGTTGACACAACTTATTCAGACGGCAAAGTAGTTAAGATAGAAGTGGAAATTTTGGATAAGGCTGATCGATTACTTGAATTGGATATGGAAATAAATGATCCCGATATGCCTCCAGGTTTCAGGCACTTTAAAACTAAGTCTATTTTTAAATACGATGAAAAAGGTAATCAAACTGAGGATGCAGCTTATGACCAGGGCGAAAAATTGATGTCAAAACACAGTTTGTTGTATAATAATGAAAAGCAAGTCATTGAAGAAAATTACGTGTCATACCGCGCAAGCGGAATTCAAATAATGAAGACAATAAATTACTATAACGCAGCCGGCCTTAGAGTTAAAGAAATGTCGTACGAATCGGAAAAGTTGACCGGTGAAGGGTCAATTTCATACAGCAAGTTCGACCAACAAGGTAATTGGGTATCATCGACTGAAGAAACCAAATATCATTCAGATTCGATATTTAAAGACAATGAATCAAAGTCGACAACAATTCGTGAAATCACCTATTTTCAGTAAGATAGGTGTAGCTAACTATTCAGAATACTCCGCGTCACCCTCTCAATGTCCACACTGATATATTTAAAAACCAATAAAATCTTCCTTTACTTTAATATTTAGTGAAGCAACTAGAAAGGAACTAAAATTGCTATTTTGGCAACGAAGTTGTTGTAGACTTTTTCATGAGATATATTTTCTTATTGCGGTTTTCTTGGTAGCCATGGGTTGTGGCCAAAGTCCAAATAAATCCAGTTGGGAAAAATGGGCCTGAAAGGCCGCGTCAGGCAGTTCACAGAATAGGTTTACACTAACGGGCAAATGTCGCATGCCAACAAGCCACACCGGACCGTATTGCTATTTTCGATGAGGAAGGAATAAACTTAGCGAGACCTGTCGGATAGCAGAAGTATTAAAAACTGGTTTCAATTATTCGAAGAAATATCATTCAAATATTATTGACTTCTGAAGTGCCTCGAATCAAAATGAATTTACTAACGCGTCAATATGTGAAAAAATGCGCTTGCCTTTTTTTTGCATTACTATTGATTAAACTAGTTAGCGGCCAAGATTATTTCCCACCTCAATCGGTTTCAAATTCAAAAGAACTAAACCTAAACGGACATGTAAAAAGGATTATGTCATGGTCATACAAATTGAAAAAAGCCGGTGGCGATACTGCTAAGAACGGGTGGCTTTCAATACTCGATTTCGATCCAAACGGGAACCTGGTAGATGAAATTGAATATACGCCGAAAGGAGATGTATACACGCATTGTAAATACAGTAGTTCTGAACAGGGCCAAATTGTTATAGACCAGTTCAGTGGAGATGAAAAGAAGCTGAATACAGTGATTTTAAAATACAATGACAATCATAATTTGGTTGAGGTACACCGACATGACACACAATTGCCTACTGTCGACTTTAATACTTTGCTTAAATATGACAAATTCAGCGACGTCACAGAAATAATTTCTTATGTCAACAACAAGTTTAAAGGTATCGACGAAGTCTTTTATTATAACGAATGGCATCAAAAAATAAGATCTGCAAAAACGACTTTCAAACGTGTAAACGACAGCAAAAGCTATTTTAGATATAATCCATCTGGACAGTTGACGGAAGAAATTTTTGTTGATCCTGATGACCCGAAATATGTCAATTCAGAGTTTAAATACTGTGATTATGACCAATTTGGCAACTGGTTAAATGAAACGCAAACAGACTATATGCGAAAAAGTGAAAGAAATTTTATTATAAAGGAATTCCCTGATTCGCTAAAAAAAGTGGAGGAATTGCCCTTTGAAACCGAAGTCATTATAGTTCGAAAAATAATCTATTTTAAATAGTCGCAGTAGTGCTTATTCAATTCAAAATATTCCCAGTCACCCTTGCAATATCCACACTGATCTTATTAATAAACCCCAACTGTTCTTTTAATAAAACCTCGTCCTGCTGATTGGTTGTAGCAATTTTTCCCGTTAGCGATGGCTTTAAGTTACTGATTTGCGTAACAGTCCCACCCAATTTCTCACTGCTGTCGTTCAAAACCGCCAGGCTGCGTTTTACCAGTTTAAGATTTTCAGATGCATCAGCCGCCGCTGGTTTAGACAGCAGCGCAGATGCGATCGTGGCGATATAAGACGACAAAATATGATTCAGCACTACAAACTTGTGTATGTCCTTTACCTTTTTTTGTTTGCTTTTTGGTTCCGAGGTCATCCGCTCAAAGGCAGCTGAAAGGTTGGCTGACTTTACATAAACTTCTTTTCGCGCCAGCTTATAATCGATGGTGCCAACCGGGATGCCGGCAATGCTTTCGGCTACTTTTGCCAGGTAGTTGAGGTTAGCTTGTATAACGTCTTTTAAACCGTCCTGTATCTGGTCAAACTCCCAGCTGGGGAAGATCAGGTAGCTTGCAACCAAAGCGATGGACGAACCGATGACGGTATCAATTATACGCTCTTTAACTACCAATCCAACGCCCAAAAACTTGAAGAGGATAAGCACGTACGGCGTCATAAATAATACAGCGACCACGTAATTCAATCGTAAAAAGCTGTAGGTGCCAATCATCAGCACGATGAGCAAAATAAACTGGGTGTCTTTCGAAGGAATAAATTTGAGGATAGCAATGCCAATAATTCCCCCCACCACCGTTCCGATCAGGCGCTGGTAATTGCGTTGTTTGGAAAGGCTGAAACCTGGCTTTAAAATCACCACAATGGTGAGTAATATCCAATAGCTGTGATGCCCCATGGCCACCGTTTTGCCCAAAATAAAACCAACCAGGCAAACCAGCGAAACCCTGAGCGCATGTTTAAAAGCAGAGGACGAAAAGGAGAAATTATCCGAAAAGATGTGCGGCGCATAATCCTGGTGCGTTACAAACCGCGAAAATTCGTCGGTATAAACGCCGTCGATCAGAGCGCCGGAGTTTTTGGAGTTATAATACCTGTAAAGGCTCCTGATGCGGTCGTTTAGGTCGCGCAGGTTTACCAGTATTTTTTTTAATGCAAGGTTACTGATGCCTGTGTCGTTTTTGCCGATTTCGTCTACCCGCGTTTTTATTTGCTCCAGTTCGGTAGTAAAATCGCCTTTAAATTGCCGGCGTGTGTTGGTAAGCACGATATAGGCCATGTTGTCCACCTCATCGGCCATGTGCTGCAGCAGGATGCCGATTTCGCTCAAAATGCCTGTATCGCCAAATTTTTTGCGGATCTCGCTGTAATCGTAATGCGTGGCCATAATCTGCTCAAACATATCCACCAGGTCCACAAACGTCAGCATCAAAATGCGGCTGGCACTGGTGGACTCCTTTACCATTACGCGGCTTTTAAAAAGCATTTCGCGCACCACGTCCTGGTGCTGACTTAACTTGATCTGTTGTGACACCAGCTTTCGATAGTTTTCGTCGATATCCGTTTCGGGAAGGTAAAAAGCAGCTTTTATACGTAAAAAATCTGCAATATCGGTGATGTTTTCGCCCAGTGCTTGCTGTGCTGCACGATAGGGCCTGATGCCAAAGAACAGCAGGCTGAACAGCAAATACCAAATGCCGCCGGCCAGGATGATGGCGCTATAGCCAAGCACTTCACTGGGTTTGGCAGCTTTGTCCATCATAAATATCATAATCATCAGCGATGAGGTACCCACCGATGCTGCCCTTGTGCCATAAACGATAAACAACGAAAACAGGAAAGAAAACAGCGTGATCTCCAACCCAAGTGTGTATACATTCAGCCGTGCGAAACCCGTTATAACGGCGACAACGAACAGGAATGCATTCCCGATTGCCATTGCATTCCGCTTGTGCGATAAGGGACCGGGGCTGTCGATCGAGCAGATACATAAGGCGCCGATGGACATGGTTAAACCCACATCAAAATGGCCCAGGAAGCTGCCCAACAACGACGGTAAAAGAATACCTGCCGCCATGCGCAACCCATCCGAAAAATACTGGCTATAAAAAAAGGTTTTTATTTCGCGTGTATTGGTCTTCATCCGGTTGTTTTGTGATGTCAAAATGGCTCCGGGAGTGTTTTTGGTTTGTTAAAATATAGCATGGTTCCCGCTCTGTTTCGTTATTGATTTTTTTTGGCCTTAAATCATTGCACAAATTTACAATAATCAAATATTATGGCCATTTTTTAATAATTATTGCATTATTATTATCCAACCTTTATAAATTACTCATTTTTAATTAATTTTAGCGGGCAAATGCTAAAATTCGGCCAAACTATAAAAAATGGATTTGAACGCTGATCAAATGTCGCCATTTCGCCCAAAACCAATTATAATAATTTAAGTTTCATATACAAATTACCGGTCATGCCCTTAAACTTAAAACTCAGCCAGCGCGAAACAGCTTTTAACAACGAAGTTGTAATGCGGTTTGAGTTGTACAACAGCCTGTTTCAAACCCTGCCGTTTTACCAGGTAAAGGATACGGGTATTTTGCTGCCCTTCTTTAGTTCGCACTGCGAAAAGGGCGCCAAAGAGTTGACGTCGCCGTCGGAGATCATCGAATCGTTTTTTGAAAAATATGTACCGGGTATCGATCAGCGCGAGCAGATCAACCGCATGTTCAGGTTTATACAGTATATCGAGCGGCAGGTGGTTTTGTTTGATGCCATTGAGGACTCTTCGTTTGGTAAACTCGGCCGCGCTGATGATACCGGAACCTTGCAAAGCCTGATGCAAATGGCAGCAGTGAGTGAGGAATCTCGCAGCGAGATCAGCCAAAAACTGAATGAATTTTCGTTAAGGCTGGTACTTACAGCGCACCCAACCCAATTTTACCCGGGCAGTATCCTGGGCATCATGACTGACCTGATAGATGCGCTGAAAGTTAATGATATCAACACCATCAACGTTTTGCTGCAGCAATTGGGTAAAACACCGTTCTTTAACAAAACGTCGCCAACCCCCGTGGACGAGGCCATTAACCTGGCCTGGTTCCTTGAAAATATATTTTACCATGCCGTTACAGGAATATTGGAAAAATTGGAAGAAGAATTTGACATCGACTCTTCGCATAACGGCCAATTTTTAGAAATGGGCTTTTGGCCGGGCGGCGACAGGGATGGCAACCCCAATGTTACTACGGAAACAACCAAGGAAGTAGCACGCTTTTTGCGCCACCGGGTGTTCAGGTGTTATTACCGTGATTTCAGGCTGTTGAAACGCCGCATTACTTTCAGGGGTGTGGAGAAATCCATGTCGCGGCTGGAAAAACTGATCTACCAGAATGCAGGTACTACAACCGACAAAATAGATCACCAGCCCGAAATATTAGAACTGCTGCAGTCCATACGGCACACGCTGGTTGCTGATCACGATAGCCTTTTTGTGAAAATAGTGGAAGAGATGATCAAAAAGGTAAGCCTTTTTGGCTGCTATTTCGCCACGTTGGATATCAGGCAGGACAGCCGCATCTTGCGCAACGTATTTAAATATGGTACTGCTCAGCCGGAAATAAACAGCGGAATACCCGACAGCTATTTCGAGTTGAATGAGGAAGAAAAAATAGCGGCTATTACGTTCAGTGAAGCAAATTTTAAGTGCCCGGACGACGAAGACGCCATGACTTGTGATACCCTGAATACCATAAGGCTGGTTAAAGAAATACAATCGGGAAATGGCGAAAAGGCTTGCCAGCGTTTTATTATCAGCAATTGCCAGCAGGCATCGGATTTATTACAACTGATGAACTTGTTTTTATGGAGCGGATGGAAAAAGGATAAATTAAGCGTTGATTTTGTGCCGCTGTTTGAAACGGTGACCGACTTAAAGTGCGCCGCCGAAGTAATGGAGCGGCTTTACAGCAATGCGTTTTATAAAGAACACCTGGGCAGGCGCGGCAACCAGCAAACTATTATGTTGGGTTTTTCCGACAGTACCAAGGATGGCGGCTACCTGATGGCCAACTGGTCCATATACAAGGCAAAAGCAGAACTTACGGCTATAGCGCGAAAATATAATATTGACCTTGCATTTTTTGACGGCCGTGGAGGGCCACCGGCACGTGGTGGTGGTAAAACGCACCGGTTTTATGCGTCGATGGGCGACGAGATCGCCAATAAGCACATCCAGCTCACCATACAGGGGCAAACCGTTAGCTCACAATATGGCTCTATCGAAACCGCACAGTTTAATATGGAGCAATTGATCAACGCTGGCGTTATTTCTGCCATAAAGCCCAACCCGGACGATTTGCTGAAGCCAGGCCAGAAACAATTGATCACGTCGATGGCTGATGCCAGCTATAAACTGTTTATGGATTTGCGGCAGCACCCGCTTTTTGTGGAATACCTGGAGAAATTTAGTCCGCTGAAATTACTCTCAAGTATCAATATCAGTAGTCGTCCAACCAAAAGAAATAATGATGCCCAGTTAAAACTGGAAGATCTGCGGGCCATCAGCTTTGTAACGGCATGGAGCCAGTTAAAGCAAAGCATTCCGGGCTTTTACGGCGTAGGCACCGCACTGAACAAAATGAAGGAAGAAGGGAATTGGGAAGAATTAAATCATTTGTACAGTACCTCCGGGTTTTTTAAAACTATGGTAGACAATTGCGTCATGTCCATGACCAAATCCGATTTCAGGGTGACCGCGTTTTTGGAGCACGATAAAAAGTTTGGTCAGTTTTGGAAGATGCTGCGAGATGAGTATGAATTGACCAAAGCCATGCTGCTGGAGCTGACCGGAACGACTGTGTTGATGGGCGACTACCCTGTGGAACGACGTTCAATAGCCCTGCGCGAGAAAATTGTTTTACCATTGGTGATTATACAGCATTATGCACTGCATTGCCTGGACCATACGAAAGATGAGGAACTATCCAAGATATACAAAAAGCTGGCCGTGCGCACAGTTTTTGGTATTGTAAATGCGGGACGGAATTTGGCGTAGTAAGACCGGAAGACAGAAAAGTAAGGGAGTGGAGAAAAAGGATATTTCGCTGCAATTAATCTAGTCGCAAATCGGCTGATTTTGGCTAAAGCCTTTATCGCTTTGTTTATCTAACCGTCCCTTAAAAGGCTACCGTGTACCCACATCGATGCGCTTTGCTCCTGTCTTGAGGCTGTCTCAAAAGGGCGGCCTTTTTTCATTGAATTAATGTTACAAAAATTTGCATAAATGCTTGTTTATGAG
>OLLK01000306.1_pt1 | contig 48781 bp, 43 predicted proteins | sample 1604531 | NCBI WGS metagenome assembly OLLK01 (sample SAMEA104055722, study PRJEB20765) | soil metagenome | isolation source: soil | reverse complement strand
TTTCATTGCCGTTGACTTCAGTCAACGGGTAAAAATCAGCTATATTAATGGGCTTTAGCCCAAATTATCTGGCGTGTTTTGGCTAAAGCCATTGGTTTATTTGTCCTTGGTCCGTCCCGACCTTTGATCGGGACGGCAATGAATATTGCGATTTTTAAACAGCTTCTAAGTTATTTTTGCCGGGACGTAAGATGCAGCTTCTTCCTGACTTTTCTGACTTTTCTGACTTTCGGACTTTCGGACTTTCGGACTTCAACTACATCTTCATACTCACTTTGATCTGCCCGGTAGACAGCGTCCGCACGATCAGTTTTTCGGCAGTGGGATAAATTTGCATAATATCCAGGTTACTTATCGTAACATCCGAGTGGATGCCGTTTTCAAAGGTACGGCTCATCTGGCCTTCGATGTTCTTTTTGCTGTCCGCGATAAATTTCGAGCAATTATAGGTCGACCGTTTTTTGATGGCATCGGTTATAATTCCGTTAAACATCCATTTAGCGGTTTTCAGCATCCAGGCGCGCGATTGCAGATCGAAGGTAAGATCGGGGAATGACAACTCATGGGTAGCGGTATTATAGGTGGGCGTGGCCACCAGGTAAATAGTGCCGCTGGTGGTGCCGCCAAAATCAACCATCATGGCTATTTTGCTGCCGATGCCGTAAATTTTAATGTTGTCCACTATAAATTCTTTTCCTGCCACCTTTATGGTTTGGCCCATAACTTGTTGGTTTACGGTGCTGCTCAGGTGGTCGTAATTCTCCAACAGGTCCAGGTAAACATCAAAGCCATTTGCGGGTTTATAGCCCGTTAAATCGGGTAGTGGTTTGGGTGGCTGCGGGGCGCTTACCAGGGTAACAATAGGTTTGGCGGTTAAACCTATCGAAAAATTGAGTACCGAACCGTTCATATTAAAATTGCTGACGCACACTGATTGCGGGTTCACGTTTAAAAAGCCGATGTCGCCTACTTTGTATTCGTCCGACATGTTCTTCCATAATTGATCGAACATCGGCTTCAGGCTGTAGGCGGCTATCTTTGTATCCACCTGCGCGCCAAGCGCGTTCAACGGTCCTTTGATATAGCCTATCAGCCGGTCGGTAACGTCAATATTGCCAAAAACGATGTTGCAGCGTTCCATCGGTTTGGGATCGGGGTATAAAATGGTTCTTGATTTTAAATGATAGTTTGGCTGTATGCTGATGGTCGACTGGTACCCGATCTCCATCCTTCTCGGGGGTTCGCCACCCAACCCGCATTGTGCCGATAAAACAGGCACCAGGCATTGCGGGCCCTTGCCAAACAGATCGGCGCATTTGGCGCAATACGATGCCGAGATACCATAGCTGCCGGTAAACTTCAGGTTAACCACGTTATTGCTCCCGGTGATGTTGAACGGCGTGCGGGTAAACGTATATGCATAACGCAGACCGTTGCAGGGCTGCTGGTTGTCGGAAAATTTGGTGGGCACCGAGTTTTCAGCCTGCGTGATATAACTTTTTATATCAATTGCCACCGGTATATCGACGGTTGAAACCGGCTGAATCAATTTAGGGATCTCCACCGCGTTTGATTCCGGCGCCGCCGGTTTAAGGGTTTTACAGGAACTTATGATAAGGGCGGCCAGCAGCACTGGCACGAATTGTTTTAATGTAGCTTTCATGTCGTTAATCGGTCGCAAAAATAGTTAATGCGGTCGATTTTGTAGACAATAACACACAATTTTGATGGCGAAGAGCACAACCTTGCTATGGGTAGTAAATTGGCATGATTTTGTATCAATAGTTAATATTATTAACTAAATTAATCAGTCATGAGATCACTACTTTATATTATCGCAGTTATCCTGATCATAGCATGGGCGGTAGGCGTGTTTGCTTATTCGGCAGGCGGCTTAATATATGCTTTGCTGGTAATAGCGGTTATTGCATTTATTCTTGGTTTGATTCGAAACCCTACCCCGGTTGATTATTAAACTTGATTAATAAGGAAGGCGGCCTTTGAGCCGCCTTCTTACTAAATTCCTATTTTACCTTTTACTGCCTGCCGCCGCCAAAAAAGGCGCCGACGTTAAAGGAAATATAATTACTGCCACCACCTGCTAAATTATAGGCTACTGAAAATCTAAAATGCCCTATTTCAAAACCAACCTCCGGAAATCCGCCCAGGCTGATCTTTCTTTGCGTGAAGTTTGTAGAATCAGTATTGGAATTAGAGGATGCTGATGCCTGGTCAAATACACCAACCCCTGCGCCCACGAATGGCCTGAACGATTCGTTTGATAAGTAGTATTCCGCAGTGGCGCATCCGGATACTAAAGCAGAAACTTTAAAGTCACCGGTCACCGTATTTGCATAGCCGATAGCGGCAACCTCATACCGCAGTCCAACAGCAAACTCATCCGTTAGCCGGTAGTGTGGTTGTAAGGTAAAAGTGGCGCCCGCTTCGGTGCCGCTGCCGCTTGCCGGTAATGCGTAACCGCCGCCAATGTCAAATTTAAAAGCATGAAATTCGCTTGATTGGGCTTTAGCCAGAAAGGCAAACACCATTAGTGTGCCAAACGCAATTAATTTTCTCATGATAATTTTGGTTTAAATAATTTATGAAATTTAAAAAAGTATTATAAATCAACCAATTATTTAAGCAATTAATTACGCTTCTTTCACTGATGGTTAAAATACGGTGCATGGATTTGCTCTTTATTTAATTTTTCTCCATCAACGCTCGTCACTAAATCCTTTTTAGGCCTTATGTTAGGCATAGTATTGCCTGGCAGACACTAGTTTACTTGATTTTAACACGGGAAGCTTATTTTTGACAAACAGACCGGCCTGACAACAATGGCCGGGCTCCTTATGGTAGAAAAAAACAGACTCAGCGAGATTGCCCGCGTTTTCCTGAAATTAGGCTTAATTGGCTTTGGCGGCCCGGCGGTTCACATTGCCATGATGGAAGAAGAGGTGGTGCGGAAACGCAAATGGTTTAGCCACGAGCACTTTTTAGACCTTATCGGTGCAACGAACCTCATCCCCGGCCCAAACTCAACCGAAATGGCATTGCATTGCGGGCGCGAGCGCGGTGGCTGGAGGGGCTTGCTTATTGCCGGCGCCTGTTTTATACTGCCTGCCGTCATCATTACCGGCATATTTGCCTGGGCCTACCAGCTATATGGCCGGTTGCCCCAGGTTCAGCCATTTGTTTATGGGATAAAACCGGCCGTGATCGGTGTGATCATATCCTTAATGATAACACTTGGCAAAAAGGCCATAAAAAACAACTGGCTGTTATTAATCGGGGTCATTTGCATCATTTTGGCAGTTTTGGGTATTAATGAGGTATTTATCCTTTTTGGAGCGGGCTTATTCGCCATCGCTTTGTATTATATTGAAAAAAGGGTGAATACCTTTCATACTATCGCACCGTTTGCTTTTTTGCCTGCTGCAGCCTTAACGGGCAATTTTTCAGACTGGAAAGTATTTTGGATATTTCTGAAAGTTGGGGCCATCCTTTACGGAAGCGGTTATGTGCTATTTGCATTCCTCGATTCGGAACTGGTAAAAACCGGCATGCTTTCCCGGCAAACACTGGTTGATGCCATCGCTGTGGGGCAGTTTACACCCGGGCCCGTATTTTCATCGGCTACCTTTATTGGCTGGCAAATGGGCGGCATCGCCGGCGCCATAAAGGCAACCGTCGGCATATTTCTGCCTTCATTTTTGTTTGTAGGGTTATTGAATCCGCTGGTTTCCTTTTTGCGCAGATCAAAAGCCATGTCGGCTTTTTTGGATGCAGTAAATGTATCTGCTATAGCGCTAATTGTTGCGGTATGCGTAGAAATGGGTCGTTCATCAGTAACCAATTGGAAGACCTGTGTTATCCTGGCCGCAGGGCTCGCGGTTACGCTCGTTTTCCCGAAATTGAACAGCGCTTTTGTGATACTCGGCGGAGCTGCCGCAGGTTATTTGCTGTGGCTGTTGTAAGCATTTTCGTCATCAAGCTTTTTGAGTTTATAAGTTATTGGCAACAAATTCAGCGATCACATTGCCGTCATTGTTCATGCTCCTTCTGTTGGCTTTATCACGTGGTTCTTCACCTTGCGAATTAAGCACTTATCAAGATAAACGACCCCATATGCACGCGTCTCGGGCTTTTGTCTTATTAAACAAAAAAATATTTCATTGATTTACAGGGTTTTATATATTTTTATAGAACTATGTATTGCATATTACCATCTTAAACCCATATCTTTACAAAACAAAGATTTAAATTGAGTAAACATGAAAACAAGCGTACTATTTGCAGCCTTCAGCATCATTGCCCTTAGCGGATTCCTTTTTTGGGCCAGGTTCAATATTCATGAGGGGTTTTCTACAACTGTTAACGACGATACGGACACCTATACTTTTACCGCGCAATACGACCGCCGCGAAACCGGGAAGGTTGAAGGTTTTATCAACAAAAACATCAGCCCCGACCAGATGGGAAGCTCGGAAAACGACTACGTTGACGCGAATACCACGCTTAACGATAACACCCATTTTTACATTAAAGAATCGCCGGGATTATTAAAGATCAGGCTGGACAAAAGGGCAAACACAACAGCTTCGTTTTACCGGATAAAAAAGATGTGCGAGGGCGTAAGCAAACTATTGACCGGCAAGTAATTGCAACGAAAAACTAAATACGAATTATAACACAAAAACGAAAATCCACGAAAATGAAAACTATCGCACTTATTTTATCGCTGCTGATTGCCGGCGGCGCCGTAAGCTACGCCCAATGCGGCAAAAAGTTTACCATCACCACGTCAAAAACCGAACACCTGGACGCCAGTGGCAATTTAACCCGTACCGATGATGAAAAAGCAACCGTTGTCATCGGTAAAACTGATTTAAACATTACAGTCGACCATTCCGGAGACGAGCACAAAATGACCGGTACCATAAAATCAGATGACTGCAATTGGCCGGTTGCTTACAAAGAAGGAAAAACTGTGCTCAAGGCCGTAATAAGTAATGAAAACGGTGAAGACAAGAATGTTACGATAACTATTACCGGCAAGGACGGGAAAGTGACCCTGCTATTCGAAATGGAGGGCGAGGGCGACGACCGGATCAGGGTAACCGCCGACAAATTCGAAGAGACTGCTTGAGGAGGTTAAGAAGTCCGAAAGTCGGGAAGTCCGAAAGATGATTGGTAAACAGCTTGGTATATCCCATACCTCGGAATAACACTGTGACAGTCATCTTTCGGACTTCCGGACTTTCCGACTTCCGGACTTCCGGACCTCCGGACTTCCGGACTTCCCGACTTTCGGACTTAAAAAGGAAACTCTATAGTAAACTCGGTGCCATGCCCGGGTTTACTTTTTATTTTTATAGTGCCGCCAAGCGCTTCCACCTGGGTTTTTACCATGAACAGGCCCATGCCTTTGCCTTCGGTGGTGGTATCGAAACGCTTGTACAGCCCGAATAATTGCGCAGCATTTTTATCCAGGTCGATCCCTTTTCCATTGTCGGTAAAATGAAGTTCAATTTTGTCATTTACTACCCGGCTTGAAATCCCGATAACCGGAGCGGTATCTGCCTGGCGGTATTTAATACTGTTTGAAGTGAGATTGTAAAAAATGCTGTATAAGTAGCTTCTCACGGTAGACATGGACGCTACGCTGAACGTACAATTAAACTGCACTTTTTCGTTAATGATAGTGGTATGAATACTGGTTTTAATGGCGTTTACAAGGTCGATAAAATAAACGTCTTCCTTTTTTTCGTTTACCAGCTCGCGCGATTGTAAAATATGGTTCAGGTCCTGGATCACGCCATCAATATTGGAAATAGATTGCGATACACGCTCAACTACTTCCTCCTTTTCCTCAGGATCGAGCAAATCCTCCTTCAACATCTCCGCAAGGCCAATAATGTTGGCGACAGGCGCGCGGAGATTATGGGAGATTATATAGGTAAACTGCTCCAGGTCCTTAACGTGTTGTATCAGGTCGGCCGTAACCCGCTCCCTTTCCAGCATAGCTGTCTTTATTTCAGTTATGTCCTTATTAGCCAAAATAAATCCCTGGTGCTTATTATCCGGCGACTTTACGTACAGCCAACGGACGTTGTTCCATTGCGTTGTACCATCCGGTCTCGGAAAACTTAATTCGTAACTCGCCAATTCGCCGGTCGCTGCAATTTTTTCCAGTGTATCATTGATCAGCGGCCAACGTTCTTCTGTAAAATAATGGCTGATGTGGTTACTAATCTTAAGCGCTTTTCCGTTATGATCGAGCGAGAACTTTTGTGCGAGCGCATTAAACGACACGATCTTCAGATCGGTGCCGATCAGGATGTAGGAGGAGTCGGTGTTATCGAATATGGCCCTCAGGTTTGCTTCCGATTTCTTTAGTGCATCCTCATCGGCTTTTCGCTGCGTCACGTCGGTCACCATGGCCAGGGCGCCTTTGTAGTTGCCATTGTCGTCCACAATGGGGTTGGCAGAAATATTTGCCCAAACATCATCGCCTGCTTTTGTGAGATATCTTACGTCCAGGTTTTCCTTTGATCCCCGCCGCCTTCTTTCCATACAGGCAATGGCATAAGCCCGGCCCGAGTCGTCCATAAAATCGTAAAGCCCTTTACCCATCATCTCTTCGGGCGAATAACCCAAAATCTCCGCCATTTTTTTGTTGACGAAATTAGTTTTTTCGCGGTCGTCAATGGTCCATATACCTTCCTGTGCCGATTCGACGATCTGCCGGTACCAGGCTTCATTTTTGCGGTGCTTTTCTTCGGCTTCCTTTCGTTCGGTAATGTTTCTCGTTATTCCATCAACGCGTATCAGCCTGCCGTCTTCGTCAAAACCAGGAACAACCTTATCTTCCACCCATCGCACCTGCCCGTCTTTACGAATTATCCGGTATTCTTTATGCACAGTTTCTCCCCGCTGCAGCATTTCATCCTCGTCGCCAACCACATATTTGTCATCGGGGTGGATCAGCTCAAACCATAATCGTGGATTTGCCATGAAATCCTCCGCTTTATGGCCGTAGAGCTTTTCGCAGCCGTTAGAAACTTGGATCACTTTATGGCTCAACTGGTCAACGGAGAAGAAAACTTCGTCCATTGCGTTAAAAAATGTCATTAACTCCTGGTGCGCGTACTCAAGCCTTTGCAAACCCAAATCATTGTTAAAACTAAAAGCCATAAGCGCCCCTCGATATTTAAGATAAATATAGGAGATACAAAACTAAATATTTACAATATTTTTTTACTGTTGGAGAATTAGGCATCGTAAGGATGTATTACATTAAAGCGCTAACTTTATCAGTGTCAATTATTATTATCACCAATATATAAATAGCATGAAAAGAGCTTTCCTATTACTCGGTTTCACATTTTTATTAACTGCCGTTTGTTTTGCGCAAAGTCAAAAGCAGATGCTTTACAGCAAGGACCCTGAATTGGCTAAAAACAAAAAAATTGTTTATGATTTTTGGCGATCGGTCTTAGAGGGTGGTCACCTGGAACTTGCACCGCAGTATATGCTCGAAATTTATATGCAGCACAACCCCAATGTGCCGACAGGGCGGCAAGGTTTTATTGATTTTTTCAGCAAGTTTGCCCACGCCAGGCCCATTGTGGATACTATACAAGGCCCCCTTATTTCCATCGTGGCCGAAGGCGACCGCGTGGTGCTTGCCTTTAAATCGGTAAATAAAGACCCGAAGGACCCTTCAAAAACTTACGTTACTACATCGTTTGAAATGCTTCGTATCGAAAACGGGAAGGTTGCCGAGCATTGGGATTCGGCGCTTAAAGAGTAACAAAGTTGGCTGAGCAGTTGTAATAACAATGAAAGTGAAAATTTTACTCTCCAGCGCTATCATTTTGCTTTTTACCTCGTGTTTTAGCAATACTATTTATTTTGATTTAAAGGACCAGGCTATAAAGTCGTGTAATCCAACGGGAATAAAGCGAATCTATATTGAAAATAAATCGTTGAACGACTATTACTCGATTGGCTGGACCGACACCACCAGTAGGGCGCCTGGCTTTATCAATTTGGAAAGTGTACAAAATGGGTTCACTATTTCCGTAGTCGGTGAGAATAAACAAATTCCCCAAAGCGATTTCAAGTTGCGGCCATCAACACAATATACTATTACGAAATCAGGGGGAGATGCGTCGTCGTACGAGATAAAGGTTTGGACAGACAGAACCGGCTATGTTCGTGGCACGTCGCAGCCTGAATGCCCGTAGCGTGTGGCTTTGAATTTGCCGTTAATGACAGAATAAATTCCTTTAGTCGGCGCCATTCATTTGCGCTTAAATCCGGCGAAAAAATGACTTTAATATACGTGGATCAATATTTCAGCCGGTATATGTAAAACCTCATTAAGTTTACGGATCATCGCCAGGCTTAATTTTCTTTTCCCGGAAAGAATTTCCGACTTACGTGAACGATAGCCGAGGATTTCCCCTAACTCCTTTTCCGACAAACCCATTTGATCCAGTCGAAATTTGATTGCCTCCAATGGATTGGGGGATGGCATCGGATAATTTTCATTTTCGTATTCTTTTATAAGAATACTTAACACCTCCAACTCATCAGATTCGGCTGAATTTTCTTTAACTTCAGTTTGCATCAACTCATACACACGGGCCAATGCCTGGTCATAGTGATTTTCTGTTTTAATTGGCTTTAACATATTTTATTGTCCTGGCATCAACCTTATCGTATTGTTTATGTGTTCCAAACCATACAACAAAATCCCCTATTGCCTATTTGGTAAATCGTTATTAATGCAAAATCTTAAACATCAACTCTTTCATCAATCCGCCGTGATCGGTATTTGAATCTACGCCTTTGCTTTTCACGTCGCACTCGCGCAGGTAACTGATGATCTGCATGGTTTTACCGTAATTAAAGGTTCGTGCCGCCTGCTCGTAATCTTTAATAAAGTAGGGGTTTACGCCCAACTCGCGGGCAACATTTTGCGGCGATTTATCTTTTACATAATGATAAACCAGCACCTTGCTGAAAAAGTTGTTCAGGTTGCCGATGACGAGCACGATTGGGTTTGAACGCGGATTCGCCTCAAAATAATTGATGATCTGGTTGGCCTTATAAACGTCCTTTTTGCTTAAAGCCGTTTGCAGTTCAAACACGTTATATTCCCGGCTGATGCCTATATTATCCTGCACCAATTTCAGGCTGATCTCCTGCCCCTGCGCAATGTTCAGCATTAATTTTTCCAGCTCATTGGCAATTTTCGACAGGTCGTTTCCCAAATATTCGGCCAGCATAAACGTGGCCTGCTGGCTTATTTTATAGCCTTTGGCGGCAATAAAATCCTCTATCCAGCCCGGCACTTTGTTATCATAAAGCGGTGTCGACTCCACCACTACCCCATTTTTTTCAATGGCTTTGTAGGTTTTTTTACGCTTGTCAAACTTGCCGTATTTATAACAGAAGACAAGGATAGTGCTCGTCAAAGGGTTCTCCAGGTAGCTTAACAGCGGGTTTATGCCTTTTTTGTCGGTATCCTCGCTTCCCCATTTCATGTCCTGAGCTTCCTTTACCAGCACTACCTGGTAATCCGCCATCATCGGGTAACGTTTGGAAGCATTGAGCACCGTCATTATATCGGTGTCTTTACCGTAAAACACGGTTTGATTAAACCCCTTTTCCGCATCGCTCAATACCTTATGCTCAATAAAATCACTTACTTCATCTATATAATAAGGCTCTTCGCCGTGCAACAGGTACACGGGTTTATATTTCCGGTTTTTTAAATCCTTCAGTAATTCAGCAGCGTTCATGTTGTGTGCAAATTAAGAGTTTTCACAACCAGCAACCCGTTATTGTGGATAAATTTTTCCGGATCAATAAGTTACCCGTTTACAATCAATAATGCATTGATTTATGAATTCACCAAATCCGGGGCAGAATTTTACGATTTTTATTTCAACAAAATGGAAACTAATTAATCTGCAAAAGAAAAGGTCGGATAATGTGTCCGGCCTCATTTATATCATTAATAAATTCATTTCTTCTTTTGCCCGGGCAATCCGACCCGTTGGATGGTCGCTTCGGCTTCCTTCACCTTTTTTACAACAAAAGGGTCATTGGCGTGACTTTTAACATCGCCGCTAACTATTCCCTGGCCGAATCCCTTTGTATTTGCTGTTTTCTTTACTATTACAGGCACATTCGCTCCTTTCATAATTTATATTCAAATTTAACCAATTACTTCCTTTTTACCAAAAAGGCTTCATAATTCACTTGGTTGGGTGTAAACTTCCACCACGTATTTTCCTTTAATCCATATACATCAAAAACTGCGGTGATTTCTTTCCATAAGCCGGTTATACCCATTTGGTATAACCTAGTCCGGGAAGGTGTGCTTCCTTTCGCATAAATATAACAGTGGCCATAATTATCGGAAAATTCAATGACAGTGTTAGCTACCGTCGCAAGAACGATTTGCCTGTCCTTGTTATTACTAATCGCCATGTCATCCAATTCGCCGGTATTGGGATTCGAATCACCAAAAGCTAAATTGTAAACCGGCGGGTCAGTGTTTGGGATTTTAGTATAAAGCACTATCTTTTTAATCCGGCCGTTTGGCCCTTCGCTATAGAATTCGTAATCAAGGTAATCATTGCTGTTAAAATAGTCGTAACGGTCTAGGTTCATTGTGTTTTATAGAACTTTGGATAATTGGTATTTTCAAACTTAAGATATTTTAGCTATATATTGCTCGCTGACATTTTTCCAAAGATTTTCTATTCACCGGTTCACTAAATCGCTAATTCACTACCTTCGTCACATGGATTTGCTCACTCCGCTTCAATTGCCCCCCTACCCTTTTAAAATAACTGACGATAACGGGCAACTATCGTTATTTGATGTGATCAGAAAGAAAAATATCATCCTGACGTCCGAGGAATGGGTACGCCAGCATTTTGTGCAATACCTTATCATCCAAAAAAAATACCCGAAAACACTTATTAAGCTGGAGGGTGGCCACAAGCTGCATGGCATGGCCAAACGGTCGGACATTGTGGTCTATAATAAAAGTGGTGAAAAAATATTGCTGATCGAATGTAAAGCGCCGTCAGTGGCCATCGATCAAAGTGTTTTTGACCAGGTGGCCCGCTATAATATGGTACACCGGGTGCGCCTGCTGGCGGTAACCAATGGCTTAAAGCATCATTATTGCCGGGTGGATTTTGACAATAACAGCTATCAATTTATAGCAGAATTGCCTGACTACGGCGAGCTATGATCAGTGAACAGCTGCAACCAGGCCTTGTATCTTTTCGATCAGGTCTTTCGGCTTAAACGGTTTTGATACGTAATCATTCATACCGGCGCCGGTTATCTGGTCGTTAATATCCGTCATCGCTGCGGCAGTTAACGCGATGATAGGTGTGTTAGCTTTTTTAGCATCCGGGTGTTTCCGTATTTCAACTGCCGCATCAAAGCCGTTCATCACCGGCATTTGCAGGTCCATCAGGATGATATCGAAATCGTCGTTGAAGGCCATTTCTACCGCCTCTTCGCCGTTACCGGCAATTGCTGGTACAATATGCCACTTCAAAAGCAGCTTTTGCATCAGCAAAACATTAACTGGGTTATCCTCTGCTATCAGCATGCGTAAGCTGGCCAGGTTTTCGCTTTCCTGTACTTTGGCGCCAGGCACCAACGTTTCGGCAACCGGAAAATCCATTGTAAACGAGAATTCAGATCCCTTCCCCAGTTTGCTGCTCACATTCATATGCAATCCTTGCAGTTCCAGCAGGCGCTTCACAATAGCCAGCCCCATGCCCGTGCCGCCATATTGCCGTGTGGTGGTAATGGATTCCTGTGTAAAGGGCTCAAAAATGCTGTCGAGGTGGGTTTGATTAATGCCTATACCGGTATCCTTAACAACGAAATTAACGGTGGCTATATCATCACGCTCATGAAACGAAGCGCGCACCCATATGGTACCCTGCCTGGTAAACTTAATAGCGTTGTTCACCAGGTTAAACAATACCTGGCTAAGGCGTATCGCGTCGCCGATCAGAACTTTATGATTGAGTAAAGGATCAACTTTAACCGAGAAAACCAGGCCCTTCTGTTCGGCTTTGAATTTTTCGGCCCCGCAGATACCCTGCATCACCTCGTATAAATTAAATTTCGTTTTTTCGAATACAAGGGTTCCCGATTCGATCTTATTGAAATCAAGCACATCGTTTACGATCGCCATCAGGTTGTTTGCTGAAAGTTTCAGCACATCCAAATTCTCTTTTTGATCTTTCCGCGGGTTATTCATCAACATTACGTTGCTCATGCCAATGATGGCATTCAGGGGCGTACGTATTTCATGCGACATGGTCGATAGAAAGTCTGATTTTATCCGGGAAGACTGCTCGGCCTTTTGCATGGCAAGTGCAAGCTCGGCATTAAGTTGCTTCTGCTTTTCGCCCGTTGCTTTTAACTCCTCAATATTCGTTAAAAATGCGCCGTAGAAATGGCTATGAATATAAACGATCAAAATAAAGTTGGCAAAAACGCCTATAATAGTTGTTGACTGATCGATTGTTTCGGGGCGCAGTGCAATAAAATACCCGCTGTAATAGGAGATAACCAGGAAAACCATTACCGGTATTACATTCAATAACGCATAAAAAAGCCCCCAGCCCTGCCCCAACATATAATACGCAAACAAAATGATGAGCAGTATTACCTGGACGGTGATGATGTCAACCTTCTGAAGCGCGATAAACAAGGTATTTACATTTATGATCGATCCGATAATGAGCAGCGCATGCGATATTTGCCGCCAGTTTGGCCTGTAGGTTAAATATTTAAACAAAGCCATAAACGATACGAACAAAATCGCAGCTGTTATGGAGAGTAATGTTTGCCTTTGAAAATAAACGCTGATGAATAAACCGGCGACAGCTACCCCTACAATCCAGAAACCATAATAAAGTAAGCGGATGCGTGCCTTATCAAGAGGCGCTTGCTCCTTCGAAAGTATTTTGTTGATGGATAGGTTAAAAAAATTGATCTCCCTGTTCATTCAGTGTCGGCCTATGTGAGTTATCTCAAATGTAGTGATAACGTTTACGCAATAACAGGAAAGGCCCAAAAATTGAGCGCCCTGCGTCATCCTAATAATTTATCGCAAACATTATTGCAATTAGCAAGCCAAAGCCGCTAAATTTTCCTCAATAACCTTCAACTTAGCCTCAGCATCAGCCCGTTTCTTTAACTCTCCCTCAATAATTTCCGGCCGGGCATTGCTCATAAACTTTTCGTTTGACAACTTTGAGTTAACCGACCGCAGGAAACCAATATAATATTCCTTGTCTTTAACCAGTTTCGCGCACTCGGCAACTGGGTCTAACTGGTCTTCCAGGGGAACGTAAAACTCATCTGTTGATACCATAAAGCTCACAGCACCAACTACTTTGTCAGCCACAATATCAAACGAACTAACGTTAACCAGTTTTGAAATTATATTTTCGTAATTTTTATACTTAACACCGGCATTTGCTTTTACGGAAAGCGCTAACTTTTCCTTAGGCGAAATGCGTTTTTCTTCGCGAATATTTCTGATCTGGGTTACAACCTGCTTAACTATTTCAACTTCAGAAAGTACTTGGGTATTAATTTTCCCAATCGTCGGTAATTGGGCAACGATGCAGCAGTCGTACTCCGAGCGGGTTCCAAACAACTCGTCATGCCATAACTCCTCGGTTATAAAAGGCATGAACGGATGGAGTATCTTCAGGATATTTTCAAAAAATTTGACAGTACGGTCAAAAGTCTCTGGGTCGATGGGGAGCGACACGCCGTCAACAAAACCCGGCTTGATCATTTCGAGATACCAGGCGCAGAAATCGTCCCACACCAGCTTATAAGTTGCCATCAGCGCCTCGGATATCCTGAACTGCGCAAAATTGCTTTCAATCTCTGTTAAACCCTGGTTAAACCGGCTTTCAAACCATTCAATAGCTAACTGGTTGCTGCAGGGCTGTGTATCATCAACTTCAAAACCTTTTACCAGCCTGAAGGCATTCCATATTTTATTGGCGAAGTTACGCCCCCATTTGCAGTGTTCCTCGTCAAACATCAGGTCGTTACCTGCGGGTGAGCTTCGAAGCATACCGATCCGTACACCATCGGCGCTGTAATTTTCAATCAAGCCCAGCGGGTCGGGCGAATTACCCAATGATTTCGACATCTTCCGCCCTATCTTATCCCGCACGATCCCCGTCAGGTAAACATTACGGAAGGGTAATTCTCCCCTGAACTCGTGCCCCGCCATGATCATCCTGGCCACCCAGAAAAACAGGATCTCCGGTGCGGTAACCAGGTCGTTGGTGGGATAGTAATAATTGATATCGGCATTGTTCGGATCTTTAAATCCATCAAATACCGTTATCGGCCAAAGCCATGACGAGAACCAGGTGTCGACTACATCTTCATCTTGTTTTAAGTCATCAACAGTGAAAATAGGATGAGAGGTGATTTTTTTCGCTTCCTCAAACGCTTCCTCGAGGTTTTTGGCGATTACGAACTGGCCGCTGGGCAAATACCAGGCAGGTATTTGTTGCCCCCACCACAACTGACGGCTGATGCACCAATCCTTCACATTTTCCATCCAATACCGGTAAGTATTCAAAAACTTATCAGGTATCAATTTGATATCGCCTTTTAACACGTAATCAAGTGCGGGTTTAGCCATCTCATCCATGCGGCAAAACCATTGCATGGAAAGTTTAGGTTCGATAACGGCGTCAGTCCGTTCCGAAAAACCGATCTGCGATTTGTAGTCCTCAACTTTATCCAAATAACCGTCGGCCTCCAGCAAACCCACAATTTTTTTGCGCGCGGCAAACCGGTCCTCCCCTACTAATATTTCCGCCTTTTCGTTTAGCGTGCCATCATCATTTAATATGTCGATCACTTGCAAGCCATGTTTTTGGCCGAGCTCATAGTCATTCAAATCGTGCGCGGGCGTAACTTTTAAGCAGCCTGTACCAAAGTCCATCGTCACATATTCATCCAGGATGATCGGAATTTCCCTGTTTATTAGGGGGATAACCGCCTTTTTGTCATGCAAATGTTTGTACCTTTCGTCATTAGGATTGATACAAATAGCCGTATCCGCCATGATGGTTTCCGGACGGGTTGTCGCTATTGTCAAATATTCATTCTTACTTTCGGTCCCGATAGCTATCGGGATCCCGTCTTCCGCACTTTCGGACTTCAAAAAATACCGGATATAATACAACTTCTGGTTAACCTCCTTACGGATTACCTCCTCGTCGCTCACTGCAGTTTTTCCCTGCGGATCCCAGTTTACCATACGGATTCCACGGTAAATCCAACCTTTTTTGTAGAGGTGAATAAACGTTTCAATTACCGCTTCGGACAGGCTTTCCTCCATCGTAAAACGGGTGCGCTCCCAGTCGCAGGATGCGCCGAGTTTTTTTAATTGCTCCAGGATAATGCCGCCGTATTTCTCTTTCCACTCCCAGGCATATTCCAGGAATTTTTCGCGACCGATATCTTTTTTGTTGATGCCTTTTTCCTTGAGCATCGCAACAACCTTAGCCTCAGTGGCGATACTGGCGTGATCAGTACCCGGTACCCAGCAGGCGTTTTTGCCCTGCATACGTGCGCGGCGCACTAATACATCCTGTAAAGTATTGTTTAACATATGGCCCATGTGCAGCATACCGGTGACGTTTGGCGGTGGAATTACAACTGTATAAGGCTCGCGATCATCAGGTACCGACCTGAAAAAACCATGCTCCAGCCAGTAATTGTACCACTTCTCTTCCGTTTGTTTGGGCTCGTATGTTTTGGAGATACTCATAAGACCGCAAAAATAGGGATTTTTCAGTTCATGGCTCATGGTTCATAGTTCATGGTAGGAAAAAGTTATTTGCAAATGGAGGTAATTAGATTTGAGACTTCGGTTGCAAAGTCAAACCACCATCCAGCCAAAAACCATTAAGCTTCCGGCTATGAACTATGAACTATGAACCATGAACTTCTTTTCATCACAATATTTTTACAATTCAAAAGTTATCATATCAAACAATGTGCGGGCGGATGAAAAACAGTTTATTACAGCGTTTTTTTCATGATCTGGGTAAAAAGATCAACTCCTTATTCCTGGTAAAATGGTTTAACCGGTAAAGTCGGTCAGGCAAATTTTTGCACTCCTCATTCATATTTTGCTAATTTTAAAATTCTTCGGTACACTTAACGGCAACCGGGGATAACTGGCGTCATTAAATCATAAGAAATCAATATGAAATTAAAATTTTCAAATTTTATACTGATCGGCGTTGTATGCCTTTCAGTTTGCGCATTTACACTGGGTGGAAAAAAGGGGCCTAAACCGCCCATGAAATACATCGATCCCGCCAACATGGACCTGTCCGTTAAGCCTGGCGACGACTTTTTTGAATATGCAAATGGCAACTGGGTAAAAAATAACCCTATCCCGGCCAAAGAAACCCGCTGGGGCAGCTTTGGTATGCTGAACCAGGAAAACACCAACAGGCTGCTTGCGCTACTAAAGCAGGTGAGCAAAACGCAGCACGCCAAAGGCAGTTTGGAACAGCGCGTGGGTGATCTTTATGCCAGCGCAATGGACACGGTCGCCATTGAAAAGCTGGGCTATGAACCGATAAAGCCTGAATTAGAACGGATTGATAAAATAAGCGACTTAAACGGTGTGATCAGCGAGGTGATATTTGAGCGCACCCACGGCGAAGGCGACCCGCTGTTCCGTTTTGGTGTAGGACAGGACGATAAGCATCCTAATAAAAATGTTGCTAACCTGAACCAGGGCGGCACCACTTTACCCGATCGTGACAACTATTTAAAAGCAAATCCACGCAACCAAAAAATACAAGATGCCTATAAACAGTACATCGTTACCTTATTTACGCTTACCGGCACCAGCGAGGATGCAGCCGCAAAAAATGCCGCGACAATTTTTAACATCGAAACGGCCCTTGCCAAAGCGCAGCTGAGCCGCGTGGAGATGCGCGACCCGCATGTTACCTACAATAAATTCTCAGTAGCTGATTTCAGCAAAACCACACCACATTTAAACTGGGTTGAATTGATGCCGCAAATGAAAGTTGCAGGCCAGGACACCTTGCTGGTTGGCCAGCCCAACTTTTTTAAGGCCGAAGACGCATTACTTGCTTTAACCCCGATTGACGATTGGAAAGTTTATTTAAAGTGGAGCATTTTAAAAAGCTCGGCAGGATCATTAAGCTCAAACTTTGTGAGTGCTAATTTTGCTTATACCGCAGCATTGAGCGGGCAAAAAATACAAACGCCGCGCAATGAGCGCATGTCGAGATTGGTTGACGGAAGTTTAGGTGAGCTATTCGGGCAATTATACGTGGCCAAATACTTTACCCCTGCTGCAAAAGCCTACATGGTTAACCTGGTAAATAATTTAAAAGTAACGCTGGGCGAACGCATCCAAAAGCTGGACTGGATGAGTGATGAGACCAAACAACGGGCACTAAAAAAACTAGCCGCCTTTAGTGTAAAAATAGGTTACCCGGATAAATGGCAAACTTATACCGGGCTTGTGATCGAGCGGAATGATTACTTCGGCAACCTGAAACGTATTGCTGCCTGGAGGTATAATTACCAAACCAGCCAGATCAACAAACCGGTTGATAAAAAACGCTGGGGGATGACCCCGCCGACCGTAAATGCATCCTACAGCCCTACTAATAATGAAATTACTTTTCCGGCAGGTATACTGCAATTCCCTTTCTTTGATTTTGGTGCAGACGATGCTGTGAATTATGGCGGCATCGGCGCCGTTATCGGCCACGAAATGACCCATGGCTTTGACGACCAGGGCCGCCAATACGATGCAGACGGTACGCTGCGTGATTGGTGGACAAAAGACGACGCCGACAAATTTAAAAAGCGAGCCGACCAGGTGGTTGATCAGTATAACGGTTTTACTATTTTGGATACCATGCATGTGAACGGCAAGCTAACGGAAGGCGAAAACCTCGCTGATTTGGGTGGCTTGAATGTAGCTTACGCCGCCTTCAAAAAAACCAAAGAAGGGCACTCGCACAAAAAAATTGGTGGTTTCACACCTGATCAACGGTTCTTCCTGTCGTGGGCCCAGGTATGGCGCAGCTCGCAACGGCCCGAGGCTGCTGCTCAACGCATTTTAACCGACCCGCATTCGCCTGAGCAATACCGCGCTAATGCACCGGTCACCAATATTGATGCGTGGTACGTAGCTTTTAACGTAAAGGCTGGTGATAAAATGTATAAAAAGCCGGAGGATAGAATACACGTTTGGTAGATGAGGTCCCAGAGAACCGGAACAAAAAAGCCGTCCGTGATAGACTCCGGACGGCTTTTTCCCTTTCGTGCAAATTGCAGACAATCGCAGACTTACGAAGTTTTAAAAACTTCGTAAGTCTTTGGGTTAGCTTAAAATATCGCTTCCGCAATCCGCTTCGTCGGCCCGGCGTTGCTCATGGTATAAAAATGCAGTACCGGTACGCCAAACTTTATCAGCTCTTTACACTGGTTGATCATCCATTCAATACCGGCATCTTTTACGTCTTTTTCAGATTTGCAGCCATTGATCAGGTCGCAGAGGTCATCAGGCATATCAATGTGGAAAGTTTTAGCAAGGTTTACCAATTGCTTTGAAGTAGTAACAGGCTTCAATCCCGGGATGATGGGCACATTGATGCCATTCGCCCTGCAGTTATTTACAAAATCAAAATATTTCTGGTTATCGAAAAACATTTGGGTAACAATAAAGCCCGCGCCCATATCCACTTTTTGCTTCAGGTATTTAAAGTCGCTTTTCAGGTTCGGCGCTTCAAAATGTTTTTCAGGATAACCGGCCACGCCAACGCAGAAATCAGTTTTCAAGTTTGTGCCGGTGTTATCGTGCAAGTATATGCCATTATTCATATTAACCACCTGTTCCAACAAGTCGGTGGCGTAGCAATGGCCATTGGGCGTCGGGATAAAAGAAGAATCAGCCAGCCGCGCATCTCCTCTCAACACCAAAACATTTTCTATTCCTAAAAATTGAAGGTCTATCAGCCCATTTTCGGTTTCATCTTTCGTAAAGCCACCGCAAAGCAAATGCGGAACCGTATCCACCTTATACTTATTCATGATGGCCGCGCAAATAGCAATGGTACCAGGGCGTTTGCGATAGCTCAGCTTTTCCAGCAGGCCGCTTTCGTGCTGCTTGTATATAAAATCCTCCCGCAGTGATGTCACATCAATAAACGGCGGTTTAAACTCCATTAACGGGTCAATAGCGTCATAAAGTCCTTGTATGCTATGACCCTTCAACGGCGGTATCAGCTCGAAAGAGAAAAGTGTTTTGCCTTTGGCATTGTTGATGTGTTCGGTTATCTTCATATTGGAAAAGTAGCAGTGGCAGTAGCAGTAGCAGTTTTATTTTTTAGGAGTGAACTTTTCAGGGTGTTGGGCCATGGAGTTTAACATCCGGCCAATTTCGTTATATTTTTCTTGCAAAGCGTCATATGATTGCTCATCGATGTACTCGCAGTCGAGCGCGAAATCCAGCCAAATGGAAGTTTCCGTCGCTTCGCCGTCAGCATCTGTCATTTTAGAAGAAAAGTGTTTTGGATAAATTCGTTTTCTATACCCTTCGCCAATATTAACGCAGACTGACCGTGATGATCTTCTAATCTGATCTGTTAATGAATATGTTTCTTCTTTCGGAAACTTCATACTAATCAAACGAATTTGTCGAGCAGCCTCAAACGACATTTGATAAACTTTAAGCTCTCTAAAACTCCCTGTCATAACTTTAGGTATTTAAATGATATATTCAATTTTACAATTCAAAAAACTGCTACTGCTACTGCTACTGCTACTAAACCAATATCCGGGTTTAGTAATTCAAATTCGGTCCTAACCAGCGTTCGATCTCGTCGACCGACAGATTCTTCCTAACCGCATAATCCTCCACCTGGTCCTTGCTGATCTTACCCAGACCAAAATAACGTGCCTGCGGGTGCGCAAAGTAAAAACCACTCACGGACGCGGCCGGCGTCATGGCAAGGCTTTCGGTTAAATGCATTTGGGCATTATCTTCAGCCTTTAACAGCTCAAATAAAGTTGTTTTTTCCGTATGGTCCGGGCAGGCCGGATATCCCGGTGCCGGGCGGATACCCTGATATTCTTCTTTGATCAGGTCATCCGTACCTAATTGTTCGCTTTTTGCATACCCCCAGTGCTCTTTGCGGACCAGCTCATGCATTTTTTCGGCAAATGCTTCTGCAAGTCTGTCGGCCAGCGCTTTGGCCATAATGCTGTTGTAATCATCATGGTCTTTTTCAAATTTGGCCACCAGTTCGTCACATCCAATACCTGCCGTTACCGCAAAACCACCAAAATAATCAGGAATACCGCTTTCTTTTGGTGTGATAAAATCCGACAGCGCATAATAAGGCTCGCCCTTTACTTTTTCAGATTGCTGGCGGAGCGTATGTATACGGGTCAACAGCGTTTTGCGCGTCTCATCTGTATATAATTCTATATCGTCGCCGGTGCTGTTCGCTGGCCAAAAACCAATAACGCCGTTTGCCTGCAGCAGTTTTTCCGCAACAATTTGCTTTAACAATGCCTGCGCATCGTCATATAACTTTTTGGCTTCAACGCCCACATATTTATCGTCGAATATCTTCGGGTAGCTGCCGCGCAGTTCCCAGGTATGGAAAAACGGCGTCCAGTCTATGTAAGGTACTAATTCTTCTAACGGGAATGCCTCAAAAACCTTCGTCCCGGTAAATGTCGGTTTTGGTGCGATGGAACCGTTCAGGTTGATCTGCAGCTTAAAATTCCGTGCATCGGCAATGCTGATGAAACGTTTATCCGAACGCTTGTTCAAATGCGCTTCGCGCGCTTTGGCATACTCATCCTTAATGCCTTGAATGTAGGCGCCACGGGCGTCCCTGTTCATCAGGCTGCTGCACACGGTAACGCTGCGTGAAGCATCTAATACGTGAACGGCGGGTCCTGAATAATGAGGGTCGACCTTTACCGCCGCGTGTATACGTGATGTGGTTGCGCCGCCGATAATTAGCGGAATAGTAAAACCTTCGCGTTCCATCTCTTTGGCAAAATGCACCATTTCGTCCAACGAAGGCGTAATTAATCCACTTAAGCCGATAATATCAACATTTTGCTTTTTGGCTTCCTCGATGATCCGCTGTGCAGGCACCATCACGCCAAGGTCAATCACCTCGAAATTGTTGCAAGCCAGCACCACCCCTACTATATTTTTACCAATATCGTGCACATCGCCTTTAACCGTGGCCATAAGGATTTTGCCTGCATTGGCCCGGCTTCCGCTTGAATCCTCGCCTGCGTCGATCACCCTTTGTTTTTCCAGCTCAATAAATGGCAGCAAATAGGCAACCGCCTTTTTCATTACACGCGCTGATTTTACTACTTGTGGTAAAAACATCTTTCCCGAGCCAAACAGATCGCCCACCACGTTCATGCCGTCCATCAACGGGCCCTCTATCACCTCCAGCGGTTTTGCGTATTGCAGGCGGGCTTCCTCCACGTCTTCGTCCAGGTATTCAATAATACCTTTAACCAAAGCATGAGATAAGCGCTCCGCAACTGGTGCCTTACGCCATTCTTCGTCTTTAACAATTTCTTTGCCTTTCGACTTAATGGTATCCGCAAATTCAACCAGGCGCTCAGTGGAATCGGGGCGGCGGTTAAGCAGCACGTCTTCAACCAGGCCCAGCAGCTCTTTTGGTATTTCTTCATAAACCTCCAGCATGCCGGCGTTTACGATACCCATATCCAGGCCAGCCTTAATGGCATGGTACAAAAACGCCGAGTGCATAGCCTCGCGCACCACATTATTGCCGCGGAATGAGAAGGAAATATTACTTACGCCACCGCTTACTTTTGCGTACGGCAGGTTTTGTTTTATCCAGCGCGTAGCCTCAATAAAATCAACCGCGTAATTGTTGTGCTCTTCAAGGCCGGTGGCCACCGTTAAAATATTGGGGTCGAAAATAATATCCTGGGGAGGGAAACCTACTTCGTTCACCAATATGTCGTAAGATCGCTTACAAATTTCCTTGCGTCGCTCCAATGAATCGGCCTGCCCGGTTTCGTCAAAAGCCATCACTACCGTTGCAGCGCCGTAGCTCAATATTTTGCGGGCATATTCCTTAAATTTCTCTTCACCTTCCTTTAACGAAATGGAATTCACGATGCCCTTCCCCTGCAGGCATTTTAAACCGGCTTCAATAACCGTCCACTTGGACGAATCGATCATAATCGGCAGTTTGGCAATATCAGGCTCAGATGCTACCAGGTTAAGGAACTTAACCATCACCGCTTCCGAATCGATCATCCCCTCGTCCATATTGATATCGATCACCTGTGCGCCACCTTCTACCTGTTGCAGGGCTACGGTTAAGGCTGCTTCATAATCCTCGGCCAGTATCAGTTTTGAAAATTTGGGCGAGCCGGTAATATTGGTTCGCTCCCCGATGTTTACAAAATTGGTTTCGGGCGTAAGCGTCACAGCCTCCAGGCCGCTTAACCGCAGGTAAGGCTCAATAACGGGCATTGCGCGTGGTGGGTATTTTGCAGCTTTTTCCGCAATGCATTTAATATGCTCGGGCGTGGTGCCGCAACAACCGCCGACAATATTAACTAGCCCCGCTTTCATAAAATCTTCAACCAAATGGGCGGTTTCATGAGCGGTTTCATCGTATTGGCCAAACTCATTCGGCAGGCCTGCATTGGGGTAGGATGAAATAAACACATCGGCTTTCGTGGCCAGCTCCTCCAGGTGTGGTCGCATTTCCTTTGCACCCAGTGCACAGTTCAATCCAACCGATAACAAATTTGCATGATGCACCGAATTCCAAAACGCCTCAACCGTTTGGCCGGACAAGGTTCGACCGGATGCGTCGGTGATAGTGCCTGAGATCATAATTGCGCCCTCACCTCTGAATGGTGCATAATCCTTACCGGCTGCCTTGCTCTCTTTTTTGTACCGATCTATCGCAAATAGTGCAGCCTTTGCGTTTAGTGTATCAAATATCGTTTCGATGATCAGCAGGTCCGAACCACCATCCACCAGCCCGCGAACCTGTTCGTAGTAAGCCTCGGCCAAATCGTCAAAGCTGACCGCCCGGTAGCCGGGATCATTCACATCAGGCGATAAAGATGCCGTGCGGTTGGTAGGGCCAACGGCGCCGGCAACAAACCGGGGTTTGTTAGGCGTTTTTTTATTGTATTCATCTACTACCTCGCGGGCAATTCGGGCGCCTTCATAACTTAGCTCATAAGCCAGATCCTCCATGTGATAATCCGCCAATGAAATGCGTTGTGTGCTGAAGGTATTCGTCTCGATAATATCCGCACCGGCATCCAAATATTCGGCGTGGATAGCTTTGATCACATCAGGCCTGGTGATATTCAACAGGTCGTTATTGCCTTTTAAATCGGACTTATGCCCGTGGAAACGCTCCCCGCGGAAATCCTCCTCGGTCAGCTGGTACCGTTGTATCATGGTGCCCATTGCCCCGTCAATTACCAGGATGCGTTTTTGTAGTTCTTGTCTGATATCCATTTTTGTTCAGTTGGCAGCTGCCAGTTGGCAGTTTGCAGTTGCTGGTTTGCAGAAAAAAAGAGGAGTTCGCGACAAAAAACTGCAAACTGCAAACTAATAACTGCAAACTAAAAAGCGCTTATATCGAAAAGTCCGGCGGTCAACGACTTTCGCTTATCTGTCCTGATCAGTTTTGAGGTTGATCAAGTAGAATGTGGCACCTTGTAAGTACAGGTTGCCAAGACTTCGCAGGGTCTAATCCCTCCGTCTTTCTCTATAAGCAGTGCAAATATGCGTAATAAACGATTAATATGCAAATGGAAGGAGAACCAGGACAAGGTAAACGCATTAAAATGGCTTTAAACTTATTTGTCATCTAAAGAGCAGATTTTTAACCACAAGGACGCAAAGGTCTCACAAAGGGCACAAACCTAAGCACATTGCGACTTTCACGGTTCTCACTTTATGATTTTGCGGTTTTTCCCGCACTGACAAAGCACCGGGCAAAGGGGGTTAACACAACTTAACACAATTCAATGTTTACCATTTTTAAGTAATTGATAATCAATAATTTAATAAATCAAGGGTTAACACGCGCCGCCGCTAAAGCTTAGACAGCACATGGTCGTTTTTCCGGACTTTACTGACTTGCGGACTTCCGGACTAATCATAAATCCAGAGCAGCAGGTGTCGCTTCTGTTTGCGTATCAAAGGGTCAACGATTTTCATCGTGTTGTTCGATATGGCCGGGCATCCCCAGCCCTCCGGCGTGCCCTGCGGATAAACTTCGTTTTCGGGCACCGCCTGCCATGAGTGAAATACGATCTGCCTGATCAAAGCATTGTTGTTACTGTTTTCAAGGCCATTTAGGTAGTATTTTACATGGACACCCCAGGCACTATAAGCGCGGTTATTTACCTGGTATTTGCCCAGCGCTGTACAGTGGCTTCCGTCCAAATTACTAAAGGAGGGTTTGTCCTTCGACCAAACGCCCGACCACGGCCCAACACCGCAGCCATGGCTAACCATCCCCGAAATAATGACGTTGTGCTGATGAAAATCCCATACCATAAAGCGCTTAACGCCCGATGGCAGGCTCATGTCAACCAAAATACAATAGCGGGTATTATAGCCGTGCTGCCGGCAATATTTTAAACATTCAGCAGCTTTCTCTTTGGTTCGATCCAGGTTGATACCGGGTTCAGGAGGTTTGGCGCTGATGAAAAATAAAATTGCCGGTAAAAAGCTGAAAATTAAATTTCTGCATCTTTTCACCGGCAATTAACGCAACAAAGTGGCGTTTATTATCTTCTTCTGCCAAAAATACGCAGCAGGAACAGGAACAGGTTAACAAAGTCCAGATACAGCGTTAAACCGCCCATCAATGCCATTTTGGATGTTGTTGCTTCACCGTAAGTAAGGCCAGCGCCAATATTCTTCAACTTTTGAACATCATAGGCAGTTAAGCCCACAAATACAGCGACACCAATGTAGCTGATAAGCATCTGCAAGCCAGAACTGTGGAGGAACCAATTGACAACCGAGGCTACAATGATTCCTATCAGAAACATAAACAGTATTGACCCGAATTTGGTTAGATCAGTTTTTGTGGTATAGCCAGCAATCGCCATGATGGCAAACACGATTGATGTAGTCAAAAACACACCCAACACAGATGATTCGGTATACATTAATAGCCAAAACGATAAACTCATGCCGGTAACAGCAGAATACGCCATAAACAAAATTGCCAATATCGGGTACGAAATACGATTAACGCCAAATGACATGATGAGTACAAAAGCCAGGGGCCCGAACATCACGAGGTAAGCCAACAATGACAAACTATGGGTAGTTTGGTCAACCATTAATTGTAAAAATGCAGGTGAGTGTGCGAAAACATAAGCACAAAGGCCAGAAATACCCATTGCTACAAACATCCACATGAACACGTTAGCTAAAAATCTGCGGGTTGAATCCGCATCGTTTATTTGGATCACGTTGTCATAAACGTAATCAGGTTTGTTATTTTCCATTTTTTATTAAAAATTATTTATACAAATTTAAGTATTGAATTGTGATTTAGATGTGCAATATAGGAAAAAGTTTATTTTAGAGATTAGAGACTGGAGATTAGAGATTAGTTACAGCCGCCTTGCGAAAATCACTAATCTCTGGTCTCTGATTTCCAATCACTAACATCAACTCAATCTTCGGATCAACTGTTCCTCCACTTTCTTAAAAACCTGCAGGGGCTTTAAAGCCCTCCAGCCCAGGTCGTCCAGCACACCGCCGAAGTTGATATAGTAGTCGATGTTGTTTCGTTTAAATTCGTCGATCACATGCTCGCGGAAATTAATACCGGCTATCCAGCCGTCTTCGATGTCCTGGAACCATTCCTCGTAATAACAGTCGTCCGAAGAATGGAAATTCAGCACATTTTCACCGATCAGGATAAAATGAATAATGCCATTATCAACCATCAGGTCGAGTATCTCCCGCTTCAGCAGCATGATGTCATTGTTGATCGCATCGTTCCATTCGCCAATAAATTCAATGATGGTATATGAACGTTCGTAATCAACATATAATACTTTCATGTACAAAGTATTTGAGCCGAACGAATCCCATTGCGGGTGCAACAGGTAATTGTAAACCTGCTTATCAAACTCAAACTCACTGTACTCCGTTGCATAAAATGGCGAGTATTCATCCTCCGCGGCAACATAATCATCGCGCCATTTATAATATGGTTCTATCTCGTGCATTCAACCCCCTCGAATTCCCCCCTGGTCGGGGAGATTTTTTTCTTCAATGTTAGTTATTTTGTAAATGTTCGTCAACAGCTTTTCGCACGCTGCCGTATTTTTCTAAAAGGGCAGCCGCAGTTTGCTGATCCAGGCCCGTTTCGCTCATTACCATCCTTGTGCCCCTATCCACCAGTTTGTCATTGCTGAGCTGCATATCCACCATTTTATTTCCCTTAACGCGGCCAAGCTGTATCATTACACTGGTACTCAGCATATTTAATACCAGCTTTTGCGCAGTTCCTGCTTTCATCCGTGTGGATCCGGTTAAAAACTCGGGGCCTGTTACCACCTCAACCGGGTATTTGGCCTCGGCAGCAACCGGGCTGCCGCTGTTGCAAACGATGCACCCTGTGGTTACACGGTCCTCGTTCGCTTTTTTTAAGCCGCCGATAACATAAGGAGTAGTGCCCGATGCGGCAATGCCCACCAATACATCTTTGTCGCTGATGCCGTACGCTGAAAGATCCTGCCAGGCTTGTTCCGGGTCGTCCTCTGCAAATTCAACTGATTTCCGGATGGCGCCATCGCCGCCTGCAATAATGCCTACTACCCTATCGAAGGGCATGCCAAACGTAGGCGGAATTTCGGAAGCATCCACCACACCCAAACGCCCGCTGGTTCCGGCGCCGATATAAAACAGTCGGCCACCGGCCTTCATTTTAGCCGCAGTTACAGCTGCCAATGCCTCAATTTGCGGCAAAGCTTTGTGAATGGCCAGCGGAACGGTTTGATCTTCCCTATTAATATTTTGAAGTATCTCCATCAACGGCATTTTTTCCAGGTCGTTGTAACGGGAGTCTTTTTCGGTAGTCCTATCCATCGCGGCGTTTAAAATTATTGGCAAAATTGGGTAAAAATGTTGAGAAAAATCGCTCCGGCCGATTTTACAATTGCCCAAAGGGATGGTCTATGTAACTAATTTGTATTATTTTACAATTTTTTTGAAATCGAGGCAAGTCCCTTAACAAACTAAATGATGAATCATTATATTTGTAATATCAGAGGGTGAATATGAAGAACGCTGCGGGCATTATTTTCAGATCGTTAATTTTGATACTGGTAGGGGTTGCCATTGGTATCTATCTCCATCAAAGTACATTTTTCCTTCATGGCCTTAATCTGTCTGCCGGCAATAACGATAAAATATCCAAAGTTTTAAACCTTGTTAAGGAAAATTATGTCGATTCGGTGAACTCGGACAGCCTGGAAGGCGTTGCGGTTAATAACCTGCTCCAAAACCTCGACCCTCACTCCCTTTACCTCCAGCCCGAACGTGCGCAAAGCATCAACGAAAACCTGGATGGAGGCTTCGAAGGCGTCGGCCTTGAATACCAGTTGCTGCGCGATACACTGGTGATCACCCAGGTTTATTCGGGCGGCCCCGCTGCACTGGCAGGTTTGCTTGCAGGCGACAAGGTAATTGACATCAACAAGAAAAGGTTTGCCGGAACCCACCTCACGGCAGAACGAGTTGATAATGCCCTGAAGAACGATACGATTCCCGAAATCTCCATGGCGGTTTTGCCTTGCGACGGCCGCCTGGTTAAACAGTATCGCCTCAAACGCGGGCATGTGGAACTGAGCAGCCTTGATGCGGCCTATATGGCGGCGCCGGGGGTAGGCTATATCAAAATAAGCAAGTTTGCATCTACAACTGATCCCGATTTCAGGAAGGCATTTGATAAACTGAAGGCACAGGGGCTTAAAAAACTGGTGCTCGACATCAGGGGCAACGGCGGAGGTTACCTGAGTACCGCTACTTCGCTTGCAGATGAATTTTTACCGAAAGACAAACTGATCGTCTATACAAAAGGCGCCCACGAAGAGCGGAAAGACTATTTTTCGACCGATTCGGGCTTATTTAAGCAGGGAAAACTTGCTGTACTAATAGACGAATACTCTGCTTCCGCGAGTGAAATTCTGGCCGGGGCATTGCAGGATCTCGACCGCGCTACAATTGTGGGCCGCCGTTCATTTGGAAAGGGCCTGGTACAGGAGCAATTTCCGTTTGGCGATGGATCGGCTATTAACCTCACTGTGGCCAGGTATTATACGCCGTCAGGAAGGTCAATACAGAAATCATACAAAGGCGGCGCCGAAAGTTACCATAACGACCTCGCTCAACGGATGCGTAAAGGAGAATTTTTCTCGGCACAAAGCAATTTAAACGACAGTATTTTTAAAAACGCATCGGCTTTCCACACCGCAGCGGGGCGTAAAGTTTACAGTGGCGGCGGTATTATGCCCGACGTTTTTGTGCCGGCCGATTCGGGCATGAGCACTGCCACGATACAGGCGTTGCAAGAACAAGAACTATTTACCGCGTACGCAGTGGATAAACTGGCGCCTGTTTTGAAAAAATATAGCTCTTCCGACGATTTCATGAAACATTTTACGCCGGGAGATGATGATTTCAACCGTTTCATCATGTACGCTTCCGGTACCTTGAAAGAAATGGATTCCCGCGATTTGCTGTTATCCAAAAATTCAATAAAGACCCTGATAAAGGCCTCTGCTGCGCGCCTGAAATGGGGTGATGATGCTTATTTTGAGGTTTTAAACAGTAATGACGCTGCGTTGAATAAAGCTATTGCTGCGGTGCAATAATTTCGGATTTCGGATGTTCGATTTCGGATTTAAGAATTTTTTATTTTTTTAATTCTGATTTGATATTGCGTTGATTTGCTTTGGCGGTCTTACCGATTGCTGTAAATATGGCGGTAAGTTCATTAGCTTCTTTTTTCAACGGAACTATAGCTTTCAAATCCACCAAGCCTGATTCTTCCATCAACTCCAGCCAGTAAATCGATTCGTCAGCTTCTTCTTCGACAATTACAATCTTATTAATAAAATCGGCAGTCGATTTTCCTTTACATGCTGACCGATAATTAGCCCCGACTGATGATGAGCACCGCAATAATTGGTTAACCAAAATATTTAGAGAACGATTGTTTTGAAGTTGTTCGACGAACTTAATAACGTCAATCGCAAATCGTTGTGTCCTACGTTTTAATTCTATTTTGTCCATGTTTTATTTTAGATTTAAAATCTAAAATAAAGCTAAATCTTAAATATAAAAATAAATCCGAAATCGAACATCCGAAATCCGAAATCAGATCATTTCTGCCTGAACCACACCTGGATCGGCGCGCCCGAGAACTCAAAATTCTCCCTTAATTTATTTTCAATAAACCGGTAATACGGTTCCTTAATATACTGCGGCAGGTTGCAGAAGAAAGCGAACATTGGCGAGGTACCTGCTATTTGGGTAATGTATTTGATCTTTACGTATTTGCCTTTGATGGATGGTGGTGGGTAGGCTTCAATGATGGGCAGCATTACTTCGTTGAGTTTCGAGGTTGGTATTTTGCGGATCTTGTTTTGGTAAACGGTATTGGCAACGTCGATTACTTTTAGTACACGTTGTTTTTCGGTTACCGAGGTAAACACAATTGGCACGTCCGTAAACGGCGATATCTTGTCCCGTATCTGTTCTTCAAAAACCTTTACCGTTTTATTATTTTTTTCGATCAGGTCCCATTTGTTCACCACGATCACAATGCCTTTTTTATTTTTTTCGGCGAGGTGAAAGATGTTGATATCCTGTGATTCGATACCTTCAACTGCATCAATCATCAGGATCACCACGTCGGCTTCTTCCAGCGCTTTGATGGTGCGCATCACCGAGTAGAACTCAATGTTTTCCTTCACCTTGGTCTTTTTACGCAAACCGGCGGTGTCGATCAGCATAAAATCATGCCCATACTGGTTATAGTGAATATGGATCGAATCGCGGGTGGTGCCAGCTATAGGGGTAACAATATTACGCTCCTGCCCTATCAGCGCGTTGATGATCGATGATTTGCCTACATTCGGGCGACCAACGATGGCATATTTCGGCAGCGTATTTTCTTCCAGCGCAACATCTTCAAAATGCTTTACCACTTCGTCCAGCAATTCGCCGGTACCCGAGCCGGTCATCGACGAAATATTATACAATTCGCCGAGGCCGAGGCTGTAAAACACCATAGAATCTGCTAGCAGGCTGGTATTGTCCATCTTATTCACTACGACAAAAACCGGCTTTTTGCCTTTGCGCAGCAGGGTGGCAATTTCGTCATCAAGGTCTGTAATGCCGGTGGTAACATCTACTATGAACAGGATAACCGTCGCCTCTTCGATGGCGATCATCACCTGCTCGCGTATGGCTGCTTCAAACACATCTTCGGAGTTTGCCACATAACCGCCGGTGTCAACCACGGTAAAAGATTTGCCTACCCACTCGCTCACGCCATAATGCCTGTCGCGGGTTACACCGCTTACGTCATCTACTATGGCCTTGCGGCTTTCAGTTAAGCGGTTATATAAGGTGGATTTGCCCACATTCGGGCGGCCTACTATGGCAACTATATTACTCATGTTTTTAGATATGAGATGTGAGATATGAGACGTGAGACAGGGAATCCTGTTCAAAATCTAATTACGCATCTAAATTTATTATACTGAGACATTTCGATAGATCAGTGAGTGCGCTTTTCATCTCACATCTCATATCTCACATCTCAAATCTTCTATTCGTATCCAAATTGCTTCAGATAATTCTTTTTGCTGCGCCAGTCCGGGATCACTTTTACAAACATCTCCAGGAAGATTTTCTTTTGAAAAAATTCCTCCATATCGCGGCGGGCGTAAGTGCCTACAATTTTAAGCATCTCGCCACCTTTGCCGATCAGTATATTTTTTTGCGAATCGCGCTCCACAATTATTTCGGCGCTGATACGGTGCAGCTTTTCACCCTCAACAAATGCAGTTATTATTACCTCGGTGCTGTAAGGGATCTCTTTTTTGTATTGTTTAAATACCTGCGCCCTGATCATCTCAGATGCAAAAAAGCGGTCGTTACGATCAGTTAGCGCGTCTTTTTCATAGTACGCAGGATGCTCTGGCAAATTATCGACCACAAAGTTCATCACTGCCATCACATTATAATCTTTTAAAGCAGATATGGCAAAGATGGCTTTGGGGTTCAGCTTTTGCTGCCAGTATTCAATTTTGGCCTTTACCGTTTCCTCGTCTGAAAGATCTACTTTATTGATCAGTACCGCCAGGGGCGCCAGGGAGCCCTCCAGTTTTTTTAACACGTCGGCCTCGTCGTACTCCTCGTAAATATCAGTCACCAGCAAAATAAGGTCAGCATCTACGATCGAGCCATCTACCTGGTGCATCATGCTTTCGTGCAAAGCATAGTGCGGTTTGATGATGCCTGGCGTGTCCGAAAAAACAATTTGGTAGTTCTCGTCATTAACAATTCCGAGAATTCTGTGCCGCGTGGTTTGTGCTTTTGGTGTGATGATGGACATTTTTTCGCCCACCAGCGCATTCATTAACGTTGACTTACCTGCATTAGGCTTACCAATTATACTTACAAACCCTGCCTTATGCGCCATAAAAAAATAAACAAAATATAATTTGGACTGCAAAGAAACGAATTATATCTTTGCAGTCCCAATTAAAAATAAGGATTTCACCAATTGGGACACGATTAAGCCGATAGAAAACGAATCGGTGAAATCATAAAAAATCGGTGAAATCACAAAAACAGAGTGCGGGATGGAGCAGTTGGTAGCTCGTCGGGCTCATAACCCGAAGGTCGTAGGTTCGAGTCCTGCTCCCGCTACAAAGTCAGAGTGAGTGTGGGTGCGAGTGTGTGCCCCTCACGCTGACTTTTCTTCAACACTCGCTCACACACTCACATCTTTATCACCATAACGCGCTAATAACCCCCTCGTCATGTTCGATTTCGAAAACCTGGAAGTGTATAAAAAAGCAAAGGCTTTTAATTCAATTATCCGAAATCAGATATTAATCCCCGGAACATTAGATGCCGCCACAAAAAATCAATTAAGGCGCGCGGCCCTTAGCGTAGTGTTAAATATAGCGGAAGGAACAAGCAGGTTCAGCAAACCCGACAGGAGGAATTTTTGCGTTATAGCAAGAGGCTCTGTTTTTGAATGTGTGGCCATTTTCGATATGCTGAAAGACGATGATCAACTAAGCATCGATTTGTTTAGAAATCTTTATAGCCAGTCTGAAGAAATTTCAAAAATGCTGTTTGCCATGATCAGGAACCTTGAAAGTTAAAAACTTTCCGGATTCTATTTCGCAGGACTATGTTGCTTGAAATAACCCCAAATCGGAAGATTTGGGCCTTTTTTGTGTTTCTCAAAATCATCTTTTATGAAACAAAAGGAATTCACCAACTATATTATACCACGGCTTATAGCAAAATTCCCTCAGTTTAAAAACCATTTGGTTGAAATATCTGGGGATGTTATGAATATTGAGTTTAAAAGTAACGCTGGCCAACTCGAGTTATGGATTACTACTCAGGATAGTGAAATCACGATTGGCTTAGACGATCAAGATGGATTAAATCATTGGCACAGGCATATAACATCCTATGATAATGCCCTTATTGATGAAGATATAAATTATGTATCAGAAATTATTGAAAATATTTTGAATGGCAAGACAGAAATAATTTATTCCAATTTGAATGGTTATGCTATTGCAGATCCTGAGGACCATCTTTCCGAGTCTTTCGGAGAAATATTAGAGGTAAAACCTTGGAGCAAGTGGTAGCTCGCCTGGCTCATATCCGCTATAAGTGGAAGTTGGTTCGCCCGATAGCTATCGGGGCCTGCTCACGCAACAAATTAAGTCAAAAGTCTTGAGTCGATATCCTAATAGTTTTTTTGTTCCAGGCTATTAATAGCCGCAAGCTAATATTAAAGAGCTCGGATCAAGTTGAAGACCTCCTGGACAAATCGGCAAAGCTTTTCAAAGACAGCCGTCGGCGGCAGGCCGAAACCTTGCCAAAAAATATATCTAAAAATCAAAAAAAATGAAAAGATCATTCATCCTCAGCGCATTGATTGCGTTATTGTTCATGACCAACAGCTTTGCTCAAAATAAAAAAGTAGCGGTAGTTACATTTTATGCTGTGAAAAATATTGGCGTATCCGATTTTGGTTCATCTGCCACACTTGCAGTGACACAACTTATGGACGACCCTAATTTTAACATGGTGCCGTTATTGCAAAACTTTCACGACCAGTTTTTTAACACTTATGCAAAGGAATTCCCCTTCCAGCTTTTGCCTGAAACCGAAGTAACAGGTAATGCTGATTACAAAGCTTTCGCACCGGAAGGCGAGCCCACGGGCGGTGCTTTAAAAGACAACTACAACATGCCGATAGCGGGGTATAAAGTGGTTTTGCCGGTAATGGGTCACGACAATGAAAATGCATTGCTTAAAATATTCAGCCAGGCTGATGGCGTAATGAAAGTTTATATTGATTTCGACCTGGTGAAAATTGGCTTCGGCGGAATGGGGGTAGTTAAAGTTAACGCACATGTAAACATCGCCTTATTTAATAAAGCCGGCGATAAAGTATTCTCCGTAAAAGAAGATGCAAAGTCGACAGGCGGAAGCCCGCTGCTCGGTGGAGTACCTGTATTAACTGCCGATAAGATACTGCCGATGTGCGAAAGCGCCTTAACAGAACTTATGGCACGCCTTGAAAAGGACCTGCCAAAAATGGTAAAAAAGGCGGATTCGAAATTGTAAACTATATATTTTAAAGTCAGGAGCCTCAGGTCGAAAGATTTGAGGCTTTTCTATTGGTCGTTAGTCTCGCGCTATAGATATATCGGATCCAAAATTGCAAACTTCGGGACAACTGGCGTGCTGAACGTCGCAACCTATGCTGGCGACAACACCCCGCAAATTAAACTATTAAAATTTCGGTTAAATAATTATCTTTAGAAATAATTTTAAAATGAAAACACCATATAAATTCATAACCATCATATCAGTCTGCACCGTGGTTATATGTTTCTCGTGCCATAAAACCGAAACTGCCAAACCAGCCAACGTTAGCGCGGCGGTCAGCACCGCCGACCTGGGCAGGCAGATCGCCCTCAATTTTTACGCCGCCATCACCGGGAAAATGGGCGGCGCCAATATCAACGACGGTATCAAATCCCCAAAAAATCTGTCGTCGGTACATGGCAAAATGCAAACTTTTGATGTAAACCCGCTATGCGGCTACACCATTGATACAGCGTATAACACCACCACTACCGGTCACGATACCACATTTAATGATCGCGGGCGTTTCAAGTTTACCTACATGTGCGGCGTTTTAGGTACCGGCAACAGTCCGGACGGTTATCTCGTTGCAGATAGCATTACCAACGTGCAAACAGGCCCGCTGTTTGAAAACTTTAATGCCGTTGCGCAGGCTTATAATGTCCACGCCCTTGATAATACCTTTAAGCTTGTTTCCATGGGCGGCCAACTCAGCGCCAGTACGCATTTCGGCGTTTTAAATGCGCTGGGTGTCGCCACTTCCTACAGCGACTTTTCGGCCCAATACGCCCTCCTCGGCCTTACCGTAAACGTTTCAAGCGGCATCGCCGACGTCGTGTCCGGCACTTCTACTTTCACCATGACGCAGGCCAATGTTGCCGACCCTGCAAACCCCTTCAACAGTCCGTTTAATGTATACAGCGGCACCATAACTTTCTTAGGTAACCACATGGCCCATCTTTCCCTGCAATTTAATAACACTACCACCGAGTATAACATAAATTTGCTTACCGGCGCGTTGTCGCCAGCTTAGTGGTTACATTTAATCAGATGGAGACGATTACAGGGACATCCCGTCGGACTGATATCCGCTGGTAAGCGGAATTAGCCCCGGTAGCGATCGGGGCCTGCTCCCGCTAAAAAGCAACAGAAAAAGCCTCAAGTCGAAACACTTGAGGCTTTTTCTGTTTATATTCGATAGTGGAGACTGTAGACCCATTCACCCAAAGCCTTTAAATTTCGCATAGCGCAGGCATAACACCGACCACAGGCTAAAATTATTCACTATTTTTACGTGAAAGAAAATCAGTTATTAATGAGACGCATGCCAACATTGCTCTTACTTTTTTTGACAGTACAAATGGGTACTGTTCAAACCGTATTTTCTCAGAAATCAGATACATCTAAAAGGTTTATTTATCCGAATATCCCTAAATATGCTAAATCACTTGATGACTTTTCACCAAAAAACTGGGAAATAACTAATACCATATCCGGAGATCTTAATAAAGATGGCATCGATGATTTTGCGTTAGTGATGAGCTGTAAAGATTCGATTAAAATTAAGGATGGATATAGATATCCAAGGGTGCTACTTTTAGTGTTTACAGCAGGAGACCATTATGAGTTGAAACTCCAGCACAATACATTAATTGAATACGAAAAAATTGCTGAGAGCGGCTACACCGGTGGCTGGGACGGCGATCCATTTGACAGCATGGAAATAGTTAATGGCGTATTAAAACTTCATTTTAAATGGGATATTTCAGGAGCAGGAGCTTTGATCCAATATGTCGTTCGGTATCAGTTGAATGACTTTTATTTAATTGGCGCTACATGCAACAGTGGGTATCGTGCAGATGTAAAAATTTCCGACTTCAATTTTTCAACCAGGAGATATACGTTTGATGAAACAGATGATGAAAGGGGGTTTGGCGGAGAATTGCTTGAAACTCACGAAAAGGGGAAATTGCCCGCCAATGCGCTTAAAAAGCTGATTGATATAGAAGGCCCCAGCATCCCGGATATACCTTAGTTTGCCAGATGGATTTCTGACCGGATTGCCTGGCGAAACGCAATAACTATTTGGGTGTCCCAAAACGTGAAATGAGTTTGGTAAACAGTCCCGGTAAAAAGCGTTTAACAAAAAGCGCCAGTCTTTCTTCACCCATAAATCTGCCGATATAAGGCTCGTACCTTTCATTTCGTATTGCCTTTATAATTTGCCCGGCTGCCTTATCGGCTGAAAACCCGGCATCGATCTGTTCAGGTTCATTTTTGAGAAAACTTCCGTCTCCGCATATTACCGATATAGGAGTATGGATATAGCCGGGTGTGAGTACAGTTACCTTGATGCCGTACTTATTCACCTCGGCGCGGAGGCAATCGAAATAGCCGTGTAAGGCATGTTTGGCTGCTGCATAGGCCGCACGCTTCGGCGTTCCAAATTTACCCATCACACTACTGGTTACCACAAAATAACCTGAACACCGTTCGATAAAATGCGGCAAAATCGCCTTGGTTAATATGATATAACTGAAATAGTTAAGCTCCATCACTTCCCGATGAACGGCAATGTCGGTCTCTGCAACAACCGCACGTTGCGAAATACCACCATTGTGAACCATCATGTCAATATGCCCGAATAATGCTATCGCAGCAGGCACTTTCGCTTCCAGGTTTTTGCTGTCGGTCAGGTCAAGTGGTAGGATATATACATTGCCAGCATGGGCGCAGTTGTGCTTTACCCGTTCCAATTCAGCTATCCGCCGACTTGACAGGATAAGCTTAGCGCCCTCGGCCGACATCTTATAGGCCAGCGCTTCGCCAATACCGGAAGATGCGCCGGTTATCCATACAACCTTTTCTTTAAGTGATTTCATTGAAATTCTTTGGCCTAATGTAATAAGAGACTTCCGGATTAAGTCAAACCAAAAATCGAAAAAATTCGTCTTAAAACCTTTCAACAAAAAAAGCACCCCAAAAGGGGCGCTCTCTTCACTAAGCTTTAAATCGATCAACTAAATCTCACCTCAGTTCTCTTTAATAGCTTTATGCTGTTATCAAGGTTACCGTTATGGTTGTTCCATTGTGTACAATGATTTTACCTCGGTGTCGCTTAAAACCTTATTATACAAGTGCAAGTCGTCAATCGACCCAATAAAAAAGTTACCTCCGTAGTAGGCATTCGGACTGTTTGGGTCAGTTAAATTGTAAGCTTCTTTAGGAAGTTCATTTCCGATGGAGATATTTGGCGGAGAACTTAGAGCAGTGGGATCCCCGGTTATATTAGCCGTTTTCACCAGCGCCCCGTTAATATAAAACTTCTCGGTGCCATTTGTAAAGCTTGCAACAACCTGTGTCCAGGTGTCCAGCTGCACAGATGGGCCGCCGTCATCCTGGTCATGATCACCAGTGCTCGTCATAACAGTGAGAAAAGGCAAGTTCCCTCCCTGCAATTGAAATTTATAACCGTTCCAGCGGTCAAGCGAAAAAATATAGTTTCCATTGCTGGCTGCATGAGGCTTTATCCAGGCACATATCGTAAAACTGCTGGGGCGCATGGTTGGGTCATAGGGAACTTCGATATAAGCGGCATTGTTAAAGTCGTACGCCTTGTTGGCAACACCAAAACGGTCGGCAACCAAAACCGGCAAGGTAGCGCCGTCAGTCGGTGCAACGCCGTACGGTCCAACCCAGCCCGTTTTTAAAGTGCCATCATGACCATTGCCGGAAGCATCTTTTGCATCTCCGTCGAATTTCCACGACGCAATAAGGTTAGCAGCCGAAATTTCCTGTATCAAATTCACATTAAACTGGACCGCTGCCCGCATCAGGTTTGCGGCAGCATTATTAACTTCCTGCTGCGTAAACTGTCCTGCCTGTACACTTTTGGCCAGTGCCAGCGCTGTTTGCAGAGCCGCCTTTGAACCCAGCACGTAATCGCCCGCTTGTTTTCCTTCAACTGCCGCGTTGTAAACTGCGGTCAGCGAATCCACTTCCGTGGCGAGTTTAGTCTTGTTGGAATTGTAGTCTGGTTTAGCGGCGCTTTTTTTACATGACTGAAAGACGGCGGCCAGCGCCATCACCATGATGACTGCTGTTATTATTTTTTTATGCTTTTTCATTTGTTAATGATTATTTAAAACATGTACGATTACTCACCCAATTTAAAATTAGCCTCCCTTTCGCTTTCCGGTATCGGGAAGAACTGGTTGTTGGCAAAATTGAAATTTGGTTTATTGCTTAGCGCTGCGGTGGCATAAGCCTGGCCGTAACGGATAATATCAAAGAAACGATGAAACTCTAAAGCCAGCTCTGAGCGTCGCTCTGAGCGTATCAAACCGCGCAATGTCGCCTGGTCGGTAATTATAATATCTGGCAATAAGCCGGCAGGTACCGTGCCAAATCCTGGCAGAGATGCGTCATGTAAATAACTTTCCCTTGCGCGCTTGCGTACCCGGTTAAGTGGCACTAACGCGCCAGCCGCGTTACCCGACTCATTTAAACCTTCGGCCTCAATCAGCAATACTTCTGCAAACCGTATGGCCTGGTAATTTAAATTGCCGTCGCCTTTAATATTTACCGGAATTTCAGATAAAGGCTGGGTATGTTTTTTACTTACGTAACCTGTTGTTGTCCAACTCGGATCAAAAGGCGTTTCGAAATAAAGATGACCAGCGCGGCCAACGGTATAATCCAGGCGCGGGTCATCAACGCCGCCCGGTGATTTTTCAAAATTATCAACCAGGTTTTGTGTGGGTAAATAAAACCCATAGCCATTTAAAGGGCGCGGAGCAAACCATGCATTTAAGTTATATCCCTGGTAAGGCACTAAACCGGAAGTATGCTGAATAGAAAACACCCCTTCGGCATTATTTTTTGTAGCGGCCCTGAAGTTGTCTGCAAAAACAGGCAACAAACTATAAACCCCTAAGGCATCGACAGCTTGTGCGGTTGATGCGGCCAACGCCCATTTTTGTTCAAAAAGATAGGTTTTTGCCAGTAAGCCCAATGCCGCGCCTTTGGTTGCCCGGCCTACATCGGCTCCGGCCCAGCTGGTTGGTAAAACAGCCGCTGCCGCCTGGCAGTCCTTTTCTATTTGCGCATAAATTTGCGCTTGCGGTAAGGCAGGGCTTTGCAGTTCGGCCGGGGTCTCCACCTTTAAATGCAAAGGTATTTTACCATAAGCCGCAGTTAAGTTAAAGTAGTAATAAGCCCTTAAAAATTCAGCTTGTGCCAGTACCGAAGCCCTAACGGGTTCAGATACCCCTGGTTTTGCCGCTGCTAATCCATCGGTAATAACGTTACATTTAAAAATGCCGTCATAATACCTTTTCCAAACTGCTTCAACAGCTGAGTTGGAGGGATTGATATTGAAGTTTTGCACGCTCAGAAAATCCGACTGGTCGCCGTCGCTGCTTCCTTTTATGGCATCGTCAGAGGCAAGGTCGCCTAAAACCCATATCGCGTTGGATGATCCGTCGGTAAAGGTAAGCGGGGCATATGCCGCGTTCACACCGAGGATGGCGTTAGCGTCCGAGGTAAAGAAATTACTGTTCTGGTACTGACCCAGCACCGGCTGGTTCAGGAACTTTTTACATCCGGCTGTTATCATTAACAGGGATGCGGTTAAGCATATATAAATATTTTTTGCTTTCATCTCTATATTTTTTAAGGTTAGAAATTAGCGTTAACACCAAACGTTAAGACACGTGCCGAAGGATAAGTGCCCCAATCGATACCGACTGCCCGAGGGCCATCCACAGCGTTGTTACTATTAATGTACTGTTCGGGGTCAAGGCCTGTATATTTGGTAAAGGTTAACAGGTTTTGTGCACTTACATATAACCTCACCGAAGAAATTTTCAGGCTTTTTAAAATGTTGGGCCCTAATTTGTATCCGAGCTGTACGTTTTTAAGCCTTAAGTACGATCCGCTTTCAAGGAACCTGGTCGATGGCATTTTGTTATTATTACCGTCTGACCATGATAAAAGCGGGAAAGTATTGGATGTTCCGGGCCCGCTCCAGCTTTGTGTAGCAATGCGTTCGGTAATGTTAAAAGGGCGATAAAAGCCTTCAATATCGGTAAGCACCTGGTTGTATATTTTGTTACCATAAACTCCCTGGAAGAATACGCTCAGGTCAAAGTTTTTATACGATACATTCCCGGTTAAGCCATAGGTGAATTTAGGAACCGGACTGCCCACGAAGCTGCGGTCCTTATCATCAATAACACCGTCGCCGTTAACATCTTTATACATCACGTCGCCAGGCCTGATGCCCGGCCCCTGGTATGCATGGGTAAACACCTGCTGCGCGTTTTGAAATATCCCCTCCTGCTGCAATAGATAGAACGCCCCGATAGACTGGCCTACTTCGGTGAGCGTACCATTGTAGTTATTGTCAATACGGCCGCCAGGAAGAGGCGTGCCGCCGGCCAGCGAAATCACTTTATTGGTTATCGTAGCGAAATTTCCGGTAAGGCCGTAACTCCAGTTGGTGTTGACCATTTTTTTATAGGTCAACTCAAGCTCCAGGCCGTTGTTGCGCACTTTGCCGGCATTCACCGCCGGGTCACCTACCGCAAATGGCGGCTGATCGCCCGCGCTGCTCGGTTCAGGCTGATTTAACAGCATGTTCGCTGTATTTTTTATGTAATAATCGGCGGTTAAGGTCAGGGCGTTTTCAAAAAATCCAATGTCTAAACCTAAATCCTCCTCGGTAGTAGTTTCCCAGCGCACATTTGGATTACCGGTTGAGTTTATACTGATCCCCTGGTTGGAGACCCCGCCAAACGGATAATAGCCCGTTGTGCCATAGGTTGAGGTGTAAGCATAGTCGCCAATACTCCTTGAATTACCTAACTGGCCCACACTGGCCCGAAGTTTCAGGGCCGAAATTGGCTTCACGTTTTTCATGAAATCTTCCTGGTCAATGCGCCATCCCAATGATCCTGAATAAAAGTTCTGGCTTTGTGCTGATGGGTCCAGCTGTGAAGATCCATCATTGCGGTAAATGGCACTTGCCAGGTACCTGTTATTATACTGGTAATCTAACCGGCCAAAAAGTGAAAACAAGGCAAAGTGCGACTCGCCGCCGCCATTTTGCTGACTTGCCGAAGTGCCGTTATCCAGGTATTGGAAATCAGGAGTTTGATTCACAAAACCTGTCCGCGAAGCGGATAGCGCCTGGAAATCCTCTTTTATGGCTTCGGTACCGGCTAAAATTTTTATTACACTTTTACCAAATACCAGGTCATATGTCGCGGTATTCGTCCAATTGTAATTTAACTCATTGGTATGCGCCTGGGCAAGCGAGTTGGGCGAATTAAAGGAACGATCGATCCCGAAGGTTTCGAAGAATTGCTTATAATCCGTTTGAACCAGGTTTAACCCGATATCCGATTTTATCCTCAATCCTTTTATAGGGGTCACTTCTACGTAAGCATCGCCAAGTATACTATAGGCGTAGTAATTGTCATTACTCGCGTCGGCCAGGGCCACAGGGTTTATCCCATCACCTAAAAAATTGCCGTTTACGCTGGCGTCCTGTTTAGGCAGATCGACAAATTGTCCGGCCGCATTGTAAACCGGTGTGCCCGGTGTACGAAACAGCGCGTAGCGCACAATGCTTGCGGCTGCTCCGCTGTAACCATCACCCGATGTGCCCACTACCCTTGTTTTTGAGTAGGACAGGTTAACATTGGTGCCTATTTTCAGATACTTTGACAGGTTGCTGCTTACCACGGTATGCAGGTTAAACCTGTTAAAAGATGAATTTTGAATTAAACCATCCTGGCTGAAATAATTACCCGACACCATGAATTGCGAGTTTTCATTACCGCCGCTGATGGATAGGTTTGCATTAGTTATGGGGGCCGGCTTAAGTACTTGTTTAAGCCAGTTCACGTCAGACAAGGTATTGGCCAAACTATCAGATATTAACGATCTGCCGTCATTTGTGGCTGCGGTATTAAACGCCTTTACGTATTGTGCGTTGTCGGCCATCTTGATCAAGTTCTGGGCGGTTTGTACCCCGGTATAAGCGCTAAAGCTCAGTTGGGTCTTCCCGGATTTACCGTGTTTTGTGGTGATAATTACCACCCCGCCTGATGCCCTGGCGCCGTATATGGCCGCCGATGAAGCGTCTTTAAGGATATTGATGCTTTCGACATCGCCGGGTGATATTTGATTGATGCCGCCCTCAATCGGGATGCCGTCGACCACATACAGCGGCGAGACGCCGTTAATTGTACCCACGCCACGTATAATAACATTTATCCCATCGCCCGGCGCGCCGGTATTTTGGGTTACGGTTACGCCTGCGGCTTTACCCTGCATAATCTGGTCAACACCGCCTACTGGTATGGCATTGATATCCTTACTGTTTATCAATGATACTGCGCCGGTAAGGTCCTTTTTTCGCTGGGTGGTATAACCCACAACAACAACCTCATTTAAATTTCCGGCAAGTTCCTTTAATACAACGGTTATTTGTGTACGGCCTGCTACCTCAACTTCCTGGGTTTGGTAACCGATATACGATACCAACAGCGTTGCATTTTCAGGAACGGTTACATTAAAATTGCCGTTTATGTCGGACACTGCCAGTCCTTTGCCGCCTTTCAGGGCAACTGTGGCGCCTATAAGCACTTCGCCGTTAGCGTCGGTGATCTTCCCCGTCACTTTGATATCGGCAAACGGTTGTTTTGCCGACAGTGATTTTGATGGAAGATTATTTTTGGATGAACCTTTGGTACGATATACCCGGTTGCCTCCTTCTAGCGGATTCGCATTTGCAGAAAACTGAACTAATGTTGCCAGGAGCAAAGCAAGAGCAAGTTTAGCGCTTAAACGAATTCCTTTTTCATATCGATGGATAATGAAATAACTGTAAGTTTTTTTCATATACTTTGAATTAAGATAAATAATTGGATGATGCCCCGATGCAGCCGGATGGAGCCGTATCGATATTGCCGGTAAACAGAAATAACTGCGCACCTCTGTTTAGCGGGTATGTTTTAGTAAACTATCTCATAAATTTTCCCCTTTCTTCTCATTGGTTTATTTGCTTTTGGTTATTCATTATTCATCGTGTTTTCTTTGTCTTGCCGGGGCTTTGCTTCCGATAGAACAAGGCTTTCGACATGAATCGACGATGTATTTTTCTGTTTTTAGGGCCAAAAAATCCCCATGACCCATTAATTAGTGAGGTATTATTTAAAAAATATGTAATAAATCAACAGGAGGGTAGCCTATAAAAGTGGTATTGGATCGGGAGGGGCCGGTTTATAAGGATCAAAAACGGCAACCCCTACTTTTGTGTCTGCACACCCATAGTAGAGAAACCACTTTCGTTTAAAATAAACCATTCCTTCAATAAAAACGGTTCCGTTTACATATTGCCCGCTTTTTTCAAATGAAGCCATTGGGCGAAGAAAAGGAACATCCAAACGTGTTATTGCTTTTGAAGGGTCCCTTAACGAAAACAGCGCCTGACCTGCGCAATATGAATTGCCATTGAAGCGCTTGTCGCCGCCATTACCCGGGTGGTTTTTCCCGTTGTAAAACAGGATGATCCCTTTATCGGTCATAATTGCAGGCGGCCCGCATTCGGTAAGGTCGCTGTCGAAGTAACCTTTGCGCGGTGATATTAATTGTTTCAGTTCGCCTTTGTCATCCACTACCGGCTTCCAGTCCACCAGGTTGGTTGAAGTTGCCGCGAACACATGCAGCTCACCCCAATACATCCAGTATGTACCGTTGATCTTCGTGATCACCTGGCGGTCGCCCTTTAATTTTGTGAGGATTGAGGCAGATTTATTGGCGATATCGGCAAATTTGCCATTGTAGAATTTCCTGAATATCGGGCCGTGTTTTGCCCAGGTAATCAAATCTTTCGAAGTAGCCACACCAAGACGTGGCACTTTCCGGTTCCACTGCGTGTAAAACATTACATAGGTACCATCTTCAGTTACGGCAACACGGGGGTCCTCGCAGCCGCCCGGCCATTCAAATTCTTTCTGGCTATCATTCCCGGGGAACATCACCGGTGTGGTATGTCTTTTAAAGATAAGCCCGTCATTGCTTTCTGCATAACCTATTCGCGAGGTGCGGGTGCCGATCTCAACGCCGGTTTTGTCTTCCGCCCGGTATAGGACCACTATTTTCCCGCCTTTAAGAGCAGCTGCGGGATTAAAGGTGTAGTTAGCTTCCCATCCTGCCATTTTATTGGTCATCGGATCAAAAAACTTCGTATTCAAATTTGGCGAGATAATAGGATTAACCCCCTGTGGCCGTACAAAACCACCAAAGGCCCATTTGGGAAGAACATTGGGGCCTGTTGTTGTTTGAGCAACAGAAAAATTAAAAACCAGCAGACAGGCGAAAAATCCTGTCAGTTTAATAAGTCCCTTCACCATCAAGCGTGTTTATATAGGTTAGTATTGGAATTCAACCGGTTTATGCTTGCAAAACCGGTTTTATGAATTATTAGCAATGATAGGCAATAAAACCGGTTTTGCAAATTTATTATGAAAAACTTTTTTTGGTATTTATAACAACTCTAGCAAGCGTCGGGCCGGCTCCCGTTGCTGGTATAAATGACGTCTAATGCTTTACTTTATATAGCTTATAGCCGAACAGAAAAATGACAGCATAACAGATGATGGGCAAATAATAGGCTTTCGCAACATCATGATTTGCGACTTGCCCCATTATCAAAGGAAAAACAGCGCCGCCCACAACACCCATCGCTATATATGATGACGCCTGCTGTGTGTGGGTCCCCAGGTTTTTTAATCCAAGGCTAAAGATGGTCGGGAACATGATACTGAAGAAAAAGTTGATCATCATTAAAGCAATGTAGGACGGCCAGCCCAAACCCTGGGCAACTATTATACACATCACAATGCTTCCCAGCGCAAAGCAGGCAAGCAATTTATTGGGCGCGATAAATTTCATCAGGTAAGTGCCGGTAAAACGCCCCAGCATCATCATCGCCATAAAAATACTCATGTACCTGCCGGCCGACAGGTTACTAAAGCCCATTATCTCGTGCCCATAGTTAATAAAAAAGGCCCAGGTGCCCGCCTGCGCCGCTACATTAAAAAATTGGGCCACAACGGCCCACACAAAATGCTTGTGCTGATACAGTTTTGTACCAGGAGCAACGTCAACATTAACAGCTTCCGGATCAATTTCGGCGACCGCTACGTGCGGATCATTTAACACAGGTACTCTAAGAAATAAAAAAGCCACTATCAATAAAACCAGTACACCACCAATGCTCACATACAAGTATTTAACGGCGTTAAGATCCGGTGAACTTCCTGCGGCAACGCGAAAAAGAAACCAGGAAGCAATAAAAGGCCCTGCGGTAGCCCCCAAAGCATTAAACGACTGCGAGAAATTAATACGCCTGTCGCTGCTCCGCTGATCGCCCAGAGCTGCCGCAAAGGGATGCGCCACGGTTTCAAGGGTTGCCATTCCGCAGCCCATCACAAACAAGGCGATCCTGAAAAACCCAAAGGAACCGGCATTTGCGGCCGGCACAAACAGGAAGGTACCGATGGCAAATAGCGATAGCCCAAGCAGTACACCGGGTTTATAGCCAAATTTCTTTAAAAAATACCCTGCGGGGATGCTCATTACAAAATAGGCGCCAAATACCGAAAGCTGGATAAGCCCTGATTGTGATTTTGAAACATTTAATGCGCCCTGGAAGTACTTATTAAGCACATCGCTCATGGAGTGTAATACGCCCCACATTAAAAACAAGGAGGTTACAAAAACAAAGTTGACAAGAAACTTTTTTTCGATAAAGGCTGCTTTTTGCATGATATGTTAAGCTATTATTGGTTTACAGAACTAAAAGAGGTTGGATGATCCGGGCTATCAAACATAGCTGCGGCGCCTATCAGCGGCGCATTTTCGCCAAGCTGCGCCAATTTAACGGGCAGTGGATGCAGCGCCTGGATGAGGTGAGGAAGAAAGAATGCAGATGCCTTTGCAATATTGCCGCAAATGATCAGTACTTCGGGCTCAAGTTGCCTAACCGGTTTTTTCAGAAATTCGGCCATGTTAATAGCAAATTCCCTGAATATATCGCGGGCAAGGTCGGTTTTTGCAGCCAGGGATGAAAGTTCTTTAACGCCGTCGATTAAGGCGATTCCCGTCAATTCCTGGTGGCGTTTTACAAACCAGCGCGTCGACAAATAATCATCTGCTATCGTATCCTTATAGGGCGCACTTCCCAGGTTAATATCCTCCGTGATCTTATTTTTGCTGAAAGCCGACCCAAAGCCCGTGCCCAGGGTTACACCCATCACTTTATCATATTCCTTTCCCGCGCCCATCAGCACCTCTCCGGCAATAGTCGATTCCGCATCGTTCCGGAACCTGATCACTTGCGGGTCGAGTTTAAGAAGGTTGGCCAAATACTGCTTTATATCTATACCATATAAAGATTCATATTTACCAAGGCCCTTGATATAGGAAATTCCCTTTTCATAGTCAAAAGGCCCGGGCATAGCAATACTCAGCCCGGCAACTGAACTACCGGTATTTTGTATGATCTGTTTAAAAGCGCTTGCCCAGGACGCCAGTATATCATCCGCCGATCCATCACTCACCAACTCGACCCTGATGATACTTCCTTTCGCAATCGTATAGGTATCTTCATGGTAAATGCCGGTTGTGATGTGCGAACCGCCTATGTCGGCAGTTAAAATACAGGAGGCGGGTAAATCATTTGTCTGCATTATTTTTATCTGTTTGTGGTCCGTCTATATTTTGTCTTTATCACTGGCCTCTCTCCTACCATATAGCGGGCACTACGCTGCAATAACTGATACTGCGCTCCTGCTAAAACAAAGCCTCTTAAAATCTATATCAAATCAACATATGCCGATAGAAGGCTGGCCCATGTTGGGATTAAAGTACATACCGCAAAACAACCCATTTACCCGGCAAGGTTAAAAACCAATGCTATTGATATTCTGAAATACAAATTGGCAGCCCCAATAATTGGGAAACAACTCATATTTATTAGGTTAAACTGGTTAATTGGTTCAAAAAAGGCCAGGGTTTCACGCGGGCCAATACAAAAGCCGGAAAAAATTGAATTTCTTTCCGGCCTGCAATGATAATTAATAAAACCGGTTTTGCAAATAGAAAATGATATATTTGAAAACTATAAAAAACGGGGTATTGCAACCCTTCTTCTTTCATTGACCATTGTTTAAATTAATTCGGCCTGGATAGTGAAGAGAAAGACAAATTAACTGTCGGGCAAAAATTATAGATCAAATGGCCCCGTTTAATATATGATTAATACGCATAACTTAAATCCGCACAACTGGTAAACTAATTATGTATTTATTATAATACATTTAACTTTATTTTAAAAAATTAACATACTTTACATTTGGTAATACAAAACACCGGAGGCCATCAAATTAAATGAATAAAAAACTGTCAATCAACGATATAGCCAAAGAATTAAATGTTGCGAAATCCACTGTTTCATTTATTTTGAATGGTAAGGCTAAGGAAAAAAGGATAAGTGATGAGCTGACAGAGAAGGTGTTAAAGTTTGTTGAGGAAAAAGGATATAAGCCCAATTACCTGGCAAAAAGCCTGAGCACCGGCAAAACAAAAATGATATGCTTAATGGTTGAAAAGATATCCGATTATTTCTTTTCGCATATCGCGTTTCACCTGGAGGCGCTGGCCTATAAAAATGGGTATAAGATAATTTATTGCAGTACCGAAAATAATCCTGAAAAAACCAGGCAGTTAATTACTTTATTGCGGGCACGCCACGTAGACGGCTATATTATTACGCCCCCCGCTGGAGTTGAACCTGAAATTAAGGCGCTGATAAATGATAATTTGCCGGTAGTTTTATTTGACCGTTATTTACCCACGGTACCAACCGATTACGTAGGATTAGACAATTATAAAGGGACATTTGATGCCACGGAGCTATTGATAAAAACCTCCGCTAAAAAAATAGCGCTCTTCACTTTATCATCCGTTCAAACCCAAATGGAAGAACGGCAATCAGGATATTCAGCTGCAATGGAGAAGCATAACCTTAAGCCCATCATTTTTAAAATACCGTTTGAGAACGACACCGAAACAACCATTAAACAATCAGGTAAATTTATCAGCGAGCATCCGGGTTTAGATGCTATTATCTTCGCAACCAATTACCTGGCATTGGGCGGCATAAAGGCCATAACTGAATTGGGGCTGAATATTCCCGGAGATATTTCTGTAATCGCCTTTGATGATCATGATGTGTTTAACATTTACAATCCTTCTATCAGCGCCATCTCACAACCCTTAGGCGAAATGGCGAAGCAATTGTTCAAAACGCTCCTGGATAAACTCGAAAATAAAGTGCGGTTAAAAGATGTGACCAGGGTAATTATCCAGCCCGAATTGATTTTAAGAGGATCGACCAGGGCTTACGACGGTGTTTAGACCAAAGACTGAACAAAAATAATTAATATCATTGTCTTCCGACTCGATATTTGACCGGACTAATGATCGGCAATAAGCCGGAAAATAACTCAAAATCGCAAGCTGCACTCGTAAAACGTCTCATCGCAGGCCTTCACGGCCAGGGAAATCGCTTTTAAAATAAAGTTC
>OLLK01000212.1_pt1 | contig 48851 bp, 38 predicted proteins | sample 1604531 | NCBI WGS metagenome assembly OLLK01 (sample SAMEA104055722, study PRJEB20765) | soil metagenome | isolation source: soil | reverse complement strand
AGAGCCGATGGTACTGCAGTAAAATGTGGGAGAGTAGGTCGGTGCCAAATCTTATCAAGAAGCCCGTTAACGAAAGTTGACGGGCTTTCTTGTTCTAGAATAGTTCATGGTTCATGGTTCATAGTTGATAGTTCATGGCAGGAAGTATACCACCCCAAAGTGTTCACGGTTTGCACACGATCACCCTTCAAACGGCATACGAAAACACTCATTTTTAGTCATTTATAAATCACCGATACCTCGAAATGTGACATTTTTTAACGTTTTCGTGAACACTTACGGCTGAGTACTGACAAAACAGTGTCACCATTATGTTTGTGGTGACCCCTTATCTTTGTGGTATCGGGTTAAAGGCGAAAGGTTAAAGGCAAAAAGGTTGATCTGGTATCCATTCTGCATCTTAACTTAGCCAGGCACTTCAACCTTTCACTTTTCAACTTTTACCTTTCGCCTTTCACCTTTCGCCTCAAACTAATGAACCAATGAACTACTCCTCCAACAACCCCTCCGCCGAACGCCCGGCCATTATTGAAGACATCCGCGCCTCAATACGCGGCATCCGCACGCCGCCGCCGCTCAAAAGAAGAGCCGCGCCCGAGCCGCCCGACTTTAGCGAGGCCCACCTGCTCTTCACCGTTTGCACCGGCAATCGTTGGATGGAGCTGGGCGAACGCCTGCCCGCGCCGAAACGTCTTTTTGGCGATTTCTGGCACCAAAACGAACTCTGCATCCTGTTTGCCGCCGCCAATGCCGGCAAATCCATCCTCGCCGTGCAAATTGCCGATGCCCTTTCCCGTGGCCGCGCTGCAGCCCCTTTCGCGCCGCGATACCGCCGGCCCCTTAACGTGCTCTATATCGATTTCGAGCTCAGCACCACGCAGTTCCATACCCGCTATAGCCGGCAGGGCGCCGCTTACCAGTTCTCGGACAAATTTTTCCGCGCTGAATTTAACCACGACCCCTCCCTTTGCCCCAGCCCGGCACTGTACGACGACTTCGTGATCGCCGCAATCGAGCAAAAGATCACCCTGGTAAACGCCCGGGTGCTTATCATCGATAACCTCAGTTGCCTGCGCGGCGGTACCGAAAATGCCTCCGTGGCCCTCCGCCTTATGAAAAACCTCAAAGCCCTGCAGGCCAGCCATAACCTGTCCATCCTGGTGCTGGCCCATACCCCCAAACGCCGCAGCCACAGCCGGCCCGTTACCGCCGACGACCTGCACGGGAGCAAACTCCTCATCAATTTTGCCGACAGCGCCTTCACCATCGGCGCCAGCGACAGCCAAAGCGGCTTGTGTTACGTCAAACAGATCAAGCAGCGCAATACCGAACAACTGTACGGCGACAACAACGTTTGCCTCTGCCGCATCGCCCGGCGCCACGACAATTTCCTCCGCTTCAAATTCGAAGGGTATAGCGCCGAGGCCTCCCACCTGCCCGGCTACCGTGCGGGCAACGCCGCCTTAGCCGCCAAAGTCGCCGCCCTTTCCGCCCGCGGCTTCAGCCAGCGCCGGATCAGCAAAAAGTTGGGGATTAGCCTGGGTTTGGTGAATAAATTAGTCCGAAAGTCGGAAAAGTCCGAAAGTCCGAAAGTCCGGAAGGTAAAAGATGTCCAGATGTGCGGATATGCAGATGTGCGGAAGATGGAAGACGAGGTGCAGATGTGCAAATGTGCGGATGTGCAGATGATAGAAAGTGATGCACAGCTGGGAGATTCCCCACCAGAACTTCATTGCGAACGAAGCAGCCATTACAAGCCCGGCGTTCGGCTGATAAGTAACCCGCTAAAACGTCATTGCGAGGAACAGCTAGTCCAGACGAAGTTCGGGAAAGCCAACCTCTGCATAGGAAATTCAACGAAACGCTATTTATTTAAGCCCGGCGTGCGGCTGACAGGTGACTCACACCCAACAGGTCCGTTGATTAGCATGTGCAGTCCCCACAAAATAGTGGGGATCGTTCCTCGCAATGACGTTCCGGCTGTGAGCTCGGGGTAATAACCCACTGCTACTCCCACTGCTACTGCTATTGCTACTGCCACTGCCACTGCTCCTCAACCTTTCACCTTTCACCTTCACGAAGTAGCCACCAACCCAGGCAGCAGCAAAACCGGCTCCGCCTCCAGGGCGCTGGCATGCAGCTCGTCTGCAAAATGTTTAAACGATGCCAGGCTGGTTACACTTTCATGCGCTTCCTCGCTGTCAAAATGATCAAGGTGCATAAAGGTTTTGCCGTCCGGCATCAGGTAGGCAGCGTAGGCAACGCCCGGCAAATTAAGCGCCCGCACCTCCGCCGCAACCGCTGCTATGTTTTCGGCATTGCGCGCCGCAAACTCCGGCCGCGTGGTATATTGTACCCGTACTATTTTCATTTCGGTATTTTTGATGACTAAATATGGGAATAATTTGCGGGATGATGGAAACCGCCGGCAAATTCAAATCCCAATCCGAAATCCCAAATCAAAAATCGTGGCTTTTCCCCGGCTGGTAGAAGCCGGGGCCGGGCAGTTGGGCATTTCGGTTTTGTCCAACGGACTCCTACCAGGTTGGTCAGGGAAATGTGGCTTTAAATTTAAATCGCGATTTCCCAGGCGGGTTGCAGGGCAAATGCATTAAAATGATTTTGGATATATTAGCTAAACTAGCTCAAACAATAAAGTATTACCCTTGTGATCAATAATTTTAACCGCAAAGTTCACAAAGTGAAAACCGCGAAGGTCGCAAAGTGCTTTTCTTTGTGGCTCTTTGCGAAATCTTTGTGTCCTTTGCGGTTAAAAACTGCGCTTTAAAGGGCTATGTGGTTTTTCCATTCGACCAAATAAGTTTTAATGAGTCTGCCCTGAGGCGGGTTGATGAAAAACACTGACAACGGCGGAAAAAGGCATATATTTACTGCAACAATTAATTTAACGGCGGTAATTAATCATTATTTAGCCCATTAACCTTTAGCATATGCCTAAACCTCCATTAATTACCCAAGCCGGCAAGCCCTTAGCGTTTACAATCCTGCTAAATGACAAGGAAATAAAAATAATATTTGACGAGGAAAAACAAACACTATCCATTTCAACCCAAGGCAATAACGCAGTTATTTTTAATGAAGAGGGTAAACTAACCACTATTGCCGACCAAAATGGAAATTCAATTACACTGTCGGCCAATGGCGTAGATATTCAAAGTATTAAAGATGTGAATATCAAATCTGACGGAAATATAACATTTAACGCCCTGGGCAGTATTAACGTTTTGGCTACCGAAGATACCAATATAACCGGAATGCAAATTGCGGCAACTGCCCAAGCTGAAATAAAGGTTCATGGAAATGCATCTGCGGAATTATCGGCTTCAGGCCAGGTAGTGGTACAGGCTGCCATGGTGATGATCAATTAAATTTAGCACTACAAAATGCCGCCCGCAGCAAGGATAACCGATATGCACATTTGCCCGATGGATACCCCCGGTACGCCGCCCATACCGCATGTTGGCGGGCCTGTGGAAAACGGCTTACCAACCGTACTTATTGGCAAGCTGTCTGCCGCAAGGGTGGGGGATATTTGTGTATGCGTGGGCCCGCCTGATGCAATAGTAAAAGGCTCGGCCACAGTTATTATTGGCGGTATGCCTGCGGCACGGATGGGCGACACTACCGCTCATGGCGGGAGTATTGTTTCCGGGTGTCCAACAGTAATGATCGGGGGGTGATAACTAAATGTGGTTTATTCAGGCCAGGCGCTCAGACGGAAGTAGTGTCTGAACACGATTTTGTGGATTATAGGAATACAAGATTTTTTAATTGTCTGAACAGGATTTTAATTGCTTAAAGGATGAACAGAATTAGTCGTCATTCCGTCCAAAATCCTATATTCCATTGCCCGAACACGATTTTATTGTGTGCGGTGCAGACGGGGTTGTTGTTAATAGCAATACATAATCTTGTATTCCTATAATCCACAAAATCGTGTTCAGACAAATAAAAAATCTTGTCTATCTTGTAATCAATAAAATCCTGTTCAGACAATGGAAGATAACTACATAAACCAATTAACGCATAAAATTATAGGTTGTGCCATGGAAGTACACCGTTTTTTGGGGAACGGGTTTCAGGAAGTGATCTATCAGCGCTGTCTTGCTATCGAGTTTTTGTTACAGGATTTGAATTTTGCGAGGGAACAGGAAATGGAAATATTTTATAAAGGCGAGTCGGTAGGGAAAAGGCGCGTTGATTTTTTTGTTGACGGTAAAGTGATGGTGGAAATAAAAGCGATTGAAAAATTGGAGGATGTACATAAAGCACAGGCCATTAATTATTGTGAAGCTTATAATATTGCAGATGGCTTGCTCATAAATTTTGGAGGCAGAAGTTTAGATTTCAAAAGAGTGTATAACAAAAACATGGTACAACCGGTAAACACGACACGATTTAAGGATTAAAGGAATACAGGATTTTAATCGTGTCCATCCTTAAATCAATACAAATCCTGTTCAGACAAAAAAATCCTGTCTATCTTGCAATCTCTTTAAAAGTGTCCAGACAAATGACGAAAGAATTGAAGGTGATACCTGTCGACCTGCTGGAAGAATACCAACAGTTAGCAGGCAAAGATTTGCCGTCGTTATTTGATAAATTAATGGATGCGGAGATCTCGACCGACACTTTTAGTTTTTATACATCGGTATCTGCCGTTTTTTCAAGCAAGATAGAGGGTGAAGACATTGAACTGGATTCGTACATCAAACATAAAAAATTCGGCATTGAGTTTTTACCCGATTATACACGTAAGATTGATGATTTGTACAACGCTTACATTTTTGCCCAAAACAATGCGCTCAATAAAAAAAATATAGCAAAGGCGCACCAATTGTTAAGTAAGCATATTGTTGCAAAACAATACCAGGGTAAAATACGGGTACACAATATGTACGTTTCGACACCTGATGGTAAAATTGAATATGTGGCGGCCACACCCTATGAGGTGGAAGGCGAAATGACAAAGTTTTACGCTGATGTAGATGTGTTAACGAGTACGCAAATGAGTATAGCGGAAGTGTTTTTCTTTGCCAGCCTGATCCATTTGGTATTTGCGAAAATACATCCTTTTAATGATGGTAATGGCCGCACGGCCCGTTTACTGGAGAAATGGTTTTTGGCTCAAAAATTAGGGAGTAAGGCCTGGTTTGTACAGTCAGAAAAAAACTACTATCAGCAACATCAGCTTTACTATAAAAACCTCCGGGCTTTAGGATTGGAATACCTGCATTTAGACTACTCCAAAGCAATGCCCTTTTTGCTGATGCTGCCAGGTGCCTTAACCCTTTAACGATATCAACGAAGCCGAAACCCATGCCGAACTGAATTTTATACCGAAGTCGTTGAGGTTTTAACTAAACCGTACATCGATTACATGGGAGGTTGGCATTTCGGCTTGTCCAAATGTCTCCTACCGGGCTGGTGAAAAAACCAGCAAAGGCGGACGCCCAAAAAAATCCCTATCTTGTTTCCCAATGAAGCTTTTGCGCAAAATAGCAATTTGGGTCATCGGCACCGCGGGCGGTATTTACGTGGCGGTTTGCAGCCTGTTGTATTTTAACCAGGAGGCGCTCATCTTCCCGGGGTCGAAACTGCCAAAGGGCTACACCTATAACTTTAACACTCCTTTTAGCGCGTATGCCATAAAAACCCCCGATGGCGATACGCTGAGCGCCTGCCTGTTTAAGGCGGCGAAGCCAAAGGGGCTTATCTTTTACCTGCACGGCAACGGCGGCAATTTGCAGGGCTGGGGCGATGTGGCGGCAAATTATACGGCCCTGGGCTATGACGTGTTTATGATGGATTACCCAGGCTATGGCAAAAGCACAGGGCATATTAAAAGCTTACAGCAACTGTTTGATGCGGTAAATGCGGCGTACGCGTTTATAAAACCCCATTACGCGGAGAGCCGGATCATTATTTTAGGTTATTCCATCGGCACAGGGCTGGCCGCCCGGCTGGCCTCGCAAAACCACCCGCAAAAGCTCATCCTGCTGGCGCCTTACTACAGCCTGCCCGACCTGGTTAAAAATACTTATCCCCTGCTGCCCGGCTTCATCCTGAAATACCCGATAAACACTTACCAATACCTGCAGCATACCACAGCGCCGGTCGCCATTTTTCATGGCGATAAGGACGAGGTGATCTATTATGGATCGTCGTTGAAATTGAAGCGCTGCTTTAAGCCAGGCGATACGCTGATCACTCTGCACGGCCAGCAGCACAACGGGATTGACGATAATGCGGATTATTTGAAGGGGTTGAAGAAGTTTTGTGAGGTGCGTTAGGCAAACGTGCGGACAAACGCGGCATTACGGTTTGTTGGTGACAACACAATGGGTGTTCGGAAGGTTTGTTTTGCAGCTAAAATTCCCTCCCTCGGGAGGGGCGCGGTGGACTGAGAAGTGGGGGGAGGGGTTTCGCCACTATTTGAGCGCGAGGTAAATGCTTGAAACGGTTGCTGGCGTTGTTATCTAAACCCCACCCTTCCCCGCCCCAAGGCGGGAATCGCACATGGCCACGGCTTTTTTAAATCTTCCGAACACTTATGGTGACAACACCAATAAAGGCGAGAAAAAAGGAGTGAAGACATTTTGCTGCCAAACCGCAGCTACCATGAACCATGAACTATGATCCATGAACTAAAACTAATTTCCAAAAATCTTATACAGCACCCAGTCCTTCGTTTCAAACACCCGGCGGAATTTGAGGCTGCCGTTGGCGCGGGTAATCACGGGGATATATTTTTCGTTTAGCTGGGTAAAGCCGGTAACTTCATTTTTGTCGGAAGCCAGCAGTACGTAATTGTCAAATTTATCCGGCGCTTCGATGGCGCTCAGGAAAACGCTTTCCTGGTAGGGGAGGGTTAGCTTATGGATATTGCCGGTAAAGGCCACAACCGGGTAGGCAACACCGTCGTCAACCAGTACATGCGCGTCTTCGGGCAGTTTGTTTAAATATTTGGCCAGCTGGCGGTTTTCGTCCTGGCGGGTATCGGGTGCGCGTTTTTCAATCACCGAAATAAAATACCGCTCTTCGCCGATAGATGAATTTTTAAGAAACATATACCCGATAAAAAGCTGCACGACTGCCAATATTAACACCACCGGTTTTAAAATGCTTTGCCGCCTGAGGATTTGCGCCCGGTATAAGATACACAGCAGGGCCAGTATCAAAAACATCAGGTAATACTCCTGCGGTAAAAACACCTTTTCGTATTTGATGTGCAAAAACTCGACGAAAGCGAAGGGTGTTAAAAGGGTGAGGATTTGGTATGTACTGTCTCTGAAAAGAAAGATAGCCACCATGATGAGCGGGCAAAAGATCAGCATCTTAAGCGAGATCAGCACCGAACTCTCGGGTATCTGGTACAGCGAACTGGTTGAGAGGGTATCAAAACTCAGCTTATCGGCCAGCACCGTCCAGGTGGCGTAGGGGCTTTGGTTAAAATAATCCAGGTCCTGCGCGTGGGTTAAGTTGAGCAGTTTATAGCAAATAACGCACGAGATGGGCAATATAAACAGGATGATATAAAGCGCAAATGTTTTGTTGATGAGCTTACGCCGCAGCGAAGGGTTATTAAAACTTTGGTGCAGCCTGAAGATGGATTCCTGCTCGCCCAGGTTTAAGCTTTTTACCGTGATGGATAATACCAGCGGGATAAAGAACAGGGTAAGCCAGATAAACTTATAGTCGCAGAAGATTAAAATTACCAAACATATACTGGCAATGGATACGTGGAACGTAGTGTTCGACCGGTAGAATTTTAACAGGTTAAAAAAGAACAGGAAGAAAAACACCAGCACCAGCGCTATTGATTTGCCCGACGTTGCCGCATACAGTAAACCGGGGTGCAGCAGGAAGGTGATCAGCAAAACGAAGATGTAAAAAATGTCGTTGGTGCGCTTGATGAGGGTGGTGGCCATCATGAAAAACAACACTGCCATACAAAGCGCGGACGCAATTACCGGAGGCGGAACAAAGTGTATAAACGAGAAAACAAACGACGAATAAAAAGGTAATATGGGTGATGTTAACCCCATTACTTTCAGCCTGTCGCCCGTCCCGTTCAGGATGATCTTTGATTTCTCCATGTAAAACAGGGCCTCCTGGCTGTAATAGCCCAGGTGGTTCAAATAAAAACCGCATAGCACGTAGTAAACCGCCAACAGCACGGCAACAAGCAGCAGATATTTGGATTGGTTTCTCATTTAACAACATTTGTGGGGCTGCTAACTTTACTTAGCCCATGCTCCGTTTTTTCCCAGTAAAAAGGTTTAACAATCAGCTGATACAGCCCTTTAAAGGCCGCTATGGAGTGCATTAACCAGTAAACAGGATTAGCGATGGAGAACAAGATCAGCTCGTAAAAGCGCCTTTTAAATACCGCCATCATGTTTATATAGATCATCAGTATATTACCAACCATCAGGTTAAATATCGACATAAATAACACCCAGTCGGGGAATAAGGTACGGATGGTCGACAGGTCGAACACCAGGTAACAAATAAATATAGCGAGCAGGAAAGGATATACCAGGAAAGTTAAAGGCGTAGCCCCGATAAAGAAGTTAAACCCTAAAAATCCCCTCCAGCCTACTTTTCGCCATAATTCTACGGGGTTGCGCATGTGCACCAGGTAGGTTTGCATATAACCCTTAATCCACCGCGACCGCTGGCGTATCCAGTTAAAAGGCTCGTTGTTGGCTTCCTCAAATGTTGTGGAGTTTACAATGGCCACTTTATAGCCCTTTGCATAGGCGCGTACACCAAGGTCGGCATCTTCCGTTACGTTGAATGGGTCCCAGGCGCCAAGCTCAACCAGGTTCTCCAGTTTGAAGTGGTTACTGGTGCCGCCCAGGGGAATAGGAATATCCAATGTATCCAGGCCCGGCAGCATATAATCAAACCAGTAGCTATACTCCAGGGTAAACATCCTGGTCAGGAAGTTTTCGTTCCTGTTATAATAATTCAAGGCGCTTTGAATGCAGATATAGTTCGATGGCAGCTTGTTAAACATCGTCACCACCTTTTTCAACTGGTCTGAGTCGGGAATATCTTCGGCATCGTAAATGGTAAGGTATTTCCCCCGCGCAAAGTGCAGGCCGTAGTTACAGGCTTTTGGCTTGGTTTTAGGCATGTGGAAAGGGACAACCACTACCTCGAATATGGCCGGGAAATCAAGGTTTCGCACGGCGTTGAGGGTTTTATCGTCATCCTCCTCGATCAGCAGTTTGATATCAAGCAACTCGCGCGGATAATCAAGCGACTGTAGGTTCCATATCAGCTTTTTGATCAGTTTGTCTTCCTTGTAGACCGGTAACAGGATGGTGTAAATGGGCAGTTCATTGTTAACCAGTTCCTTCAGCTCATCCCTTGTTACCGCCTGGTGCAGCTCGAAACGAGAACCCACCAGCGCCAGGAACATCTTGAACAAAATAGCCACCAGGAAAAATATACTGATCAGGATATTGATAATGATGGAGGTATCTTTAAAATGGGTTACCAGCCCGGCCACTACAACAGCCAGCAATATAAATAGGAAGATAAGCTGGCCCGAAGAAAAGGTGATAAACGCTGAGTTGGCCGGATCACGGTTCAACAGCTCATATACGGCCGATTTTACATACTTGTCGCCAAGCAGTTTGTGGCTCATCCAAACAATATCCAGATCGGAAGCAACAATGATCTCCGGCTCGCAATCATAGGTGAACCGGATAAAATCAATAATTAAGCGGTTGCTGGGGTCGGCCATTAAGGTAACCACCCTGTTATTTTCGATACGAAGCGGCAATGCGGCATTTTGCTCCGCGAATTTTAATTCTATTTTGGCCAGTACTTCCGGGTCGGACTTTTGTTCGCGCACATTCTCCCTGAAAGGATAACCCGCGTTGATCATCGACCGCTCGTAGTTTTTGCGGGTTAAGTAGCCGTAGTTTAGCGCAATTTTAATAAAAGACTGTCCAGACCTGGACGAAAAATCCTCAATCTGTTCCCGATCCCGCCGCGTGATGAAACCATCGTTAACCAAAAGTTCAGGAATAGACATATTTTAAGTTTTCAGTAAAGTATTAAACAATTTATCAAGTAACCCCGGCAGACTTCGCCCGCCAGGGTTGCTCATTTCGTTAACTTGCCCTGCTAACAAAATTAATCGTTGTATTGCTCCTGCGACCTTTGAACCCTTGAACGCACATACAGGAATGACAATAAGATCAGTATCAGTATGCCTAACAGGATGTACAAATTGTAAGTGTCCCAAAAACGTGTGAGGGAGCTCTTGGGTTCCACATACTCCAGGTTATCGCTTGATTTGTTGATGTTAAATAAATACTTGTTGGATGCAGCATCCGTTACGCATACGTTGCTCGAAAGCGTTGACAACTGCTCGCCAATTGCCCTGGATACATTTAAGAATGCATCCGCAGGCCTTGAGCCGGTAGCCGTTACAATTAACGTAGCATTGCTGCCGCCGCCGTAAAATATCTGCGCAATACCGGTTGAGGATGTATCCGAAACGGAATATACCGTTTTGCCGTTATCCCTGTTATACAACCTGAAGTTATTGTTGAATTTGATAGGAGGATTGGAGAATTTACCCATCAAAGGATCGTCCTTATCCAGCAGTGCAATGATATTGTATTTTTTCAGATCACCTTCAGGAACCGCATCCGAATAAGCAAACTCAGGGAAGTTATTGGCATTAACGTTGTTGTTCAGCTCATAAACAATTTCGCCAACAGCGCCGGCAGTATTTTTGGCGATATTTTTTGAGATGATCACCTTGGTAGTACCGCTGTTGAATGCTTCAGGATATTGGTAGAAGCTGAGGTCGCTTGTTATAAATGGATTCTTCGATTCCAGGTACGATTTGTCTACGTCAACCTCGCCGAAGAAGTTGATAAAGCTGTTCTTACACTCGCCGTTTGTCGGGAAGAACCGGAACTCCGATTCGAGCGTGTTGAATTTATGGTGCTGGTAACGGTTAATCGTAACCGAAGTATTCAGTTTACCTGATGCATCGAGTTTCTCGCTGCTGATCAGCAAACCATTCAGGTAGATGTTGAAATAACCCCTATCGCCAGGATTTAAGCCGCTGTAGCTGCCCATAAAGTGGATCTCAACCTCTTTTGGTGTAAAATCAAAATCGCTGTTCTTAAAGGTATAAGCGCTTTTCAACGACCCGATACCTGAAAGGAAGTCACTTGCGCCGCCAACCTGTTTTAAGGTAAGCCTTGAACGGTTTGCGTCAAGATTTGCGATGTGGGTATTTTCTGCCTGGCGAATTAACAGGTATTGACCGAAGCTCGAGTTTAAGATATTGATATTACCCATTGTGGTAATGGCCTTATCATAACCCGCGTCATCGGCGCCGGTCACAAAAAGAATTTCGGCCGGAACCTGCTGCGCAGTAGCAGTTTTAGTGTCAACCGGTTTGCCTCTTACTATTGTTCTTTGAGTTACGGTATCGGTAACGGTAGTCATGGACTGGGCCAGGTATAATAAACCGTCGCCAGCCTCCGGGCTAACCTTTATCAATGATTTTTTATCCTCAGGCAATGAACCGATGTTGCCTACCTCAATATAATTTTTAACGCTGTCAGGCACCTTTCCTGCTTCAAAAACAAGGATTGGTTTGCTTTGGCTCTTTTTAAGGCGTGCATATGCCCAGGCCACAGCTTTAAGGTCACTTAACGACGGTTCCGAAGGGTATACAATGGCCCGTTTTGTTTCGAAGCAATTGCTGATATTGATATCGGTAAGGTTTGCGTTCTTATTTTTAAGCAACGCCAGGTACGAAGTTGATTTTACCTTTAGCCACATCGCTGGGTTATCCAGGTCGCGGCAGATGTCGTCGGTTACGGTTAACAGGGTTTTAACCTGTATCTTCAAAAACCTGCCTTCCGACAAATCCTGCCGGGTGAGGTTGATTGTTACCGTTTCGATGGAGTCGGGCGTAAGGCGGGCGCTGTACACAGGCTTATCGTTAATGATAACGTTTACAAAGGAGTGTTCCTTTATAACCGCCTGTGATGGCTCCAGCTTTAACACCAGCTTGCTGCCTTCAATCTCCACCATAGGGGATATCTTGGGGTAAATCGAGACGGCGCCGCTCATCCCATAGATCGCTTCATCTTCGTGCCCAAGTGACTTGAAAGACACTATCTGTTGAGCCAATGATGCCTTACTTAAAAGAAACACAAGGGCTAATAAGGTTAAAAATTTATTCATTGGTTGTCAATATTAGTTTATTACTTGAAATTCTACTCTAAAATAGTTACCGTTGTCGTCACTGCGGTACGACAGTTCGCCACCCATTTCCTGGGTCATAAGTTTTGCTATCGAAAGCCCCAGCCCCAGCCTGTTTTCCACATGGCTTGCTGCTTCATTAAGGGTTTTTAACTTTCCAAACATATCATCGAGCTCGTAGCGCCCGATAGGAATTCCTTCGTCAATTATTTCGAACACAAACCTGTAACCCTGCTGGCTGGTTACCACGCGGATGCTGTTATTGGTTTGCGAAAATTTGATCGCATTTGATAGCAGGTTTTGAAATACTTGTCCGGCAAAAACCCGGTCAAGCCGTACTTCCATGGGGTGCCGGGAAATATTATCAACCAAATGAATGTTTTTGATCTGGGCGGTTTCTGTCAATCCCCTGAAAACATGCAGAACGTCGGTATTGATATCAAACACTTCCAGGTTGAATTTCAACTCCTGCGAAGTTTCGATTTCACGTACGTCCATCAGCTTGTTAAGCAGGTATTGCATTTTTTCGGCCGATTCGCCAATGTAACCTGATAACTCCATCTGCTCCGGGCTCAACCGGTAATCTTCATCCTTAAGCAGGTTGTTACTCATGATGATCGATCCTACCAGGTTTTTAAGGTCGTGGCCTGCTATATTAATAAAGTTGTTCTTTTGAGCGTCAAGCCTGCGCAGCTGCTCGTATTGGGTGTCGATGATCGAGTTTTTGCTGTTAATATCAGAAAATTGATCTTTTAACTGGTCATTCGATTTTGAGATGAGCAGTTGCGAGCGCACATCCCTCACAATAACTTTATATCGTGCGCCCGGTACCATGCACGAGATCACCGCTATAATAAAGAATACGGTACCACCGTTGGCTATTACGATGTCTAATGTGTATATACTGAACAATCTGAAGAAAATGGCAAGCAATACCAGTGCTATAGCCGCCTCCACAACTGAATTTATGGCCTCCCAAAAAACCTGGAGGTTGAAATACAGGAAAATGGCCGAGAACATCAGGTAATAAATGTTTAATACGCCGATATCAACAATGTTGCATAACAAAGCCGACGTGACGGAAAGAATGAGCAGTGTAACATGCAGCAATACCCGGTAATTATATCGCTTGCGTTGAAAAAGGCTGTAAAACGCCAGGATCACCAGGTCGGTGATAATGCGTACAATAAAGAATTGGAGCCAGATATTAGGCGCAAAGATAAAATCGATAATACTGAACAGGGGATAAATAAAAATGATGGTCCAGATGATATTATTGGTCTGGTACCAGGCCTTCTTATTGATTTCCCGTAGAAACTCCTGTTTTGTTATTTGAACAAACATTATTCAGCTGTCTGGAATTATGATAATATTAGTTACTTATAAATTAATCCGCATAAAGTAAATGAAAAATCAAAAAAATGCTAACACATACTTATGCACATATAAACATCAACTTCACGTGGCCGAAAGTGTGAAACTTGTTTTAAGCTACCTTTTCTGCGCTATCCTGCCGGCAATACTTACGTCTGCGACCCCAGTTGTAGCAAAAAGCAATCCAACAATACCTGCCGCCCGTTTAACCGCCTTCCGGAGGGCCAAAAGTTTAGACAATGGCGTAAGCTTTTCGTGGCTCGAACAAACCTGGAATAAGGATGTCCTTACCGGAAACCGCTTCACTGATGCCGATTTCCAGCTTTTAAAAAAGCTCGGATTTAAAAGTATCAGGTTGCCTATCGCTTTTGAATATTATGAAAATGAGCATATTGCGGATGAGCAAATATTTTCCCATATTGATAATATTGTTAAACAATGCGGTTTATACGGGATTAAGCTCATAATAGATTACCATAATGGTGATTTTAATGAAAATAATTTTCTTGGCGAGACAAAAACGATCGTTAACCTATGGCTAAAGCTGGTAAAACGCTATAAAAACGTAAGCTGCGATAACCTTTTTTTCGAGATTTATAATGAGCCGCCCCATATGGATCCGCAAATATGGAAGGATGCAGCATATAATATTGTAACTGCTATCCGTAAGGTTGATGCGAACCGCACCCTCATTGTTGGCGCTTCAAACTATAACAGCATTTACGAATTGAGCCGATTTGTCCGGCTTGCCGACGAGAACATTATTTACACCTTTCATTTTTACGAGCCCTTTTTATTTACGCACCAGGGCGCGGAATGGGCAGGGGAACAGGAATCGACCGTTGGGGTACCATTTCCTTACAATGCGGAAAAATTTCCAATTATTAACCCAAAGGCAAAAAATACGGACGGAGAGAAAAATTATAACGAATATCCCATCGATGGCAACGAGCAATCGGTACGTGATAAATTGCAGATCGTTAAAAACTGGGGAAATAAATATGATGTGCCCCTGTTATGTGGGGAATATGGCGCATATAATAAATATGCCGACCAGGATAGCAGGTGCCGGTACATCAGTGCAGTAAGGCAGGCCTTAAAGCAATTGGATATCCCGGGAATGTTATGGGATTACAACGGTAATTTTTCGATATTTAATGGCGATCCTTCGATCCAAAACCTGCCTGATTGTATGAAGGAGGCTATTGGGTATAAGGCAGGCGGAACGAGGTAACAGGAGACCTGTAGTGATTAAAAAGTCTTTTCTCAGCAGCCTCGGCGAAAACCCGGGCGCCCTTTGCGGTTAAAATCCACGCCGTAAAATGACCTTGTGCCGTTCAAACCCTCCCTTCCCGCATCAAACTCGCTATTGCTTTTGTCAACCGAAAATGGTAGGTTTAAAATGATTATATTTAGTTACCTTTGCACGCTAATAAGTTATTATGAAATTCTTTGAAGAGAAGAGACGGGAAGTGATGGTGCACATCGAAAAATTCATGCTTGAAAAAAAGAATGAATACTTGAAGCCTATCGACACGATCTGGCAGCCATCCGACTTTTTGCCCGATTCTTCCCGCGACACTTTTTTCAATGAGGTTAAAGAAATGCAGGAAAGCGCGCAAGGCTTGTCCTATGATCTGATCGCTGTGCTGGTAGGCGATACGATCACTGAAGAAGCATTACCAACCTATGAATCATGGCTTTCCATGGTGCGCGGGGTATCAACCGACGAGAGTGATGGCTGGATGCAATGGACCCGGCATTGGACAGGTGAAGAAAACCGCCACGGCGACCTGCTCAACAAATACCTTTATCTTTCGGGCCGCGTAAATATGCGCATGATGGAGATATCCACCCAATATCTCATCGCAGATGGCTTTGACATTGGCACCGGCCGCGACCCTTACCGTAATTTCATCTATACTTCTTTCCAGGAACTGGCTACCAATGTTTCGCATCGCCGCGTAGCATCACAGGCCAAACGCGACGGCGACGCCCTGTTATCAAAAATGTGCGGCGTTATTGCCGGCGACGAGGCCCGCCACGCCAAAGCTTACAAATACTTTATCAGCAAAATATTTGAGGTTGACGCCAATGAAGCGATGATCGCATTTGAAGACATGATGCGCAAGAAGATTGTAATGCCTGCTCACTTTTTACGCGAAGTGGGTTTAAAAATAGGCCAAACCTTCGGCCACTTTACCGATGCCGCTCAACGCCTCGGCATTTATACCGCCGTTGACTATGTAGATATTTTGAAGGAACTGCTTGAAGACTGGCACATAGAAAGCATGACCGAATTAACTGAAAGCGGCGAAAAAGCCCGCGACTACCTTGTTAATTTGCCCGCCCGCCTGCTCCGCGTTGCCGACAGGATGAAAAATCCCATGCTGGAATATAAGTTTAGCTGGATAGCTTAATTTAGGTTAAAGGCGAAAGGTAAAAGATTGAAGGCAAGCGTGCTTATTTTTTAATGCCATAAAGCGCAAAGTGAAACGAAAGCAACCTTTCACCTTTTTCCTTTATCCTTTCACCTCAAAAAATCAGCCTTCCAGCACCAACGCCACTTCATCACTCCCCGAGAGGTTGTCAAAAATTTGGTTTAATATCGATTCCACTGTAAGGGAGTTAACATCGTCCACATAATGTTCTGAGCGCGTAATGTGCAATTCTTCTGCTTTTATCTCAATCCTGAATAAAAACCCCTCATAAAGTTCGGGCTGGTAAATTTCTACCGCACCGTCATTGATCTCGCCGGTAAAATGGATCTCCGTTTGCCTTTGTTCCTTAAAAAGCTTATCCAGCTTTAAAGTGATCAATGCAAGCAGCTCATCGGCGGTTATCGTTTTATGGATGTTGATGATTTTCATGTTTAATGGCTTGTTAAATAATTACAAACCGAATGCACGTATTGTTTCGAACACCCATGGTTTAATCCCCTTTTATTCAAATAGCGGCATATACGCCCGACGTTCGGACTTTCCGGACTTTCCTCCGTATCTTTAAACATGAAAGCAAGAGTTCAAATCGAAAACCTTATTCTTATTGTACTGGGTATCCTATCGGCCGGCTTGGGCATCAAGGGTTTTTTATTGTCGACGAAATTTATCGACGGCGGCGTAACGGGCATCTCCATGTTGCTGGCAAAAATTACAGGCGTGCCTGTGTCTCTGCTCATTTTTATTATTAACATTCCTTTCATAATTGTTGGCTACCGTCAATTGGGCCGGGCATTCGCCATACGGAGCACGCTGGCCATCGGCGGGCTGGCGGTTTGCATTGCTTTTGTGAACTTCCCGGACGTTACGCATGATAAATTGCTCAGCGCGGTTTTTGGGGGAATATTTTTGGGGATCGGCGTGGGGCTGGCCATACGCGGCAGCGCCGTGCTGGACGGCACCGAAATAGCCGCCCTGCTGCTGAGTAAAAAAGTAGAAGTGCTAAAGGTAAATGACATTATACTGGTGTTTAACGTCCTCATCTTTTCAACCGCCTTGTTCTTTTTGGGGGTCGAGTCGGCGCTTTATTCCATCCTTACTTATATCTCCGCATCCAAAATGATCGACTTTATATTGAATGGTATCGAACAATACACCAGTATAACGGTGGTGTCGGCCAAAGGCGACGCCATACGTACGGCTATCACAGCGCGCGGTCGCGGCGTAACGGTTTACGAGGGTAAGGGCGGCTATGGCAAAGACGGCCATATTAACGACCCGCGGGATATTGTTTTCACCGTTGCCACCCGGCTGGAGATACCATCCATTAAACAGGAGATATTGGGCATCGATCCATCTGCCTTTATCGTTCAGCAGAGTGTTGATGATACGACTGGCGGATTGGTAAAAAGAAAACGGCATCATTGAGTTATCTTTTTTATTTAACCTGCGGCTTTCCCGTAAAATGATTAAAATTGATCATTCGTAAAAAGAGAATCAAGAGCCAAGAACCAAGAAAAATATTGGAACGGAAAATTCTTATCTTCACTCTTGGCTCTTGGTTCTTGACTCTCATAAACAAGCATCATGAAATACAAACTACTCGGCCGGTCGGGCCTCAAAGTTTCTGAACTGTGCCTCGGCACCATGGGTTTTGGCACCGAAGCCGGTTGGGGCGCCGATAAGGAAACCAGCTTTGCCATTATGGATAAGTTCGCCGAAGCCGGCGGCAATTTTATCGACACGGCTAATATGTACAAGCTCGGTACGAGCGAAAAGATCATCGGCGAGTACCTGCATAACCACGACCGCGATTTTTTTGTGGTGGCCACCAAATATGCCCTGAAAGATAACCTCACCAACCCGAATGCATCCGGCAATAACCGCAAAAACATGATGCGCAGCGTGGAGGATAGTTTGAGGCGACTGAAAACAGACTTTATCGACCTGCTTTACCTGCATATCTGGGACGACCTAACCCCCATAGACGAAGTGCTCCGCGGATTGGACGACCTGGTACGCCAGGGAAAAGTGAACTATGCTGCCATCAGCGACACCCCAGCCTGGATAGTATCCAAAGGCAATACCATGGCCGAGCTGATGGGCTGGAGCCAGTTTGTCGCCCTGCAGATAGAGTACAGCCTGATAGCCCGCACACCGGAGCGGGAATTGATCCCGATGGCCAAACACTACGGCATGACCGTAACGCCCTGGGCGCCGCTTGGGGGCGGGGTATTAACCGGCAAATACCTGCGCGGCGAGCAGGGCCGCATCAAACCAGAAAGCAAACGCCGTAACGAACAGGCCGAAGCCATCACCAAAGCCGTTGTTGAAGTGGCGGACGAGATAGGGGCTACACCCGGGAACGTTGCCTTAAAGTGGACCACGCAGCAGGGCTTTTCATCCATCCCTATTGTTGGCGCTACCAAACTCAGCCAGCTGCAGGACAACCTGAAAACAATTGATGTTAACCTGAGCGAAGGGCAACTAAAAAAACTCAATGATGTCAGCGCCATTGAACTCGGTTTCCCAGGCGACTTTTTCAAGGAGGATGGGATTAAGATGAATTTGTTTGGCGGGTTTTATGATAGGGTGGAAAAGAGGGAATGATGTACGTAGAGACGCGATGCTTCGCGTCTCCCGCTGACAGGTAACCGATTGGTCAGTTCAATTTTATCACAAATCCGATCTTTTAGTCAGAGGCGCGACGCATCGCGTCTCTACGATGAATTTCATTTTAAACCCTTTCAAACCCACCTTCGCTGATTTGCCTTTATATTTATTTAATATTACATTCGGCATCTTATAAACTGAATGGCCGCCCACACCCATTTAACGGACGATGAATTAGTAGCCTTACTAAAACAAGGCGACGAGCGGGCATTTGCCGAAATTTACAAACGCTACGCCGAAAAACTGGCCGGATTTGCGGGTTCCAAATTGTATAGCCTTGACGATGCGCGGGATATTTTGCACGACATCTTTGTAAAACTTTGGGAAGGCCGCAAGCAGCTGCATATTACGTCGAATTTGCAGTCGTACCTGTTTGCGGTGATCAGGCACCGGATCATCGATAAGATCCGAAAAAATATCACGCGCGAGGAATACGCATCGGCGGTACAATCCATGGCCATCACGTATGATACAGACGCCGAAAAGCAGGTTGAGCTGAAAGAGCTCAAACAAACCATCAGGAATTCGCTCGACCAGTTATCGCCCCGGATAAAAGAAATTTACAAACTCAGCAGGGAAGAAGGGCTAAGCAACCGGGAGATCGCCGAAAAGCTGGATCTGTCCGAACAAACGGTTAAAAATCAGCTGTCGGCGGCGTTGAAACATTTGCGGCAGATTCTGGGTTCGGCGGGTTTAGTGGTGTTGCTGCTTTGCTGCCTATCCGTCAGGGCGCAACAAAAAAAAATTGACCAGCCCCTGGTGGACAGCCTGGCAAAATGGGCAATCCTCGATCAAACCGCTGCTGGCCCGCGGGTGGGAAGATTTAAGGAGATGACCACAGCTCAAAGAACGCATTACAGCGACAGTGTATTTGCTTTGAATGAAGGTCGACTGAAGGCCATTTTCGATAAATATGGGTTTCCGGGCTATGATCTTGTGGGCGAAAAAGGAAGTAATAGCTTTTGGCTGATGGTGCAGCATTGCGATAAAGACGTCGGCTTTCAGCAGGAGGTATTAAAAGCGATGAAAGCAAAACTGGCGAAGCATAATGCCGACCCCAAAAACTTTGCTTACCTGGCCGACAGGGTTGCCATAAATACAGGCCGGAAGCAAATTTATGGTACACAACTCACTTACAACACCGATAGCTGCCAGGCAATCCCCAAACCGCTTGAGGACAGCCTGAATGTTGACAAAAGAAGGGCCGCGATAGGGCTGGAGCCTATTGAATCCTATCTCAACTGGATGTCGCAAATGCATTTTGATATGAATAAGGAAGTTTACGAAAAGAAAGGTATCCATCAACCGAAACTGATTCCGGAGCCGAAACAGTAGCGGGTTGACTTTGGTGATCTATGTGACGGATAAGGCGAGACTGGTTACAGCAAGTAAGACATGAAAGCGTCAACTTTTATTGCCTTGTAAAAATTGTAAATATGTATTGATATTGCCTTGTAAAAATTTAAAATAATGGTTAACATTGCCTTGTAAAAAGTATAAATATGTATTTGCCCAGGAAAATAGATCAGGAACTTATAGACTGGAGAAAGGAAGTGCAAGGCAAACCGTTACTGATCAGAGGCGCCCGGCAAGTTGGTAAGTCGACGGCTATCCGGCAATTGGCGAAGCAGTTTGACTATTACCTCGAAATAAATTTCGAACAGCAACGGCAGGTGCATCGCTTATTCGAAGGGGATTTAGACCCGATCACACTTTGCGAAAACCTATCTATCCTTTATAATGTTCCCATTATAGCTGGTAAAACACTATTGTTTTTTGACGAGATACAAGCCTGTATCCCGGCCATTTCCTCATTAAGATTTTTTTATGAACAATACTCCGCACTACATGTAATTGCGGCGGGCTCACTGTTGGAGTTTGCGCTTTCAGAAATTCCTTCATTTGGTGTGGGCCGCATCAGGTCACTCTTTGTCTATCCTCTGTCGTTTGATGAATACCTTGAGGGAATTGAGGAACAGGCCCTTTTGACTGCCAAAAGCAAAGCAAACCTGCAAAAGCCGTTACCAGCGCCTCTGCACCAAAAATTATTAGACCATGTAAAGCGGTTTTTGATATTGGGCGGTATGCCGGAAGTGGTGGCATCGTATGTGCAAAACAGAGATATAAACAAATGCGGGCTAATATTGGACGACCTTATCACCTCGTTGAAGGCTGATTTTACCAAATATAAAAAGCGTGTACCCTTTTTGCGCATTTCTGAGGTGTTTGATTCTGTTGTGAGGCAATCTGGCGGAAAGTTTATTTTTACTAAAGCCGCCACAGAAACCAATAATCAGCAGATCAAAGAAGCCCTTGATCTACTGATCATGGCGGGCCTCGTTATCCCGGTTACTCATACGGCTGCCAATGGTTTGCCGCTGGGAGCGGAGGCCAATCCCAAACAACGCAAGATGCTTTTACTGGATACCGGTATCTTTCAGCGGTTGTTGGGTTTGAACGTATCCGATATTTTGTTTGAAACCGACTTTGATGCTGTTAACAAAGGCGCAATTGCTGAAGCCTTCGTCGGACTGGAATTGCTCAAATCTGCTTCCTGTTATCGCCCCGGAAGTCTGTTCTTTTGGCACCGGGAAGCCAGAAGCAGCAATGCCGAAGTAGACTATGTGATCCAACAGCAGGATAATATTTTGCCTATCGAAGTGAAATCCGGAAAAAAAGGCTCCTTGCAAAGCCTGTTTCTGTTTTTGGCTGAAAAAAATGTAAAAAAAGGTATACGTTTTTCGCTGGAGAATTATAGCGCCTATGAAAATATCGAAGTTTTCCCCATTTATGCAGTATCGGAACTGTTGAATCAAGTAGTATGAACATTTTCCAACGTTCTTCGCTTCGCAGAAACATTAAAAAAAATGAAATAACCATAGTACTATTTGCCTGCATAAACGACAACTAACAAAATATTGCTGTAATGAGCCGGATTGATATGGAAGAATTGTTTGACCGATACTTAAAAGGGGAAGCTGCGCCCGATGAAATTGAGCGGGTGGAGGCCTGGCTGAACCATTACGAAAACCCGGTTTCGGAGTGGCATCAAATGGACAAAACCAGCAGGGATAAATGGCTGGAAGGTTTGTTCGATGATATAAAAACAACCGTTGGCGACGAAAAAGTAGTAACCATGCCGCAGCGCCGGATACTATGGCGCATCATTGCAGCGGTAGCAGCCATGCTGGTGCTTGGTGTGGGGATCTACCTGGAATGGCCGCGGCAAACTGAACTTACCGCGCTAAACGTTAAGGCGAATCAAAAAAGCCAGGTAGTGCTGGCCGACGGCAGCAGGATTTGGGTAAATTCGCAGTCAACCCTGCGTTATCCCGCCAGCTTCGACGGCAAAACACGGGAAGTGTATTTGTCGGGTGAGGCGTTTTTCGATATTAAACATGATGCTACTAAACCTTTTATCATCCATACCGGCAAAATACTGACTACGGTACTGGGCACAGCCTTTAATATTAAAGAGGACAAAACGCTGCATACCGTGGTGGTTACGGTTACACGCGGAAAGGTGAGTGTGGCAAACGGATCGCATTTGTTGGGGGTGATTACACCAAACCAGCAGATCAGCTTTAATACGGCCAGCCAAAAAGAACAAACGCAAACCAATGTAGATGCAGATAAAGCCGTGGCCTGGCAACAAAATTCCATCAGCTTTAACGATATCACTTTTGCTGACGCGGCTGCCCAGTTGCAGCAGCGTTTTAAGGTGAAGATCAACTTTGCTAACGATAAAGTTAAAAATTGCAGATTTACCGGGTCGGCGCTGAAAGACGAGAAACTGGACCAGATATTAAAAGTAATGTGTACTTTTAACAATGCCACTTATCAAACCAAAGCCGATGGCAGTATAGTTATTGACGGGCCGGGCTGCGATTGATAAGTGTTGGTTAAAGAGGCGAAAAGGCTTGATTAACCGCAGAGGCCGCTAAGAAGTCGCAGAGAACACAGAGAAAAATAATTAACGAACTATTAAAGCTCCGCGGCCTCTGTGTTTTCCTCTTTGTGTTCTATGTGGTAAAATCGTGTACGGTTTGGTTATAGGTAAGCGTTAATTATAAACTCTAAACATATTTCAGAGCAAAATGCGGAGCCACCGGCTTGTATCGGTTTTGGTGTTGATTGCGTTTCAATTTTTTTTATTGTACGCAAAGGGCCAGGATATTGCTACCGACAAAGTCACCCTTAGCCTTAATGATCAAAGCCTTGAAACCGCCATTAAGGCAATTGAGCAGCAGTCGGCTTTTCGTTTTTTTTACCGCGACGATGATGTAAAACCAATCGTTCACCTAAACTTGCCACCCGCAACGCGCACCGTCGAACAAACCCTTACGCTTTTACTGCAAAACACTTGCCTCACTTTCAAACAACTCAACAACCATATCCTGCTTGAACGTAAAGAGCCGTTGATAGCCTGTAATATAAAAGGGAAGGTTGTTACCACTATCAACAACCAGCCGGTGGCGGGCGCCAGTATTTTCCTGAGCAATGCCACTATCGGCGCCACCACAGCAGAGGATGGCACGTATTTATTAAAAAACGTTAAACCCGGTAAATATGAACTGGTAATATCCAATATTGGTTACGATACCTACAGCCAGTTGGTGGTGGCCGACAGCAAAGAGGTGGTGGTACCGCCGATAATCATTTCGCCAAAAACAGTTATGCTGACGGAGGTGAAAGTGAATTCGAGAATCGATGCCGACTATGAAAAGAATTATACCTTATTTAAAAATGAATTTTTAGGCACGTCCAAACTCGCGGCCGACTGCAGAATACTGAACCCGGAACTGCTTGACCTGAATTATAATTACTCGGCCAATCTACTAACGGCATCTTCGGAGGACTTCCTGGAAATTGAAAACGATGCCCTGGGGTATAAAATTAAATACCTGCTGACAAATTTTATAAAGAATATTGGGAATAGTAATTTAAACGATGTGCAGTTCGGCGGCCCCGCTTTATTCCAGGAAATGAGGGGCTCACCATCCCAGCAGAAGCGCTGGCAAAAACAAAGGTCCGAAGCTTATAACGGTTCCCTTATGCATTTTTTACGCTGCCTGTTAAATAACAGCTACGAGGACGCAGGTTTCCGGGTGCTGCGGATCGCACATTTGCCCAATCCCCGCCGGCCTGCAGATACGCTGATCAGTCAAAAAATAAAACTTTATCAAAGCAATAAACACAAAAGCCGCAACAATAAGGATTCGCTGGCCTACTGGCAGGCAAAGCAATTACTGCCCTTAACCATTGACAAACTGCAGCCTGATCCATTGAAGCAGGAGGATATGGTAAAGCTCACCAATCAAAAAGGTGTGTTTGCCCTCGCGGGAGATAAATGCTCACTGTACATCGTGTACAGTAAAACACACCGCTATCCAAAGATCCGTACCGATAACCTGAACGAAGCTGGCAATGATAACCGCACGCTGGTAAACTTTGATGCACCCTATGTTTTGTTTGATAAGAACGGCTGGCTGATGGACCCAAATTGCGTTTCGTTCGATGGCGCCTGGGGACGTGACCGCATTGCCAACCTTTTACCCGTGGACTATGACCCGGCCTGGATTGATGTTCAGCCTGAGCGTAAGTCGGAGCAAAATGTAAAAGACATCATTGCCGCCCCGGTAGGGCAGATGGATTTGAAACCCGAACTGATAAAACTGAAAAGCTATTCGGATAGTGTAGGTGCTGCTCACTCATCCGAAAAAGCTTACCTGCAGCTGGATAAACCCTGGTACCTGCCGGGCGACACGATTTGGTTTAAAGCTTACCTGGTAGATGCCGCCTCGTTAACCGCTTCGCAAAAAAGTGCGATCATGTATGTTGATATCGCAAATGACAGCAGCAGGATTGTAAAAAGCTATAGCTTCCCGGTAGCAGAGGGGGTAACGTGGGGGAACATCGGCCTCGATGAAAAAACCTTCCCGGCGGGCAATTATAACTTAAGGGCCTATACCAACTGGATGCGCAACTTCGGCGGCGATTTTTTTTTTACAAAATCGTTTTATGTAGCGGGTACTTCGGGGAACAATTGGCTGGTTAAACAGCAAGTGGCCGCCGGTGACGGAATGGCAAAAATTCGCCTGCAATTCAGCGACCTGTCCAAATCGCCTGCAGGCAACACTCCCATTAATATACAGGCTTTCAATGGCAATAAGCGTTTGTTTAAACAGGCGATACAAAGTGATAAGGATGGCGTAGTAAATTTCAGTATACCGGTTGCAGAAAAGCAGCTGGACCTTAAGGTCATTGCGCAGGATAGCAAAGGTGCTAAAAAGGTTATCGTACCCGTAGCGCTAAACCGTTATGCCAATGCCGATGTTCAGTTTTTACCCGAAGGCGGTGCACTTGTATCCGGTATGCCGGCGCATGTCGGCGTAAAGGCCATTGGCGAAGATGGCAAAGGGGTTAATGTTTCCGGAACAGTTTTCGACCCTGACCAAAACCCGGTTGCCGAATTTAAATCGCTGCATGACGGGATGGGCAGCTTTGGCATGCTGGCAGAGAGCGAAGGCACCTATACGGCAAAAATTAACTTGCCTGATGGCAGCGTAAAGCAATTTCAGCTGCCGGCGGTAAAAAGCTCGGGTACTGTACTGTTGATAAAAAACCTGGCTACGAGTGATTCGCTCGATGTATCCGTAGGCGCCACAAATGATGTGGTCCGCTTACACCAAAAGTATTATTTGGTCGCGCAGGCGCGGGGTGTAATTTGTTATGCAGCAATGATCGGTTTCGAAAACGATAAATTTATCAGGGGTGGTATCCCGAAAATATTATTCCCAACCGGTATTGTACATATTACATTGATGACTGCCGACCGCCGCCCACTAAATGAACGTGCCGTTTTTGTAGATCATCACGACGCGATAAATGTTGCCATGCTAACCGGTAAAGATCAATACCGGCCGCGCGACAGCATTGCATTAAAAATAAAGGTGTCCGACAGCCGGGGCAATCCGTTAAAAGGCAATTTTTCCATGGCCGTTACAGACGACCGGCAGGTCAACCCCCGGTCGTTAAATGACGACGATATCTTTAGCCATTTGCAGTTAACTTCAGCCATAAAGGGTTACATTCAAAACCCCGGCTATTATTTTTCACCCAAAAATGCCGACCGCTTTGCTGCCCTTGATAACCTCCTGCTTACCCAGGGCTGGGTAGGTTATGAATGGGGCCAGGTTTTTAATCCTGCTCCTGTTACTTACCCGGCGGAGCACGAGTTTAAGATAACAGGCGCTGTGCAGGGCCCTTTTAGCAAACCCATGAAAGGCACGCATGTAACGTTATTCTCAAAATCACCTTTGATATTAATGGATACCATTACCAATAATGAAGGCAAATTTTACTTTGATGACTTACCGCGGGTTGATACGCCATTGTTTTTGATAAAAGCGGTTAACAAAAAAGGCAGGAGCGCGAATATTGCCGTGACCATTGATGAACGGACAATGCCGGCCTTTACCGTGCCGCAGCGTCCGGGAAGCGCACCATGGAATGTGAACAGCGACTCGACGGTGGTTAGCACTATTGCCAGCAACAAATTAATGCGGGAAACCGCAGATGTCCAAACTTCCGGTCATTTGCTTAATGAAGTTAAAATAACGGCAACAAAAGTGATAAAAGGCTCGGAAAACCTTAACGGCCCCGGGAACGCCGATGAGGTATTAGATGAAACCGACATGGAGAACGCCGGTAAAAAGACCTTTTTACAGTTACTGGAAGAACACGTAAAAGGCTTTCATGAGCAGTATATCCCAAAGACATCCATAGAAAGGTATTTTATAAATGATAAGGTCGTTATTTTTGTGGTCGATGGGATCAGGCTATCTTTGGTTTTGCCGAACTATACTTTTCTCGACCTGAAGGATTATCTTGAATCGCATACCGCCGAGGATCTGAAAGGCATGGAAGTAATGCACAGGTCGCGCTATGCCTGGTCGTACGCTTCACAATATTTTCCATTTGCTAACCCGGACGCGTTTGCGTTCGTTGAAATTACCACCCGCAGCGGGCACGGACCGATCATAGACAATACCCCCGGAATGTATCTACACAAACCGCTGGCCATTAGCTGGCCGAAGCAATTTTATAAGCCGAAGTATAGGGTGACAGACACCGCGAAGAACAGGAAACCGGATTTTCGCTCCACGATCGATTGGGAGCCCTATATCGCTACTGATGATAAAGGCGAAGCAACCATATCCTTTTTTGCCGGCGACCGGCCTGCCGCTTACACCTGTATTATAGAAGGAACCGATATGAACGGCAACTTTGGCTACCTGAGAGGGCAGATTGTTATAGATGACGGCAAAAAATCCGCCGCCGCGGCCAGCAAATAAAGATACCCGGTTCGACGGACGCGCCGTATTTGCCTCACCCAAACCAGTGAGGTAGAACATGTATTTGGCGGTTGTTGAGCTTCTTACGGCGTCAGCCTGTGCGATTCCCCTCTTGAGAGGGGAGGAGGGGTGTGTTGACGAACATGGTGGCTAACACACCCCCGCCACGACACATCCCATCGCACCCCCTCTCGAGAGGGGAGCCGCCATAACGCTCATATTACCAATTAGTTACTCGTTTCCTGGAATTTCCAATCACTAAATGCGTGTTTTTCTAAAAACAAAAAAGCCCCGGCTTAAAAAACCGGGGCTTTGATATTATGTTGCAGTCTTTTATTTCTGCTCTTCCTCTTCAGGTTTCTGGCTTTTTCTTGCTACTATCCTGATTTCGTTAGTTTCCGTGTTGAAATCAATCTCCATGGTATCGCCGTCGCCAAGCTCGCCTTTCAGTATTTCTTCGGCAATCGGCTCTTCCAGGTATTTTTGGATAGCGCGTTTTAACGGACGGGCGCCAAACTGGCTATCGTAACCTTTGTCGGCAATAAACTCTTTGGCCTGGAGCGTAAGCTCGATCTTGAAGCCTAATTGGTTAACCCTGTTAAACAGGTAAGCCAGCTCGATATCGATGATCTTGAAGATCTCGTCTTTGCCAAGTGAATTGAAAACGATCACGTCGTCAATACGGTTCAAAAACTCAGGAGCGAAAGCACGTTTCAAAGCATTTTCTATCACACCACGTGAGTGGGTATCGGCCTGCAATGTTTTGGCATTGGTATTAAAGCCTACACCCTGGCCAAAATCTTTCAGCTGGCGTGCGCCGATATTGGAGGTCATGATGATGATCGTATTCCTGAAATCAACCTTGCGGCCCAGGGAATCGGTCAGCTGGCCTTCGTCAAGTACCTGCAGCAGGATATTGAACACATCCGGGTGTGCTTTCTCAATTTCGTCCAGCAGCACTACCGCATAGGGTTTACGCCTAACTTTTTCAGTCAGCTGTCCGCCTTCTTCGTAGCCCACATACCCCGGAGGCGCACCCACCAAACGTGATACAGCGAATTTTTCCATGTATTCGCTCATGTCTATCTGTATCAGGGCGTCTTCAGTATCAAACATAAAGCGCGAAAGCTCTTTAGCCAGTTCCGTTTTACCAACACCGGTAGGGCCGAGGAAGATAAACGAGCCGATAGGTTTTTTAGGATCTTTCAACCCGGCGCGAGTACGCTGGATGGCACGGGTAAGCTTTTTGATAGCCTCTTCCTGGCCAATTACCCTGCTGCCAATCTCGTCGGCCATGTTTAACAGCTTGTGGCTGTCGGCCTGGCCAACACGCTGAACCGGGATACCGGTCATCATGCTCACCACCTCGGCAACATTATCTTCGGTTACGGTATAACGTTTTGATTTTGTATCAGCTTCCCATATCGCTTTAGCCTGCTCCAGTTCTTCCAGTAAATGCTTTTCGGTATCGCGCAGTTTGGCAGCTTCCTCATATTTCTGGCTACGAACAACCTTGTTCTTTTCGATCTTGATCTGCTCGATCTTCTGTTCAATATCCAAAATGTTTTGCGGCACATGGATATTGGTGAGGTGCACGCGTGAACCTGACTCGTCCAAAGCATCAATCGCTTTATCCGGTAAAAACCTGTCGGTAATATAGCGGGTAGTTAAGGATACGCAGGCATTGATCGCTTCAGGGGTATAAGTTACACCGTGGTGATCTTCATATTTTTCCTTAATGCGGTTCAGTATCTCAATGGTTTCATCCGGTGTTGCCGGTTCAACCATCACCTTTTGGAAGCGGCGGTCCAATGCGCCATCTTTTTCGATGTACTGGCGGTATTCATCCAGCGTAGTGGCGCCAATGCATTGTATTTCGCCCCTTGCCAAAGCAGGTTTAAACATATTGGAAGCATCCAGCGAGCCTGAAGCGCCGCCGGCGCCCACGATAGTGTGGATCTCGTCGATGAATAAAATTACATCAGGCGATTTTTCCAGCTCGTTCATTACTGCTTTCATGCGCTCTTCAAATTGCCCGCGATACTTGGTCCCGGCAACAAGCGAGGCGAGGTCTAAGGTAACTACACGTTTATTGAACAATACGCGCGAAACTTTGCGCTGAACGATCCTTAGAGCAAGGCCCTCGGCAATGGCTGATTTACCAACACCAGGCTCACCGATCAGGATCGGGTTATTTTTCTTACGACGCGAAAGGATCTGTGATACCCTTTCAATTTCTTTTTCGCGGCCAACAATAGGGTCAAGGCGGCCGTCTTCGGCAGCTTTGGTTAAATCGCGGCCAAAGTTATCCAGTACAGGTGTTTTTGATTTAATGTCCGATACCTTTTTAGGCTGACTGAATGATTCTTCTTCTTTAAAATCATCATCGCCGCCTGTTGGTGAGCCGGGCATTTCGTCGGTTACATCGTTTTTATGCGATTCCACTTCTCCTTTAAACACTTCGTAATTTACATGAAACTGAACCAGTATCTGCGATGCGATGTTATCTTCATCGCGTAAAATCGACAATAGTAAATGTTCCGTACCGATCACATCGCTTTTAAAAATTTTTGCCTCCAGGTAAGTGATCTTTAATACCTTTTCGGCTTGTTTGGTTAGTGGGATACTGCCGATGTGTACATTCGTCCCCACTGTTCCCTTAACAGCATCCTCAACCGACCGGCGGAGTTTTGCTGTGTCCACATTCAATTCCTTCAATAGTTTAATTGCCACGCCGTCACCGTCCCTGATCAGCCCCAGCAGAAGGTGCTCAGTACCAATATAATCATGGCCAAGGCGCAATGCCTCCTCCCTGCTATATTGAATAACATCCTTAACACGCGGCGAAAATTTAGCTTCCATATATGTCCTTCCGATTATGAACGCCCTAATGTATTAATTTGTTTGAATAATCAGGGCAAGTTATTTTACACTTATCAACAATATTATTGCCAAGTTTTTGGGTTGGCAACAAAGCAGACATTAAGATGATATACTGTATAATAAATCTAAAAATTTTTTAGCAATCTCATAAAAAAAACCCGCATCTGCAACGATTTTTATAAAAAAATGAAATATTTATATGTTTTTGATAGAATTATTGGCCGATAGTTTAAAATAGATACGTACTAATTCACGCTAAGGTGACAACACCGGACAAATTAGTCAATTATATGACAATACGGCATTGGTTTTTGTTACAGGGTTGTTGAGTTGTCCCGATAGCTATCGGGAGGTTGATTAAGTTAGATTATGCTGATTAAGTTTGATAGGGTAATAACGCTGAAATGGGGGTGAAAATTGTTGTTGGAGGTTGTAAAGGCGGTACAGACGCGATATTTTGCGTCTCGAACCCAACGGCCAGGTTTTAAAATGCATACCGGCAACTATCCATAAACCCAGTCATCAGTTTCGAGACGCAAAATATTGCGTCTCTACCAACCCCAAACAAATCATTCATCTACCTTCAAATTCCCCAACAATTCCCTAATTTAGCCCTCCAATCCAAAAGCAATCAATAATTCAAAACTCACTAATTCACTAATTCGCTAATTCACCAATTACCACCCATGGCAGACGAAAAGATCATTTTTTCAATGGCCGGCGTAAGCAAAGTTTACCCGCCGCAAAAAACAGTTTTAAAAAATATATACCTGTCCTTTTTTTACGGGGCAAAGATCGGTGTGATCGGTTTAAATGGTTCCGGTAAATCATCCTTGTTAAAAATCATCGCCGGCATCGATAAAACCAATATCGGCGAGGTGGTTTTTTCGCCGGGATATACAGTCGGCTACCTGAGCCAGGAACCGGAGTTGGACCCCAATAAAACCGTGAAAGAGGTTGTGGAAGAGGGGGTTGCATCAACCATGGCCCTGCTGAAAGAATATGAGGACATCAACGAAAAGTTCGGCCTGGAAGAGTATTACAGCGATGCCGATAAGATGGACAAACTAATGAACCGCCAGGGCGAATTGCAGGATAAAATAGATGCCGAAAATGCCTGGGAGATAGATACCAAACTGGAGCGCGCTATGGATGCCCTGCGCTGCCCGGAACCGGATGCGAAAATCGCGGTTTTATCGGGAGGTGAACGCCGCCGCGTGGCCTTATGCCGCTTGTTATTGCAGGAGCCGGATGTGTTATTGCTTGATGAGCCGACCAACCACTTAGACGCTGAATCGATAGACTGGCTGGAGCAGCATTTAAAACAATATAAAGGCACCGTGATAGCCGTTACGCACGACCGTTATTTTCTTGACAATGTGGCAGGCTGGATTTTGGAGTTGGACAGGGGAGAGGGCATTCCATGGAAGGGAAATTATTCCTCGTGGCTGGACCAAAAAGCAAAAAGGCTTGCCCAGGAAGAGAAAGGCGAGAGCAAACGCCAAAAGATCCTGGAGCGCGAGCTGGAATGGGTCCGCATGGGGCCAAAGGGCCGTCATGCCAAGTCGAAAGCGCGTTTATCCAATTATGATAAATTAGCATCCGAGGAAACGAAGGAACGCGAAGAAAAGCTGGAGCTGTTTATCCCACCTGGCCCAAGGTTGGGGAATGTGGTGATAGAAGCCAATGGGGTGAGCAAATCCTATGGCGATAAGCTTTTGTTTGATAATTTGAGCTTTTCACTGCCGCCGGCTGGGATCGTGGGGATCATCGGCCCGAACGGCGCCGGTAAAACCACCCTTTTCCGCCTGGTAACCGGGCAGGAAACACCGGATGCCGGCACCTTCCGCGTGGGCGAAACGGTAAAACTGGGTTATGTGGACCAGATGCACGACGATCTTGACCCCAATAAATCCGTTTGGGAAAACGTGACCGGCGGGCAGGAAACCATCCTGGTAGGCAACAAACCCATCAACTCCCGGGCCTATGTATCCCGCTTTAACTTTAACGGCGCCGACCAGCAAAAAAAGGTTGGCGTATTATCCGGCGGGGAACGTAACCGCGTACACCTGGCCATCACGCTAAAAAAAGGATCGAACGTATTGCTGCTGGATGAGCCTACCAATGATATCGACGTAAATACCCTCCGCTCGCTGGAAGAAGCCGTAGAAAACTTTGGCGGCTGCGCCGTGATCATCAGCCACGACCGCTGGTTTTTGGACAGGGTATGTACCCACATCCTCGCTTTTGAAGGCAACAGCCAGGTTTACTTTTTTGAAGGGAATTATACCGATTACGAGGAAAACAGGAAGAAACGGCTAGGGGATGTGGCGCCGAAAAGGATTAAATATAGGAAGTTGACGGTGTAGAAGAATGGCTGATGGATGAAAAGGTAGAGCAATATTCACCGAATAAAAAATATAGGCTGACATATTCTGATTTTGAAGAACCGCGAATGGCTATGAGCATTTGCAGATTTTCATTAACGAATTTGCAAACTAACGAAAATATTGACTTTAAACCATTGTGGGCGATTGGTATCGGACAGACGGGCTTTTAATGGAGTGAAAAGGAAAGGGCTTTTTCGATCGCCCTTGTCAACCCCTATCGCAACAGTAAAATAACTTGCAATTTTTTTATTTACAATATTGAGGAAAGAATGTTTGCTTCTGTCCATTTTGATAATTGTTGGGTTTTGAAAGGTCATTGTCACAATCAATTTCTCGAGATAGAATATAACGAGCAAATTCCGACTGATAACTTAAAATATCCGGTTAAAGATCTCGCAAAGCCTGAAAATATTCAATTTGACTTTGATGATTTGCAATGGAATGGCATCGAACTTTTGCCACAATTTAATGAATTGAATGAAAATGCAGTTATCAACGAATTCAAACTTATTGATAGAGGCTGGCGGCCTTTTAAAGGTGAGTTGCCGCAAACAACGGAAACGCTGATTTGGAACTTGAAAAAATTTGCAGATTATGGCGACGGTCAATCACAAGAATGGTTTGCCGATGTACAAGAAAAAACAGACAAAATCAATTATTGGGTTAATGCCTCGAAATATATCGGGTTTAAACCCGGGAATAAACGACGCCTGTCAAAGGCTATTTATATATTGCCCCTACAGGGCAAAACATTTTTCATTTATTCTTTTGCTACCGATATTTGGCCCCTAACGGGGCCGCTCCGACGATCATTGGGGCCGTTTTGTTGGCATTTAAACATTGATTGTTTTCCTTTAGCAGCCCGGTTCGAACACGTCGAATAAATGGTTTCGAAATTTGGCCCCTACGGGCCCGGGCGTCCAATGTTAGCGTTCCCGGCCCCATAGGGGCCAAATATCGGTAGCACAAGAAGAAAAGAGGATTTTTGTGCCGTAGGTACAAAATATATTCTACCGGCGATCTCCGGCCACACAACCAGATTGATGTTTTTTTAACCCGAAACCATTATATTGCATCATCAAACACAATTATCATGGCTAATACCTACACCCAAATTCACATTCAATGTGTAATGGCGGTCAAATACCGTCAATCTTTAATTCAACCGGAATGGAAATGATCTTCAAAAATACATTACCGGCATCGTTCAAAATCACGGGCATAAAATGCTTGCGATTAATAACATGCCCGATCATCTGCATCTATTTTTTGGCTTCCGGCCAACGCAATCCCTTTCCGATCTGATGCAAATTGGAAAGGGCGAATCGTCCGAATGGATCAACCTCCAATCATTTACACCGGTTAAATTTCGGTGGCAGGAAGGTTATGGGGCATTTTCATATTCGCAGTCGCATGTAAAGCCGGTGATTAAATATGTTATGAACCAGGAAGAGCATCATCGCGAGAAGACCTTTTTAGAAGAATACCAACATATGCTGGATCAATTTGAGGTGGATTACGACGAGCGGTATATTTTTAAATTACCCGAATAATTAATCGGCGAGATGATATTTTGCCCGTACAGGGCAAGACATTTTTCTTCTATCTTTTGCTACCAATATTTGGCCCTAGCGGGGCCGGAACCGCTAACAATTTGGATGCCCGGCCCCATCGGGGCCAAATATCGGTGGCACCACAACAAAAGAGGGTTTTTGTGCCGTAGGTACAAAATATATCTGTTTGACGATTTCGCCAGACAAATCTGTCGATGCCATTTCCACCCCAAACCACTATATTGCATCATCAATCACAATTTAAATCGTCATCATTCAAAAAATGTCTAACAATAGCCATCAGCAAAAAGACGAATCAAAGCAATCACCCGGCAATGGCCAAACCGCCTTTAACACTTATACCTATTGGGGTAAAATATACGCCCTTTGCTTTTTGCTGGGCGGCTGGCTAACCTATTTAGAAATGGGCCTGTATGAAAACACACTTATCCCGCTTTATATCCCTTTGCTGATGTGGGTGGGATGCGGCCTTTTGGCTACGCCGTTTTTATACAAATTTGTAAACGAAAAGGTGATCACCGATAAGCACAGCCTGTTTGTTATTGTGCTGGCACAGGTTGTTGCTAATATGTGTTTCTTCGGCGGGATTGTCACCTATGTCTTTATGTTCATCAATTTTACTTTTTGCAAGCCGCAGACTGTTACAAAAAACAGTAGCATCATTGGCTATACTTTTAACCGAAGGACTTCAAGCTCTTATTTGGGCCGCCGCGGAGGGTATGCGGAAATAATGGTCGACGGTATGGATAAGCAAATACTGTTCACCTCCGAAACAATTATAGAAAAATGTAAGTCGGTGCAATTAACGATGAGCAAGGGTAAGTTGGGGTTTTATGTGATCAAGGACAAAATTTGGCTGCAGTAGACATTTCAAATCCGTTTATTCATTTGGCCCAGGTAAATTCGTACCAATCCTCACGGCCATTAACCGATAGCTCAAAATCGGGAGCAATGTTGGCAGCCACTAATATATCGAAAGCGTATTTGCCGACTTGTTGGAGAAGTGGCCCCAGCGTATCCCAGCAATCGCCATCAGATTGCTCTTCCCAATCTTCAGGGATAGACGCGTTATTTAGCAGCACATAATCCCTCAATTCAAAATCTGCCGGACTACAATTCCGTGTTCCAGTTGGCTCAAATAGCTTAGCTTGTTCAAAATCGCCTTCAGCGGTGTATTCATCGAAATATTTTTTACTCCAGGCATTTGATTCTTCGACTTTTGCGTCTGAATTGGCTTTGCTGTCGAAATTGATAGAACTGACAGCAGCGTTGGCATCTGTCCAGATGCTGACAGTATATATTTCGAAACCAGGTTTTTCTTTCGATAGCTTTTCAATGGCGCTATCGATCAGTGTTTTCATCTCCAGGGTATAGGTATTTTCGTCAAAATCCATAAACACTAATTTTAAATCTAATGTCTTCAAACATCGTTATCCTCAAACCATCTTCAAATCCTCAAATCAACAAATCTTCAAATCGCCCTCTACCAAACCTTCACCCTCGCGCTATCCGGCCGGTACATTTTATCACCTGGCTTAACGTTGAATGCTTTATAAAATTCCGGCATGTCCGAGAACGGCCCGATCACCCGGTACATGCCCGGCGAGTGCGGGTTGTTGCTGATGCTCATCCTGATGGCCTCATCGCGCGCTTTGCTTTGCCATACCCTGGTTAACGACAAAAAGAAACGCTGGTCAGGCGTAAACCCATCAATTTTGGTATTGCTTTTGCCTTCGGGCGTATTTTTAAAGGCCTGGTAGGCAATCATGCAGCCGCCTACATCCGCCAGGTTTTCGCCCTGGGTTAGTTCGCCGTTGATATGCAGGTTGCCCAGCACCGTGTAGCTGCTGTACTGGTTGATCAATACTTTTACGCGGGCTTTAAATTTGTCGGCATCTTCTTTGGTCCACCAGTCTTTCAGGTTGCCGTCCTTATCATACTGCCGGCCCTGGTCGTCAAAACCGTGGGTCATTTCATGGCCGATCACCACGCCAATGGCGCCATAGTTGATGGCATCATCCGCGTCTTTATCAAAAAACGGGAACTGCAGGATGCCTGCCGGGAAAACGATCTCGTTAAACAAGGGGTTATTATAAGCATCGATGGTCGGCGGCGTCATCCCCCATTCCGAACGGTCGACCGGCTTGCCTATTTTATTGATCATTTCGCGGTAATTGTGGGCTGCAATGGATTGTTCATTTTTATAATAAGTATCCTTACTGATCTGCACATCATCATATTTTTTCCATTTATCAGGATAGCCTATCTTTTTGGTAAAGGCAGCCAGTTTTGCCAGCGCTTTTTCTTTGGTCGGCGCACTCATCCAATCCAGGTTTTCTATCCGTTGTTTGTAAACAGCCTGCAGGTTGTTCACCAGTTCCAGCATTCTTTGCTTGGCTTCCGGCGGAAAGAACTTTGCGACATACAATTGCCCCAAAAGCTCGCCCAACCCATTGTCAACATCTTCGGCCATTAATTTCCAGCGGTCGCGCTGCTCTTTCTGGCCGGCCAATATTTTTTCGTAAAAATCAAAATGTGCGTCTCTGAACGCCTTGCTTAAGTAGGTTGATGCACTGCTAAGGGCCTCAAACGTGGCTTTATCTTTCCATGCATCAACAGGCTGAGTTTTTAGTAACCCGTTAAGCGCTGTATAATAGCCTGGCTGGCCAACCAAAATGGTATCGGTTTTTAACCCCATCCGGGCAAAGGCATCCGGCAGGTTAATATCGGGTACTTGTTTTTGAAAATCGGCAAAACCAAATTTATTGTAATTGGCCTGCGGGTCGCGCAGTTCAACCGGCGAGCGGCTTGCTTTGGCAATGGCCGTTTCCAGCTTTAAAATGCCAGCTGCTTTTGTAGCAGCAGTTTTGGCATCGACACCTGTAAGGGTAAACAGTTTTGTAATGTAAGTTACGTAGCCATCCAGTATTTTTTTGGAGGCAGAGTCGGTTTTAAAATAATAATCGCGGTTGGGCAGGTTAAGGCCGGTTTGGTCAAAATGAGCAGCGTTTTTGGTGCTGATCCGATCGTCCGGAGAAACGTAAAACCCAAGCAGGAAACCATCGCCGGTTTTAAAGCCGTTGGCCGCCAGTTTTACCAGGTCTTTATAATCCTTAACAGCGGCAATTTTAGCCAGTTGCGGTTTAACAGGCTCGTAGCCCAACTTTTCGATCGCTGCGGTATCCATACCGCTTTTGTACAGATCACCCACCTTTTGATCAATGCTGTTGGCGGTATCATCATGAGCGGCGGCATAATCCAATATCTCGTGGATGTGCGCTTCATTGATATCGCGCAGGGTATTAAAGGTACCCCAACTCGTTTCGGAAGCAGGTATTTTGGTGTTTTTTATCCATTTACCATTGGCATACATAAAAAAGTCGTCGCCAGGTTTAACGGTGGTATCCATGCCGGATTTGTCGAAGAATACGGTTCTTTTTTCTTCATCCGGTTTGTTTTTGCAGCCGGCGGCGGCCAATAGGGCTAAAGCAATTAAGCACGATTTAGTTAGCTTCATGTGGAATAATTTTTTTTAAAGATAGATTTTAAATACAATCATCAAAAATGAATGCAATTTGAAATTTTGAATGTTCCTGCATCTGCATATCCGCACATCAAAACCCCTTGTTAACAAATGTAAATTGTTAACAAATAAATCACGTAATCTTCACGTTTATATGGAATTATATCTCTTAATTTTATAGACCTGTTGCGGATGCGCAGATTTCAGATGTGCGGATGAAAAATAAATCCGAGTGCGAACATCCGAAGTCCGAATCTATCGATGTGTAGACAAAAATAAATCCGAAATCGAACATCCGAAATCCGAAATAAAAACAGGTCATTGAACTAACCTAATAGTAATCTATATGACCTGGAGAAAATTTAGCGGCGAGGTTATCCAAGCCCCCATTATCGAAGAGGTTGAAGCCGCCATCGAGCGCGAGACGGCGCTCGGCAACAAGCTGAAAGTATGCATCGGCACAGATTCGCAGGTAAAAGGAAATGTTACTGATTTTGCGACGGTGATCGTTTTTTTGCGCGAGCAAAAAGGCGGCTTTATGTTTATCCAGCAGGAGCGTACCTCCAAAAAGATGAGCATTAAAGAACGCATGCTTACCGAGGTGCAGAAGTCGATCGACATAGCTTACCACCTGTGCGACCTGCTGGACCTGTACGATGTAGACCTGGAAGTTCATGCGGACATCAACACCAACCCGATGTTTAAAAGTAACCAGGCTTTGCACGAGGCCATGGGCTATATTTTAAGCATGGGCTTTGTGTTTAAGGCCAAACCGGAAGCATTTGCCAGTTCGTACTGCGCGAATAAGATCGTGCAGTAAACCATGCGGCTGATGGCTGTTTAAGGTAGGCGCCCGCTTGCCTGAATTTTTGACGATCCTGTTACCGGATTTCTCCCGGCCGGTGCCTTATCCTCTCTTAATTTCAGTATTTTGCCCCTTTAATTATTGCCGGTATGAGCGAGATAATTGTACGCAAAGCTGAGTTAAATGACTTGGATACATTGCTGGAATTTGAGCAGGGAATTGTTAGCCACGAACGCCCGTTTGATGATACCCTGAAAGACGGCGAGATACATTATTACGACCTTAAAGGAATGATAGTGGCCGATAATGTTGAGGTTTTAGTTGCCGTTGCAGGTAACGAGATCGTGGCCGGTGGCTATGCGCGCGTTGATGAAGCAAAGGACTACCAAAAGTACGACCGTTACGCCTATTTGGGATTTATGTACGTTAAACCTGGATTTCGCGGCCAGGGGGTGAATAATTTGGTACTGGATGCGCTGAAGGATTGGTGCCGGTCAAAAGATATCTATGAGTTGCGTCTGGAGGTATATACTTATAACCACCCAGCCATAAAAGCTTATGAGAAAGCAGGCTTTAAACCGATTTTAACCTGGATGCGCCTGGGCCTTGATGACCAATAAAACCGGCATCCATAAAATAACGTTACTGAGGCATGAAATTCTATAACTTGATATCCGAACAGCAAATACCCATCAGCCTCGCCGAAGCATGGGACTTTTTTTCCTCACCCTTGAATTTGCAGAAGATCACTCCAAAAGAGATGAAATTTGTGGTTACATCGGATTATACGGCAGCTACCAAAATGTACGAAGGGATGCTCATCACCTATACCATTACGCCCGTACTCGGCATTAAAATGAGCTGGATGACAGAGATCACCCATGTTAAGGACGGGGAATATTTTGTAGATGAGCAGCGTTTTGGCCCTTACGCACTATGGCATCACGAGCATCATTTTAAAGAAATTAAAGGCGGCGTACTGATGACCGACAAGCTTTATTATGCGATGCCATTAGGCGGCCTGGGCCGTTTAGCAAATTCGGCTTTTGTAGGAAATAAAGTAAAGCAGATCTTTGAATTCCGGGAGAAAGCGATTGTAGAATTGTTTGGGAACATTAAGTGATCAAACTAACTCTCCCGATGGCTATCGGGACAACTTAATCCAACTTAATCAACCCAATCAACTCACTACTTATAATCCAACCGGTAAACAAAGGCCAGCGAAAACAGGGTGCCTGCACTGGTGTTGTAGCCGGTGAGGAATTTTCCCGCCGTTGCAAACAACGATATTTCGTCGGTAATCGTACGGCCGTAGTTCAGGGATACCTCAAAAAACGAGTAGTCTTTATTTGCCTCTAAAACAGGGGAGAACGTTTTATCAGTGCTTTGCGAAAATATGCCAGTAGCCGTTATCGATACCTGGTTCAAAAATTCCTTGTCCAGAGTGATGCCGAAAGTGCCGCTGTAACGGTTTTGCCATGGCCCGTTGGTGCCAAAATATTGGCGGAAACCGTCCGAAGCGTTAAAGTAAATACTCCTGTCGAACAGGTTGCCCGATCCCGAAACGGCCAGTTTTAGTTCACCGCCTTCTTCGCCGTAGCCAAGCGCGGCGTTGTTGTGATATAGCGGGGTGATAGCCGTTCCTTGTAGCGAGAAATAGTAAATAAAATCGATGTTGGCCAAATAATACCTGACGCCCGTTTCCAGGTCGGTCAATCCATTTGACGTTGTGTTGGTGGGGGACACGTTTTGCGTATAGCTATTGAAAACGTAAGGCAATGAAACCACTGCCGCCCAATTGCGGCTGATACCGTATTCGCCATAAAAAGTAACTCCTACCGAACTGTACCTGCCATTGTTAGGATAGTGCTTTGCCGGCCCCCCGGTAGTATCCCAGGCTGTATTGGCAAAAAAGTAGCTTACCGATGGCGCCAAAAGCAGCCTGCCAGGCCGAACGGGGAAACCACCGTCGGCGTAGGACCTGCTTTGAAGGCTGATAAAAATTGTAAGGGTAACTAATAATGTTTTTGTAAAGGTTTTCAAAAGCCTCATTTTATTGTTTTTTTAAAACAGTGCAAAAGTATCGCGCATCCAACGTCCTTCATAAACGTTGTAGCTTTTTCCTATCTCGTGTGCCAAATCCCTGAATATAATGACGTGCTTATCCGTGTTCAGTTCATTGTACGCTGCATACACATGGTCGGGCGGTGCTATGTTATCCAGCATACCCAGGCCCACAAGCGTTTTACATTTAATATCGGATGCAAAGTTTTTACCATCAAAGTAATCCAGGTTGTCCATTACTTTATCCATTGTAAGTTCGGGCCTGGTGGCAATGTATTTATTGATGTCGTACAACGGCCATTCTACCTCATGAGGCAGGTTCCGCACATCGCACAATATTGGGTTTGCAGCCGAGCAAAAACTTATACGATTGTCGACGGCAGAAGTTGCAAGGGCAAGGAATCCACCCAAACTACCACCCGCTGCAATGATATTATCATGCCGTAATTCGGGGCGGCTGCAAATAAAATCCACGGCCCGCACGCAATCCATAACAGCGCCGCGCAGCACATAACGGTTTTTATCCTCCAGGTTCAATACGATATATGTCTCCCTCCGCACGTTGATCACATCGCGGCTATAGCCTGATCCCCTGATGTTTATGGTGAATATGGCAATGTCGGGGTCGTTCCCGTACATCGGGCCCAGGGTTACCTGGTAGCCTGGCAATGCCAGCAACACAGCGAACTTTTTATGTTTGATATGGCTGCGTGGCTCCGTTAAAAATCCGCGCACCAACAAACCGTCAAGCGATTTCATTTCCACTTCAAATACCCTGCGGTTGTCTTTACAATTGGGTATCTCGGTAACCTTATACTCGGGTTTTACCTTTTCCAGCTCAGCCTTTGTATTTTGCCAAAAGGATTCAAAATCAGCCGGTTTTCCGTGCTGCGAATGAAACGTTTGAGGTTTTATGCCAAATGCCCTGATTACGGTATCGGTATAGTCAGGCACACTCACCATGAAGTTTATTTTATAAAAGCCCGGCTGTACAGGCGGAATGTTAAAGTCATAGCTTTGGCTGCCCGAAGTGCCGATCTTTACGTGGATCGAATCAGCCCTAACCTTTTTGCCCGCCATTGTAGTTACCAGGTACGATAATGTGGCTTGCTGCGCACTTGGGAAACCGTTGGATACACTTAAGGTGTACGAAGCACTGGTGGCAAAAATACCATCTGAGCTATGCGGTGACAGGGTCAAATTGATCACTGAATCCTTTCGCGACTCGTCGGTTTTAATTTTGAACCTGCTGCTGGCGGTGTCCTGGTACCCCGGAACATTCACCGTAAAGGCAATTTTATAAGCGCCTGCCGGTATGGTAGGGATACTGAAATCATAACTGGCCGGGCAGGTGGTGCCGATCTTGACGTGCATCGACTCTGTTTTAACCTTTTTGCCCGCAGCATTTGTCAGCAGGTAGGATAACGTCCCCGATTGCGCGTTGGTAAACGTGCTTAATAAATTCACGGTGTAATACGCATTGGCGCTAAAAACGGTATCCTGCCGCTGCGGTGATAAAGACATCTCGACAACCGGGTGCTTGTTTACGGCGGAGTCGCTGGCTTGTTTTTGCGCAAAGGCACGCTCTAACCCGCTTACTCCCAGCACCAGGCAAACTAATATTATAAACTTTTTAGAAAAATTTGTCATATGACTTTTCGTTAGACCATATTAGGCATATTTTACACAACGGAATAGGGGTTTTTATTAACAAACCCACAACCGCATATTTTTTTAACATCACCATAGGGCTATTTCCGTGCCGAAATTTAAAAAATACCTGCTTTCCATGCGATCAGGGCCATCATTGGCTTATATACGTTTATAATTTTGCTATTAGTGGGAACGTTAATACCCAAAAAAATAGTCTTTCCCCGGTATTCTAATAACTGTTAAGGGATCCTGAATTTTTCGCGCAGCCACAGGTTTTGGAACATAAAGTAATTCATGTCCACCTCATGTGTGGAGTTAGGTACACAAACATACTCCTTTTTGTCGCTGCTGATATGGTTAAACAACGCCATGCTGCAGCGCGGCGGGCAAAACTGGTCCAGCAGGCCAATCCCCATCAATACCGGACACTTTACCATCGGCGCAAAATTTTGGGGATCGAAATAATCAAAAGTGCTGAAAAACTTATCCCAGGTAAAACCGGGGTTAACACTGTTGTAACGCCTGAATACTTTAAAAGGAAATACCTGCTTTTCGTAAGAAGCTGATATGGCCATATTATCGTGTATATCGGCATAAAGCGGCACTTGCATGGTCAGCAGTTTAACGCGATGATCCAGCGCGGCAGTGATCAGCGCTAAAGCCCCGCCCTGGCTGCCGCCTTCTACAAATATCTTTCCTGTATCGATGCCCAGGCTTTCATGCGAGCACAGGAAATCAAGCCCCCGGATACAGTCCATATACACGCCGCGGTAAACATATTTATTCTTGTCTTCAACATTCAGCAGGCAATAGTTGTCGGTGCCAATGTTGATCACGTCTTTACTGTTACCATTGCCCCGCACGTTCAGGTCGAAGGCGATAAAATCGTCATTGTCCATATTGGGCTTTAGGGCAACCACATAACCCGGCACCCTATAATGAACCGGGAATCTTTTGCCATCCCGCGGGATCACCAGCCAACCACGTATAACGATGTTGTCAAACGAATGCATCTCCACGGCATAAACCCGTTTTTTATCGGTGGACAGGTCCCTGCGTTCCAGTACGCGGTAACGCGGCGTTATTTTTTCAAGTTGCTCACGTGATTGTCTCCAAAAGGCGTCAAAATCGGCCGGTTTATGCAGTTGTGAGCGTATTTCCTGCGGATCAACGCCGAAAACCCGGCGCACGGTATCATCATATTGCGCCGAGTTAACCATGAAACTGATACGGTAAAACCCTGTGGGTTTTGGTTTGATCTTAACAATATAGTCTCTCACCGAAGATCCTTTGATAGCCATTTGGATGGAATCAACAGCAACCCTTTGGCCATCATCTGTAGTTACCACGTAGGATATATGGCCGGTGGTGTATTCGTTGGTGTTGTTTTCAACCCTCAGGTCATAAACAATCTGATCATTCTTTTTAAAAACAGCATTTTCGCTCCTCGGAGTGGGTTTCAGGATAATATCACCGGTTTCTTCCGTTGGGGTATCCTGTTGAAATGCAGCGGCCTGCACTTCCAGGCTTATCAGGAAAAGCATCGCAAAAAAACACAAATAACCAATCGTCTTCATAGCTATAATTTAAAAATTGCAGTAACAGCGCCGCCATAACCCAGGCCGGTGTTGATACCGAATGGTACATAAAATCCGCCCGCGAAAAGGGTAAACCTGCGCGAGAAAGTATGGCCGATATTAAGCTGGGGTTTTACGAAACCGTAATCCCGCTCGGCGTTGTAATTGATATTGAAAGTTTTGTTTGGACTAAAGGAACGGAACACGGTGATATCCAGGCTCAACTGGTTGTGCCAGCCAATGGGATAACCTATGGTACCGAGCCAGCTCACCTGGTTGGGGCCCTGGAAGTTAAAATAGCGGCGGTAAGCTATTTCAGTATTAAAATAACCCTTATCTCCGATAAATGCCGGCAAGGCGCCGCAATACATTAACTTAACTTCTGCACCGTAGTTGCCAAGCCCCAGCGGCGAGGTGGTATTTACCGCGACGGTGTACAGCGGTACTACGCCCGACACCTGTACCGAAAGATAGCGCAGGTAATTGTAGTTGGCAATATTGTAGCTTAAACCTGCAATCATATCGCCGGCCCCTTGTGTATTGATGGTTTTATTGCCCGTGCCCAGGTTATTTACCTGGTACAGGTAAGGAACTGTTACCAGGAAATCGAGCCGGCGGCTGATGCCGTACCCGGCAAACAGGCTGAAAGAATAAGAGCTGAATCTTGCCCCGGGCGCACCGTTAACGCGGTTGCCGTTGATATCAAAATGATCGGTTTGGGTATAGTAATTAAAGGCGGGAACAACTATGTCGCGGTATTTGCCGATAGGGAACCCTGCGTATGTTTTAAACGGCAGGATCAGGGCAAAAAATAAGCACACAACAAGTGATAAACGCAGTTTTTTCATTAAATACTTAAATCGTGTTACCGGTTCGTTATTACTCCACTATCCCTTTTGGCCTCGGTTTGTACGGCACCAAAAAGTTGGATTTGCGGATGTAATGGTTCAATGGTTCTTCGATCAGCTTAAATAAAGTGACCGAAACGGCGTTTAATACGATAAAAGCATACAGAAGGTTTAGCCAGTTATATTCAAATGGGGAATGCCAGTCGACGCCCCACTTGTCATACAGGCTGAAAACAGAGTCGTTAAGCGCGTTAAATGCACTGCTGATAAGCTTGTACATCCAGCCCAGGTGGATGAGGTAAAAAATATAGGAAGCTTTACCCAGCAGCTCGATAAACGGCAGCGCGAGGAATTTTTTAAATAAGGTTTCTTCGGTAAGCAGCCCATAAAAGAAAAAGGCCACACAAATACACAGCACGTAATTGTTGGTGAATACGCCAACCGGGCTCTCCAAGCCTGCAATCCACGGCTTTACAGGAGTTTGCAGCGCCATAACCAGCACGCATACAAATATCATGATGAAAGCCGGATAGGTGATATTGAACCTGGTTTTACGTCCCAAGCCTTTCTTTAACACAATTTTGGCCAGTTGTACACCCACGAAAAATTCGAAGCAGCGACCAAAGAAGGTATATAGGAGAACGAAATAAATATTGCCGAAAAAGCCATGAAAATTGACATTTCGGAAGATTAAAAACATGCTAACCGCGAAGGCCGTAATGATAACCGGCTGAATGTAAAATTTGTGATATTTTTTGGCGATGAGGAATATAATAGGCGCCGAAAAATAAAAGCACTCCTCGACCGTGAGCGACCAGCCCTGCGCAATACCGGTATTCCAAAACTGGTAAAAGAAACCGCGAAGGAAGGTGATATTTAATACAAGCAGTAATATGGGGTTGGTATTGGCATTTTGATCACCGCCGATGATCATGGGGTCCTTGCTGAAAAAATAGTAAACAAATGCCGCAATGGTAAGCAGCGCATACATGGGGTAAATACGCGCCACACGGTTTTTTAAATATTGTTTGAACCATTCGCCGGAGAGGCCCTTAAATTTATCGTAATACCGGAAAGTAATTAGGAAGCCAGATAAAACAAAAAAAAGTGACACGCCGATATGGAACTCCCCAAGGAACCGCTGCAGCAGGTGGGGAAAATTTTCATCAAATTGGTCGCAGAAATGGGATATAAATACCAGGTAGGCCGCCATTGCGCGGACCCCGGTGAGGGCAGGTACGTAGTTAGCTTCTGAACGTTGTGACAAAACTAATCGATTAAAAATTAATTCCTAAGATAGATTTTTTCGCACCGTTTACGCAAAAATATGGGAATTGGTTGGGATAGCCCAAGACCTTATGATAGAAAAACCGATCCCGTAGGGATCAAATATCGGTAGAAAAAACAACGAATATGATGCCCGTGCCGTAGGTACGAAACATTCCCCGTGCGTTAGCGTTAATATTGCTTCGTTAGGTTGCGTACCTACGGCACGCTATTTCTCCTTTTTTATTTTTTCTACCGAAATGTTGCACCTGACGGCGCAAGGACGCGAAATACTGAATATCGCGAATTAATAAATGCTAAAGGCGCTTCCCTGCACCACGCCGCGCTCCAATATCTTTTGATCGATATAATACTGTATCTCCGACTTTTTAAGCCCCCAGTTGGGCGCGATCAGCAGATCCATATCGCTGAGGCCAAAAAGACGCTGGATAACAATATCCGGCCGAACGAGGGGTAACAGCTCGCACAAAAAATCGGCATATTCATCCAGCCTGAACAGCTTGAAAGGCTCCCTTTTGTATTTTACACCCATTACGGAACCCTCCACAATATGCAAATGATGAAACTTTACAAATTTTATCTGCGGGAAACGGTTGATCTCGTCAGCATAGCGCAACATCATTTCTTTGGTCTCCCAGGGGAAGCCGAAGATGGTGTGCACGCAAATATCCAGTTTACTGTTCTCCACCAGTTTTAACGCTTTTATCAAATCGTCATGGCTGCAGCCGCGGTTTATTTGGGCCAGCGTATCGTTATAAATACTCTCCATGCCCATTTCCAGGTCCACATCAAAACGGTCGGTATAGCTTTCCAGCAGGGCGATCTTTTCCGCATCGATACAATCCGGGCGGGTGCCGATGGAAAGGCCCACAATGTCTTCAGTATGGTAGCTCAGCGCCTCGTCATACATCATTTTTAAATAATGCGCCGGGGCATAGGTATTGGTGTTGGGCTGAAAGTAGATAATAAATTTATCGGCCTTGTTGCCTTTGCGGGCACGCTCGACGCCTTGTATCACCTGTTCGCGAACACTGGGATTATTGCGTGATACCGAAGGCGTGAAGGAATCGACATTACAATAGGTACAGCCGCCATAACCTTTGGAGCCGTCGCGGTTGGGGCAGGTGAAGCCGCCATCAACGATGACTTTGAATACCCGGGCGCCGTTATATTTTTCGCGCAGCCAGGGGCCATAATTATTATAGCCTTTATTTCCTGGGATTACACCGATTGTAGAAAGTGATTGCACCGATTTTATTTTTGGGGATTATTCACGCGTGTTTATTTTCGAAGGCGTTCATGAGTCGTTGCGACTCAGCTTTACCAATTCCGTTCAAAGATACTGAATTTTTGCGGTGGGGGAGTTTTGTGTGGGAGACGCGCAGGGAAATCGCCTTTAAAATTTAATTGCAGCTACCCTCTTTCCGCCGCAGGCGAAGATGGTCGGCGAGCGAAGCAAAGCCGGGGTGAGTTGACGTGTGGTGCAGGGACTGGTGCTAATGTCCGCCGGGGTGACTCACCTCTCACATTGTTGGGGACTTCGCTCGTTCACCTTCCTTCCGCTTCGCGGGAAAGAGGGAAATTGCAATTATTTACAATTTAGCCTCCATAGCCATTTTAAAGCTATTGCCCTGGGCAGGTGCAATGGAACCTAACGCCTTTTTTCGCTTCTTAGCCGGTATACATGCAGCAGGTTACGGAGGGGCTCTGCCTCAATGGTTAGGTCGCCGATGTTTACTTTTTCGGTGCCTCCTGGGTAATCGTATGTAAAATAAATTGTGCTGCTTTTTCCCGAGCTTTCAACATAAACCCTTTCGCCCGTTATCACTTTCCAGTCCTGCAGATCGGTATTCGCAGTCTGGATGCCGTTTGCATTTAATATGATCTGCGGTTTGGTATTGGTATATTCCTTAAATCCCGAATAAAGCATAAAAGCGCCAAAAAGCCCAAGGAAACCGCAGGGCACGTAACTATGCCCTATTAATAAATAAATAGCAAACCCAAGCATCGCTACGCCAATGAGCATATTAAACATGCTGGCCGGCTTCGAAAAGTAGATCACTGTTTCCATGGACACTGTAACATCGTCGGTATAAACGTCTTTTTGCTTAAACCTTTCCTCCAGGGCCGCCAGCCGTCGTTTGTCATCGGCGGATGTAATAGTTAATTTGTTCCAGGTGCTATCATCGGCATACATTAATTTAGAATCGAGGGCCCTTTGTTTCAGCTCATGGATATTGTCAACATTTTCATAAGCCCAAATCTTCCATTTGTTAGCTTGCAAACACCAGTACAGGGCTGCAGCTAACAAACCCAGCACAATGCCGCCAACAATCATCCACGCCGACAAGTTGGGGTACAGGTTGGCTAAAACAAAGCCGCCCCCAATAAAAACAAAAAAAATGGCGCCGCTGCCATAGTTAAGCGTGGCGTTTCCATTTTTAAGGGCTTCATTAACAGTTACGGGCATAGATTGTGGTTATTTATAATGGGGCTAAAATATTTAATAACAGCGATAAAGCAAAACGCTGTTGGTTCGGCGCCTTGGCTACGAAAGGGGGCACCCGTTGCAAAGAGATATTTTTCAGGCCGGTGGTTTCACAATGATATTTATTTGGCCCAATTGGAATGTGGTTTATATTATTAATTATATTTACTGGCGGGGCACTCACTTATCCGGCAACGCCAACAGCACAAAGCCAATGCTCCACGCAACTTTGTAAGTGTTTAAATAATAGTATCTTAGCATTTAAACCTTTTTATTATTTTAATATCCCATAAATTATAAAACGCTACATTGTGTTGCGTAAAAAAATATACCTTTTATTATTACAATAATCCATTAATCTTAAAAAAATGAAAAAATCAATCTATTCCATCTTATTATTATTTATGCTTTCGCTGGGCTTTGCAAATATGGCTTTTGCTGGTGAGCCGATACCCGGCGTTGATGTTATCGTCAGAAAAGACCCAGGCGGCCATAGCGTAGCTATTGTACAAACCGGTAAGGACGGCAAATTTACAGCCAAGCTGCCGGAGGGGCAATATGAACTTTCCATTTCGTACAGCCAGATTGAAAGGGTAATGAGTTCGGACAGAACTTTTAAACACGGTAATGCAATCACCTTA
>OLLK01000239.1_pt1 | contig 49315 bp, 48 predicted proteins | sample 1604531 | NCBI WGS metagenome assembly OLLK01 (sample SAMEA104055722, study PRJEB20765) | soil metagenome | isolation source: soil | reverse complement strand
AACACAAAAATCGTTTCTTTGCCGAAAAATTAAGTGTTTTTAAATGGCTGGCCTGCTGTATAAAACGATAAGGAGAATTGGATAAAAGCCACGCCCACAATAAACGTCATAGACCATAATTTTAATGCGTCCGCCCTGTGATGTTTGAATACCCGGTTGGTTTATGCCGAATATTTTTTACTTTTAGGTAAAAATCACCCCACCCTGGTTTATGAACTGGAAGATCATTTTTCAATTATCAATTTCGTTCGGATTAATAATGGCTTTCGCCACCGTTCAACTTATTCCAGAGCGTATCGAACCCTTCTTTTGGCTGTTTATTTTCGCCTTTTGCGCATGGGTAATTGCCAAAGTTTGCCCAGGCAGGTACTTTTTGCACGGCTTTTTGGTAAGCATGGTAAACAGCATTTGGATAACTGCCGTTCACGTAATTTTCAGGCAAACTTATGTGGCGCATCACCCGCAGGTAGCGTCCATGTTTACCAATATGCCGCCATCATTATTACGGCATCCCAGGCTAACGATGGTGATCATGGGCCCGATTTTCGGCGCCGGGTTTGGCATTATCCTCGGGTTGTTTTCGTTTATCGCATCGAAGATCGCTAAGAAAAATCCTGTGGCAGGTTAAGCCTAATTAGGCAACTGCCTAATCGCAGCTTTTCCCCTAATCAACATATAAAAACCATAAAGAGAAGTGGCAATGGCTATACCTATGCCAACGAAAGCCATCACATAATTAACCGGCATTGCTTTATTAATCGAGAACACAAACCCCAGGATAGCGATTACCGAAGCCCAACTTGCCAGGTAATAATCAACAGTTCGTTTAAATACTTTTGCCAGCGGAAAAAAGTGCAGGCCGACTACTAACGCAATGGTTGGGATAACCAGGTCGGGATAACCAAGGTTGACGACGATGTTTATACCGACAAAAATACCAAGCCCTTCAGCGCCGAAAATAATACCAAACCATTTACCCACCCGCTTTTCTTCGGCCAGGTCGGCTTCTGAGGTTAATGGCGGAAAAAATTTAGCCATCCCAAATAATTTTATCGCGTTAATGACGAATAACACAGCGAGTACCGGGAACACCAGCAAAAAAAACCAATAGCTGGTTGCATGCAGGCCCCCAAAAGCAATACCCGACCATAAGAGGGTAAAAAATGCCATCATGCACAAGCCGGTTGCAATACCTTTTACGGCGGGGCCTGGGATGATATGTTTTTCGCTATCCATTTTTTGATTTGATTTATCGTTCCAGTTTGGCCACCCGTTTGGGTGTATCTTTTCCAGCCACAATGCTCCGCGAACTTAAGGCTATTGCGCGGATGGTTGAGGTAATATTGGCCATATCAAGCGTGCTCACCTCATCCCCCACAGTATGATACAACTTATCAATATCAATTTGATCGGTTGATATGGTGTGTGCAGGCACGCCTACACGGGCGAGCGAAGCGTTGTCGCTGCGATAAAACAGATCCTGCTCAGGATAGGGGTCCGGGTAAAATTTAAAGGCTGTGCCGTCGAGGTTTCCCTGGAGAATGGTGCCAAAATCTGATCGTTCAAAGCCGGTGATAAATGCCGAGTTTTCGCCGAATTTCGAAGCTTTACCGATCATCTCGATGTTAAACATCGCTACTACCTTATCCGGGTCGACGGTGGTAGCAAAATGCTGAGAGCCGTATTCGCCTATTTCTTCGGCAGTAAAAGCCACAAAAACCAGCGTCCGTTGATTGGCATTGACCTTTTTAAAATACCGGGCCAACTCAATTACTGCAGTTGTTCCCGAAGCATCATCATCGGCGCCATTGGCGATGCTATCGCCCTTTACTGGCTTAAGGATGCCGAGATGATCATAATGCCCCGAAAATATCACGTATTCGCTAGGTTTGGTCTTCCCCGGAATAATCCCCGCTATGTTGAATAAGGGCAGTTGTTCTGTTTTCCCGGTATAGGCCACATCAAATGATTTGATATCATCATGATTACCCAGCACAAAAACAAGGGCCTGGTCATTGTTGGGTTTGTTCGTTACCGAACCCTTTTTTGACCGGTCTTTCAGTGTATTGAAAATAGCGGTAAACTGGGGATCTACAAGAATCAGCATTTTTTTACCGCTGCGGATGTAGCTCATATATTCGGTCCGGAAGTTTTTACCGGCACCCAACTTTACTATTTCAACATCTTTGTTATTACTCCAGTTTAGCGATGGAGCGCTCGTGCTGGTGAAGACACTGTCAACCGAAACGAGCTTCTGGTTTATCTCAACCAATGTTTTTAGCGGCGTAACCCTGGTCATGGTAAAGTTCTGCCGAAAACCATCATCGCCTGGCAAAGGTTTCAAGCCAATTTGTTTGTATTCGCTTTCAATAAACTGGGCCGCTTTTTCAATGCCAGGCGTAAAGGTGGCGCGGCCCTGCATATCATCGGCGGCGAGTGTTTTGATAATGCGTTCAACATCGCTTTGCTGGATGAGTTTATCAACGTCCTGCGCAAAGCACCTGGAGCCTAAAAGCAAACAAATTATTATACTGAGTTTTTTCATTTTATTTAACTTTTGATGTTAACCACGCGTCCCTGAAATCCTGTTGTTCTTTAGTAAGCTGTTTGCCGGCTTTTTCGAAGGTCACTATCTCTAAAAATGGGTTTTCTTCCAAAGTAACGGTTGTCTCATGCTGGCCAGTACGGTTTTTGTAGGCAACAACAATCTTGTCACCAATATTTTTCGAAGCGACCATGTCGGTAAACTCCTGCTCAGTTTTTATATCCTTGCCATCAGCTTTTAGTATCACATCGCCCGCGTCAAGCCCGGCTTTGTATATCGGGCTTCCTGCTAAGGTACTGGCCACTATAGGTACGCCTTCGGCCCCGCTGGTGCGCGCCTGGCCCGATCTTCCGCGCCGCCCGGCTCCGCTCAAAGGGCCGGCCCAGGCCTTGCCCGACTGCGCTTTGCGAACTACATAACCCGCTTTCGCCAGCAATGCTTCATAATTATTCTTGTCGATACCGTTAATGTATTTATTAAAGAAATCGGCGGCAAACTTGGGGTTGTTGGTAACCTTGGCCAGGTCACTTTGCAGGTCAGGAATGGTGTAAGGTTTCATTACCTTACCACAGTTAAGCCAAACAGTTCGCATATAATCATCCAGCGTTAGGTTAAACTCGCTTCGCAGGCGTAAATCTAGTGCCAGAGCGGTTGCGCCGCCATAAACATAGTAGCTGGTGAAAACGTTGTTTTCGTTTGTGGGATCGATCGATACTCCGGCATCCGCGTAAACCGCGTAGCGGCTCATTTGGGTTTCGGGGTATTTTGCCGCTCCCGGTGTGTTGACAACAGAATTAACCAAGCCGCTTAACGTGCCGGCATATTCATCCTGCGTGTGAAAACCGGAACGCACCAGTAAAAGTTCACCATAATACTGGGTAAACCCTTCAGCAAACCACAGTTCGCTGCTCATGTCGGCGTGCTCAAAATTAAAAGGCTCGAGGGATTTGGGCCGGATGCGCTTTACATTCCAGCTGTGGAAATATTCGTGCGAAAAAGTGCCCAAAAGCCTCACTTCATTTCCCTCCACCTTGTCTATAGGCTGAACAATACAGGTTGAATTGCGGTGTTCCATCCCATCGCCCGAAACCGTTGGGTAAACATCATCCAAAAAAGTGTATTCGCCAAAATCATATTTGGGCAACTCGCCAAAAACAGCCTTTTCCTCAAGTACCATTTTCGCTACCATTTTGCCAAAATTGTCGATAACAGGTTGCGGGTCGTCAGAGTGTACCGTTAAATTTATTTTTTCCGTTTTTCCGTCGGTGTTTACTACATCCCAGCTGGTCTCTTTAAAATTGGAAAGTTCTGTCGGGCTATCCATCATGTATTGGAGATTTGGTGCGCTATATACATTTTCGCCATCATGGTGAAGTTGGGTGGCAACCTTCCACCCGTATTTATCCAAATCATCAAATTCAAATTTTAATGGTCTCTGCTCTTCGTCTTTTCCAATTAGCCACATAAATGTTGCAGGCATGTTAAAATGCGCATGGCTTACATCAATACTGGTATAAGTTCCGTCAGTCCAGTTGCCAAACAACGTGTAGCTGATGAGTACGGTGGCGGGATGGTTACCATCTACCAGCCAAACATCACCTTCTGTTTGTGTAAAATGTATGGCAGCGCCATCTACACCGGTTGCTTTAACGTTGTAAACATTCTTGCCAAACTCATGCGTGGCATAGCGTCCGGCTGATGATCGGCTCATACGTACCTTAAATTCCCCGTCGGGGGCTTTGGGTATGGTCATCACGATCTCCGCTTCGTGGTGGGCGGCGTTAGGGAATGAAACCGTATAATAAATGGCTTTTTGCACGTCCTGTGCAAAGCAAACGGTTGTAATAAAGGAGAGAACTGAGAAAAAGAGGACTTTTTTCATCGAAATAGGCAATTTGAACAATGTCAGTTAAACTGCGCTCAAATTACTATTTAAATGGGAAATGTTATATATCAATGTTATTACGGGGTGGCGTTTATTGCTTTAACAACCTTCTCCTTTAATTGCGGTAAATCATCGATAATAACTTGCCAGATGAGGTCGAAGTCAATTCCAAAGTACTCATGAACCAAAATATGTCTCATTCCGATAATTTGCCGCCATTCGAGGTCAGTAAAAATAGCTTTTGTTTCAGGTGTTATATAATTTGCTGCTTCACCTATGATCTCAATTTGTTTCACACAAGCGAAACGCATCATTGAGTTTTCGAGGAAGGATTTTAGTTCGATTTCGTCAGTGTAACGCTGTATTTCATCGATGGCTTCAAGAATATGAGTTAATCGTTGTCGGTCTCCAGGCTTACCTTTCATAAATCAGAATCTTGTCCTTTTCAATAAAAGGTTTTATAGATTTCGAAACCGCTTTGGAGGATACGAGGTCAATTTTCTTTTGAAGCTTTTGCTGGAGTTCAGATTGCATTGTCACAAAACCGAGACCTATATGTTTCGTATAATCGAGATCGACTAAAATATCGACGTCGCTGTCAGTGTTTCCTTCATTCCGTGAATACGAGCCAAATAAGTATGCTTTTATTACCGGCTGGCCGGAAAAATAATCCTTTACTATTTGTATGTCACTGGCTGATAATTGCATCTCTAAACAAATATAATAATATTCTATAACTTCTCTTTAAGACGTCCGGGTTAATCATACCTATGCCGCTCCAAATCGTAGTCGGATTGCGCCGTGATGATCCTTTTTTGCTTTTGTATCTCTTCTTCCAGGTGATGATCGTAAACATTGTCGGTAACTTCAATGTTGCGCTCCTTGTCCCGTTCAGCATAATATACGTCGGCTTCATAAAGCTTCGATAAGGCTACATCGTAAGGCCCTTTCGGCGACATCAGTTTTACAAATACCGGTAAACATTCAAATAAAATGAAAAGGAAACTGATAAAGGATTCTGCAAGATAAGTATCAAGATCGCGGGTGCCGTTTTCGTTGTAGGATAGCTGCCCCAGCGCCCAGTTACGGTCGGAAAAACCCGCCACATTGGAAAGGCTGTCCAATTGGTGGTCGTTAAACAAGCGCATATCGGTTAGCCCTTCATAGCTCTTACGATCGGACAAGTACTGGTCCATCTGCGACTGCTGGTCCATCACGGTCTTTAGCCTGTCTTCTTTTTCCTGTAATACAGCTTGCTTCTGCTTGGCGTAAGTACCATAACCTACAATACCGCTGGTTTGGTCGGTCTTGTCGCCAAAAACTTCCTGGTTCAACTGGGCCCGGGAATTATTAATATCGTTTGAAAGTGAATCCCTTTCCTTCTTCAGGTCCGCCATCTTGCCAAACTCCGTGCCATACTTTTGCGCGTAAGTTTTCTGTAGCGTGTCGATCCTCGCATGTTGTCCTTTAAGGTAGGCCGACTTTAATTTCTGCCTGATCTCCTTATCAAATATCTTCAGCTCGAGGGGCCTCGAGATCACTATGCCGATCATTATCGCCAGTAAAATACGCGGCGTAGCCTGCAATATCTGTTGGTTGGTGGTGCCTTGTTTGTCAATGCTCGATACGATATAACGGTCCATGTTAAAAATGGCCGTGCCCCATATTAAACCAAATAAAATGGCAAAGCCGACGGCAAAAGGGCTTCCGTTAAAAACAAAATACATGGCGTACCCGCCTGAAAGGGAGGCAAATAAAGCGGTAAAAAATATGGTGGCCCCGATGCCGACAAATTTGTTGTGCTCGATGGGGTATTTTTTCAGTGTATTGACATGCGCGCCCGAACAAAACCAAAAAAAACGGGTGATCCTCTTCATTTATCCTTAATTGCTTATAAACATATTATAAACGCCGCCGCTGATTGATTGTTACAAAAGACAGACGCAATATTTACTTAAAAATATACCTTTGAAAAATATTTACATTTGGATATGAAAGAAATAAGCGTACAGGAACTAAAAGACAAAAAAGATAAAGGCGAAGATTTTCAGCTGATTGACGTGCGGGAAGATTTTGAGTACGAAATGTCGAACCTGGGTGGTACATTGATACCACTTGGCGGGATTTTGATCGAATCGGATAAAATCGATAGAAACAAGCCGGTTGTGGTAATGTGCCGGAGCGGTAAGCGCAGTGCCGCTGCTATTATGCAATTGGAGCAAATAGGCTTCACTAATTTATACAACCTGCAGGGGGGGATACTTGCCTGGGCCAGCGAGGTTGACCCTACGCTTAATGTTTATTAGGCCATGCGTAAAAGCTTTTTGTTAAACGTACTTTATACCATTGGTATAGCGGTTGGCGTCATTACCGGTTATCAATATGGCATCGAGCAAAAGCAATACGGTTTTCTTGCCGGGGCCATTGTTTTAGTTGTTATCTTTACCGTACTAAAGATTAAACTCTTAAAAGAGGTAAATAAAACACTAAAAAAACCATAACCCCTTAATTATGCTTATTGCAATTCTTGGTATCATTATACTCATAGTGGGTATAGTGCTTAAACGCTCGCCCGAACCGGGCAGTCATTTCAGCGGCACTATTAAAATCGCTGGCGTTGTCATCACTTTACTGGGCCTTGCGCTCTCGTCTGTAAAACAAATTGAGCATGGTACCGTTGGCGTACAGGTGCTTTTTGGGAAGGTGCAGGGTACAATACTTGAAAGCGGGCTTCACATTGTTAACCCTGCAGTAGATGTTGTTCCGTTTAATATCCAGACACAAAACTATACGATGAGCCAAAAAGATAGTGAGGGCCAGGTACAGGGCGACGATGCTATCCGCGTACTTTCATCCGATGGTTTGGAAGTTACCATTGATCTGTCTGTACTTTATACAGTGATTCCAGCCAAAGCGCCTTTTATCCTTCAAAATATTGGCGAGAAATATGAAGATGTAATCGTTCGCCCGGTTACCCGCACCGCTATACGCGACAATGCCGTAAGTTACCAGGCAGTTGACCTTTATTCGACAAAGCGCGGAGAATTCCAGGCAAGGATCAACCAAACCATCACGCAAAGTTTTGCGAAACGCGGTTTGCAGGTGCAGTCGATTCTGGTACGTAACATTTCGTTACCGCCATCAGTAAAGGCAAGTATCGAGTCGAAGATCAATGCGGAGCAGGACGCGCAGAAAATGCAGTTCGTTTTGCAAAAAGAACGCCAGGAGGCCGACCGTAAACGTGTGGAAGCGCAGGGTATTGCGGACTACCAACGTATTATATCCCTCGGCTTAACCGCGCAGCAACTCGAGTACCAGTCTATTCTTGCCCAAAAGGAGATCGCACTATCGCCGAATACGAAAGTGATCATCATGGGTGGGGGTAAGGGCGCACCGATCATGCTGAACGACAAGTAGTACTCCAGGGCACTAATTATTGCACCACCGGCAAAACAATACTGCTGGCAAATATGCCAGAGTGATAAACTTTTTGGGTTGCGGGCTGGTAATCGCTTTCTTTTGCCTCGAAAATATTGGGTACATATTTCTGCGGATTCCGGTCGATGATGGGGAACCAGGTGCTTTGCACCTGCACCATTATCCGGTGGCCCTTTTTGAACACATGGTCCGCAGCGTGCAGGTCGATGGTATATTCTTCAACCTTGCCTGGCGTAATGGGTTCAGGTTTTGAAAGGCTGTGCCTGAATCGCCCGCGGAAAACATCATCAACTATCATCAGTTCGTAGCCCGACATTTTTAGTTCTTTTTTATCGTCCTGCGGGTAAACGTCTATCAATTTTACTATCCAGTCTGCATCGCTGCCGGTAGTCGAAGCATAAAGTTTGGCCAACACATCACCGGTTATGGTTACATCCCTGGTAAGGGTATCGGTTTGCCAGCTGAGCACATCCGGCCGGTTATCCACAAAACGCTGATCCTCGGTTAACCAGGTATACCAGCGTGAATTTGGCCCATATGTTTCTTCAACAGGCCGCGTACGATATGGAACCGGTTTTGAAGGATCGGATACATAACTGTCAAAAGGTTTAGCCTCAGTGGCGGTAGGTTTTTCAAATGAGAGTTTGCTATTAGCATGCAGGTAGATGTTTTTGCTGACAGCCTCCTTCGGTGGCCAGTTGGCATAATTCATCCATTTGTTTGATCCTGTTTGGAATGATATGGCTTCTGCAAACTTCCCGTCGCCTTTGCCCTTCAAATACCAGGCAAACCATTTGGCCTGGATTTCCTTGCGGAAATAGGCGGCTGTCGCCTGGTCGCCGAATTTTATATTTCCAAGATTTTTGCCCTCGCCACCCCCCCAGCCGCCGTGGTTCCACGGGCCAAGTACAATGAAGTTTTGATTGTGGTGATCATTTTTCTCCAATGTATTGTAAGCGCTTTGCGGGCCCACCATGTCCTCCTGGTCCCACCAACCCGAAACGTGTTGTATGGCTGTGCGCGGGCTGTCCAGGCGATACGCCAGGGCCTGTTTTTGCCAAAAACTATCGTAATTGGGATGGGCGATGAAGTTATTCCAGGTCGGTAGTGTGTTATGCGCGTACTTTTTGTTGATGTTTGAAAGTGCACCAAGTTTAAGGTACCAGTCATAAGTGTCGTACTGGTGAAAATTGTATAGTGAATCTGTTTTGGCAGCCTCAGTCAACACTGCATATTCAAAACCATAGCTGAGCCTGAATGCGCCGTTGTGATGAAAGTCGTCATTCAGAAACATATCAGCAGGCGTGGCTTGTTCCGATACTGCTTTTAATGCGGGATGGGGATCAGTTGCGGCGATGATGGATGTCCAGCCATCGTACGAGACACCGTAAATTCCGGCCTTTCCGTTGTTCTCGGGAATGTTCTTCAATAGCCAGTCAATGCTATCATAAGTATCGCTTGCTTCGTCAATGGTGCCGGCTTTCTTTTTGTCGCGGTTAAAACGCTGCATCATGAACTGCCCCTCGGACAAATACCTGCCCCTGATATCCTGGAAAACAAAGATGTATCCTTCTTCGGCCATATCCTTTATGTATTCAACCTTTTCCGGGCTGGGATAATCATTTACGCCATAAGGTGTGCGCAGCATCAGGAACGGCAGCTTTTCCGACTGGTTTTTAGGTGTAAAGATCACTGTATGCAATTTAATGCCATCGCGCACAGGGATCATCACTTCCTGCCGGTTATATTTATCATCGGGTTTTACCCTTTGAGCAAATAAGCTGGTGGTAAGTAACATTAAAAAGGCGATAAACGCCATCTTTGTAAATGCTGTTTTCATGATGCGTTGATTAGATAAGTGAAGATAGGAAATAAGTTGATTAGGTTGAATGGTTGATTAAGTTGAATTGTTATTCAATACTGCATAAAATCAACTGGTTTAAATAAGTCAAAGCAAGACAAATTAACAAGAATGCCCGCCAATTACAATAATTCCGCCTGGTTTTACGACCGGCTTAGCAGGCTGGTGTATGGGAGGGCGATGATCAATGCGCAGCGCTTTTTGCTGACATTTATTCCATCCGGATCAAAAGTCCTGATAGTAGGGGGAGGGACTGGTTTGATATTGGAGGAAATAGCGGAATTGCATGCCGAAAGGTTAAAGATCACTTACGTTGAGGTAGCATCTAAAATGATCGCGGTAGCTGAAAAAAGAAAAACTGGCGCAAATGCCGTAGCTTTTATCAATGACGCGATCGAGAACGTTCGCCTGGAAACGGATTTTGATGTTGTGATCACATCATTTTTATTCGACAATTTCACCCAGCACAACTTCGAGCTAATATTCGCGCATATTCACGCTGCTCTTAAGCCCGGCGCGTTGTGGCTTATTTGCGATTTTCAGTTAACCGGCAAATGGTGGCAGCGTGTTTTGTTAAAAACCATGTTTTTGTTTTTTAGGCTGATATGTAATGTCGAAGCGTCCGGGCTCCCTGCTACTCAAAAACAATTTGAATCGCACGGATATACCAACACAGCCCGAAAGACTTTTTATGGGGATTTTATAATATCTGAAGTTTACAGCGCGGTGTAGAGACGCGATGCATCGCGTCTCATTTCACCTTTACACTGCATACACAAACTTGTACCCAATCCCCCGTACCGTTTGCAAAAACTGCGGCGAATCGGCATTGGTTTCTATCTTCTTGCGCAGCCTTACAATATGCATATCCAGGGTGCGCGTATTTACATCGGCGTTATAACCCCAAACTTCCATCATTAACTCTTCGCGATTGATCACCTTATTTTTATTTTTCAGGAAATAAAGCAAAATCCGATTCTCAAGTATCGTAAGCTCAATTTTGCGGCCATCGCGTATCAATAGATGCGTGTTGGGCAGGTGCTCCATATTTGCAAATTTGTACGACTCTGACTTATCCGTGTTGAGCGAAAACTTGATCTTACTGTCGATCATCGCTACCAAAACATCCATGTTAAACGGCTTAATGATATAATCAGAAACGCCAAACTTGTACGCCTCGATCTTGTCGATGTCCTGCCCTTTGGCCGTCATCATAATTACCTGTCCCTCATACCCTTTGTTACGGATATTTGTACAAACTTCCGATCCCTGCTGCCCGGGCAGCATCCAGTCCAGCAGAATAACGGCAGGCTGCTCATCTAAAATTATTTTTTCGGCGTCGTGGCCGTTACTTGCCTCAAGTACTTTGTAGCCTTCAGATTGCAGGCGTTCGGCAACCAGGAAGCGGAGGTTTTCGTCATCTTCAACCAGCGCAATTTTGATCTCTTTGTTCATAATTTAGTTTTCATAAGGCAGGATCACTTTAAACTCCGAACCTTCGTTTAATTTACTATTAACCGTTATATCACCATTCATAAAGTTAACCAGTTCTTTACAAAATGCCAAACCCAGGCCGACACTTCCGTTTTGGTTATACTTGTTCTCTATGCGGTAAAATTTTTTGAATATATTACTTAGTTCGCTTTTTGGTACCCCAATGCCCTTATCGGCAAAAGAAAATACCAGGTCGCGTTTTTCCCTGTAAACGTTTATATCCAGCTCTTTTTTATCCGGGTGAGAATATTTGTATGCATTTTCTATCAGGTTTTGAAAAACGCTGCCCAAAAGCACTGGGTCAGCGTTAAATGCAAGTTTCCCATTAACATGACAGTGAATCTTAAAATCCGGATATTTTATTTTAAACGTTTCTTTATAGCGGGTCACGAACGTGTCGACGTTTATTGCCTCCCTTTTTATGGCGATCGATTTATTTTCAAGCTGGGTAAAGGATAACAGCTTGTTCATCAAGTCATTTAATTTGTCCGCCTCTTCGTTCAGTATCCTGCCATATTGTTTACGCTGCCGGTCGCTCAAGCCACTGTCGGCGCTCAGGTTCGAACCGGCAATTTTTATTACGCTTACCGGAGTTTTAAACTCGTGCGTAAAATTGTTGATGAAATCGTATTGTAGTTTAAATAACTTGATGTTTACATTCAAATTGCGGTAAATGAGCCAGCCTATTAACATCAAAAAAAAGTAGATCAACAGGATCATACCCGCAATAGGCATAAACCTTCGGTTGGTTTCCGAATTGAGGAAATTATGCGGTGAAACGAAATATAGCTTAAAAGCCGCGAAGGCGCCGGTCAACCCGGCTTCTGTCACAATATTATCGCCGCCTGTGTCCAGTGGATCATAAACATATGGCTGTACGCTAACGCTTTGGTATAGCTCCTTATGTGTATTCCTTACTCTTAAAAAATGCGGATCTAAAAAAAAAGTTAATACACTTTGTTTGTAATAGGATGTGGGGTTGCTATGCTGGCTCAGATCATGGTAGGTTTTCAGATCCTCGCGCCTGAAGATATTTGAATAGCTGATCTTTTGCGAACTGATGTCATAAAAAGTATTGAAGATCTCGTTTTGCCCGGGTGTTTTGGACGTATCCGTAAAAGCAATATAATCGCTCAATTTCACCGCCATTTGTTTAAAATCGTCCTCGTTGTTTGTGTTCCAGATGCGCAGCCCGCTAACGCTATTTTCCGCCGGCAAAAACTGGTACATAGCATCGATATTTATGCCAAGATGATTAATAAAAACGGTGCTGTTTTGATGGCTGCTTATACTTGCGTCGTAAAAGATCATCTTTCGCACAAAAGGATATTTTCGAAAAACCGAGTCGGCGTATTTCGCTGCTGACGTGGAGTCGAGAAATCCCTGGTACGAGGTTATTTCAGGTATCTTGTATTGTACAAGGTCGTTATATGGTTTGATGGTTTGCTCCCATACGTCTACCTTTTTCGATTCAAATTCGCCCTCTACATACCTGGCATTAAGCTCATAGGATATAAAAAGCGCCACCACAAACACTACCGATATCAATATCAAAAAAGCGATAATCAGCGAAAAATTCTTCCGGTAGATGTCTTGTGATCTTTTCATCGGGTACTAATCATTAACCCGCATGTTCTTATCCAGGAAGTTTTCAATTTGGGTGTACATCTCCATCCTGTTTTTTTCATTCCTGAAAACCGTGCGTTCATTGGGTTTTAAAAAATACATAACATTTTCATTCCCGTTTTGCTTTCGCAGTTCTCGCACAAACTGGTTCAGCTCGCTGATATTGGCACGGTCGTCCTTTTCGCCCTGGAAGATCAGTAACGGGGCTTTTATTTTATCGGTATGGAAAACCGGCGAAATAGTCCGGAATTGCCCAGCATCCGCGTCAGGGTCGCCCACCATTTCATACATCATTTTTACCGATGGTTTTAAAAAAGGCGGGGCATCCTTTATGTAGGTGAAAAAGTTGATCAAAGAGTGCTGAACGATAACACAATTGTATAACCGGGGGTGAAACGAAACGCCGTAAAGCGCCGAAAATCCTCCGAAGCCCGCGCCAAAAATGGCTATCTTTTTTGGGTTCGCGGTTTTGGTGCTGATAAGCCAGTTTACTCCATCGGTTATATCCTGCTGTATCCGCCCGCCCACTTCCTTGAAGCCGGCGCTATGGAAAGCTTTTCCATACCCGGTTGAACCCCTGAAATTGATCTGGAAAACTGCATACCCCCGGTTAGCCAAAAACTGTACTTCGGGATTATAGCCCCATAAAAAACTTTGGTTGAAGGGGCCGTCGTGCGGCATAACCACTACCGGCAGATCGGTTTTCCTGGATACTTGCGGCAACGTTAAATACCCGCTGATCATGGTGCCGTCGCCGGCTTTAAAGGCAACCGGCTGCATATCACAAAGCTGTTCGGGCTTGATAGTTGAGTTTATTTCACCAAGTTTGGAGAGTTTGCCGGTGTTGTTTTCATAAAGGTAATATTCACCCGGATTTTTGTCGTTATAAGCATTGATGATAAACTTATTTTCGGCACTGTCGCGGTCGGTTATGTTGATCACATTACCCTTTAACTGCGCGGCGAGTTTATCATATATATTTTTGATATCCGTGTTTAAGAAATGCTTTTGCGGCTTACCGGCCTCCCATCGCGCTAGCTCCATCCGGTTTTTATTGCGCGTGTAATCAACGTCAAGTATGTCGGCATTGGTACAGGCATATGTCACCTTTATTTCTTTGCCGTCTTCGGCATTGATCTCAACCAGCGCCGTCTTATCGCGATTAACGTTTGATAAGGCGTAGAAATAGTTTTTTTCGCCGGTGAAAGCGATCGGCCTTACCGAAGTTTTAAAGTTGTTCGCGATAATGGGCTTGAAAGGCATATTTTCATTCTGGCGGAACAAGATCGTTTTATCCACCCCATCTGACGAGGTTACTAACCTTATTTTGCCGTCGACATCGGGATACCACTCCGTCAAATTGCCAGGGTTCACCAGGTACGGCTTTACTTCGCCGGTGCGCAAGTTGAGCCGGTAAATATCAAAATTAGCCGGGTCGCGCTTATTCATCCTGATCGTGATAACGTCGGGATCCATCTTGTTCCTGTTCAACAGGGCAATCCTCACTTTGTGCTGTGTAAGGATATTTTTTACAGCCATGCTTGGCACGTCAAGTGTATAAAGCTTTAACACATCATCGCCGATCAGGTCCTGAAAGAAAACGATTTGGTTGTTGTAGGTCCAAAAGTAGTCGCCACGCACCGGGTAATCGCTAAAAGAGGTTGCTGCCTGCTCTTTTCCGTCCGCTAATGACCGGATAAATAAGTTTTCCTTCTTGTTATATGCTTTTAAATAGGATATATATTTACCGTCCGGCGATATCCTGAAAGTACTCATTTCCGGGATCTTAAAAAAGTCGGAAACGGGAATCTGTTTGGTTTCGCTGGTAGGGCAAGCGCTAAACATCCCGGCAATGACGATAAAAAGAAATATCCTTAGGGGCCTCAACATTGGCTTACAATTAGTCGATTAATCAGGTTAAATTAGATAATAAACTCAATCATTTTTAACTGTCACCATAATTTTACCCGTTACTTGCGTTATTAAGCAAATGTATCGCGTGGTTTGTTGCGTTAAAAAAAAGGTTTATTCAGGTATATCAGTTTATAATATTAATCAATTTTAAATATTTTACGCTAAAAAAGTAACAGTAGCATAAAAATGTATGCCGCGTCAAAAATGCGGACTGTTAATTCATTATTTTTGAAAGAATGAAAGGGATACTGGTTTATATTTTTACATTTTTTGTTTGCATCTCGTCAGCATTTGCACAGGATAACGAATTGCTGCTGGCCAAACAATTTGCCGCAAACGGAGAAGAGCAAAAGGCGCTTGATATTTACCAAAAGCTTTATAAACAGGATAACGAGCAGTATTTTACCGCGTATGTAAACCTGTTGCTGGAGCTCAAAAAATTTGACGATGCCGAAAGCCTGGCAAAAAAAATGATCCGGAAACATCCAGGAGATCAGCAATACGTGATCTCACTGGGAACTGCCTATACCCAGCAGGGGGCCGTGGATAAAGCAAGCGCTTTGTACGATGACATGATCAAAAATCTGCCCGCTGATCAGAGCCAGATCGCGTCGCTTGCTGCACAATTTTACCAGAATGCAAATATCGATTATGCGATAAAGATATTTGAGCAGGGCCGCAAGTTGTTGCATAACGAGGCGCTTTTTTCGTACGAATTGATCAACCTGTACCGGTATAAAAGGGATAAGCCTGCATTGACTGAAGAATATTTAAACTTTTTGCCGATCAATCCGGCCTTTTTGAGCCAGGCCGAGAACGCATTGTCCAGCCTGTATGACGGACCAGCTGATTATGACATGCTGCGGGCGGCACTGTTGAAAAGGATTCAAAAGGACCCGCAGCAAACGCTATACCCCGAAATGCTCACCTGGCAATACCTGCAGCAAAAGGAGTTTGACCAGGCTTTAAATCAGTCCCTTGCATTAAGCCGCCGCCAGAATGACGATGGAAGCAGCGTTTTTGAATTGTGCTCCACCCTGGTATCGGATGAGGCTTACGACGAGGCGATAAGGGGTTATGAATATTTGATTGGCAAGGGTAAGGACTCGCCGTACTATATTTCGGCTAAAATTGAATTGATCGGCGCCAAAAATCTGAAAGTTACCTCGGGAAAATATACCACTGACGACCTGCAGAGTTTGGAGAAAGATTATAATGACCTGCTCGCCGAGTTTGGGAAGAACAGCAATACCGCCTTCGCCATGCAAAAACTGGCCAACCTGGAGGCGTTTAAATTACATAAGCTTACCGATGCGCAGAAGCTGTTGGAAGAGGTGGTTGCTTTACCCGGGGTTAAACAATCGTTGCTTGCATCGTGCAAACTTGACCTGGGCGATATTTCACTATTGAATAACAAACCATGGGATGCAACACTATTATATAGCCAGGTAGAAATTGATTTTTCCAATACAGCCGTTGGCCAGGATGCCAAATACCGGAATGCCAAACTGGCCTATTACACCGGCGATTTTAAATGGGCGAAGGGTCAGCTGAATGTATTAAAGGCAGCAACTTCCGAATTGATTGCCAATGATGCCCTTAACTTATCGTTGCTGATCACAGATAATACAGTTGCCGATTCAACCGGGGCAGCGCTAAAGATGTATGCGCGCGCCGACCTGCTGATATTCTCCGAACAACCCGATAAAGCTTTGTTAACATTGGATAGCATTGTCCAAAAATACCCGGATAATACCATGGGCGATGGGATACTGATGGCTAAAGCAAGGATACTTATCCAGCAAAAAAATTATACCGATGCCGTAATTTTTTTAAAGAAGATAGCGCAGGAATATAGCTCAGGGCTTTGGGCCGACGATGCTGTTTTTATGCTGGGCGATATTTATGATAACCAGCTATCAGATAAGGAGCAGGCAAAAACCTATTACCAAAAGATCATCACCGATTATGCCGGCAGCCTTTGGATAAATGAAGCCCGCAAGCGCTTCAGGGCCCTCCGCGGGGATAAGGAGACGTCTTCGTGAAGTTGCAGTGAGTTGTAAAGGTTGTAGAAGTTCTAACCTTTACAACCCTTACAACTTGTTACAACCTTTACAACTAAACAACTAACTTTACACCCATGATCATATTCAACGATACCGTAATTGTAGAAGAATCTGTACAGCAGGAATGGCTGAAATGGATGAAGGAAACATATATCCCAAAAGTAATGGAAACCGGGCATTTTAAATCGTACCAGATTTTGAATGTTATCGACTCGCCAAACGAAGGCGTAACTTACTGTGTTCAATACAATGCCGAAAACTTAGGCGAGTTTAATCAATTTTATACCCAACACCTTCACCGGCTGCAATCAATGCACAACAATGAATTTAAAGACAGGTTTGTGATCTTTAATACGCTGATGCAAACGGTGGATTAGGATCTCAGATTAATACTGATTTTTATGATTTCACTGATTTTTTTAGAATCTGTGAAATCATAAAAATCAATTCAAATCAGTGATTATTGTTTTATCAAATTATACAACTCATCCAGCTTTGGTGTTAACACAATTTCTATCCGGCGGTTTTTGGTACGGGCGTCATTTGTGTTCGATGGGTCAACGGGCTGGAATTCACTTTTGCCGGTTGCTGTAAGGCGGTGCGGGTCTATCTTCTCGGTTTCAGTCAGGTAACGGCATACTGATGTTGCACGCAATACGCTCAGGTCCCAATTGTCTTTGATCTGGCCCAGGTTAAGTACCTTTTTATCGTCGGTGTGGCCTTCAACGGCAATATTTATTTCAGGCTCTTTGTTCAGTACCGCCGCCAATTGCTGCAGGGCAAGTTTGCCGTTCTCATTAATAATAATGCTTCCCGAAGGGAACAATAATTTATCTGCCAGCGATACATAAACTTTACCGTCCTTAATAGTAACCGTTAAGCCGCTGTTCTGGAAGCCCAACAGGGCCTGCTGCAATTTATCCCTTAAAGCGGCCGATGCCTCATCACGGCGATGCAGGGCGTCTTCAACTTCCTTTAAACGTGCCTCGCGTTTCTTCAGGTCTGATGAAAGCTGGCTTACCTTACCCGTGGTGGTGGTAAAATTATTGTTCAGTGCGCTGTACTTGTCGTTTAACGCGTTGTAATTGGTATTTAATGTATTGTAAGTATTTGTCAGGTCGGCAATGGCATGGTGCAGGCGCATGGTGTCGGCGCGTAATTTGGCTACCGTATCTTCCAATGCGCCGGTACGGGTGGCGAGCGAATCGCGTTCATTCAATAATGCATGATATTTTTTTGGCGACAATACCACGCAGGAATTCAATGCAAGGCAAAAAGATACGGCGATAAAAAGATATACTATTTTCATTTTCAGTACAATTGAGTTTTATGACAGTGCTTGATTTAAAAACAAATTTAAGGGTTGATTTTTAGCGCAGATGCCGGTAACATCAGCGACGGCGTTTTTGCGCATTAATTCTTTATCTTCCAGCTTCCGGAAAGCAACAAAACTTTTGAGCTTTAATAAAGAAGCATTTTCGTTATCCGGCCCATACTCTCTCGGAACGCTTTTTAACTGCTCCTGTTTGCGGAAATCGCCGAAAAGCCTGACAAATTCCGGGTCGTCGATGATCTTTTTCAGGTCAGCGGCATTGTAGTCAATTTCCTGGCGGATCGCTTTCAGGTGCCCGGATTCGGGCATCCAGTAACCGCCGGCGATAAATGAGTCGTTAGGACTGATCTGCAGGTAATATTCTGCACGGCCCAGTTTCAATCCTTTGGTGGGTATGCTGATACCGAAATTATTTTTGTACGGTGTTTTATCTTTGCGGAAGCGTATATCGCGGTAGATGCGCATCACGCACTTTTTTGCATCCAGGTTTTCATCAATGCTGGCATCAATCTGGTGCATTTGCTTTAACCATTCTGCGGTAAAGTCAATTACGTTTTCCCTGGCTGATTCATAGCGGTCTTTATTCGCTAAAAACCATTCGCGGTTGTTGTTTTCAACCAGTTCTTTTAAAAAATCAAAGGTGGACTGCCGGATCATCAGAATCTAAATGTGGCTGGTAATTAATTTTAGGGGATAACCAATATAAAAGTGCAACGCGCGAATACCTGAAGTTGAGCGGCGCCAGCAAAAAACATCCGCCGATGATAATGCCGATGTACAGCCATGGCGACGTGGTATTGTGCGTCAGGAAAAAAGCACCCAGGCCCAAAGTAAGACCCTCCCCGACATTAAAAGCATAGCTTACATACATGGCAGCATAAAAGTAGCCGGGTTCAATCTCGTAACGCAAATCGCAATGGGGGCACCTGTCCAGAATCTTGTTCGAGCCGAAGTTATAGGCCCCACCCGTAAACATGTCGCCCCTGCGGCAGCGCGGGCATTTACAATGCAGCATTGCCCACGATTTTGGTGTTTGCGCCATATTTGGATAATTAAAGAACAGACCTATAAACAGGAATCAATTTAAATGCAGCTTTTCGTTTTTTATTTCGAGGCTTACATCTTTGCGTTTGTATTTTTTATACCATACAAAACCACCTATTGCTACTGCAAGGTAAGGTGCGCATAGTAAAAACAAAATTCCTTTATTTAATCCGGCTGCGGTAACAGAGCCGTTGCTGGCGTTGGTTTTTACCGAAGCCGCACACTGGGCGCATTGGGCAAAAGCGGGTAGTACGCTCACTATTGTCAAGCCAAATATTAAAAGTACCAATGATATTTTTAAGCTTGTTTTCATGAGGGCAAAGTTAGGGAAAAATTGTTGGAATGTTGGAACGTTGTAAGGTTGGAACGTTGTAAGGTTGGAATGTTGTAAAGTTGAAATGTTGTAAAGTTGGAATGTTGCAAGGGTTTGATCAATCGTCTAATTCAAGCAACGTTTTTTTAACATTGCAACATTTCAACTTTACAACATTCCAACAAATTAAACATTACAACAGTTCTAAAAATGATAGTACGGCGATACCATTAAATAAACGATAACACCTGTTATAGTAACGTACAGCCAAATAGGGTACGACCAGCGCACCAATTTTTTGTGCTTCTCCACTTGCATTTGCAGGCCACGGTAAAAACTTAGCAATATCAGCGGCAATACTATGGCAGCCAGAACAATGTGGGAGATCAGGATGGTGTAATACACGTACCGTACGCTGCCAACGTCGGCAGCCTCAGCTGGCGACAATACTCCATCGCCGTTTGCGTCGCCATATTTTGTTTCGGGCGCAAGGTAATGGAACAGGATATAGGATACCAAAAACAACGAGGAAAGGCAGAATGCCAAAATATTGATGCGTTTATGTATCGTTATTTTCTTTTGTTTGATAAAATACAAAGACATTAACAAAAGCAAGCTACATGTGCCGTTTAAAAACGCATTAAGCATTGGCAGGTAAACAACAAATGATGGAACATGAACCGGGGCGGGGATCAGCTTGCGGTTAAGAACCAACACTACTACAAATACAAATACAGATACTGCTGCAACAAAACGGAATATAAATTTATCGGTCATTTTTTTTAGATTCAAGAGTCAGGAGTCAGTAACCAGGAGTCGGGAGCGGAGAATCTTTTTTCTTGGTTCTTGTCTCTTGACTCTTGGTTCTTTCCTCAATACTCAGGTGTGTCCTTCATTAATTCTTCAGATAGTAAAACTTTTATTTCATCATTCAACCGGTCAACATCGGTTGGCATTGCGCCGGTATAGTAGCCCCTGATTCGCTTATCCACGTCAATCAGCATTATTTTGTCGCTGTAGATAAAATCATCCTTGCCGGTTTGCACCGCGTTAACCAGGAAGCCGTTGCGGGCAAGGTTGTAAATAGTACTGGTATCACCGGTTAGAAAGAGCCATTTTTGAGAGGCAGGTTGCAGGTTTTTGACATATTGTTTCAGCGCCGCAACCGAGTCTCGCGCCGGGTCGACGGTGATCGATACAAAGTACACCATTTTGTTTTTGGCATAGTTTGCTGCTACTTTGTTTATGTTTTTCATCATCTCGCCGCAAACACTGGGGCAATTGGTATAAAAAAAGCAGGCTACAAAAATCTTTTGATCGAATGTTTTTAGTGTGACTGGTTTGCCATCCTGGTCGGTCAGCTTGAAATCAGGTAGTTTGTGGTAGATCGTATCGGGCACATCTTTACCGTGTACTGAATGCGTGGTTTTCGCCAGCTTTTTCGGGCCGAATTTAGACAGCGGGAAATACCTGTTTTTCCCCTCAACCATCAGTAAATAATATAAAAATCCTGGTAAAGCCAATACAATTACCAGGATTACAATTTTTTTCAGAATGCGGGCCCGTTTCATTTATAGCCTCAAATCAATCCAATAGTGGCTTTCGTTTGTAAGTACCAATATTAAACCGATAATAAAAAGAATAGGTACGATTATAGCCAGGGCCATATCTAATTTTTCAAACTTTAAGTGCATAAAGTAAGCTACTATATAAAACGCCTTAAACAAGGTAAGCACAATGTAGATCGGGTTTATCCAATGTGACGATATATGATAGTGTGGACCTATATAAAGCGCAATAAGGAATTCAATGCTCGTAATACCCAATAAGATATACAGCACTCTTAATATTTTCTTTTTGGTCATGCCTTCGTGTTCGCCGTGTTCAGCGTGGCTTGCATGAATATCTGTAGTTTCTGATGACATATCGTAACAGGTTAAATTATCAAACTAAATAAAAGAATGTAAACACAAATACCCACACCAAATCTACAAAGTGCCAGTACAGGCCAACTTTTTCAACCATTAAATAACTGCCACGTTTAGCATAGGTACCAATCAGCACGTTTATAGTGATGATAATATTAATAACGACTCCCGAAAATACGTGGAATCCGTGGAAACCGGTTATCGTGAAAAACAAGTTGGCAAACTGGTGCGAGGTCATGATCTGCTGAGAATCTGGAACTGCCACGTTGTTGACTTTGTTGAAAAACTCGTTCATGGTTTCTTTTACAGGAATATGCCCCCACCAAAAACCTTCGCTATGCAAGTGCGTCCATTCCATAGCCTGGCAGCCCAGGAACATCAGCCCGCCAATGATGGTTCCGATCATCCACCAAACAACCTCTTTCTTTGCGTTCCGGTGACCGGCTTCAACAGCGAGTACCATGGTTACCGAACTCATAATTAGTATTAAGGTCATCAACCCCACAAACACAAGCGGTGCGCCGTGTTCAATTAATCCCGGAAATGATTGAAATACCAGTGAAGGCGCCGGCCAGGTTGGTGCGCTGAAACGCAATGCGCCGTAGGATATTAATAAAGTAGAAAATGTGAACGCATCCGAAAGGAGGAAAAACCACATCATCATTTTGCCGTATTCAACGTTGAAGGGCGATCGTCCGCCCGACCATGGTGTTGATTTTACCTCATCAACGTGCTCTGCTACTGCTGTACTCATTTATAGTGATTTGAAAATTTGATGATTTGACCATTTGAAAATTTGATGATTTGTCGATTTGAAAATTTGATGATTTGCCGATTTGAAAATTTAATGAACCCGTAAATTCCGGTCAGTGCTCTCATTTTCAAATCCTCAAATTGCCGCATCTTCAAATCTTCAGATTGCCACATCTTCAAATTGATTAATATTGGTTCAAAAGTAAAAAAACATACAGATAAATCCATATAATATCGAGAAAATGCCAAAAAATCGAGGTCATCTCCATCTTAAATAAATTCCGTGCCTGCGGTGTGCTGCGGTAAGTGTTTATTATGGTATTGAGCAACACCAGCAAAGCTGCAATAATGTGCAGCAAGTGCATCCCGCTAAGCACATAAATAAACCCGTGCGAACCATTAGCGTCGGTAAAGTGAACGTCCATTTTATAGGCGAGCACATACCAGGCATAAATCTGTATAACAAGAAAAGCGATCCCTAAAAAGAAGGTAAGCCATAAAAACAATTTTTGTTTCGCCGGTTCGGATTGTTTTGCCGCACGCGAAGCCATAAACAGGGTTAAGCTGCTAATGATGATTACCGCAGTGCTGTACATAAAGGCACGCGGTAGGATCACATTCAAGCCATGCCCCTTACCGCCGCTGTAAACGACAAACGCGCTGGAGAACGCTGCAAAAAGCATAAAGGATGTGAATATGAATATCCACATGCTGAATTTTTTTGCACCAAGGTTAACTTTTTCTTCCTTTTGTATTTGCGCCATCATTTCCCCTTTCCTATAAAATCAAATAAAAACATCAATTGCACTACCGGCAGGTAAAGGAACGATCCATACATCAACTTTTTTGCCGAACCGATCTGCAATGTGCGTAACAACATAAATGCTAGGTATAAAAATGCTACACTGAATAACAACGAAACCGCGCCGACGTAATAGCCGCCAAAATGATAAAAGGTTGGCAGTAAGCTAACCGGCACTAAAATAAGCGTAAATATAAAAGTAATTACAGCGCTCAGCCGGTTTCTTTTGCCTGATGGCAGCAGCCTGAACCCCGCCAGTTTGTAATCATCATCCAGCACCCAGGCAATTGCCCAAAAATGCGGAAATTGCCATACAAACTGAATACCGAACAAGATCAGTGCGATTTGGTCGATCTTTTCATGTGCGGCCACGTAGCCGATCAACGGCGGCAGTGCACCAGGGATAGCGCCTATAAATACTGCAATGGGCGACTTGCGCTTCATTGGCGTATAGGCAAAAGCATACAGTAATATGGAAAACACGGAAAGCAGCCCTGTTTGCAGGTTAAGGCTCCCCAAAAGATAGGTGCCCCCTATACCCATGCCGAGGCCCAATACCAGTGCCTGCCCTGTATTCATGCGTCCCGCCGGTATGGGGCGGTCCATGGTGCGGCGCATCAGCTTATCGTAATCCTTCTCGATAATTTCGTTAAAACAGTTGGCCGCTGCAGTGACAAAAAAGCCCCCAATGATGAGTTTTACCCAATTTTCCCAGATGATCTCGCCATTCACTCTACTTCCGATGAGGAAAGAAATAGAAGCCGAAAATACCACCAGGAAGGTAAGCCTTAACTTGATGAGTTTTGAAAAATCACTCCAGATCATGGGTGTGCCTCCTGTCTTCTAACCGACGTGTACAAATTTAGCATCAGGTAAAACTGTGCGCCGAAAATAAAGCTTGCCAGTACAATATGCGATGCCTGGGCAACAGGCGGTAACGACCAGTAGGACAACAGCACGCCGGTTACTACCTGGAGCATGATCATCAAAAAAACAAAGCTCATGATCTGTTGCTGGATGGAATGTTTTTTGAAGCCATTCCGTATCAAAGCGAATAAAACAATATTAGCCAATATCACGAGGATGGCTATATCCCGGTGCTGAAAGAAAATCCTGCCGGCATTATTTATCCAGTCCTCGCGGTAACCACCCTGGAGGTGACCGGATATGGCGTCGATCTTTTCGCGTACCTCGGTACCAAAAACAATCTGCACGATAGAAATGATCAACGCGAACAATGCAACCACATGTGTGATGGGGCCGGTGTGCAATTGATGTTTCCCGACAACTTTAGCAAGATGATAAGTACTGATGCTGAGTGCAAGTATACCTAAAGCCACCAGCATGTGCACCGTGACTACCCAGGGAACCAGGTTAGTTGACACCACCAACGACCCAAGCCAGGCCTGGAAGCCCACCAGGATGACAACCAGGATGCTCAAAAAAGGAATCAGTTTGCGCTCATGCCGGTAACTGAACGAATAAATAAGTGTAAATATTAAAAAGACGCCAACCACGCCCGTTACCACCCTGTTGATATACTCAGTCCAGGTTTGTGATGCGTTAAAATCTTCGGGTATCAATATCGATTTGTCATCGCGGATGCGTTTAGCCAAGTCGCTGAACCCAAAAACGTCAAGGGTTTTTGCAAACCGGTTGTTTTTGGCCACATTTTCAGCCACATATTTCTTCTTATAATCTTTCGGCAGTTGGTTGACATTGGTAGGGGGGATGTACCGCCCAAAGCATTTTGGCCAGTCAGGGCATCCCATACCTGAACCGCTGGCACGTACCACAGCGCCGGCAAGTATCACCGCAAAAAGCAGGAAAATAGTAATGAGGTTAAACCTTTGAAACCTGATTTTCGAAGCGGATGTACTCATTTTGTCAAAGCTTAAGCCAGAGTTAAGTCTTAAGTCTCGAGTCCTGAGTCTTAAGTCAAAAAATTTTGACCAAGCTTAATTAAAGATCGGTGTTTAAAATAAATCCTGAATCCTAAGTCGCACTCGCAGATAAAATCGACTTAGGATTCAGGACTTCAAACTAACGACTTACTTAATCGGTTCGTTAGTCTTTTTGGCAGTTGCCCATTTATTGTATTCTTCCAGTCCTTTGGGGTTATCCTCAAAGTCGTGCGGAAGATTTGAATCCATAGTTTGCGACAGTGGCACCGTTTGAGGGATAAAATCCTCATCGTGGCCGGGTTTGCTGTAGTCATAAGGCCACCGATAAACGGTTGGCAGTTCGCCTACCCAGTTGCCGTGGTGGTGTTCGATTGGCGCATCCCATTCAAGCGTGTTTGACTTCCATGGGTTTTGAACGGTCTTTTTACCCCAGAATATGGAGTAAATAAAATTGAAAAGGAACGCCACCTGTGCTGCGCCGGCCATAAAGGCGGCCCAAGTGATAAATGTATTTACAGTAAGCCAGCGATTGAACTGCGGGAACGCGGTTAAAGCATAGTAACGACGCGGCACGCCATCAAGCCCCATAAAGTGCATTGGGAAGAATACCAGGTATGCACCGATGAAAGTGATCCAGAAGTGCAGGTAACCCAGGCGCTCGTCCATCATGCGACGGAAAAATTTCGGGAACCAATGATAAACACCGGCAAGCATACCAAAGATGGCCGCCGAACCCATTACCAGGTGGAAGTGGGCAACCACAAAGTACGAATCGTGCAGGGTGATATCCAATGCGGAGTTACCCAGGAAGATACCTGTTAAGCCGCCCGAGATAAAGAATGATACCATGCCGATAGCGAAAAGCATACCCGGCGTAAACCGGATATTACCCCGCCACAACGTAGCGAGCCAGTTGAACGTCTTGACCGCCGAGGGGACCGCAATAATCAGCGTCGTGATCATAAACACACCGCCAAGGAACGGGTTCATACCCGTGATGAACATGTGGTGGCCCCAAACGATGAATGACAGCACGGCAATCCCGATCATCGAATAAACCATTGCATGGTAACCGAAGATAGGCTTGCGCGAGTTAACGGCAAGTATTTCAGACGAAATACCCATCGCCGGCAAAATGATGATATATACTTCCGGGTGACCCAGGAACCAGAATAAGTGTTCGAACAATATCGGGCTGCCGCCTTCGTAAGGCTGAACAACGCCGCCTAACACGATATCGGACAGGTAAAAGCTGGTACCGAAGCTGCGGTCGAAGATCAAAAGCACCAAACCAGCAACCAGTACAGGGAATGAAAGCACGCCCAAAACAGCGGTAAGGAATAAGGCCCAAACTGTTAAAGGCATTTTCCAAAGGTCCATGCCTTTGGTACGCATATTTAAAACAGTACTGATATAGTTAATACCGCCCATGAGCGACGAGCCCACAAACAACACCATACTGATCAGCCACAAGGTCATACCTTCGGCCGAACCGGGCATCGCCTTCGGCAATGCAGATAATGGCGGATAAATGGTCCAACCACCGCTGGCAGGCCCTTTTTGTACGAAGAATGACGACAAAAGGACGATGCTGGCCATTAAAAAGAACCAATATGAAAGCATATTAACAAACGGCGAAGCCATATCACGTGCGCCGATCTGTAATGGGATAAGTAAATTGGCGAATGTACCGCTCAGGCCGGCTGTTAATACGAAGAATACCATGATGGTACCGTGAATGGTAACCAATGACATATAAAAGTCGGGGCTTAAACGGCCGCCGGGAGCAAAACGCCCCAGCAAGGTTTCCAGTAAAGGAAAGGTTTGCTCGGGGTAAGCCAGTTGTATCCTGAATAAAAGGGAGAGGCACATGCCGATAAAGGCCATTGTAATACCGGTGATCAGGAATTGCTTCCCGATCATTTTGTGATCCTGGCTGAATACGTATGTATTTAGAAAAGTTGCTTTATGATGGTGTTCGTGACCTTCTTCGTGGTGTACTACGCCGTGATCGTGAACTGCTAATGTTGACATACTCGCTAATCTTTATATTAATTGTTTAACGCTAACGTGTTTGATGTTACCGGGGCTTTAGTTGATTTTGCAGCCGCCATCTTAATTTCTTTCTTCAATGCATCAGTTAAGTAGGGTTTCTGATGGGTTATCCAATCCTGGAATTCAGACTGTGAAACTACGCGAACAACTATTTGCATGTTATAGTGTATTCCGCCGCATATCTTGTTGCAGTAAAGCGTGTATTCAAATTTCGGATCGTTCAGATTGTTGCGCATCGCGGCCGTCGTGATCGTTGGCGTAAACCTAAAGAAAGTAGGCAGTCCGGGCACGGCATTCAACTGCACGCGGAATTGCGGCAGGAACACGCTATGGATAACGTCCTGGGCGTGGATATTTAGCCTCACAGGCTTATCAACCGGCATTACGAGCGTATCTGCGTGTATATCGTCAAAGCTGTGACGATCTGTAAAATCAACGCCCAAATTGTTCAGCGCGTCTGTTTTTTTGTAATCCAATTTTCCAAGTACGCCATCGGGGCCGGGGTAGCGGAGTTCCCATTTAAACTGGTGACCGGTAACGTCGATGTTAAGGTCGCCTTTGCGTTCGGTTGAATCCATTACTTTTTGCCAGGTGAAGAAACCGAACACTACAAGCACGGTAAGTACGATTGACGGGATGATGGTCCAAACTTTTTCGATGGTATTGTTATGTGGAAGATAGTAACCCTTACGCTTATCGGAACCGCGGTAGTAAAACAAAAAGCCAAATAAACAGATCTGGGTAATTACAAATACGATCAGTGTCAATATGGTCGTCAGGTTGAACATATCATCAATTTCGCCACCATGTGCCGAAGCGGCTACCGGTAGTTTCATGGCTCCCTGCACAGTTATTGACCAATATGCGCCGTACATGCCTGCTACCAGGAATATGAGGCAGCAAACGCCCATGATATTGTTCCAGTTAAAGCCTTTTTTGCCCTGCATTTTTAGGGTCAGGTCATACACCTTCAATATTTTACCAAGGATGCCAACGCAAATGCATACCGTGATGAAAATTAGCGTGTAATAAAATACCCCTGTCCATGCACTGCTGGTATTTGCGGCGGCGGTGGCACCGGCAGGAGCCCCGTCAGAAACCGCTTGCGCAATTACAGTGCTGCAGCCCAATAGCGTTATTGCAGCGAAAAGTGAAAGAGCCTTTTTAAAGTTTATCAGTTTTTTGAATCCCATTTTGATGTTTGTTTGGTATTCTTCAGTTTGTTGCAAATTTAACAATTATTATATGTGGTGATGAAGGCTTTCCTCCAGCAACGGGTGCTTTTTAGGAATAAGCGATTTGAATTTGCTTAATGCAGTAAGCATAGTAAACATAAACAAGCCGGCAAAACCAACAAAAACGAGTACCTCGAGCGGGCCGATCTCGTTGTACCAATGAGCCTGGGGACCAACCGCACCAGGCATTATCATTTGCCAGTAATCCAGCCAGTGACCGATGATCAGGATAACACATGCAGCTCTTAAAACTTTAACCGCGCGTTTTGAGTCGCGTGACATCAAGATCAATAGCGGCGAAACAAAGTTGATCACGATATTCAACCAGAACCACCCGATGAACTGGGGCTCCCAGCGACGATAAAAATATGCCGATTCTTCAGGGATATTTGCATACCAGGTAAGCAGGAACTGTCCGAACCAGAGGTAAGTCCAAAAGATGGAGAAACCGAAGATCAGCTGACCGAGATTATGTAAATGATCTTCAGTGATCCATTGAACGTAACCATTTTCCCTCAGTTTGATGATGGTATAGGTAATAACGGAAAGACCGCCAACCCAAAGGGCCGCAAAATTATACCAGCCGAACATGGTTGAAAACCATTGTGCTTCCAGTGACATTATGGTATCGAAAGCAAACAAAGGGATGGTAAAGCCGAAAACCACTAAGAATATAACCGATACATTGAAGCTCTTTTTATAGTTAAACATACCGCCCAGTGAATCCTCATTTTGGGAGTATTTAATAATCAGCCGCCCAAGTATAGTGTAGCTTACAAGGTAAAGCACCAGGCGTATGGCAAAAAAAGGAATATTCAAAAACCCGGATTTAGCAGCGATCAGGTGATCATAATTCGGATCGCCTTTGGTGGTAACACCTTTTAACGACCAGCCTTTATACAAGTAGGGCAATACAGTTTGTTTGCCATATTCGTTAAGGCCGGTATGGTGGATGGACAAGCCAAGGAATATGATCGCCAGCAATATTACCGCTGCAATAGGCAATGCTTTGCCGAATGCCTGCGGAATTCTTAAGATAGAAGCAGACCAGCCCGCCTGCGCAACATACTGCACTGCGCAAAAGAACACGCCGCAAATACAAACGCAGGTAAAATAGTAACCCATTAGTAAAAGGTTGGCAAAAGTGCGCTCACCGTAACCTAATGCAAATCCGCCAATTATCCCTATTAAACCGATAACTATCATGATCAGGCTCCAGGTTTTCGCCTTGCCCTGAAATTGAAATTGTTCGTCGAAACTATGAGAAGTCTTCATTTAAAAAATCAGCTTATAAAGTTTGTAAATGGTGCACATACATGATCACTTTCCAGCGTTCGTTTGGCTCGAGCTGTGAAGCATACGACCCCATAGCATTTACACCATAAGTAATTGTATGATAAATTTTACCGTCGGTAAGGTCTTTCATATTACCGCCGCGTGATGAAATGCCTTTAGAGTATGATGGAGGGGCAGGAAAACCATGTGCCACCACTAAGCCATCGCCGTCGCCGCCCTGACCGTGGCAGGGAGAACAGAAAGCAACGAAAAGCTGCTTGCCCTGCGCCAGGTTCTCTGCGGTTTGCGGCAGCGGGCTTTTTACTTCAGTCCCGGCAAGTTCATAACCGTCTTTGCTATTCGGATAGTCGAAACGGACAAAACCAACAGGCGTAGTCCCGGCGGGAGGCAGCTGTGCAGTTTTACCATCCTTAAAATTGTCATTCTTCTGATCCGGATCGTATGCAAGGTGTTCATACATATTGGGAGCATATTCCCAGCCGGTACTCCTTTTATCGCTGCACGACGAAATAACTACTGCTGCAGTAATAACAATAGCCATTGGGCCCAATATTTTTATTTTATTCATAGCTAACATATTTCCTGTCGTTGTGCTTTACTTCCACTGCGCCAGCGTCTTTTAATATTTTAGTAATATCCTCGTGTGGTGTGCTTCCCTTGGCATCAATGGCAATTACAAACCTGTCGTCGGTAGCGCGAAGCTCCATGACCCGCGGCGTACGCCCTGGGAACAGGTGAGTAGCGTAGAAGAAGGTAAGCGTCATGCCGAATGCGGTGAATAAAACCGTCCATTCAAAAGTGATAGGTACAAAATCAGGCATGGCAAAGTTTGGTTTACCGCCGATGTTGATCGGCCAATCGTGCACCAGCATGTAATAAGCCATGCTGAATATAGTGGTACCACCCAGGCAGCCGAACATAAAAGCTGCAAAACCCAGGCGGGAATCTTTTATACCAAGTTTTCTTTCAATGCCGTGTATTGGCATTGGTGTATACACATCGTAAATAGGCACGCTGTTTTTTTGCAGCAGGTCGATCCCGTGCATCATTTCATCAGGATCTTCAAAAAGGCCTAAAATATATTTGGTTTTGCTCATTGTTATACTTTTTGGTAGTTAGCTATGTCAACGCTGTCAAATTTCACTAACGATTCTTTATAAAACTCCGTTTGCTCAGGGTCAAGGCCGCCATGCGCCAGCAGCTTTTTCTTGGCCTGCTCACTCGAACTCTTCAGGATCAGTTTTACTTCGGCCATTGCGATGGAAGGCAATACCCTTATAAACAACAGGAACATGGTGAAAAATAAACCGATCGATCCAATAAAGATGCTCATATCAACCCAGGTGGGATGAAACACCGACCAACTTGACGGTAAAAAGTCGCGCTGAAGCGAGATTTGTATGATCACAAAACGCTCAAACCACATACCGATGTTAACTACGATGGATAATACCCATGACACAGGGATGTTCCGTCTTACGGACTTAAACCACATTAATTGGGTCATCAGTACATTACAACCGTACATCATACAACCGGCCCACCAATGCGGCCCGATAAAGCGGTTAAGGAAGGTATATTGTTCGTATTCACCACCGGAGTAATAAGCGATGAAAAATTCGGTCAGGTAAGCCACACCAACGATCGATCCGGTTAAAAGGATGATCTTGTTCATGGCCTCGATGTGAAACATCGTAATGTAATTCTCCAACCCTAAAACTTTACGTGCTATCAAAAGCAGTGTTTGCACCATAGCAAACCCCGAGAAGATAGCGCCCGCAACGAAGTATGGCGGGAAAATAGTAGTGTGCCAGCCTGGTTCCAATGAGGTAGCAAAGTCCATGGATACAATAGTGTGCACCGAAAGCACCAGTGGGGTGGATATACCAGCCAGGATTAAACAAACAGTTTCAAAACGCTGCCATGTTTTTACAGAGCCGGTCCAGCCGAATGAGAAAAACGAATATATTTTTTGACGAAACCCGGTAGCGCGGTCGCGGATGGTTGCCAGGTCGGGCAACAAACCGGTGTACCAGAACACCAGTGAAACGGAAAAATACGTTGATATCGCGAACACGTCCCATATCAGCGGCGAGTTGAAGTTAACCCACAGCGTATAGGTGTTTGGCAAAGGCAGCGAGTAAACAAACATCCACGGGCGGCCCATGTGACAAACGATATACGATGCTGCGCAGATCACCGCGAAAATCGTCATCGCTTCGGCAGAGCGGTTGATAGAGTTACGCCAGTTTTGGCGAAAAAGCAGTAAGATTGCCGAGATCAGCGTACCGGCGTGGCCAATACCTACCCACCACACAAAGCCGGTGATATCCCAGGACCAGCCTATTGTTTTATCGAGGCCCCACTCGCCGATACCGTACCAAAAGGTCCAGCTAACGGAAAATACCCAAAGGCAGGCCCCCAGGGAGGCAAGGGTGAATCCGATCCACCAGGCCCTTCCCGGCATATTTTCTACAGGGCGCAGTACATCGTTGGTAATTTGGGCATAGGTGATGTTTTCGCCTGTAATTAATGGTTCGCGTATTATTGATTCGCTATGAGATGCCATATTTTAAATATGTCTTGTATATAATTAAGCTTCTGATTCGGATAAATTTCTAACTTTTACCTGGTAGCCAATACCTGGCTGTACACCAAGTTCTTCCAGCACGTAATAAGTTCTCTCGCTCTTTAATGCTTTTGAAACTTCGGAATTCGGATCGTTGCCATCACCAAAGATGATCGCATTGGCAGGGCAGGTTTGCTGACAGGCAACTTTTACGTCACCATCCTTAAGCGGACGTTTTTCGATTTTAGCCTTCAATTTACCGGCCTGGATACGCTGGATACACATCGAGCATTTTTCCATTACTCCACGGAAACGCGTTACCACATCAGGGTTAAGCACCAGTTCGGTATGGTCGCCCTGCAGGTAGTTTTCAAAACGTGCATCGTTCCAGTAGTTGAACCAGTTAAAGCGGCGCACCTTGTAAGGGCAGTTATTTGCGCAATAACGTGTGCCGATACAACGGTTGTAAGCCATGTGGTTCAACCCTTCGGATGAGTGTACGGTTGCCAGCACCGGGCAAACCGTTTCGCAGGGTGCATGATCGCAGTGCTGGCAAAGCATAGGCTGGTAAACAACTTTAACATCATCAAAGTTATCAAGGTTTACCAGTTCATGTTCTTTAGTAATACCGCCGTCGCCTTTATCGTTAAAGCTATAGTAACGGTCAATCCTGATCCAGTGCATTTCGCGGCGGCGGTGAACCTGGTCCTTACCAACTACCGGTACGTTATTTTCGGCGCTGCAGGCTACTACGCAGGCGCCGCAGCCGGTACAGGCGTTTAAGTCGATTGCCATTACCCAGTTATAGGTAGGGTGCTCGTATTTTTGCCAGAAAAGGTCGTATTCCTTGTGGTTTTCTTCCTCGCCGGTGCGCGATGCAGGATTTTTTACGTATTCCTTAAAAGTGGTTTCCTTTATAATGCTGTTGCGGCCCTCGATAGAGTGGTGCGTTTGTGTTTGCGCCAGCGGTGAGTTGTCGCCGGTAGGCGCTATGGTTGCTACCGATGCGGTTTGCAATGTGCCGTTGCGCAGGCTGTTGAACGGATATGCGTTTTTACCCACATTGTCGCCAACAGGACCCGCAATGGTGCGTCCGTAGCCAACAGCTACTGATATGGTACCCTGTGCCTGGCCGGGCTGCGAATTAGCCGGAACGGATATTGAATAACCATTTGCGTCAATCTTTATAACGTCGCCATCCTGCCAACCCCATTTACGCATATCGTTAGGAGATACGTTAACATAATTTTCCCAGGTGATTTTCGATACCGGGTCGGGCAGTTCCTGCAGCCACGGGTTGTTGGCACGTTTGCCATCGCGCATCGCCACAGTTTGATACAGATGCAGTTCAACTTGTTTGTCGGTCGCAGTAAGCTCCTTGCTGTGGTCGAGCATTTTTTGAATAACGCTCTCCAATGAGTAGCTGAACGGGTAGTTCCCTGCTGCTTTTGGCGCTGCTTTTACAAAGCCGGTTTGCTGTAACATTTCCCAGCCTTTTTGGCCTGACAAGCCGCCGATAGCCAGCAATTTGGTATCCCAGGTACTGCGTACGTAGGTATAATAATCTTTAACCGCGCTGCCCGACCATACCATCAGGCTGTGCTCGGCCTGGCGGGTATCATAAACGGGGTTAATGGTTGGCTGTACTAAGGTATAGTAGCCTTCAAGCGCATTGTCATCGCCCCACGATTCCAAATAGTGGTGTTTTGGTGCGATGATATTACATTGTGCTGCAGTTTCTTCGTTATGATCGGAGAAGGACACTTTTAAGCGAACTTTTTTCAGTCCGTTAACAACGTCCGCACTCTTGTAGTAATCGTAAACCGGGTTTGCATCAAGGAAAAATACCGCGTCAATCTCGCCTGCATTCATTTGCGATACAAAATCGGCAAACTCGGCGTCGTTTCCGGCATATTGGTGCGAAGGATTGTCCAGGTCGATGGTGGTACCATAGCTGCCCAGTTTTACGTTGATGGCGTTCACCAAAATCTGTGTGGCCACATCGTTTGAACCTGCTACTACCAGTGCTTTTCCTTTAGCTGCTGTTAATTCTTTGGCTGCAAGAGCAATAGCGTTGTCGGCTGCTTTGTTGCCGGTAGACTGTGCCGCTGTACCCGATATAGCATTATATAAGGCGATCAGTGCGGGGCCTTCTTCGGAAGGTTTAAGCGCTACGCGGGCATCGGCATTGGTGCCGGTTACGCTCATCCCGGTTTCAAACTGGATATGGCGCGACATCTTTTTAGCCTGCAGCGACTTGTTGTTACGGTTCTGCACATATTGGCGGATAAACTCCACCGGTGAAATCCAGGTACCAAGGAAGTCGGCGCCGAAACTTACAATAACGTCGGCTTTATCAAAATTGTAATGCGGTAATACGGCTTTACCAAAGCTGTTTTGGTTGCCTTGTATAATACCTGTGTACGATACCGCGTCGTAATTGATATGTTTTGTGGTAGGGAAGGCAGCAATAAAATCAGCTATTACGTCCAGTGTTGAAGGGCTGGTAACAGTTGAAGTGATGATGCCTATCTTTTTGCCGCCTGCTTTAATAGCTGCGAGTTCGCTTTTTACAAAACTGTCAGTTTGTTCCCAGCCATAATCGCCATGATCTTTTAATGGGTTTTTCAGTCGGGAAACATCATAAAGATCAAGCACCGAAGCCTGGGCCCTTGCGCTAAGGCCGCCTCTGCCAATAATGTCATTCGGGTTACCTTCAACTTTAATTGGCCTGCCCTCTCGGGTTTTTACCAAAATGGCCTGGCCTTCGTAGGTTGATGTATAGTGGTTGGGTATGCCCGGGGTAATTTCCTCGGGCTTTACCAAATAAGGTATTGATTTGTGAACCGGAACTTTTTCGCAGGCGGCCAATGTAACGGCGCCAACGCCAAAACCCATTGCTTTTAAAAAGTTGCGGCGGGGTGTTTTACCCAAAAGCCCGGTTCCGGACAATACTTCTTCAATTGGGATCGGCTCCGCAAATTCACTCTTATTCAGCTCAACAAACTCGGGGGTTTTATTAAGCTCTTCTAAACCTTTCCAGTATTTTTTATTGCTATCCATTTAAGCTAAATAAACTGTATTGATAAGTTTTAATCAATTATTAATAATGGCACTTACCGCACTCAAGGCCACCCATTGCAGCTTCGGTTACCGGCTTACCAGCTTTAATTAAATCGTGTACCGCTTCCATTTTGTCATAGTAAGCATTGCCTTTGGTATTCACGTCGGTACGTTTGTGACATTGTATACACCATTTCATGGTAAGCGGCGAGTATTGGTAAACCTCTTTCATGGTTTCAACCGGTCCGTGGCAGGTCTGGCATTTTAGGCCCTGTACCTTTACGTGCTGCGAGTGGTTAAAGTACGCAAAGTCGGGCAGGTTGTGGACGCGCACCCATTGGATAGGGGTTGCTTTGGTACTGTCGTATTTTAAAGTCTTGGTATCGTAACCCAATGCAGCATATATTTTTGCGATCTCCGGAGAAGCTTCTGTTTGATCTTTACGCCTGTCGATCGTTTTGTGGCAGTTCATACAAACATTCAGTGACGGGATAGATGCATTTTTTGATTTGAACGCGCCTGAGTGACAGTACTGGCACTCGATTTTCATTGCGCCGGCATGCAGATCATGCGGGAAATGTATCGGTTGTTCAGGCTGGTAACCCTGGTGAACGTTGGTGGTCCATAAGCTCATCCAGGTCCAGCTGCCTAAGGCAAGTGTGCCGGCCAGCAATACAAAGAATACCAGTTTCTTATTTTTAGCGTATTTCTTGATGGTTGCCAGGCGGTCAACAGGTACTTCTTCAGCTTCAGGCTCGGCGATGATCAACTCCTGGTTTTTAACCAGCAATTTTTCAAGCGTTCCGATCACCTTGTTTAATACCAGGATGATGATAAGCGCAAGTACAATTACGCCGATCAGGGCGTACAGGGTTATGGTGCTTGGGCCGGTATCAGCAGCTGTTTGCGGGGTATTTTTTTTGTTAAGCGGGTTTTCCGGATCTACCTTCCATTCCGTACGCACATAAGCCAGGATATTGGCTACGTCACCATCACTCAGGCTGCCGAAAACAGTCATGGCGGACTGGTTGAACTGGTTGTAGATCGAAATGGCCTTGGGGTCCTTGGCGGCTATTAGCGCAGCGTTATTTTGTATCCATTTGGTCAGCCATTTATCATCGGTTTCCTTTTCAAGCGTAGGACCTAAGGCCGGGCCGATTATTTGGCGGCCCACAGCATGGCAGGTGGTACAATTGGCTTTGAATATCGCTTCGCCTTTTGCAGCATCCCCCTGCGCCCGGGCAGCGGTACTTAAAAAGGCTAAACCGGCTATAACGAAAACCGACCTGGAGTATTGTTTAAAAAGTAATGAGAGACGCCTCATATAGTGTATTTATGCTAAATAAAGTTCAATTTTAATGGTGAATGCGCACGATGGGCCGTGTTTTATGCTTCAAAATTTCGAACAAAAGTATAATTTTATACAGTATCCCTGACAAATTACTGACAGTAATATCTAATTTATAATTGTTCTAAATAAATAAAAACGCCCTTTAAACGGGCACTTTCTGAATATTTTATTTAAGCGATCTGTAAATAAAAAAGCGAATAAATATAGGCACATATATAACCAAATAAAAACTAAAATTTCATAGTTGCCGGTTAAATTTTCAAATCCGGCAGATACCCAACCCCGGCACGGTTGTTACAAAAGCTTCCGCCCGCCCGACCCGCCCCTCCTGGCGTATCATTTTGCTTTGGCGCGCCAGCACGCTGCTCCTCAATTTTTTTAAAAAGCATTCCACAATTTGGAAATAAAGTGATCGTTTTTGGAAAAAATCGAATTTAATATTATATAAATAGTTGATTATTAAGATTTTGTGAATTTGGCGCCAAATTGGCAAAAGGGTTTACCGAACGTGGAAGGGATAGCACAAATTGTGAGTGGAATTATCTTTTTACCGCCTATTTATTTAAAAAGAGTATGAAAAATTTTTTTAGTTTACTTGTTTTCTTGACGTTTTGCAGCCAGGCCTTTTCGCAAACCGTGGTTGTTACTGATGATGCCGCGTACACCACCGGTAATGCATCTTCGGTATTGGATGTCAAATCTGTTTCAAAAGGGTTTTTGGCTCCCAGGATGACCCAGGCCCAGCGTGTTGCTATCACCAGCCCCGCAGATGGCTTAATGGTTTACCAAACCGACGGTACCAAAGGATTTTATTACTACAACGGCACCACTACCGCATGGGTACTGTTAACAGGCGGCGCCGGCACCAACTGGAATTTAACCGGCAACGCCGGCACAAACTCAAGCGCCAATTTTTTAGGCACGACCGACAACATCAGTTTTAAAATGCGTACCAATAACATACAACGCATTTTGTTGGATAGCTTAGGTAATTTTGCCGTTGGCACTGCCCCGGCGTTTACCGCAGGCGCGCCCCGCGAGAAATTTTTGGTGGACGCAGGTTCCTCGGTCACCCCAACCACGTCCTTTAACGTTATTAGCGGTAAAGGCTATATCGACAATTACCTTCAATTAAATATCCAAAACAGGGCGGCAACCGCCAGCGCAAGTTCGGATGTGGTTGCCAGTAATGATGCTGCCACAGAGTTGGTAAACTATGTGGATATGGGTATCAATTCAAGCGGAAATACCTCAACAGGCGTGCTTGGCGGCGCCAGCACTGCTTACTTGTATGCCACAGGTAACGATTTTGCCATCGGTAATGGTACCACAGGTAAAAACTTATTGCTTTTTACCGCCAACACCGAGCGCATGCGGATTGATGGCAGCGGAAATGTTGGCATTGGCACTGCTGCACCCTTATACAAGTTGCATGTATCCGCTACAACAAATCCTTTATATTTAACAGGTGTACAAACCGGTGCCGCTACCGATAGTGTTTTAACTATTATTGGTGGAGTAGTTAAAAAAATAGCTCCTTCTGTATTAGGTAATTCAAGCTGGAACCTGGCCGGCAATGGCGGTACAAATTCAAGCGCCAATTTTTTAGGAACAACCGATAACATCAGTTTTAAAATGCGTACCAATAACACACAACGTGTTTTGGTGGATAGCCTTGGCAATGTTGCAGTAGGCACCGCTCCTGCTTTTACGGCCGGCACGCCCCGCGAGAAATTCCTGGTGGACGCCGGGTCATCCACCAATCCAACAACATCCTTTAATGTTATAAGCGGCAAAGGCTATATCGATAATTATCTCCAATTAAATATCCAAAACAAGGCAGCAACTGCCGGTGCGAGTTCTGACGTGGTTGCCAGTAATGATGCCGCCACCGAGTTGGTAAACTATGTGGATATGGGGATCAACTCCAGCGGAAACACCTCAACAGGTGTGCTTGGGGGCGCCGGTACGGCTTATTTGTACGCCACCGGCAACGATTTTGCCATTGGTAATGGTACTACCGGTAAAAACCTAATGCTGTTCACCGCCAACACCGAGCGCGTGCGGATTGATGGCAGCGGTAATGTTGGCGTTGCAACCACCAGCCCTGCAGCAACCCTGGATGTTAGCGGCACTTATAAACTTGGCACCTCGGGTACTGTGCTGACCAATATGATCAAAACCAACTTTAGCGTTAATGACAATACATTAGTTGATTATAATACTGCTCATGTGGTGACTGTAACCATAACCGGCGCGACTCTTCATGCAAATTTGATTATTAATCCGAGAACACCTTTACCCTTAGGCCTTTCTATTGGCTGGGCGCGGGTAACAGGTGCCAATACCGTCGACGTTGATTTTATAAATACGGATACTTTTGGACGAGCTGTTGGTGCCATCACTTTTGACGTTACAGTGATCCAGTAGTGATAAAAATTAAAAAAATGAAAAGGTTCCCCCCTAAAACACTCGACGTCTACGTAACGCTGGACCAGCTTGTGATACAGGGTTATTTTAATCCTCACGATCCGGCGCCGATTTACAAACGCCAGCTGAACCATCATTTCGGACTATACATAATGGAAAATGTGGCTTTGTTTAAAAGGTACGATGTCATCTTTTACAAATTTAGATACGCAAACGAGATAGATAAACAATATGCCGAACCCGTGATGTACGCTATTCGCCGCCATTTTAACGAACTGAAAGAGCATAAAATAAAGAATTTTGAAAGATACAAACGCCGCAACATCACCATGCTGATCGCAAGTACCCTGATCGTAATGCTGTTCCACATCCTTTTACCAATGGCGCTCACTTCGGATAAAGGGATCAGCTCGGCGGTTAGGAACGGACTCGATATTTTTTCATGGGTAATATTGTGGCGCCCTATAGATGAACTTGTTTTTAACTGGAACCCGCACCTGGTTGAAATTAACCTGTTTAACAAATTAGCAACCGCGGAATTTATTATTATAGAAAATGAAAAGAAGGCTACTGCTGACAATAGCGCTCTCCGGGTTGTCGCTTAAGGGGTTTGACCAGCCGAATGGCACAGGCGAACAGTACTTTTATTTAGGCAAGGAAAGGCCGTTTAGCAGGGTCTCTGTTTTGACTTACCTGGCGCCTTCGGCCTGGTATATCGAGGCACGTGGTAATTATGAAGCCAGCAATTCAGCATCGTTATACTTCGGCAAAGCCTTCCGGAAAACGGCGCCGGTATCTTATTCAATCACCCCGATAGCCGGGTTAGTTGCGGGCGGGTTTAATGGAGGCTCTGTGGGGGCAAACGTTGCGTTGGATTATAAAGAATTATCATTCTCATCGCAATCACAGTATACTTTTTCAATAGAAAACAAGGCTGAAAATTTCACCTATAGCTGGGCTGATCTAACTTATCAGCTAAAAAAGTGGGTGTCTGCAGGGGTGTCTTTACAGCAAACCAGGGGAGTATTTGAAAAAGGCGTTTTAATAAAAGGCGTATACAAAAAATTGAGCATTCCGCTCTACGTTTTTAGCCCTTTAACAAATGAAAGATATTTTGTTCTGGGGTTAAATTTAGAATGGGGCCGATAAAAAATCAAACTGTTTCAGCTTTTTGCCGAAACGATAAACTGTTAAATTTTAACAAAAAATTATGTTTACAGATCATCAGCTTTTTATAACAACCGGCAATATTTTGCTGATCGCTTTTTATTTTACATGGTGGTTTTACCTGGTAATCCTTTTTGTTGCCGCTGTATGTGGATACTTTTACTACCGGTCAAAAATAAACAAGTTATCAGATGTGATAGCTGAACAGCAAGGCACGATCCTTCAAAGGGATGAATTGCTTGCTTACGCCAGGCGGAATGAACAGATTGCCCGTGGAGATGCCCGTACCGCCAATACTAATAAAAGCCTTCTATTATCACAAATAAGCCATGGCATACGCACCCCGATGACAACCCTAATGGGCATGGCCTCATTGCTCACCGAAACTTCGCTTACCAGCGAGCAGTATGAATATGCTTCGGCCATCCTGCTTTCCGGCGAAAGTTTACTCGGACTGATCAATGATATTTTGATGAAAGATATACTTGAGTATTCAAAGGTGGACACCGGTAGGGAGCTTGATGTTAAAGAATTTAATCTGCGCAACAGCATTGAAGAAGTATTTGATGTTTTTGCTGTTAAAGCAGCCGATGCGGGTTTAGACCTGGTTTACCGGATCGCAAAAAACGTACCCGTTCAAATTATTGGCGACAACCACCGCTTTCGGCAGATTTTGATGAACCTGGTAGAAAATGCCGTCAGGTTTACACATAAGGGAGAAATTTATATCGGTGTACAATTTATTGAAGCTGTTGAGGATAATCGTGTAAAACTTTTGTTCGAAGTAAAGGATAGTGGCGCCGGCATGACAGCGGCTAAAATCAAAGAATTATCATCCATGCTAATGCAAACCACGCCCATGCGGAAAGCCGAAGGCGCCACAGGCGTTGGATTGATCATTTGTAAGAATCTTGTGATGCTGATGGGTGGCACTATGGCGGTTGATAGTGCGGAAGATAATGGTGCCGCCTTCCGCTTCACAATAACGTTTAGAACAGGCGCGCAGCCCTTATTCCCACCAATTAACAGCGATATTAAAGGTAAAAAAGTATTAATAGTCGACGACAATGCCTGCGTTAGGGATATGCTCAGAAACAGGTTCGAAGGCTGGAATATGACGGCATCCGAGGCCGACTCGGGCAAAAAGGCCCTTGAAATATTAGCAGGAAAGCCAGGTTTAGATTTGATAGTTACCGACCTGCAAATGCCGGAGATGGATGGTATTACCCTTACCCAGGCAATAAAAAGCGCATACCCGGACATACCCGTTATGCTGTTAAACCGCACCGGGGACGAGGATTATAACAAATACCCCGAACTTTTTAGTTCGGTTATAAACAAACCCATCAGAAGGCATATTTTAAAAGAACAAGTGATCTCACTGATCAGGCAGACGGGGGAAGTTACTGTGACAAGTGATCATATCACCAGGCAAAAACTTTCTGTCGATTTTGCAAAACAGCACCCATTGCGCATCCTGATAGCCGAGGATAATATGATGAACCAAAAAATAGTCGGCAAGATTTTAAATAAGCTTGGTTACGAACCTAAAATGACCAACAATGGTAAAGAGGTGCTGGAGGAAGTAAGCAATAAATACTATGATGTGATACTTATGGATGTGCAAATGCCCGAAATGGATGGCCTTGAGGCTACTAAAATGATCCGTGTTTGCCTGAGTGATCAACCGGTTATTATTGCCATGACGGCCAATACCCTGCAGGGTGACCGTGAGGAATGTTTGAGGGCCGGAATGGACGACTATATAGCTAAACCGGTAAACCTGGAAGAGCTTGTAAACTTACTTGAAAAATGGGCCATACACTGTAATGCCCTGGTATAAATTTAAAAAAATAAGCAATGAAAAGTAATTATAATATCATGTCATTTCTGCTGGGATTGATAATCATGCCGTCATTTCTATTTGGACAAGGCATGATAATTTCGTCAAATGCCTATGTAACTGCTAACAGCGGCTATGTGGTTGTAACGGGAGGTATGGCTAATTCAGGCACTTTAAACCTGCAAAGCGGGAGCTTTACCATGTCTGGCAATTATACCAATAACGGCACATATATACAGGGTACCGCGAATATGGTTTTTAACGGCAGCAACCAGGTGCTGACTGATAACAGCTCCGGCACATTGTTTAACAAGGTGTTTTTTAGTGGCAACGGCGGATCGGGGAGCCCGGCCATTATGAGTTCAGGCAGTTTTTTAGTTTCAAGTCAGGGCGTACTTCAAATGGTCGGTACAACCTATTTAAACGCCAACGGGCATTTAACATTGAATTCAGACGCATCCGGCTCAGCAACAGTTGCAGCTATACCTGCAGGCTCATCAATTACAAACAGTGTAAACGTGCAGCGGTATTTCACCGGCGGGGCCGGTTACCGCGGTTACCGTTTAATTTCCTCGCCGGTTTATTCGGCCGCGGTTAGTTCAAATAATGTTTTCAGCATCAACTACCTGGCTTCTTCTATATTCCTAACCGGGGCTTCCGGTGGCGGTTTTGATAAGGCCGGCAACCCGACGCTTTATTTATTCCGCGAAGACCAGACACCCTCCAACGCCTCGTTTACCAGTGGGAACTTTGAGGGTATAAGCGCAATCAATAATTCCCCCGTGTATAATTATTCAGTTAGCGGCGCGGGTACTTCAGGTACTTTTAATATTCCTGTCGGCAACGGCGTGATGTTCTTTTTCAGGGGCAACAAAGCCTCCGCTTCTTTAACAACAGAAACCACACCCGGTTATACCCCGGTAGCGGCTACCACAACTACAACTGCAACTTTAAACCAGGGCCAGGTAGTTGTGCACGACTGGTACACCCCGGCATCAGCTTACCTGGGCTATACCGGCTCGGGTACAGGGACAAATTACGCGGCGCGCGGTTTTAATTTAGTGGGCAACCCATATGCCAGCTCTATCGACTGGGAAACTTTTAACACGACAACAACAACATCCGGCATCTACGGCAATAATGTGGGGATCACCGTTTACGAACTCAATCCGGTAACCAATAATTATGATACCTACCAGCTCGGCGGCATTCATACAAATCGTGGCTCCCGGACAATTACCAGCGGGCAAGGTTTCTTTATCCTGGCCGGCAATAACAGCAGCCCGCAGCTCATCTTCAATGAATCAGCAAAAACCACTTCACAAAATACCGGGCTTAATCTTTTTATGGCGACCCGACGCGATATGGCCGACCTGACTAAGTCCGGCGTTAATTCACACCTGCGTTTGCAAATGGCCATGGATTCGGTTAATACTGACGATATTTATATAGGCTTCAGTTCAAACGCGGCGGCACAATTTGTTAACGACGAAGATGCCCCTTTTAAAAAGGGCAGCGGTAAAGTGCATCTGGCAAGCTTTTCGAGCGACAGTGTAATGCTGGCAATCAATAAAATGCCTTTGGCCGGCGCTAAACAAACAACCATTCCGTTGCTGGTAACAGCTACCGCCTATGGAACTTATAAGCTAAACATGACCGAATTGGAAGCTATACCCCAGCTTTACCAGGTTTGGCTGATGGATCGTTTCAGGAAGGACTCATTAGACATGCGGCACAATTCTACCTATGCTTTTGATATCACTACAGATAGCAATAGTTACGGGAAGAGCCGCTTTCAGTTGATGATTCGGCAGGACCCTGCGCTGATGGTGCATTTATTAAGTTTCGGCGCCAGTAAAGTAACAAATGGCGCACAGGAAGTTTGGGTAACCGAAAATGAACAGAATTATACCAGCTTCGCGGTTGAAAGAAGCACAGACGGCGGCACCTCGTTTGCAGTTTTAGGCTGTTCGGTTTCAAACGCGTCAGGTACGTATGATTTTTTAGATCAAAGCCCTGCACAGGGGGCCAACCTGTACCGGCTAAAACTAACAGACCTGAACGGAACAGTTACCTATTCAAATACCGTTAGCCTGATGTACGGAAACACCAATAACAGCCTGGCAAAAACCGGTGTTACGGTTTATCCTAATCCTGCAAAAACAACACTCAACCTTACCATAGCGACCGGGTTTAACCCTAGTGCCGCAATGGTTTCACTTACCAAACAGGTTTCGGGCGCTTCTTATGATATACAGGTTTCGAACATTTTAGGGTCAGAACTAAAAAAGACAACCATCAATCAACCAAATTGGCAAACCGATGTAAGCAGCCTTATGCCCGGTACTTATATCATCACAGTTATTAACGATAAAGACAAGACCCTGGTTGGCCAGGTAAAATTTGTAAAACTCTAAGTTAAAAGCTGGTGGTTGAGTAAACGCGCTGAATAAATATAGCCTTAAGTCGAAAGTCTTGAGTCGAAAGTCAGAAAAGCACAAAATTGAGTTTTGACCTTTGACTACGAATTAAGACTTAACAAATGCACCCGTTTTATTGAAAACACGGGTGCATTTGTTGATGCCTGGTTCCCTGATATATCATGGATAATGTTACTGCCCAACGTAACATTTTGATAGCCAAATGCAGCCATGGGTCACCTTTTGGCCCTTTACGGTATCAATGTTAAATCCAAAAAATTATGAAAACCAAAATTTTAATCCCGCTTGCGGGGGTGGCACTTTTTTGTGCCTGCAAAGGGGGCGGATCAGGCTCGCAATCAAATGATTCTGATACAACTAAGCGCCCAATGGCACAGGTATCCAATCTAAAAACCGACTCCGGCCGAACTGATCAAACTGCTCAAACTACTAAGGCGGCGCAACCCATCCAGGTCGCGCCAAAGCTGGTCAAAACGGCAAGCATACACTTTAAGGTGAAAAGCGTGCAGCAAACGAGCGACCAGGTTGCAGCTTTAACTGCCAGTTGCAACGGCACAGTAATGTATCATACCATTAATTCGGTGCCCGGCGACAGCACTACCATCCATAAAACAGACGACTCCTTATTGAAGATAACCGTCTTGAATGTAACCGGGGATATGACGGTAAGAATACCATCCGCAAAAGTTGAAACGTTTGTGAGCCAGGTGGCGCAAATGGGTATGGTGGTTAACAGCCTGAAATTTGAGATCAACGACAAAACGTATGATTTCCTGGCCACCCGCCTGAAGGTGAAAAATCAAAAAGAACGGGAAGGCAGCAATGAAACCGGCAGCGCCAACTTAAAAGATCCGGATAACCTGCTCAGCTATAAAAACCACATCGTCGACCAGCAGATCAGTAACCTGAAAACCGATGACTCGGTAAAAAACGCGGTTATTGCGCTTAGCTTTTATGAGGGTAACGTGGTTCATAAAGAACTGATCGCCAATCCGGATCTGGCTGCCTATACTCCGGTTTCTACCAGGCTGGGCACTTCCATCAAAAATGGCTGGGCTGTTTTTGTCGATTTTATGGTTGCCCTGGCCAACTTTTGGGTGCTTGTGCCGATAGCCGGGTTGATTTGGCTGGGAGTTCGGTATTATAATAGAAGGAAGAAGACTGTGGAGGTGGTAAAAAGTTAACTTGTGTGCACGTTGATAGCGATGGGTTTCAAACCCATCGCTATGCAGAAAAACATCAAATATTAATCCCCAAAGAACATGAAAACAAAATATTTAATCCCGCTTGCAGCAATAGTGCTGTTTTGCGCCTGCAAGGGCACAAACGGTGGTTACGAAGCTGTAAATAACAGCAGCAGTGCCGATTCCGATATCTCCAAAAAGGCTGATACTACGACTGGCCCAAAGCTTGTAAAAACTGCCGGCATGAGCGTTAAAGTGAAAAATGTAAATCAAACTGCTATCCGTGTGGACGCGCTGACCAATGGGTTTGGTGGCATGGTGGTACATCAGCAAATGGGCTCATCTGTACAGGGAAGCAAGGAAGTGCGGGTTAGCCCAGACTCCGTTATGCGCATTACTTCGCTCAGTACTACTGCGGATATTACAGTAAAGGTGCCGTCTGTAAAGTTGGAAAAGTTTATGGATAGCGTGGCCTCCATGGGGCTGTACGTAACTAATCGTAATTTGGATATTACGGACAAAACGCTGGATTACTTATCGGCACAATTAAAACTAAAAAGCCGCGATGAACTGGTACGTCAGCAAAAAACCGGTAAAATAATTATTAAGGACCCAGCAAAGGTGCTGGACCTGAAGGACGATATGATTGACCAGCAGATTGGCAACCGGCAAATTGACGATGCTGTTAAAAACAGCGTAGTAAACCTTAATTTTTACCAAAGCAATACCATCACTAAAGAAGTAATTGTTAATGACGATCCATCCGCATACGGCCTGCCCTTTTTTAAACGTCTGCTAGTAGCCTGCGAAAACGGCTGGAACCTGTGCCTGGATATTATAATTGGATTGGCAGATATCTGGATTTTGCTGTTGGCCGGCGCGCTGGTTTGGTGGGGAGTAAGGAATTATATAAGGAAGAAAGCTGTTGGGGTAGTGAAGGGATAGCCTAAATGATCAGTAAGCATCACCTCTGTCATGCCGTCCCTATTGGGCGGACGGCATGACTTGAAAAGTTGATCCGTAACCTTATCCATTGAAAATCAGCATGAAATAACTTGAACATACTTGACCGGCTGTCGGCTGTATTTCTTTTTAGCGAATGGATTATGTTTGTCCGGACTCATTAATCTATTAAATCATAAACGATATGAAACGGCTGTTTTTTTTGATCGCTGCCCTGATACCTTTATCTACTTTAGCACAGGGAAGCTTCTGGAACTCCGAAGATGCTTACCTGGGCCAAAAACGCCCGCTTGACAAGCCGCTTGTTTTTGCCGACAAAATGCTGGTACCTGATAGCGGCATAGCAATGGACCGTTCGGCTTTTTCTGCGGATGGTAAAGAATACTATTATTGCAATGCACAAAACTGGTTTGATGCGAGATCGACGAGAATCAGGTATTTTAAATATGAGGACGGCAAGTGGAAGGGACCGTTTGTACTCGCCAAAGGCTATTATATGCCTACGCTGTCGACAGATGGAAAGACGATGTACCTTGCAGGCCGCTTTCGGCCTATACGATTTTATGCCGACCAAAAGCGGTACCTTTTACGTAGGCAGTAATGGACGGCATGGGAATCCGAAGAATTTCCAGACTTATGACTTTTGCTCGCTGAAGATTAACCATGGAGATACTATTGTGAATAGCATTGGTCCGGAGATCAATACACCTGGTTTTGATGGTGATTTTTACATTGCGCCTGATGAATCGTACATGATTGTTAGCTACAAGGAAAAGCCGGATTATGAGTGTGAGCTGGGCATCAGTTTCCGCCGCGCGGATGGCAGCTGGCCGGCGCCTAAAAACCTTGGCCCGCTGATCAACGATGGCAACGCGCACCGCTGGGGCGAGTATGTGACACCGGATGGCAAATACTTGTTTTATACCAAAGGAACAAGCCCGAAAGATTGCCACCTGTATTGGGTACGTTTTGATACGCTGAAAAAACGGCTGCAGGCTGAAGGTAAATAAATGGACAGACGCAAAATATGGCATCCCGAAACACTATGAAACAAGTAGAACCCGGGGGTAAAATCGTCCACCTGTCAGCGGGAGACGCGAAGTATCGCGTCTCTGCAACAAAATATTTCCGCAAATCCATAAACATTTATATTTTTGCGGCATACATTAATCACACTACAAAATGAACCCGACTGAAGAAGCAAACGAAGAACGCCACTACCTGTTAATTACCGTAGCCATAGTTTTTATGCTCGTTGGCGTTTATTTGCGCTTCGCGGATTTTAAAGCAGCCGAAGTTGTTGCCAATATCCTGCTGATCATCGGCGTTGGTATCAGCCTGAAGGGCGTTTTCGCGATTTTGAAATAAGTCCGAAAAGTCCGAAAGTCCGGAAGATGAATACCGCTTTTAGATAAGTGGGAAAGTTGGACTTGCTCGCCCGAAGGATTTTTCGTTTTGACCTGGATTTAATACTGCTAACTCTCCTGCATAATTTATGTTATCCGCCAGTTGCAGCTTCTTTCTGACTTGCGGACTTTACTGACTTTCGGACTCCGTCGGATGATATTTCGCCTCATTTAATATTTTCTGCGCATCGTTATTGGTCATCAGTTGCTGTAGAGTCACGTCCGGGTTTTTATCCATGTAGGCACGAACGATCTGCCAGCCCAGCCACACACCCAGTTTGGGCGCAGACTCATTTTTTTCGCCGATGCCGGCGGTAAAAGGCGCCGGGCCGAGATATTTTTGCATTTTAATATTGTCGGTCTCGTAAAGCTGATCCAAAAAATAAGCCCACATTTTTGATTGAAATTGCCGGCACCATTTTAACTGCGCGCCGGTGTAACCTATTTTTAAGGTGTCGGGGGTATCTGGTAAAATCTTATCCATAAAATACATGATCTTACCTTCGTAGATCATATGCTGCAGCATGGTTTTGTCGCTGTCGCTTTCGGCGAACATATCCTCGCGGGCAATGCCTTCCACCACGCGCGGGCAGATGTTTTGCTCGTTAAAGTTTTTGGAAAGATAGCGCGGGAAAGCTTCCGTAATTGCCGGGTAAAACCGGGAATTTGCACCCAAAAACAGGTCGAGATCGATACCTATATAGCCATCGCCAACGGGGACCTGCACTGCGAAACCCGAGAAAAAAGCATAAACTGCGGGTAATTGCTTTTGCGGAAAGTAGTATTTGATGTGCTTAAAGGCGTTGGTTAGTTCGGCCTGGGGTTTATCCAGGTTTGGGTATACCGAATCCACATCGTGTTCCAGGTCATTAAAGGGTTTCCCGGCCAAAACCTTTCGCAAATTGACAAAATAAGCGGTGTCCTTTGTGTCGCTGCCGGCACGCTCCAACAACATCGAAATATAATTACCATAGAACGGGCCATATTTCTGCTGAAGATACGCGGCCGTTTGCGCCATCGGTTTAGTTTTCATCAGGTCGAAATCTTTGTCAAAGCGCACGATGTTCACCGTTACCGGGATGTTGCTAACGTCAACGTCATTTTTACTATGCTTACAGGCGTTAAATAACGCGGCGATAAAGAAAAATAGATAAATTTGCTTTGTTTTGTTCAAAACGGTCATTTTTTGTCCTTTGGGCAAAATTAATTTTTTATTTGTATTAATATCCAAAACGGCACATTCCGTACGTTAGTTTAGATGTTTGATACACTTTGTTATTTTTAACCACAAAGGACACAAAGGTTTTCACTAATAGCACAAAGCGGTTAATGAATATGATTTTAGTGCTTTCATAGTGCTCCTTGTGAACTTAGTGGTTTTTTAAAGTGTTTTAACCACAAAGGAC
>OLLK01000154.1_pt1 | contig 51090 bp, 10 predicted proteins | sample 1604531 | NCBI WGS metagenome assembly OLLK01 (sample SAMEA104055722, study PRJEB20765) | soil metagenome | isolation source: soil | reverse complement strand
TTACCGTCATCGTTGCAGCGATGTTGGCCGCATTGATGGTGTAGCTGGTGGTGGAAGATGAGAATGCCGGGCTTAAAGGCGTGATACTGGGACTTATGGCCGTAAGGTTGGCATTACTTGCACCGATGCGGGTTACCGTTACCGTGTAGGTTTTTGTTGTTGTTCCGTTTTGGGCGGTGACAACGATATTAATGTTGTTCGTTCCTACTGCTAAAGCGATCGCGTGGGAGGCATGGCCCGATGCTACCGTGGTGCCGTTCACCTGTATAGTTGCGTTGGCATCCGTCACCGTTGGCGTTACGGTGATACTACTGGTAGTATTGGGTACTGTAGCAGTATAGCCGGTTGTTGCCGCTGCAAATGCAGGGCTGAGTGTGCCGCCGCTGGGAACAATGTTCGACAAGGTAGCATCAGCAGATGGGGCCCGCGTTACGGATATCGTATAAGTTTTTGTGGTTGTGCCGTCCTGGGCGGTTACGACTACGTTTATCAGTGTCGTTGTGCCTTCGGCGAGGGCTATTGGCGCGGAAACCGTTCCTGAGATCAGGCTCGTTCCATTTACTTTCATCGTTGCATTCGCATCGCTTGTAATTGGCTTCACCGTCATTGTTGCCGTCGCGTTGCTAACACTTAAGGTATAGCTGGTGGTTGCCGGGGCAAACGCCGGGCTCAGTGGGCCTATGCTGGGACTCATACTTGCCAGGTTGGCATTAGCAGAGGCACTGCGGGTTACCGTTAGGGTGTACGTTAGCGTTGTTGTACCATCTTGCGCAGTCACGGCTACCGTTATTGTATTGGCTCCCACATTTAACGCTATCGCGCCGGATGGATTTCCCGGCGAAACGCTTATGCCGTTTACCTTTACTGCCGCATTCGCATCGGCGACAGTTGGCGTTATAGTAATGCTGGTGGTTGTATTAGAAACACTTGCCGTGTACGTGGTGGTGGCGCCTAAGAAAGCTGGGCTCAGTGTGCCCTTACTTAAGGTTATATTCGAAAGGGTGTCATTAGCGGATGGCGCCCTGGTCACCGTTAGCGTATAGGTTTTTGATGTTACGCCATCGGGAGCGGTTACCATCATGGTAATGGGGGTTTGTGCTCCTTCTGCAAGCGCGATAGGTGGCGAGGTGGTCTTCGATGCTATCGTTGTACCATTTAGTTTTATGGTTGCATTGGCGTCGCTCGTGTTTGGCCGCACTGTTATGGAGGCCGTTGAATTGCTTACACTGAGGGTGTAATTAAGCGTCGCAGGTGAAAATGCCGGGCTGATGGGCACCACGCTTGGGTTAATGCTCACCAGGTTATCGTTTGCAGATACCAGGCGGGTGACCGTTACCGTGTAAGTTTTTTGGGAACTGCCGTCAGCCGCAGTAACGGCAATGCTAATAACGTTTGACCCCGTATTTAGAGGAATTAATCCGGATGCTGTCCCGCTGGTTACCGAAGTGCCGTTTACTGTAATACCTGCTTCGGCATCACTGGTGGTTGGTGTTACGGTTATTGAGCTTGTTGCATTGGATACATTTGCCTGGTAGGCAAAAGTACCGGATTTAAAGGCAGGGCTAAGTGTGCCGCTACTCAGCGTGAGCGCCGACAGATTTGAATTGCCAACTACGCTAATATTAACATTTGCCGGCGAGCCTCCGCCCAAATTGTAGGCCGTAACCGTGTAATTGGTTGCCGGGTTTTCGGCAGTCGGCGTACCGCCGATCACGCCGGTATTGGTGCTGAAGGTTAAGCCCGAGGGCAAAGGCGAATTGATAAAATAACCCCCGGCGGGGCCGGTTTTCTTGATCACCCCTGTATCTGCAACCAACACATTGCCCGCGCCATCAACCGTTATGCCCCATGGCGAGGAAAACCCGCTGCCGATGCTCACTGGCGTATTGCTGCCAGCCGCAAGTAAGTAAACAGTTTTGTTACCGCTATCGGTGATAAATAAATTGCCTGAAAAATCTGCCGCGATTCCTGCAATGTTACTGAATCCTGAAGCGACCAAAACTGGCGTGCCGCCTCCTGGGGGCATTTTATACAACGCGGCGTCTGGCGCATCCGCTACGTACACGTTGCCAGCCGGATCAACCGCTATGCTCGTCGGCCTGATTGTTCCGAAGGTTAACGTGACTGGGCTTCCACCCGCAGCGGGGGTTTCGTAAACACCGCATAAAGTTTTATCCCGGTTATTTCCTGCATCTGCAACATATACATTACCAGCTGCATCTACAGCCACACCGACCGGACTGTAATACGATGCATTTATTTCGGTGGCCAAGCCGCCTACCGGCAATTTAAATACCTCGTTATAATGCGGCACGCTGCCCAGAATAGAAAAATATACATTGCCGCGTGCGTCTGCCGCGATGCTCAGTATAAATGCGTTCTGAAAATCCGAACTGGTCGCTAACACTATCTGGGCAGCCCCTGAGGCAGGCCGCTCGGTTATAGTGTTGCCATCAGTGGTATAAACGTTGCCTGCCGAATCAATCGCTATGTTTGCCGGGTTGGTTACACCCGACAAAAAAATACCCGTTTTGTTACTATATGCAAGCGCAGCAACCCCGTTGCTGGCCGGCGCCAGGGGTGTAATAGTAACGTTTTTTGTATAAACCTGGGGGCTGTTGTAGCTTAACGTTGGTGGTGGTGGCAGGCTGACGGTTAGGTTCAGCAACCCCGTAGCGCTGCCACCTAGGTTATAGCCGGTAACAGTATAATTTGTTGCCGCGCTTAAAGTTGCAGGGATGCCGCTGATGGTGCCGGTAGCATAGTTAAAGTTTAAGCCCCCGGGTAAATGCTGGCTGATAAAGTAGCCGCCCGCGGGCGTTAATTTTTTATAAGAGCCATCACCGCTATTTGACTCATAAACATTACCCACCGAATCAACTGCAATATTATACGGATAGTTTGTGCCCAGGGCCAAAATGATCGGAGATCCACCGCCAGCCGGTATCATTTTGATTTCATTGTTTTGCTCATCTGCCACAAATACATCTCCGGCTCCATCAACTGCAACTCCTTTTGGTAAGCTGAAGCCAGTACCCAATGTGATCGCTGCGTTGCTACCGGCCGGTATTTCTTTAACCGCACCACTCCATGTATCGGCAACATACACATTGCCGGCTGCATCTGTGGTTACGCCGTTTGGAAGGGTGAAAGATCCTGCCGCTAATGAAACCGGGGCGCCGCCGCCAACCGGTATTTCAGTAATCGCGTTGTTATTCGGATCGGCCACAAAAACGTTTCCTTTTCGGTCTACCGCTACACCCGATGGTCCGTTAAAGCCCGACCCAATATCAAACGGCGCCCCCCCGGCCACTGGTATCTCTTTGATTGTGGAACCAGACGAAGTTGCGACGTATACGTTTCCCGTCGAATCGACTGCAATCCCGGAAATAGTGCCAATACCAACGGCAAGGCTAACTGCCGGCCCTCCTCCCACCGGTATTTTCATCACTGCATTGTCGCTTTGGCTTGCCAGGTAAATATTACCTGTGCCGTCTATTGCTATTGCCGAACTATATCCGAGACCCGAAATAGAGGTAAAACTAACCGGTTTATTATAGCCAAGCGCCGCAACGCCCGCACTGGACGGCATTAAAGGTATTATTGGTACGTTTATAGTATAATTTTGAGGACTGCTGTAGCTTAAGGTTGGTTGCGGCGGCGGATTAACACCTATGCTTACTGTTACAGAGCTTCCGCCCGAGCTATTATAAGCCGTGACGGTATAATTGGTTGCGGCACTTACAGCAACAGCTGTTCCACTGATAATTCCGGTCGAAGTGTTAAAACTTAACCCGGCTGGCAACGCGTTTACATAATAACCGCCCGCCGGCTTAATCTCACTAACGGTATTACTGTTGGTAACATAAATATTGCCTGTTCCGTCAGTAGCTATGCCAGGCGGTTGGTTAAAAGCAGACGTTATAATGGTTGGAACTCCGCCGCCTGCAGGGATCTCCTTTACAGCATTATTACCATAATCTGCAACATATACATTTGCTGCCGCGTCAATCGCTACGCCAGACGGATTGTTAAAACCCGCAGCTAAAACAACTTGCGTGCCGCCGCCGGGAGTCACCATTTCAATAGCATTGTTGCCGCTGTCGGCCACATAAATATTGCCCGCTCCATCTACAGCTATGCCCAATGGAGTACTGAAACCTGACCCCAACGTAACCGCGGCGCCGCCGCCAACGGGTATTTCTTTCACTTTTGAGTTGAATGTATCCGCCACATAAACATTGCCTGCAGCATCAACGGCCACGCCACATGGCCCATTGAATCCAAAGCCCAATGTAGCAACGGCGCCGCCTAACGCAGGTATCTCTTTAATGGAGTTACTCCCCTCGTCAGCAACATAAACATTACCTGAGGCATCTACAGCAATACCCCTGGGGTTACTAAATCCATTGCCCAAAATAACGGGCACCCCGCCGCCGGCTGGAATTTTCTTTACCAGGTTATTACCGTTGTCCGCCACATATACATTGCCCGCCGCATCCACCGCTACACCGTACGTAATGGCGAACGCGGACCCCAAATTAAGCGAGCTGGTATTGTAACCTGGTGCAGCTACGCCGCCACCGCCCGGAACTAAGGCACTAATTGCAGTACCTGCCGTATACGTTTGCGGGCTGCTATAACTTATGATAGGCGGGCCGGGGCTCAGGTTTAACGTTATGGTGTAGGTTGCAGTTGTTGTTCCGTTTTGAGCCGTAATAAAAGTAGTGATGGTGTTTGTGCCGGGCGAAACCGGGATAGGCGCCGACGCCTGCCCCGATACTACTGCGGCGCCATTTACCTGTATGCTTGCGTTTGCATTATGTGCCAGCGGTGTAACGGTAATGGAGGTAAGCGAGCTGCTTATTGATACGGTATAACTGTTTGTCGCCGACGAAAAAGCCGGGGTTAAACTCCCCACGCTTAGCGAAAGACCTGCCAGGGTAGCATCGGACGACTTTTGCCTGGTCAGCGTTAACTTATAGGTTTTTGTCGATCCGCTTTGGGCAGTTACTATGGTTGAAATGATATTGGCCCCAACCGACAAGGGCAAACTTGTAGACGGCGAGCCCGATGCTACAGTAGCGCCGTTAATGGTAACCGTAGCGCTGGCATCGCTTGTTACGGGCGTAAGCGTTACCGAGGACGTGGAATAGGGCACACCTGCCGTATAAGTAGTTGTTCCGCTGGCAAAAGCAGGGTTTAAAGTGCCCGCACTTAGCGTCATGCTGCTAAGGTTTGCGTTGGTAGACAACGCCCGGTCTACGCTAAGGGTATAAGTTTGGCTGGTTATCCCATCCTGTTCGGTAACAACAACAGGAATGTTATTTGTCCCCGCCGCTAAAGTTACATTTGCAGAACTGCCGCTGGCGACTGTTACGCCGTTAACCGTGATGGTACAGCTCGGGTCGGGAGTGGCCGGCGTAACGTTAATGGAAGCTACCGCACTGGCAACTGACGCTGTATACGCATAAGTTGTTGTAGAAAATACAGGGCTCAGTGTCCCCGCGCTTATGGACAGGGCGGATAAAACAGGCGACAGGTTGGCGTTGCTGCTTACGATGAACGGGCCCGTTAATCGCCCCGTAAAGCTTTGCGTAATCGTATAAACCGAATTGTTAAATGTTGCTGCCCGCGCCGACCCCGGTACCCATTGCGACCCTGTATAGTTTGCGATAAAGCCAGCCGCCCGGTTAAAGCCTGGCAACTCATCGGCAGTATTACTCCAGCTTAGCGAAAGACCTACTTTATTAGCCGCGTTTACATAGCCCGTAATCGTCCAGGTTTTGTTGAGGACGCCTGATGTGACAGGCGCGCCGGTAGGACCTGCACGATCGACGCCATCGGAAAGCGTTACGCCAAAATCCGGGGCGTCATCAAATTTGTAGCTAAAACTCGCCGGCGTGTACGATGAGGCTGTTGTGCCTACCGGGATAGTGAACAATGAATCGGGAGTAGCAGAAGAACCGGCGCCATTATACGTAACACTGCCGCCATGCCCGGCAACTACGTAGCTGTTTGAATTATACCCGCTGATAAATGGTTTTTTGGTAAAGGTCAAAGCAGTATAGGGCGCAATTAACTTGTTATTTGATTGAAAGGTCACCGGCGAATTGATTGTGGCGATTGGAACAGCAAAGGTTACATCAGTGCCATTGATTTTAACAGCAGCTACATCAAAAATATTATTGGCAAGCTGCGGATATATGGGCGCCGGCCCAGCGTGAATGACCGTTGAAGGTCCTTTTAATGTTATACCGCCCGCACCAGTAATAGTCGCATTATAATTGGCAATATACCCGTTTATATCCAGGTTTATGCCCGAACTGATTGTCAAGGCACTACTGTAAATAGTTAAGTTTTGACAAGTTGCAGGGGTCGTTATTACCGGGTAATTTGACGGGCTTAAAAGGGGTATCATAACATTATCCGTTGCGCTTGGTATACCGTTTGGCAGCCAATTGGCGGCATTGTTCCATGCATTCGAAACGGCGCCGGTAAAAAGTTTAAAAACAGTATTAATTGCGTGCGGCTCATATCCGGCATCGAAACTGCCGTCGCCAACATTACCGTAATCCAAATAAAAATTATTAATAACCGATCCCCTGTCGTTAAAACGCCCGGGATAGATGGCGAAACAATTATTTCCATTGAGATCAGACACCCTGACCGGGTGGTTTTGGCCGTTTAAATAAAATACACGGTTACCGGCCTGCACCACACGGTCAATATACTTACCCGTTAGCGAATCTGACACCACCTGGTAGCTTGTGGGTGATGAGCCATCCCAGGCATATATCTTGCCGTCGTTTCCCAAAAATGTCATTTTGTTATTTACAATGCCTGTGGCCCCATACGCGTAAAGCGAGCTGATGCCCGATGGTGCAAAAGTACCGGCTGCTGTCCCGTTCGTAACCGATAGTCCTACATTCTCGTTCCGAAAAAAATAGTAGCTGCCGGTCGCATAGTCTCGGCTTGAACCCAGATTCGACCCCGCGTCTAACAAATTCGTGTAGCCTTGTGATTCTGCTTCCAATAAAACCGGAGTAGTTTGGTTTGGGGCGAGGCTATATAAACTATATGGGTCATTTCCCATCCTTCCCGTCATCAACAAATAATTGTTGTTCACATTTACCGCCTCATCAACAACGGCGCCGCTTTGGCCGGCCGGAGAATATATATTCACTAAAGGCGAAGTGCCGTCGCCCGATAAAATCGAACGATTATATGCAAAAGCAGAATTATCCGTATTTGTCGTCGTATTATAATAATAAGCAAAATTGTTTGCCCCGATGACATAAAGCGTATTGCCGACTGCTATTACCTGGCTAATTTGTCCAACCAGGAAACCATTCCAATCAGGTCCATAAACATTGGTCTCGTAACCCACCCCAGCTATAGCCCCGGCATCATAGTAAAGCGAGGTGCCGGCAACAGTTCCATCAGTTTTGTATATCCTGTCATGTAAATTAGGCCCGTAGTTAATTCCGTTACGGGTAATATTTCCTATGGTGTCAGTTACCGTAAAATAATAATAATTTCCCATTTGGGTGGAATAATTTGAATAACCGTCGTTTAAGCCGCTGCCGGATTTAACGCCGTGTCCGTTTGTGTTGGACATTATCGCGTAGGTACCGGCCTTTGTACCGTCAGTACGCCACAGGGCCGTATTTTGATAGCCCCCGTTTGTTGTAAAATAAAGAAGATTGCCGGCCTCATAAACATCCGAAAAAGTGGTAGCTGCTGCACCCGGGGTTATGTCGGCCAGCATATAAGTGCCCGCGTCGGTGCCGTCGGTGCGCCACATCTCAACTCCGTGGATGCCGTCGTCAGCTGTAAAAAAAGCAACGCCGTTTGCCGAAAACATGCTTTTGGAGTTATCAGATATTCCTCCGTAAGAATTGCCCTGCCCTACCGGCCCGTTTGGCTGCGAGGTATTTATGTCTTTTAATAGCCACGGGTCCTGCGCATAGCAATTGGCCAGTGTTAAACATGCAAATACGGCTATTGCAATAAGTTTTTTGAAATCTGACAAACCTGCGGGAAACCACCAAAAACTTGGCACGGTGCCAGCCACACTCCCACCGTCATTGATGTGCCTATTATGGTGAATTGCGGGTTTAGGTGACTTTCGTGCTTTGCCACCAAAATATACCCACGGCAAAAAATTTGAAAGGCGGTTAATCGCCTTGTGATATAAGCTCGCTATCATAATTGTATATATAAGGGCTGTTTCTTCAAATCTAAACTACACTGTCTCAATAAAAAATACCCATTTATGGGTAATTTATTTGAATTTGAATAATAATATTTATGTTTAGGAAACAAAAAGCTATTACTATAATACCCCAACGTGAAACTTGAACTTTTTAACACAACGGCAAATGATATCTGGAAAACGGTGGCGGGGGAAACAACGCCAATGGGATTGCAATTTGAGCTTGAAATTTATAAAAAGCTACTTACTTTTTTCCAGGTTGGCGATTATTGCTATTACATTTTTAATGTACCGGCATTAGACCTGGAATTTACCAGCAAAGAAGTTGAAACGTTGTTAGGTTATTCCCCGATTGATTTTAATATGGCTTTGCTGTTGGATAGCATTCATCCTGAGGACCGTCCATTCTTTTTAAATTTCGAAAACAAAGCAGCTGAGTTTCTTGCGTCATTGCCGATTGAGCTGCTAACTCGCTACAAAGTAAGGTATGACTACCGCATACGGAAAAAAAACGGACAATACGTGCGGGTACTACATCAAAGCACAATAATCGATCATGATGAAAACGGAGGAATTATCCGGACACTGTCAGTACATACTGACATCACACATTTAAAGCCCGAAGGAAAACCTGTACTTTCCTTAATTGGGCTGGACGGCGCCCCTTCATACATTAACATAGATGTCGATAAAAAATTTATGGCTAGCAAAGAATCGTTAAGCAAACGTGAAAAAGAAGTGTTGAAACATTTGATAGAAGGGAAATTGAGCAAGGATATAAGTAAGCTTTTGAACATTAGCAAAGAAACAGTTGACAAACACCGCAAAAACATGCTGGCTAAAAACAACTTGAATAATACAGCTGAGTTAATAAGCAGCGCGATAAAAAAGGGCTGGCTTTAAAAAAAACAAATTAAAACAACAGGGTATGATGGAACTAAAAGTTTTTAATACTGAAGTGAATAATATCTGGAAAAAAGCGACAAGTGAATCATCGGCAGACCAGTTGCCGTTTCAACTGGATGTTTACAAAGCCATACTCCGGTTTTTCAATGCCGGGGATTATTATTATTACATTTTTAACATTAAAAACAGTTGTCTGGATTATGTCAGCAATGACGTTCAGCAGGTGTTGGGGTATTCACCGGCAGAAATGACCCTTCCATTTTTAATAGATAAACTCCACCCCGATGATCGGCCCTGGTTTCTGAATTTTGAATATAGGGCAGTCGAGTTTTTAGGGCAACTGCCTGTTGAAAAACTCGGAAAATATAAAGTCAGGTTTGATTTCAGGCTGAGAAAAAAAGATAATAGTTACGCCCGAATACTTCACCAGGCTATAGTGATTGAACATGGTGACGATGGCTTGCTCGTCAGGACTCTCGGACTACACACCGATATAACACATATAAAACCCGCCGGCAATCCGGTATTTTCCATCATCGGGCTCGATGGTGAACCATCCTATATAAACATTGATGCCCAAAAGGTATTTGAGGTAAGTAAAGAGCTATTAACAAGCAGGGAAAAACAAATCCTGACATTTTTGATTGATGGTCGATTAAGCAAAGAAATCGCCCATGCGTTACATATCAGTAAGCAAACGGTTGATAAGCACCGAAAGAACATGTTAGCCAAAACAAGGCTTTCCAACATGCCTGAATTGGTATCCAAAGCTATCAGAGAAGGCTGGCTGTAATTGAGTTGCAAAGAGAAAAAAAGTGTATTCGCAATCCCCATTTTTCAACTTCCGATCAAAGCACGAAACGGTGCGAATTCAGGAGCGCTTCACAGTATCGCCATTAACCAATAATATCAATCTGGTTATAGGTCAATATTTCAGCACTATAAACCCTGTTTTGTGTTTCACGATACCCTTAACGGTGTAATCAAACTGGTAAAAATAAGTGCCCGGTATTTGCATCTGGCCGTTCTTATTGCTGTGCCCGTCAAAAACCTTTGTGCTGTTATCATAACCTTTAGCTTCGTAGATCATTTGCCCGTTTCGGTTCATGATGGTGAGCTTATTATCCGGGCACTGGTTGATATTCTCGATCTGCAAAAAATCATTAACACCGTCGCCGTTTGGTGATATGCCCTGGTGTACAAGTATGCCGTCCTCGGCTAATGTTGCTGTTTCCGTTGGTTTGGTTACGCTAATGGCATCATCAAAATTAGCAATCGGCCCGGCTGCACGCGTTACCGTAATGGTATACGTTTTTGTTGTCGTGCCGTCCTGCGCGGTTACTAATACGCTAATGATATTTGAACCGACTGCCAGTGCTATTGGCGCCGAGGTTGCCCCATAGGCTAACAATGTGCCATTCACTTTAATCGTTGAATGGGCGTCACTGCCAACTGGCCTTATCGTCATCGACGTTTTGGTGTTGTCTACATTCAGCGTATAGCTGGTAGTTGCCGTTGCAAAGACCGGAGTTAGCGGGCTGATACTTGGATTCATGCCAGCCAGGCTGGCATTGGTTGATGGGCCTCTTGTAACGGTCAGCGTATACTGTTTGTTTGTTGTACCGTCCTGCGCGGTTACTGCAATGTTTATGGCGGTTGTTTTTCCCTCAGCCAGCACTATCGGCGCAGATGTGGTTCCCGAGGCAAGTGTTGTACCGTTGACTTTTATTGTAGCGGCAGGGTCGCTGGTCACCGGCTTTACCGTTATTGAAGCGGTGCTGTTGCTAACGCTTAAACTATAGCTGGTCGTTCCGGCTGCAAAAGTGGGCGTTAATGGTGCTATGCTCGGGCCGATGCTCGACAGATTAGCATTGGTTGATGGCGCCCTGGTTACGTTTATCGTATAAGTTTGCGTATTAACGCCGTCGGGCGCGGTTACTACTATGCTGATGGTATTTAAACCCACCGAAAGCGGGATAGGGCTTGAAACTGCATTGGAAGCAACTGGTACACCATCTACCCTTATCGTGGCGGCTGCGTTGACTGTCGTTGGCGTTACAGTCAGTGAAGTAACCGAATTTCCCACGCTGGCAGTATAATTAGTGTTTGGACCGGCAAAAGCCGGGCTTAGGGCCCCTGCACTCATCCCCAAATAGGAAAGATTATTATTTGGGGAGACCACCTTTAAATTGATTGTCGCAGAGCTGCGACCGCCATTGTTTTGTGCCGTAACGGTATAGTTAGCCGCCGGCGCAACTGCAGTGGGTGTGCCGGTGATAACGCCAGTCGCTGCGTTTAAGCTTAGTCCGGCAGGGAGTGCGGGGCTGACTTCATACCGCCCCACGCGAATTTCTTTTACGGAGCTGTTTTCAGCATCAATGCCGTAGTAAACATTATCAAACTTGTCTACAGCGATGCAGAACTCCGTATTAAGCAAATTCGAGTATGCGTACGGTAGTTTAATAGTGCTCCCCCCGCCTGCAGGGATTTGAAAAATATGTTGGCTGGAATAATATACATTCCCTTCGGCGTCTACCGCTACACTATACGGACTGTCGGCTGAGCCTGAAAGGGTAACGGTGCTCCCGTTTGATGCTAAAATCTTCTTTACGGCATTATTATTCGAGTCTGCAACATAAACATTTCCCGCTGCATCAACGGCAATGCCTTGTGGAAAGTTAAAGCCCGAACCGACAACCTTGGCAGCCCCCCCCGCTACTGGTATTTTTTCAACTTTAGAGGCCTCTGCAACCGTTACGTACATATAACCCTTGCCGTCAAGTGCAATACCATATAGTGGGCCGAGTCCCGTAGCAATGGTTATCGTACCATTATTGCCTGCAAGGATTTTTTTGACATTGCCATCCAAGTCATCGGACACATAAATGTTGCCTGAATTATCGACAGCGACTCCTGTCGGATGATCAATGCCCGACCCCAGGTTTAATACGGTGTCTCCACCTGCTGGCAATTCCCATATACCGGGATTTAACAGGTCAGCTACATATATATTTCCTGAATTATCTACCGTCACAGCGTTCGCATCTACGAATGAGCCCGGCCAGGTTAAGGGCGCCGGGGAAGGGAGCGCACCACCGGTATTGACTGCTGAAAGTGCACTGATAGCAACTCCTACTGTATAGGAGTGCGGGCTGTTATAGCTAATTATGGGCGCCTTGGTTGGTTTAATGCCAATGTTAACGGTTGCAGTGGCACTGCCAGCAGGATTAGTTGCAGTAATAGTAAAATTGGTAGCCGGTAATGGTGTTAAGGGCGTCCCGCTTATTATACCAGTATTAATATCGAAGTATAACCCGAATGGCAAGGTCGGCGTGATAACATATCCTGCGTTTTTATTGATCGCACTGATGGTGTTATTCAAGTTATCACTTACATACAGGTTTCCATGTGCGTCAAGTGCGACGCCCACGGGATTCTTAAACCCCGATCCAACAGGCAAATCGATCCCGCCAGTTGACACTTCTATTATCGAGCTGCTTCCCTGATCGGCAAGAAAAGCATTGCCAGCAGGGTCAAACGCAATATCATTGAAAGCACCGCCATTGCGGAATGTGGTAACGGCATTTGTCCCCGCAGCTATTTTTTTTATTGTATCGCCGTCGACCACATAAACATTGGCCGCCGCATCCACAGCTATATTTCCAGGGAAAGTAAACCCCGTTGCCAATACAATTGGTATTCCATTGCCTGCTTGTATCTCTTTTATTGACTTATGCCCATAATCGTTTACATAAACGTTATTTGAAATGTCAACAGCTATCGATGAAGGAAAGCTAAAACCCGATCCTAAAGTTACTATCGCACCACCTGCGACCGGAATTTTCTTTATGGCACTATTGTTGAAATCTGCAACATAAATATTCCCGGCTGCATCTGCAGCTATTCCAGCCGGAGTTGAAAAGCCAGAACCTACAATAACCGGCGCTCCGCCGCTTGCCGGTATTTTTTTGACGTTATTGCTGTTATCTACGAAATAAATATTCCCGGCAGCATCAACTGTTAAATCTGCCGGAGAATGCAAGCCTGACGCTAGTACCGGCATTTTGGGCGGCACGACACCTCCGGTGTTTGTTGGCGAACGGGGTGCAACACCCGTTCCGACAGTATAACTGAAAGGGGTGGCATAAATAATTTTCGGCGCCTGCGCATACGAATTCAACATGCCGAAAGTCAACAGCGTCAAAACTGCAGCAAATAGTTTCGTCCTAACGACGAACGGTTTCATCCCAAAAAGCAAAGAATGCTTCCGGCACACTGGTTGCGTGAGTGAGGTTTTCATAAATGGCATAGGTTAGTTGTTTTGAAAATAGCTGATACTAAGGTAAATAAAAAGGCAGCGAAAAAAATATAACTAGTTTATATTTTTCACACTGCCTTTTAATACCGGCAAACCGGCAATCAATATTTCAGCACAATAAATCCTGTTTTATGTTTCACCACACCTTTTACGGTGTAATCCAACTGGTAAAAATAAGTCCCCGGTAACTGCATCTGCCCATTCTTGTTGCTGTGACCATCAAAAACCTTTGTGCTGTTACCGTAGTTCTTCGCTTCGTAGATCATTTGCCCGTTGCGGTTCATGATCGTGAGCTTGTTATCCGGGTACTGGTTAATATTCTCTATCTGTAAAAAGTCATTGATACCATCGCCATTAGGAGATATGCCCTGGTGAACAAGTATCCCGTCTTCAGCTAAAGTGGCTGTTTCTGTTGGTTTGGTTACGCTGATGGCATCATCAAAATTAGCAACAGGCCCGGCTGCGCGCGTTACCGTAATGGTGTAAGTTCTGGTCGTTGTCCCGTCCTGTGCGGTTACTACCACACTGATGTTATTTGAACCTACTGCAAGCGCAATCGCCTGCGAAGTTGTTCCCGAAACAACCGTCGCGCCGTTTACTTTGATGGTGGCGTTTGCGTCACTTGTAACGGGTTTTACCGTCATGGATGTTATTGAATTTTTTACTGCAAGTGTATAGCTGGTCGTCGCGGGTGCAAATATCGGGCTTAGCGGCGTAACGCTTGGGCTCATGCTGGCCAGGCTGGCATTGATCGATGGCACGCGGGTTACCGATATGGTATAAGTTTTTGTTGTCGCGCCATCCTGGGCACTTACCAATATGGAGATTGTATTTTGCCCAACGTTTAGCGTTATCTGGCCAGAAGGTGTACCGGAACTTACTGCTGTGCCGTTCACCTTCATTGTCGCATTGCCGTTGGTCGTTGTTGGTGTTAATGTGATGCTTGTCGTTGTATTTGGAACGCTGACAGTATAGCTTGTGCTTGTTTTGGCAAATACCGGACTAAGCGTACCGGCACTTAGAAGAATGTTTGAAAGGCTTGCATCAGATGAAAGCGCCCTGGTTACAGTTATCGTATAGGTCTTGGTTGTTGTACCATTTTGCGCTGTCACCACCGTGGTGATAATATTAGTACCAACGTTGAGTGCTATTGCGCCTGAGGCGGTACCCGAGGCTACAATTGTCCCATTTACTTTAATGGTTGCATTTCCATCGGTAGATGTTGGTGTAAGTTTTAAGTTGGAAACGGTATTAAGTACACCGGCCGTATAACTGGTTTTCCCAGGGGCGAAGGCCGGAACTAGCGTGCCATTGTTTAGGCTGATATTTGATAGGGTTGGGTCGATTGATGGTGCGCGGGTGACAGTTATGGTGTACGTTTTCGTGGTAGCGCCATCCTGGGCGGTTACTACCAAATTGATAGGCGTTGTTGTGCCCTCGGCCAATGCTATTGGTTGTGAAACGGTTCCGGAAGTGACGGAAGTCCCGTTCACCTTTATTGTCGCATTCGGGTCACCAGTGACGGGTTTTACCGTAATAGTCGCGGCGGTATTAGGTGCATTTATGGTATAGTTTGTCATTGATGATGTAAATGACGGGTTCAACGGTGTTATACTCGGACCTATGGCAGTTAGGTTCGCATTGCTTGCGCCGATCCGGGTGACAGTTATCGTGTACGTTTTGGTTGTAGTCCCGTTTTGAGCGGTGACAACGATAGTTATAGTGTTGGGGCCTACCGATAAAGCGATTGCATGGGAAGCTTTCCCTGATAGTACTGCCGTTCCGTTTACCTGTACCGTTGCATTGGGATCGGCTAATGTCGGTGTCACAGTAATAAATGAGGTGATATTGGGTTCGCTGGCGGTATAGCTGGTGGTTATTGTCGCAAAAGCCGGGCTTAGTGTTCCGTTGCTTAACGCCAAACCAGCCAGGTTACTATTTGATGACTGCGCTTCATTTATCGTTAGCGAATAGGTTTTGCTTGCTAAACCATCTTTAGATGTGACTACGATAGGGACAACGTTTGCGCCAACTACCAATGGTATATGGCTTGATGCCGTACCCGAAGGTACTGTTGCCCCATTTACGGTAATAGTCGCCGCCGGGTCACTCGCTGTCGGGGTAACGGTCATTGTTGTTAGGCCATATCCCACATTAGTTGAGTAGTTCGTCGTAGCACTCGAAAATACCGGGCTTAAAGTGCCATTGCTTAGTGTTAAATTGGAAAGATTATCATTAGTGGTAACCTCCAGATTTAAATTGGCAGTAGCGCTTGCGCCTACATTATTGTATCCTGCAATTGTGTAGTTTCTTGAAGGGCTTGAAACAGTTGGAGTACCGGCGATTGTACCGGTTTCGGAATCGAATGTTAAACCAGCAGGCAAGGCTGTGTTTATGAAAAACCCTCCCGTTGGCTTGGATTCGGTTATCAAGCCATTGGATCCCGATATATAAAGATCGCCGGCCACATCAACAGCCACTCCGGAAATTGCACCAATCATTGGGTTTATGCTTACGACGTTTTTACTTACGGCAAGTATCTCATCTAAAGTGCCATTTCCCCGGCCCACGTATAAATTCCCGGCCGCGTCAACCGCTACACTGGACGGTGTGACAACGACCGCGATTGGGATTTGTTGACCTCCACCCGATGGAATTTCAAACACTCCATATCCTGTGTCGGTAACGTAAACATTGCCTCTTGCATCAACCGCTAACCCTGACGGCTGCGAATAGCCCCCACCTATTGCTATGGGCGTATGACTACCAACAGGCATTCTGTACACAGAGTCAGTATTTAATATATACAGATTCCCAGATACATCAATTGCCAGCCATTCCGGCTTCGCTACAGATGTGGTTAAAGTTACTTTTGTGCCACTAGTCGCCTGGATTTCCTGTACTACATTATTCCCGTAATCAGCAACGTAAACGTTATCTTGTTTGTCAACCGCTATCCCTTCAGGTTCAATGAACCCACTTCCGATGACTATAGGCGCACCGCCTGCAACAGGAATTTTCTTCACATCGCCATTAGACTCAGATACGTACACATTGCCAGTTATATCGATTGCTAGCCCAAAAGGGTTAATGAGGTTCCATGCTTTATTAACAGGAGTGCTGCTGTAGGTCGGGGCACTAACCAATGTGCTTGATGGAGCCAAAGGGCTTATCGTCGAACCTTGATTGTAGATATGAGGACTGGTATAGTGTATTGTTGGCGAAGGAGCTGATTTAACAGCGATACTCAAGGATGTTGTTTTACTTCCGCTACTGTTATATGCAGTAATATTATAATTTACAGCCTGCCCTGGCAATACGGGCGTACCGCTAATTACACCAGTTGTGGTATTAAATTTTAATCCACCAGGCAAAAATGGCTTAATATAATAGCCTCCCACAGGTTTGATCTGTTTAATAACATTGTTGCTTGCATCGGCTACGTATACATTACCAGCCCCGTCAACGGCTACACCGCTAGGTGAACCGAAACCAGAACCAATAGTAATTGCATCACTGCTGCCGAACGGAATTTCTTTTACAGTACCATCTCCAATATCAGTTACGAACACATTGCCAGAACAATCAACGGCTATTCCTTTAGGAGAAATGAGACCCGAATTATATATAATCACCGTTCCCCCTCCCACAGGAATTTCTCTTACCGAATTTCCAGAAAACGCCACATAAATATTTCCAATTGCGTCAACAGACACGCCAACAATGCCGTTAACACCAGTTCCATAGGACCCAATTCCTATTCCTTCTAATGCCGTAGTTCCAGATGGAATTTCAGAGACATCAAGGTATCCCTCAGCTAGGTAGATATTCTCCGACAAGTCAACGGCAACCCCCGTCACCGACGATAAGGATAATGGAAAAGTAATAGTAGAGCCATCAGAAGCCCGAATTTCCTTAAGGACGTTGTTACCATCGTCACCGACATATACGTTTCCTACAGCATCAACCGCGACAGCACGCGGATTTAAAAATCCTGTGCCTATGCTTACCGGCGTTCCACCACCTGCAGGGATCTTTTTAACCAGGCTATTGGCTTCATCAGCAACATACACATTGCCGGCCGCGTCGACAGCCATTCCTTCCGGAGAATTAAACCCAGACGCAAAAGTGGTAATGTTGCTACTATACGCGGGGCTGGCAACAAGTGTACTTGTAGGCGCCAACGGCGTGATGGTCGTGCCCTGAACGAAAGTTTGCGGGCTTGGGTAACTGATAGTCGGCACCTGGGCGACAGAGCGATTGAGGGCCAACACAGAGAGCAGCATGAAACTTAAGCGTAATTTTGTAATCATGGTTTATGGTGATTTATTTTTTACCGACAAGAATTGGTTCAATAAAGCTAGTCAATTTTTTATCGATAATACCAAAAAGAATATCGCATAATGCGTTTTTCATCTCGCAGTTAGAATTGTAACGGATTGACGTTAAGCGATAGGAAACCAGCGGCTTAGGAAAAGATACGACAAACGAAATGTTGAGATAAAAATTGACATCCTTGCACCTCACTTCAGGATTCCCGTATGTAAACTTGAAACAGGATTAATCATTAAAAAGTGTAAACTTTTTTCAGGACGTGACAGTAAAAATACATGATCGTACACACTTTTTCAGATGCAATACCCTGATTATCAGATGCAAACTTGCCGTTAAAAGTAGGCAATAATCAATGTGCATTTTACTAACTGCCTATCAATCAATACAAATCAATAAAAGTGTTCAAAAAAACCCTCAAAAATGGACAGATTTTGAGATTTATAAATTTTAAATCACTAAAAATCAGTGCTTTTCGATGCTGTTTGAGGGCTGATCGTGTGTAAAAATTGAACACTTGAACGCGCTTTATTCAGGCACTTTTACACGTTATAACAACACTTTTCGCAATCAATATTTCAACACAATAAACCCTGTTTTATGTTTCAGGACACCTTTCACAGTGTATTCCAACTGGTAAAAATAAGTACCGGGTAACTGCATCTGCCCGTTCTTATTGCTATGGCCATCGAACACCTTTGTGCTGTTGTCGTAATTTTTTGCTTCGTAGATCATTTGCCCGTTTCGGTTCATGATCGTGAGTTTATTGTCGGGGTACTGGTTGATATTGTCGATCTGTAAAAAGTCGTTGACGCCATCCCCGTTGGGTGATACACTTTGGTGTACCAGGATCGCATCTGCTGTTGAGTCCACTGTTCTTGTTTGCATGGTTGTGCTGGTACCTATATTGGCACCCCCGGGGTTGGTAACCATGATGGTATAAGTTTTGGTTGTCGTTCCGTCCTGCGCGGTAACCACTATATTAATGGGCGTTGTTGTTTTTTCGGGCAGGTAAATCTGCTGCGATTTTGTTCCGGAGGCGACGGTTTGGCCGTTAACTTTTATGGTGGCGTTAATATCACTGGCTACCGGCGCAACTGTCATGGAGTCTTGCGCAAATACCTTTAATGTATAGCTGGTATTTGCCGGCGTAAACTGCGGTTTTATCGGCTGCAAACTTGAACCTAAACTGTTTAGGTTGTCGTTTGTTGAGGGTGCCCTGGTTACGGCTATGGTATAAGTTTTTACGGCGCCGTTTTGCGCGGTTACAATTACATTAACGTTGGTAGTTGAACCCGATGCAAGGGCTATAGGCTGCGATGTTGACCCGGAAGCTAATTTGGTTCCGTTAACCGTCATCGTGGCGGTGGTATCACCGGTAACCGGCTTTACCGTCATAGATGTGGTTACATAAGGCACGCTGGCGGTATAGTTGGTAGTAGCCGTGGAGAAGGAAGGCGTTATGGCCACGCTTGGCCCCATACTGCGCAGGTTATTATTGGCTGAACCCGCCCTTGTAACCGTTAAAGTATATGTTTTTGAACCGCCATTTTGTGCCGTTACCACAATATTAACGGCAGTGGCCGTTCCCGCAGCAAGCGCTATCGGCGGCGATGTTGACCCGGAGGCCACGGTTGTTCCGTTAACTTTTATCGTTGCGGTGGCATCGGCGACGACAGGTTTTACGGTCATTGACGTAGTTGCAAAAGGCACGCTGGCTGTATAGCTGGTAGTATTGGGGTCAAATGATGGCGTTATGGGCTGAACACTTGAGCCTATACTGCTTAGGTTGGCATTTGACGATGCCGGATTTACAGTAATATTCAGCGTCGCGGTACTCCTTCCGCCCGGATTGGTGGCGGTAATTGCATAGTTTGTTGCGGGGCTGGTCACAACCGGTTGTCCGCTTATGGCCCCGGTGGTATTATTAAAGCTTAAGCCTGCAGGCAAGGCGGGGTTAATAGTGTACCCGCTCAAAAAAAGTTCCTTTATCTGCGCATGGTCTTCCACAAAAACATGGCCCTTATAAATGGCCAGGTTACCCAGGATGCTAAAACCTGATCCAATGGCAACCGCGGGTCCGCCGCCAACAGGTAACTCTGTTATCGTTGTTAGTTTACTATCGGTAAAATACACGTCGCCGGCAGCATCCACCGCGACGCCCGTTAAGCCGCCATGGCCTGTGGCAACGGAAACCGTGCTTCCATTTGATGCTAATATTTCCATCACCGCATTATTTCCCTTATCAGCAACGTAAACATTTCCCGGGCCATCAACCGCTATTCCCATTGGTGCGCTAAAGCCGGCGCCGATAAGCACTGCTGCGCCGCCCCCAACAGGTATCCTTTTTACCTGGTGGTTTGTCCTGTCAGTTACATATAAATAATTGCCGGCGAGCGTTAAGCCATAAGGATCGCCGAAACCTGTGGCAATTTTTACCAATGTATTGGTGCCGGGCGCCACCTTGTCAATTGACTTGTTATTATCGTCTGCTATATAAATGTTTCCCGAGGCATCCACGGCCACCCCTTGCGGCACCAAAACGTGAGTTACCGCGGCAGTTTTGCTGCTGCCATCTGCCGTTATTTTTGTGATTTGCGTAAGCTGTGCATCACCTACATAGATGTTTCCGCTGGGGTCTGTGGCAACGCCAATCGGGTTGGCAAATACACCCAGTAAAGGTACTGGTGGTTGGGTAAGCACGGCTCCTCCGGTGTTTGCGGGGTTTAATGGTGTAATTGGCAAACCAACTGTATAGGTTTGCGGACCGGCATAACTGATTGCCGGCGGCGGATCAGCACTAAACTTAATGTTTAGGATAGCGGCGCCGCTGCCTGCCAGGTTTTTTGCGGTAACCGTATAATTTTTTGCCGCCATTGTATTGAGCGGCGTACCGGTTAATATCCCGGTGGCATGATCAAAATTAATGCCGAGCGGCACATCCGGGCTGATGGAGTAGCCAAGCAAATCCAATCTTTTTATACGCGCGGCCCCTATGTCGGCTATAAAAAGATGGCCCTGCTGGTCAAGTGCGAGACCGGATGGCTCGGACAAGCCCGAGCCGATGGTATAACCACTTCCGCCATCGCCAGGTATTACAAATAGATAGCTGTTTTTATTTCCGGTAACATATAAATTATTCGCTTTATCAATTGCAAGGCCGTCAGCGCTTCCAGGCGCCTGGGCGTAAACAAAAAAAGTTCCGGTTGCCCTAAGCTCTTTAACTACATTAGTTCCAAGGTCATTAACAAACACGTTTCCGGCCGTATCAATGGCAATGCCCGTAGCACGTGCAAAATTTGAAGCTATAATTTGTGGCGACCCTATGCCCCCGTTTGTAACCGCGGTCTTTACAATCATTTGTCCGGCGGTGGCGAATATATTGCCTTTCCCGTCCAGCGCAACATCGTAGATCTCGGGCACTCCTGCAAGTACGGTTGTTACGGTACCGTTCCCCGCAGGGATTTTTTTTATAGCTTGACTTTTAAAGTCGGCGACGTACACATTTCCCGCTCCGTCAACTGCCACACCTTCTGGTTGGAGAAAGCCAGAGCCGAGTGGTATCACACTGCCGTCGCCGGCCAGGATTTCGAAAACATTAACCCCCTGTGTAAAATAGATATTTCCGCTTGCATCAATCGCTATACCATTGGGCTTATAACTCCCCGGCAAGGCCACGGGTACCGGAACAGTAACATTACCGCCGCTATTAACCGGCGACAGCGGCGGTATGGCTGCACCAATTACGTAAGTTTGCGGACTACTGTAGCTTATTGACGGCGGCGAGGCGGGATGAACAGTAATATTTATTGCAGCATTACTGCTCCCCGATGCATTTGTGGCGGTAACCTGGTAGTTGGCTGCAGCAGCGGCTACCTCGGGGCTGCCGCTTATGATACCTGTAGTGTTATCAAAAACAAGCCCAAAAGGCAAGGCAGGACTTATGGAATAGCCGTTCAGGGTAATCTGTTGTACAAAATGACCTCCGCTGTCGCCAACAAAAACATGCCCATGATTATCTGCCGCTATTGAAGCCGGGGTTAGTAAACCTGAAGAAGCCAATACGGTGCCGCTTGCCACACCCACCTGCAGTTCGGTGACAGCGGTCGATTTATTATCGACGAAATATATATTACCGGCTGCATCCACAGCGACGCCGTTGGGATCACCGCTTGCAGTTGCAAGGGTAACGGTACTGCCGTTTGAAGCTAAAATTTTCTTTATGGCATTATTACCGCGATCGGCAACGTAAACATTGCCGGAGGCGTCAACCGCAATACCCGTTGGCGCATTAAAACCTGTGCCGACCGCCTGCTGCGTTCCGCCACCCACGGGGATCTTTATCGCCACGTTATTGGTTGCATCGGTAACATACATAAACCCGTGACCGTCAAGCGCAATGCCATAAATGCTGCCAAAACCGGTGGCGATGGTTACAACCGCGCCGTTACCTGCCGGGATTTTTTTGATCGCACCGTTGCCGTTATCAGCAACATAGACGTTACCCGAGGCATCCACGGCTACTCCGGTTGGCGACGTAAAGCCCGAGCCAATGGTTATTGGGCTGCTGGCTCCAAAAGGGAGTTCTTCAACAGCGTTATTGGCAAAGTCGGCAATGTAGATGTTGCCTGATAGGTCGACAGCCACTCCCTGTGGGTTGGAGTAAGTGCCGGGAAGATTAACTGCGCCAGGCAAGGGCACCGCACCGCCAGTGTTGGCAGGAGACAGCGGACTGATGGTAGTGCCAACAGTGTAGCTTTGCGGACTGCTATAGCTGATATTCGGCGCTTGGGCGTAGGTTTTTAATGCACCCAAAGTTAACAGCGACAAAATCGCAGCAAATATTTTTTTGCCGGTATAGGCTTGTTTAGTAGCAAAAAGCGAAAAATGCTTCCCGAACTTCTTGTTGGTAAAAATCGTCTTCATATAAGCTTATCTAGTATTTGACCTTTAAAAATACGGGTTAAATCGGCCGGCAAGTGAGGTTAGAGATCAGACATAGAGATTTTTTAACTAATCTCTAACCTCTGGTCTCTAACCACTAACCATCAATACTTGAGCACTATAAACCCTGTTCTGTGTTTCACGATACCTTTAACAGTGTATTCCAACTGGTAAAAATAAGTGCCGGGTAATTGCATTTGGCCATTCTTGTTGCTATGGCCATCAAATGCCTTTGTGCTGTTGTCGTAATTTTTTGCTTCGTAGATCATTTGCCCGCTGCGGTTCATGATGGTGAGCTTATTATCGGGGTACTGGTTGATATTATCGATCTGGAAAAAGTCGTTCAAACCATCGCCGTTTGGTGATATGCCCTGGTGGACAACGATACCGTCTTCAGCTAAAGCCAGTGTTTCCGTTGGTTTGGTCACGCTGATAGCATCATCAAAATTGGCAATAGGCCCGGCCGCGCGGGTTACAGTAATGGTATAGGTCCGGGTTGTAGTTCCATCCTGCGCGGTAACTACCACATTGATGGCATTTGACCCAACAGCCAGCGCTATTGGCGCCGAGGTTGTTCCTGATGGATTAGCTGTGCCGTTAACCGTAATGGTTGCATTAACATCGCTGCTGATTGGCCTAACTGTCATCGATGTTTTCGAGTTGGCAACGCTCAGGGTATAACTCGTGGTTGCCGGGGTAAAAGTCGGGCTGAGCGGCGTAATGCTGGGATTCATGCTCGCGAGGCTGGCATTGGTCGATGGCCCCCTGGTCACGGTTAGCGTATACGTCCTGGTTGTTGTACCATCCTGTGCAGTTACTGCAATGTTGATGGCGGTTGTTGTTCCTTCCGCCAGGGCTATCGGTGCCGACGTGGTTCCGGAAGCAAGGGTTGTCCCGTTAACGGTCATCGTTGCATTGGCGTCGCTCGTCATTGGTTTTACTGTCATGGTGGCTGTACTGTACGGCACACTCAGCGTATAGCTGGTATTTGCTGCTGTAAAAGTGGGCGATAACGGTGTCACGCTGGGGCCAATGCTGGTTAGGTTTGCATTGGTCGACGGCGCCCTGGTTACCACTACCGTATAAGTTTGCGTGGTAACGCCATCGGAGGCTGTTACCACTGTACTGATGGTATTTGTACCCACCGAAAGTGCGATAGGGCCCGAAGCGGTGCCTGATGTCACCGATGTGCCGTTTACTTTTATAGTAGCGCCGGTAGCATTGGTAGCGGGCGTAACGGTGAGGGATGACAAACCATTACCAACTGCAGCGGTATAATTAATAGTTCCGCTGGAGAAGGCAGGGTTTAAAGTCCCTGCGCTTAACCGTAACGAGGTAAGCAGTTTATGCACGTTTACTATCGCTATATTAACGTTGGTTGTGGCGTTACCCGCGGCGTTATAGGTCGAAACAGCATAATTTTTAGCGGCACTGACGTATGTGGGGGTACCACTGATGGTGCCGGTTGATGTTGAAAAAGAAAGGCCCGCGGGCAATATCGTATTGATGGAAAACCCTCCGGTGGGATTAACCTGGATGAGTTCGTCCCCGGAATAGCCAAAAGCTTTAAGGGTGTAAACTACGGCGAGATCGGCTACGCCAACGGCTATCCCGGTTAGCGTGTTATTGCCTTCGTCATCAAACCTTGTAACCGCGTGTGTGCTTACATTGTATTCCAAAGCATAAGTATAGCCGTTTGTATAATAAACATTTCCAACCTTATCTGCGGCTACTGCAATAGGTGGTGTACCGGAGCTTGTTAAAACAACGGTAGCCCCGGTGCCGGCAACAATTCTTTTTATGGCGTTATGGCCGTTATCGGCAACATAAACGTTACCAGATCCATCCACGGCCACGCCCATAGGTTTGCTGAAACCAGTACCGATAACGACCGGTGTACTGCCGCCTGCCGGGATCTTTTTTACCTGGTTATTTAAATAATCGCTAAAATAAAGGTTCCCGGAAGCATCCACCGCAATGGCATAGGGTTCGTTAAGACCAGACGCAAGCGTTACTACCGTCCCATTCCCTGCTGGTATCTTTTTAACCGCATTATTTCCATAGTCGGCAACAAAAACGTTCCCGGTTGCATCTACAGCCACTCCGGTAGGGTGTTTAAAGCCCGAGCCAAGTACAATTCGCGCTCCCCCATTAGCCGGGATTTCAATTACTTCATCGAAATTGACCAAATAAATATTGCCTGCCGCATCAGGGGCCACTCCCGTTGAGCTAAGTCCCGAGGCTACGACATTAGTTGTTAAGCTTCCGAAAGTACCCGCCCCGCTTGTGGTGGGCGACAGTGGCGTAATAGCCACACTCTGAGGATAAACATCTGGTCCGGGATAACTTATTGTTGGTAAAGTTCCTGCAGCAACAGTAATATTTACGGTTGCTGTACTGCTGCCATAAGGATTTGTTGCAGTGACCGAATAATTTGTTGCTGCCCGTGGGCTAACAGCAGTACCACTGATCACTCCGGTGGAGCCGTTAAGCGTTAACCCTACCGGCAAAGACGGGCTTATAGTGTAACCGCCATAAAATATTTCTTTGATGTTGTTAGTTCCTGACGGTGGAGCATTAGCTATAAAAATATCGCCAGTTGAATCTAAAGCTACAGCTGAAGCATCCAGCGTCCCGTTGCCATACAAAACCAGGCCTTGTTTGTCTGCCCTGATCTTGACGAGATAGGTAAAATTGCCATCTGCAAAGTAAACATTTCCTGCGGCATCAACAGCCACGCCATTGGGGCTGCCATTCGCGGTAACCAATGTAACCGTGCTGCCGTCTGACGCTAAAATTTCTTTTATGGCATTATTTACCCGGTCAGCTACAAAAACATTACCGGATACATCAACCGCGACGCCAGTAGGGGTATTAAAGCCCGTACCTATTGCCACAGCCGTTCCGCCGCCAACAGGTATCTTTTCCACTTTGCTGTTGGTCATATCTGTTACGTACATGAAACCGCCGCCATCAAGCGCAATGCCGTAGGGTGTCCCTGATATGGTGGCAATTGTTACCACTGTGCCGTTGCCTGCCGGAATTTTTTTAATGAGTTTATTACCCTGGTCAACAACATACACATTTCCGGATGCATCAACGGCGACACCCGACGGATGCGCAAATCCCGAACCGAGTACAACGATTGAGCCGGCTGTAGTGATCTCCTTAACCGCGTTATTATTATTGTCAGCCACGTACACATTTCCGCTGGCATCAACTGCTACCCCGGTTGGGTTACTAAAAGTACCGGGCAGCGCCACCGGTGATGATGAAGGAACCCCTCCACCGGCATTGGTTGGCGATAAAGAGCTGATGGCTGTACCGGTATGATACGTTTGCGGGCCCGGATAACTTATTTTTGGTGCGGAGTCCGGTTTAATGGTGAGGTTTACTGTTGCCCTGCTTACTCCCACGCCGTTAACGGCACTAACCGTATAATCTGTTGCCGCGCTTGCTGCGGTGGGTGTTCCGCTGATTATCCCCGTACCGACGTCAAAACTCAACCCAGCCGGCAGTGCTGGCAGGACGCTGTAGCCGGTTATTAATATTCGCTTTAATACCCCATTGGCCACCTCGTAAAGCTGCCCGCTGTTATCATGCGTAACTAACACAGCGTTGGAGAAACCAGACCCTATGCTCAACGGCGTTCCACCGGTTGCCGGCAGTTCGGTAATGGTGGTATTAATATAGTCGGTATAAAATACATTTCCGTTGTTGTCAACGGTAACGCCGATAATATTCGAATGCCCAAGGACTCCTTTTGCAAGGGTATCCACCGTTCCGTTTGTCAAAATTTTGGCCACGTAACTAAAAGCGGCGACGTAAACATTTCCCGAAGCATCAACCGATATACCCTGGCCATTTACTGCTGCCAGAACCACTCCGGATCCACCGGTAACCGGGATTTTTTTTACGCTCCCACCGCAGGCAACGTACATATAGCCGTTACCATCCAGCGCAATACCCCGCGGGGCTGTCAGACCTGAAACCAGCGTTGAAGTGGTGCCGTCGCTTGCCTTAACTATTTTTACCGTTTTATTATTGGCGTCAACAACGTATAGATTTCCGGAAGCATCAACCGTAACAGCATTTGGCTCAGTAATTCCTGAACCAAGCGTCGTTTGACCACTGCCATCGGCGGGCATTTTTGTTATGTTGGCGACATTCGGGTCGGCAATGTAAATGTTCCCGGCGGCATCTACGGCCACCCCGAGTCCAACCCCGCCACCGTTTAGTGAACTCGCCAATGTGATCATATTTTGTGCAGGAACTGCACCGCCTGTATTAGTGGGTGCCAGTGGATCAATAGGCGTACTAACAAAATATCTTTTTGGGCTGCTGTAACTTATTGCAGGTGCTGTGGTGATTGCGTTAACAGTTATATTTACTGTTGCAGTGCCGCTGCCCGAGCTGTTTAAAGCGGTAACGGTATAGTTTGTTGATGTGCTTTTTACGGCCGGGGTACCATTGATCACGCCTGTGTTTTTATTAATGACCAATCCTCCGGGTAAAGCGGGGCTTACACTATAGCCATAGGGAGCCAGTGATAATTTTTTTACCAGGTGGTTGCCGCTATCGCCCATAAAAATATTGCTGCTGTTATCAAGGGTTACACAATTCGAACTGGATAACCCGGACGCGATAGCAATCTGGCTTCCGCCCCCGGCTGGTATTTCGGTGATGGAAGTAACAACTCCATCTGCAAAAAATACATTTCCGGCTGCGTCAACAGCCACGCCGTTTGGATTACCATGACCCGAACCAAGAGTTACCGTGCTGCCATTCGAAGCTAAAATTTTCTTTATGGCATTGTTCCCGCGGTCGGTAACAAATATGTTTCCGGCTGCATCAAGGGTAATACCCGTCGGCGTATGAAAGCCTGTACCCAGCGTCACGGCGGTTCCGCCGCCAACCGGTATTTTATCCACCGTATTGTTCGTCATATCTGTTACGTACATATAACCGCTGCCGTCAAGCGCGATGCCGTAGGGTACACCAAAGCCGGAGGCAACGGTTACTACAGTACCATTGCCGACCGGGATCTTTTTAACAAGTTTATTGGTCTGGTCAACCACGTAAACGTTGCCGGAAGCATCAACTGCTACACCGGAAGGGTGGTTAAAACCCGAGCCTAAAGCAATGGGAGTGCCGCCGCCCGAAACGAGTTCTTCAATAACAGTATTGTTAACATCAGCAATGTAAACATTGCCCGACGCGTCAACGGCTATTCCTCTCGGATCATTGTAGGTGCCCGCAAGTGTAATTATGGCCGGGGGGGCCACGGGGCCGCCTGTATTAACAGGTGAAAGGCTGACCGCCTGACCGATATTCAATACCTGTGGGCTGGTATAACTAATATTCGGCGCCTGTGCATAGGTTTTTGACGCACCTAAAAAAAGCAGCAAAACAGCTGTGAATAATTTCATACTGGCAAAGCGTGGGTTAGTTTCAGGGCGCAATGATTGCTTCCCGTGTCTTTTGGTAAAAAGTGTTTCCATATATGCTTATCAATTAATTATGATTAAAAAAAAGGTGGAGAAAATTTCATAGCAAGATAATTTTAAATTATCCTGCAAAATTACCCCGATACGATCTTTTCAAAATTGACGGCGGTCACACCTATCGGTAATTGTGTGGTATCCTGGCCATTGACACATTCAGCAGCCAGGATTTTACAACAGGGTGGTCGCAATCTTCTTAAAATTACTATCAATATTTCAACACAATAAACCCTGTTTTGTGTTTAATTGTGCCTTTCACTGTGTACTCCAACTGGTAAAAATAGGTGCCGGGTAATTGCAGCTGTCCATTCTTGTTGCTGTGTCCATCAAAAACCTTTGTGCTGTTGTCGTAGTTTTTTGCTTCGTAGATCATTTGCCCGTTGCGGTTCATGATGGTGAGTTTATTATCAGGGTATTGGTTAATATTCTCGATCTGCAAAAAGTCGTTAATACCATCACCGTTGGGTGATATAGCCTCATGGACAAGGATGCCATCTTCGGCCAATACCGGTGTTTCTGTCGGTTTGCTTACGCTGATACCATCGCTAAAGCTATCCGCTCCGCCTGATGCCCGCGTTACGGTTATGGTATACGTTCTTGTTGTTGTACCGTCCTGGGCCGTTACCACTACGCTAATAGCATTTGACCCCACCGCCAGCGCAATTGGCGCTGAGGTTGTTCCCGATGGATTTGCTGTGCCGTTAACTGTTATGGTTGCATGGGCGTCGTTGCTGACAGGCCGTACCGTTATTGATGAGACGGAGTTTGCCACATTTAGTGTATAGCTGGTAGTTGCCGGGGTAAACGTTGGCGTCAGCGGAGTGATGCTCGGATTCATACTGGCAAGGCTGGCATTGGTTGACGGCCCCCGGGTAACTGTTATCGTGTAAGTCTTTACGGTTGTTCCGTCCTGTGCGGTAACCACTATATTAATGGCCGTTGTCGCGCCTTCAGCCAGTGCAATGGGAGCCGAAGTGGCTCCGGATGCTAGCGAAGCTCCATTAACTTTCATTGTTGCATTGGGGTCGCCTGTCATTGGCTTTACCGTCATAGTTGCTGTACTGTACGGCACGCTCAATGTATAGCTGGTATTTGAAGCAGTAAAAGTTGGTGTTAACGGAGTTACGCTGGGGCCAATGCTGGTCAGGTTTGCGTTGGTTGAAGGCGCTCTTGTGACCGTTACCGTATAGGTTTGCGTACTAACGCCATTAGGACCGGTTACTACGATCGTGATCGTATTTGTGCCTACCGAAAGGGCGATTGGCCCCGAAGCTGTTTTGGACATGACCGCAATGCCATTAACCGTTACCCTCGCTGCGGTATCAGCCGTAGTAGGGGTAACGGTTATAGAAGAGACAGCATTCCCCACGCTGGCCGAATAACTGGTAGTGGCGCCGGCAAAAACCGGGCTTAAGGTTCCTGCGCTGATCTTTAAAAAAGAAAGATTATTATCTGCTGAAACAACTTTTACATTCAGCGCTGCAGTACCGCTGCCGCCAGGGTTTTGTGCCTTAATAGTGTATGTTGTTAGTGGGGAAACGGCGGTTGGTGTGCCGCTGATAACGCCCGTGGATGTATTGAGGCTAAGGCCGGCAGGAAGCGTTGGGGTTACCAGGTAACGCCCTACCTGTATCTCTCGCAGCAAGAGATTTTGCGTATCGCCGGCATAAATATTATCATATTTATCTACCGCAACGCCCAGACTAAGCGCGTTTGAAAAACCTAAACTTAATTCAACATTACTTCCGCCGTTTGCAGGAATCTTAAAAAGGAAATGGTTAGTATAATACACGTTGCCTTCAGCATCCACGGCTACGCCGCTCGGCTCAGCGCCGGTAGCTGAAACAGTTACCGTGCTTCCATCTGAGGCCAAAATCTTTTTTATAGACTTGCTTCCCTGGTCGGCTACATATACGTTTCCTGCTGCATCCAGGGCTATGCCGGTAGGGTGATTAAACCCGGTACCAACAACTACATGCGTTCCTCCTCCAACAGGTATTTTATCAACTTCATTATTGGTAGCGTCCGTTACGTACATGTATCCATGGCCATCAAGGGCGATACCGTAGGGGCTGCCAAAACCGCTGGCAACGGGCGCCGTTGTACCGCTCCCCGCGGAAATTTTTTTGATCTTTAAGGCTTTACTATCAGCCACATAAATATTACCAGCTGCATCCACCGCGACACCCGTAGGTGCAATAATACCAGTACCCAAGTTTAAAACAGCATGCCCGCCTTTGGGGATTTCCCATATACCTGTATTTAGACGGTCCGCTATGTAAACATTGCCGGATGTATCAAAGGCTACGGCCCTTGTGTCTTTATAGGTACCCGGTAAAGTTAATAACGGCACGGGAGGAAACGCACCCCCGGTATTTACCGGTGAAAGGGCACTGATAGCCGCCCCTACCGTATAGGATTGAGGACTGCTATAGCTTATTTTTGGCGCCGTTGGCAGCTTAATAGCGATATTAACCGTTGTTGCGCTGCTACCGGAATTGTTGGTCCCGGTAACAGTAAAATTAGTGGCCGAAATTTCCGTCAGCGGTGTTCCGCTAAGTACCCCGGTATTAAGATCGAAGTTTAGGCCGAAGGGTAAAGCAGGGCTAATGGTATATCCGGCATTTTTGTAAACCGCACTTATTTTTTGGGTGGTAAGGGAGTACAAAAATATATTGGCAGTCGCATCCAAAGTTATGGCAAGTGCACCAGGGTAACCAGGAACGACCGCCAAAACGCTCCCTCCGCTCGTCAATTCGGTTATGGTGCCATTCTCTGAGCTTGAAACGTAAAGATTTCCCGTTCTGTCTATCTGAACATCAGTAAGGGAGGCAGTATAAACTGTTGTGACAGTGTTTGTGCCTGCGGCCACCTTTATTAAATCAAGGCCGTACTCTACCACGTAAACGTTACCCGATGCGTCCAGCGCGACACCGGAAGGACGATTTAAGCCGCTAGCCAACACAACTGGTGTTCCGTTACCTGCAGGGATTTTTGTTAAGGTATTACCATCAAAATCTGTTACGTAAACATTGCCTGCCGGGTCCACGGCAACACCGTATGGCCCGTTAAAACCCGAATTTAAGGTTATTGTAGCGCCGCCGCCGGTCGGAATTTCTTTTACAGCATGATTGCTATAGTCTGCAACATAAATATTCCCGGCTGTATCACGTGTTATTCTCGTCGGATTTAAAAAACCAGATGCCACTACAACAGCCGCACCACCCCCTGCCGGAAGCTTTTTAATATTTCCATGGTAGCCTTCTGAGTAATAAATATCCCCGGCAGAATCTACTGCTAACCCGGCGGCATAATCAACTCCCGATGCAAATATGACGGTTTTTGGCGGCACAGCCCCGCCTGTATTTGTTGCCGAACGCGGCGCGATACCGGTCCCAAAAGTATATACTAACGGGCTGGCATAGGTAATATTCGGCGCCTGCGCGTAGGTGTTTAATACACCTGCAATTAACAGCACGACAACAGCGAAAAACCTACGGTTAGAACGGAGCGTTTCCCTGTAAAAAAGAGGCAGACATTTCCTGACCCTGGTCTGGGTAAATATGGTTTCCATAAACGAGAGTAAATTACTTATTTTGAAAATATTGATACTAAGGTAAATAATAAAGGTCAGTGGAAAAAATTCGCTTTTTGTATTATTCCTGTTACATCACAATAGCCCTGGAATTTTTAGCGCAATGAATCCCGTTTTGTATTTATCGGGACTAATGTAAAAACCTAAGGGTTGGAAAAAAATACAAACTAGTTTGTATTTTTTTCCAACCCTTAGGTTAGTTCTTAAGGTCAGTAGATCAGTATTTCAGTATCAGAGATTGGAGACTAGAGACTAGTTTTCAACTAATCTCCAACCTCTAATCACTCCCCGATAGCTATCGGGGCACTAACATCAGTACTTCAGCACAATGAAGCCTGTTTTATGCTTGGTTGTGCCGTTAACTGTGTAATCTAACTGGTAAAAATAAGTTCCCGGCAATTGCATTTTTCCGTTCTTGTTGCTGTGCCCGTCGAAAGTTTTTGAACTGTTATCATAACCTTTCGCTTCATAGATCAATTGCCCGTTGCGGTTCATGATCGTCAGTTTATTATCCGGGTACTGGTCGATATTTTCGATCTGCAAAAAGTCATTTAAACCGTCACCGTTTGGTGATATTCCCTGGTGTACGACGATGCCGTCTTCAGCCAAAGCCAGTGTTTCCGTTGGTTTGCTAACGCTGACGCTCGCATCAAAATTAGCAACGCCCCCGCCTGCGCGGTTTACAGTAATGGTATAGGTTTTAGTTGTGGTACCATCAGGTGCAGTTACAATTACGGTAATCTTGGTCAATCCAACAGCCAATGCAATTGGTGCAGACGTTGTACCGGATGCCAGTGGCGTCCCGTTTACTGTCATCGTTGCCCCCGGATCACTTGTTACCGGCTTCACAGTCATTGAGGCTACGGAGTTTGCTACACTTAACGTGTAGTTTATGGTCCCCGGTGCAAATGCCGGGCTAAGCGGTGTTACACTTGGGCTCATGCTGGCCAGGTTGGCATTTGCCGAGGCCACCCTGGTTACCGTTACCGTATAGGATTTAGTTGTGGTACCGTCCTGTGCAGTCACTACAGTAGTAATGATATTGGGCCCAACTGCCAGCGCTATTGAACCGGAAGCGGTGCCTGAGCTTACAGTAGTACCATTCACTTTTATAGTTGCATGCACGTTAGTAACTGTCGGTGTCAGCGTGATAGTTGCGGTGGCGTTTGATACGCTCGCGGTATAGCTGGTCGTCGCTGTTGCAAAAACCGGGTTTAACGTGCCTGCGCTCAACACCAGGTTTGACAGATTGGCATTAGGCGATGGTGCCCGTGTTACTGTAAGCGTATAAGTACGGGTAGTTGAACCATCCTGCGCAGTTACCACTGTAGTGATCACTGTTTGAGTACCTTCTGCCAGGGCGATCGCGCCTGAAGGACTTCCGGACGCAACCGTTGTGCCATTCACTTTTATGGTTGCATTTGCGTCGCCGGAAGTTGGTGTAACCGTTATCGTTGCATTGGCATTAGGTACACTCGCGGTATAGGTAATGGTACCGCCGGCAAATGCCGGACTTAGCGTCCCTGCGCTTGTTTGAAGATTTGAAAGCGATGGGTCTGTTGATGGCGCCCGGGTTACGGTTATGGTATACGTTTTGGTTGTGACACCGTCCTGTGCCGTTACTGCTACATTGATAGGCGTTGTTGTGCCTTCATTTAAGGCGATTGCTGACGAGGTGACGCCCGAGGCAAGCGGCGTTCCGTTTACTGTCATCGTCGCGTTGACATCACTCAATACAGGCCTTACCGTCATGGTCGCGGTGGCATTGCTCACGCTGAGCGCATAGCCGGTAGTTGCCGGTGCAAATACCGGGCTTAACGGACCGATGCTGGGGTTCATGCTCGCGAGGTTGTCATTGTTCGAACCCACCCTGGTTACGATTACCGTGTAGGTCTCCATTGATACGCCATCCTGGGCCGTAATTACTGTAGTAATGGTATCCTGCCCTACATTCAACGGTATTGCAGCCGAAGCAGTTCCGGAGGCTACAGTTGTGCCGTTTACTTTTACCGTTGCATTGGCATCGGTAGTAGTAGGTGTTACAGTAATGCTGGTGATAGAATTAGGCACACTGTTGGAGTAATCGATACCGTTACTCGAAAACGCAGGGCTTAGTATCCCATGGTTCATTTTTAAATTGGATAGGCTGGCATCAGATGAAGCGGCCCGGGTTACCGTAACCGTATAAGTCCTGGTTGCACTGCCATCCTGGGCCGTTACCATAATCGTGATCACGGTTTGAGTGCCTTGTGCCAGCGCGATAGTTCCCGAAGCGGTTCCCGTTGGTACGATTGTGCCGTTTACCCGTATAACTGCATTAGCGTCTGTAGAAGTTGGCGTAACCGTTATGGTCGCTGCGGAATTGGGCACACTTGAGGTGTAGATGATTGTTGCCGGCGCGAACGAGGGGCTCAATGTGCCTGCGCTTAGCTGAATACCTGAAAGCGACGGGTCAGTTGACGGAGCTCTGGTTACGGTTATAGTATAAGTTTTAACTGTTGTACCGTCCTGTGCAGTTACCACCACATTGATCGCTGTTGTTGTTCCTTCGTTCAGCGCGATTGGCGCAGAAGTAGTACCGGAAGCAAGCGTCGTGCCGTTTACCTTCATGGTTGCGTTTGCGTCACTGGTCACCGGTTTCACGGTCATCGTCGCAACGGCATTGCTTACACTTAAGGTGTAGCTGGTGTTTCCCGGCGTGAAGCTCGGCGTCAGCGGCGTGATGCTTGGGCTCATACTGGCCAAATTAGCATTGGATGAGGGCAGGCGTGTTACCGTTAAAGTATAGGTTTTTTTAGTTATGCCATCCTGTGCAATAACCAAGGTAGTTATGACATTGGGCCCTACTACCAGAGGTAAACTTTGTGAAGCAGTGCCTGATGCTACCTGGACGCCGTTAACAATAATTATTGCATTGGCATCAACAGATGTAGGTGTAACAGTCATTGAAGTAGTACTGTTGCTAACACTTGCCGTGTAGGTAAAGGTGCTTTTAACAAACGACGGGGTTAAGGTACCGGTGCTTAAGGCCAGCCCGTTCAAATAGGCATTATTTGTAACGCCGATATTTACGGTTGCCGAATTGCCTCCGAAGGCATTATATGCGGTGATGATATAATTTGTTGCCGGGCTTGCTGCCACAGGCGTACCGCTAATGGTACCTGTAGTATTGTTAAAGCTTAAACCAAGGGGCAATGCAGGGTTGATATAATAACCACCGACAGGCTGTATTTTCTTTACGGCATTGTGGCCGTAATCGGTCACGTATACATTATTATATTGGTCAACAGCTGTCCCGAAAATGAAGCTATACCCGGAACCTACAGTGGTAATCGGCCCGCCGTTTATCGGTATCTCTTTTACCAGTTTGTTACCGTAATCGGCCACAAACACATTTCCCGATCCGTCAACCGCTACCGTGAACGGGTTAGCGAAGCCAGACCCAAGGGTGATTGGCGCACCGCCGCCCACAGGGATCTTCTTTACTGCACTGTTGCCGTTGTCGGCTACATACACATTGCCATATGCATCCACTGCTACTCCTGTTGGTGTAACAAATCCGGAACCTATTGTAAATGGAGCTCCACCGCCCACAGGGATCTCTTTTACAGCATTGTTGCCACGGTCGGCAACGTATACGTTACCCTGCAAATCCACCGCTACATCAAAGGGTTGCAGAAAACCGGAGCCTAAGGTGATGTTTCCGCTACCGTCAGCGGGGATCTCCACCACGGTATTGCCGCCGTCATTAGCGACGTATATATTTCCTGCTGCGTCAATTGCAACCCCATCAGGCGTTGAAAAACCGCTGGCTATTGTGATCGGTGTGCCGGTGCCCCCAGGGATCATCTTGACTGCATTGTTGTTCTGATCACCGATGTAGACATTTCCTGCTAAGTCAACTGCAATGCCCGCCGGGATGTTAAAACCCGATCCCAGTGTAGTGGTGTTGATACTGTAAGCCGGTGCTGCCGCGCCACCGCCTGTCGGGCTCAATGGAGCAATAGGCGTTCCGGCAACAAAGGTTTTCGGACTTGGATAACTCATCGTTACGGCGTTAACGGTAATATTTACTGTCGTCGAATTGAAGCCGTAACTATTATAGGCTGTTATGGTGTAATTGGTTGCCGGGCTAGCTACGGTAGGTGTTCCGCTGATAGTGCCTGTAGTATTGTTGAAACTTAAACCAAGCGGCAATGCCGGATTGATATAATAACCGCCGGTCGGCTGTATTTTCTTTACGGCATTGTGGCCATAGTCAGTTACATACACGTTGTTCAGTTTATCAACGGCAGTCCCGAAGATAAAGCTGTACCCGCCTCCTAAGGTCGTGATCGCACCTCCGTTTACAGGGATCTCTTTTACAAGCTTGTTACCGTAATCGGCCACAAACACGTTTCCCGAACCATCAACTGATACCGTAAATGGATTGGCAAAACCGGAACCCAGTGTGACCGGCGCGCCGCCGCCCACCGGAATTTTCTTTATTGCACTGTTGCCATTATCGGCAACATACACATTACCGTAGGCGTCAACTGCCACACCTGTTGGTGTTGTAAAGCCTGATCCTATCGCAAAAGTCGCTCCGCCGCCTACAGGTATTTCTTCTACCGCGTTGTTGCCACGATCGGCCACATATACATTGCCTTTATTATCAACCGCTACGTCAAAGGGCTGCAGGAAGCTAAAACCTGCTCCTATCGTAACGGGCGCACCGTAAAAACCGTTGCTGAACGGCACCTCTTTTACCAGGTTATTCCCGTCGTCGGCTACAAAAATATTCCCCTGGGCGTCTATTGCTATACCATCAGGTGTAGAAAAACCGCTGGCGATAACGATTGGTGTGCCGGTTCCGCCGGGGATCTCTTTTACTACGTTGTTGTTTTGGTCACCAATGAAGACATTTCCCTGGGCATCAATTGCAACCCCTGCGGGGATATTAAACCCGGAACCCAATGTGGTGGTTGAGCTGCTGTAGCCCGGCGGCGCTGCTGCAGTACCTGTCGGACTTAAAGGAGTTATCGTGGTACCTGCAACATAGGTCTGCGGGCTGGAGTAACTTATGGTTACAGCGTTTACGGTAATATTCAGTATAGTTGAATTAGATCCGTATGCATTGTAAGCGGTGATGGTATAATCAGTTGCCGGGCTTGAGGCGATTGGCGTGCCGCTGATGGTGCCGGTAGTATTATTGAAACTTAAACCAAGCGGTAATGCCGGATTGATATAATAACCGCCGGTTGGCTGAATTTTCTTTACAGCATTGTGGCCGTAATCGGTCACATAGACATTGTTGAATTTATCAACTGTTGTGCCGAAGAGAAAACTGTAGCCTGAGCCCAACGTTTGGATAGGACTTCCGTCGATCGGGATCTCTTTTACCAGTTTGTTGCCGTAATCGGCCACAAACACATTCCCGGAACCATCGACCGATACCGTGAATGGATTGGAAAAGCCGGAGCCAAGAGTAATGACTGTTCCGTTGGTGAGTATTTCTTTCACAGCACTGTGCCCATTGTCGGCCACATATACGTTGCCATAGGCGTCTACAGCTACACCTGTTGGCGTTGAAAAGCCGGAACCTATTGCAAAGGTCGCGCCTCCGCCTACAGGTATCTCTTCTACCGCATTGTTGCCACGGTCGGCTACGTATACGTTGCCTTTGGTATCAACCGCTACGTCAAAGGGCTGCAGGAAGCTAAAGCCTGCTCCTATCGTGATCGGACCACCGTAGAAACCATTATTGTAAGGTATTTCTTTTACCAGGTTGTTGCCGTCGTCTGCTACAAAAATATTCCCCTGGGGGTCTATCGCTATACCGTCAGGCGTGGAAAAACCAGTGGCGATAACTATAGGTGTACCTGTGCCTCCCGGTATCTCTTTGACTACATTATTGTTTTGGTCGCCGATAAATACATTTCCCTGGGCATCAACTGCAACGCCGGCCGGGATGTTAAAGCCCGATCCTAATGTAGTTGTGTTCATGCTGTACCCCGGCGCTGCTGCTCCACCGCCTGTAGGGCTTAATGGCGTAATAGCAGTACCTGCAAGATAAGTCTGCGGGCTTGCATAAGTCATCGGTACCGCATTAACAGTAATATTTACGGTGGTTGAATTGCCGCCGTATTGATTATAAGCGGTTATGGTGTAATTGGTGGCCGGGCTGGAAGCGATTGGCGTTCCGCTGATGGTGCCGGTACTGTTGTTGAAACTTAAGCCAGGCGGTAATGCAGGATTAATATAATATCCTCCGATCGGTTGTATTTTCTTTACGGCATTGTGGCCATAATCGGTTACGTACACATTATTATAAACGTCTGTCGCCGTACCGAAGATAAAGCTGTATCCGGAGCCCAGCGTTTGGATGGGGCCGCCGTTCATAGGTATTTCTTTTACCAGTTTGTTACCATAATCGGCCACAAACACATTCCCTGTACCGTCAACCGATATCGTGAATGGGTTGGCAAAGCCTGAGCCGAGGGTAACTGGCGTGCCGTTGCCCGCCGGTATCATTTTCACCGCACTGTTACCGTTATCGGCTACATATACGTTGCCATAGGCATCTACCGCTACCCCTGTAGGTGTTGCAAAGCCTGAGCCTATCGCAAAGGTCGCTCCGCCGCCCACAGGTATCTCTTCTACCGCATTGTTGCCACGATCGGCTACATATACATTGCCTTTGGTATCAACCGCTACGTCAAAGGGCTGCAGGAAGCTAAAGCCTGCCCCTATCGTGACCGGGCTGCCGTAAAAACCGTTGATGAACGGTATCTCTTTTACCAGGTTGTTCCCGTCATCGGCTACATATATATTTCCCTGGGCGTCTATCGCAACACCATCCGGAGTTGAAAATCCGGTGGCGATCACGATGGGTATTCCTGTTCCACCGGGGATCTCCTTGACCACGTTATTATTCTGGTCGCCGATAAAAACATTTCCCTGGGCATCTACTGCCACGCCCGCAGGGATATTAAAGCCTGAGCCCAACGTTGTGGTGGTGGTACTGTAAGAGGGCGATGATGCTCCGCCCGAGCCGGCTGGGCTTAGCGGGGTTATAGCTGTACCTGCTATATAAGTTTTGGGGCTTCCGTAACTCATCGATACCGCATTAATAGTAATGGTTATGGTTGTTGAACTGCCTCCATTTTGATTATAGCCGGTTATGGTATATACTGTCGCCGGGCTGGCTGCAACCGGTGTGCCACTAATAGCACCGGTAGTATTATTAAAGTTCATGCCTTTTGGCAAAGCCGGGTTAATATAATACCCGCCTGTTGGTTCTATCTTTTTAACAGCATTGTTGCCGTAATCGGTCACATAAACATTGTTGTAAATGTCCACTGCCGTACCGAAGATGAAGCTGTATCCGCCTCCTAATGTCGTAATCGGGCCGCCATTAATCGGTATCTCTTTTACCAGCTTATTGCCGTAATCAGCTACAAACACATTGCCCGATCCGTCAACTGCCGGCGTAAACGGGTTTGAAAAGCCGGAGCCCAGGGTAACAACTGCCCCGTTGGTAAGTATCTCTTTTATCGCGCTGTGCCCGTTATCGGCTACATATACATTGCCCTGGGCATCTACCGCTACGCCTGTTGGCGTTGAAAAGCCGGAGCCAATAGCAAATGTTGCTCCACCGCCCACGGGTATCTCCTCTACCGCGTTATTGCCACGGTCGGCTACATACACATTGCCTTGCAAATCTACCGCTACGTCAAAAGGCTGCAGGAAGCTAAAGCCAGCTCCTATCACCACAGGCGTACCGTAAAAACCGTTGCTGTATGGTATTTCTTTTACCAGGTTGTTTCCGTCGTCGGCAACATATACATTTCCTGCTGCATCTACAGCAACCCCATCAGGTGTGGAAAAGCCGCTGGCGATTATAATCGGTGTATTGGAACCAACCGGTATCTTTTTTACGACGTTATTGTTTTGGTCGCCGATGTAGATATTGCCGGCCGCATCTACAGCCAGGCCGGCAGGTATGTTAAAGCCCGAGCCCAGCGTGCTGGTTTGGGTGCTGTACGACGGCGCTGCTACACCACCCCCGGTTGGGGTTACCGGGTTTATCGTGTTGCCCGTAATGTAGAATAAAGAGGCCGGGTAACTTACAGCCGGCAATCCTAATGTTCCGGAATTTCCCGGCACAGGTGTAGTGTAATTTCTATCCGTTTTTAAAGATGACCGGGAAGCCGTCCCTTTATTGGGTACAACTTTAACGACACGCTCGTTTTTACTAACGGGCTTGTCTCCGGCCAAAAGCTTGCCGGGAAGACAAAATAAGGTTAAGATGGCCAGCAAAATTAATTTTGCTGACACAAACCTGGAACGTGAATCATGCGGCAGGTAAAAGTGTGTTCTCATAATGATAGTTTTATTGTTGTCGATCGTTAGGTATTTAAACCCTTAGGTGTATTTAAATGACGTAAGTTTATATTCACCTGCTCCGAAAAGCTGCAGGCTGTAAATTACTTTGTGTGCTAATAAGTTTGCGCTTTAACGCTAATCAGGTAACTCGTATTTGGGTATTATGATAATATTTGTCTGGCAAAACTAAATAAGTATTTAAAAAGAAACAATCGCATAAACGGGTGATTTTTTGCCTTTTATGCGCTCCCTACTTTAACCCATAAATTTCTGCCCGTCAAATTTATAACGCGCCTTCCGCCATTCAATGCGTAATAATACTTAAACTTCCGGCGTACTAATACGCTGGTAACGACCCGGATAGAGTGGAATAAATATAAAAAAACGGAAACGATATTTACAAAAATTGTTGCAAATTAAAAATAAACGTTTGGTGGTGAAGAAACCTGTTTAGGTAATGCGCTTTATGTGAGTAAGTTGAAGGCAGAAACCTGCCAAAAAAGCCTGGATATGATTATGGGATAGGAATATGGCGCTGCTTGTTAGAGATTAGAGGTTAGAGACTGGAGATTAGAGACTAGAGATTGGAGACTAGAGATTGGAGACTAGAGATTAGAGATTAGAGGTTAGAGATTAGTTCTTTTCCCACTAATCTCTAATCTCCAGTCTCTAGCCTCTGGTTAACTAACATCAATACTTCAGCACCAAAAACCCTGTTTTATGTTTGGTGATGCCGTTTACGGTATAATCCAATTGATAGAAATAGGTGCCCGGTAATTGCATTTGCCCGGTTTTGTTGCTATGCCCGTCGAATGCTTTTGCGCTGTTGTCGTAGTTTTTTGCTTCATAAATCAATTGACCGCTTCGGTTCATGATCGTGAGCTTGTTTTCCGGGTATTGGCTGATGTTATCGATCTGCAAAAAGTCGTTCAGGCCGTCTCCGTTCGGCGATATGCCCTGGTGTACTATTATGCCGTCTTCGGCCAATTGTGGTGTTTCCACAGGTTTGGTTACGCTGATGCCGGGGCCATAGCTGTCTGCCCCGGCGGATGCCCGTGTTACGGTTACTGTATAGGTTTTGCTGGTGATACCATCCTGCGCAGTTACTTTAACCGCGATAGTGTTCGATCCAACTGCCAGGGCTATCGGCCCGAAGGTGACTCCCGATGTCGCTGGTGTCCCGTTAATGGTCATCGTTGCGTTGGCCTGGCTGGTTACCGGTTTTATCGTCATTGATGAGGTTGACGCCCCCACGTTTAAGGAATAGTCTGTGGTGGCGGCAGCAAACGCCGGGGTAAGCCCGGCAACACTTGAACCAAGCGTGCCCAAATTGTCATTGGCCGACAATGCGCGGGTTACCGTTACGGTGTAAGTTTTTGTGGTGATGCCGTCCTGTGCCGTAACTTTTACGGTGATGGTGTTTGATCCCAGGTTCAGGGCTACCGGCCCGAAAACTGCACCCGATGTGGCCGGCGAGCCGTTCACTGTTATCAACGCGTTAGTGGTAGTAGCGGTGGGCGTTATGCTTATGGCCGAAGTGACGTTGGATACGTTGGCAGTGTAGGTGGTATAGCCTGGCGTAAATGCCCGTTGAAGTGTACCGGCGCTCAGCTGCAATGCCGAAAGACTGGCATCATTAGATAGCGGCCTGTTCACCGTTAAGGTATAAGTTTTGGTTGTTGAACCATCCTGGGCTGTTACCACAGTCGTAATAACCGTGGCCGCGCCCGCGGTTAGCGGGACAGAAGCCGAAGTTGTACCGGAGGCAAGCGTGGCGCCGTTTACCTTCATTGTCGCATTAGGATCACTGGTAACGGGCGTTACTGTCATCGACGCGATCGCGTTGCTTACATTTAAGGTATAGCTGGTTGTACCTGGTACAAAAGCCGGTGTCAGCGGGGTAATGCTTGGCCCCATGCTGGCCAGGCTGGCGTTAATTGATGGCGCCCTGGTTACCGTTAAGGTATAGGTTTTGATCGTTGTACCGTCCTGGGCAGTAACCGCGACATTTATTGCATTAGTACCAACCGACAAAGTAACGGGAGCTGAGGACGACCCGGAATTAACCGTCGAACCGTTTACTGTTACGCTTGCATTTGGATCGCTGGTAACAGGCGTTACGGCAATTGTACCTGTCGAATATCCTACTAACATGCTGTAACTGGTATTGGCAGTGGTAAATGAAGGCGCCATTGTGCCGCTGCTGGTAGTGAATGCCGCTAGGCCGTCATTGGTTGATGCTGCCCTGGTTATTGCAACTCCGTATAGCTGCACGGTTACCCCGTCCTGCGCTGTTACTACAGCGCTAATTGTGTTGATACCTGGGTTTAATTGTATCGATTGCGATGCAGTTTTCGATTTTACCGGTATTCCATTTATACTGATGGTAGCCGATGTATCTGAGGTTATGGGCGTCACCGTTACTGAAGTCACACTATTTGGCTCGCTCACCGCGTAACTGTAGGTAAGGTAATTAAATACCGGGGTTAAAGCTACGCCGCTAATTTTCAGGGATGTAAGATAAGCGTTGATCAAGCCCGCCCGTGTTACCGTGATATTGTAGGTTTGGGTGGTTATCCCATCCTGGGCCGTTACAACGACAGCAATGTTATTTTGCCCGACGTTCAGCATTATTGCACCTGATGCTGTACCCGATGATACCGGCGCTCCGTTAACCTTTATTGTTGAGGTGTTATCGGCCGATAAAGGCGTCAGCGTTATTGATGTTACTGAATGTGCTACCGTCATGATATAGCTGGTAGTAGCCTGTGCAAACGCCGGCGATAAAGTACCGGCACTGTGACCAAGCGAAATAAGCCCGGCGTTGGCGGATGGTGCACGGGTTACTATTGCGGTATAGCTTTGTGTAGTTGTGCCGTCTTCCGCTTTTACCTGCGTAGTAATGGTATTATCGCCAACATTCAGCGGGATGGCAGCCGACGCTGTGCCTGATGTCACTGTACTTCCATTTACCTTAACGGTGGATGATGCATACAACGTTACAGGAGTAACGCTAACCGACGAAACCGAATTTGCAACGCTGGCCGTGTAACTGCCGGTACCGGGATCAAACGATGGCGATAAAGTAATTCCGCTTAAATTCAACGAAGCCAGCTGCGCATTGGCTGATGCTGCCCTGGTAACGGTTATAGTGTAGCTTTGGCTGGTAACGCCGTCCTGGGCGGTTATCACAACGGTAATGGTATTTTGCCCCGCCTGGAGCGCCACCGCGCCCGATGCCAAACCGGAGGTTACGGTACTGTCATTCACCGTTATTGTCGATGTAGCATCTGTTACGGTTGGCGTTACGGTTATGAAACCTGTACCGCTGCCCACGCTTGCCGTGTAGCTGGAAACGCCGGGGTCATACGCATGGCTTAATGTGCCCGCACTAATGGCCAGGTTTGCCAGGTTGTCATTTGTGGACGGGAGCGCACGGTTCACATTGATAAAATAAGGTACCAGGTTAGTTTGGTCGTGCGAACGTACGACAACCACAAAGCTGTTGGCGCCTGCCTTTAGCTTAACTGATTTTGACGCACCTGCCGCCAATGCCCTGCCGCCATTTACGGTCACCGTTGACAACGGGTCGTGCGTTACCGGTGTTACAATAAGCGACGACACCGGGTAATCCACCGAAACCGAATAAGTTGTGGTAGCCGGGTCAAATACCGGACTCAGTGCCCCTGCGCTGATGGCAAGGCTTGACAGGGCAGCATCTGACGGCGTCCGGTAAACATCAACGGTAAAGGTTTGACTGGTGGTACCATCCTGCGCGGTAACCTTCACGGTTATAATGTTATCGCCGCCGGTTAGCATCAACAGTTGCGACGCCGTGCCGGAGCTGGTAGTATAATTTAAAAAATCGTCGGTTATCGTTACCACCGCATTAGGTTCGGCGGTTGTTGGGGTAAGGGTAAGGAAATTTACGTTATCGCCCACGGCAACATTATAATTGGTGACCGAAGGGTCAAACGCGGGGCTAAGTGTGCCCTGGCTGATACTAAGGCCGGTAAGCTGGTCATTAGGCGATGGCGCGCGCGTTACGGTTACCGTATTGTTAAAAACAGTTACACCATCCTGGGCGGTTACATTTACCGTGATCACATTATCGCCGGCCACCAGCGGAATAGGCGCTGACTGCACGTCCGATGCTACAACAGTTCCATTGATCCTGATCGTTGCCACCGGCGACTCCGTTTCGGCGCTTACCGTTATGGACGATGTGGAATTAGGTACGTGCGCCGTAAAGCTGGTATTGGCTGCCTCATAAGGTATATCTAATGTTGCGCCGGTGAGGGAGATGATATTTAAATAAGCATCGGTTGATTTTTGCCGCGTTACCGTGATCAGGTAGGTTTGCGAGCTTGAGCCATCCTGCGAGGTTACCACCAATTGATACACATTATCGCCCAAAACAAGCGGGAAGCCACTGGTTTGCGTATTGTTTAACATCGGCGCCCCATTTAAGGTCATAGTCGCCTCTCCCTGCGTGGTATTGGCTTTAAACGCCATAAACTGCAGTTCGTAGGGCACACTTTTGGTATAAACAAATACATTGGTATCAAAGGTTTGGTCAAATCCGCCGTCACTTGTTGTAAGGTCAGAAAGGCTAGCGTCAGGCGAAGGCGCGTATTGTATGGTGAGGGTGTAGGTTTTAATAGTGCCATCCTGCGCGGTTACCGCAATCGTAAAGGCATTAGTCCCCGTTACCAGCGGTTGATTGCTATAATTAATACCAACGGGGACGTCCGTACCGTTAACGCTTATCCGCGCCGCGGTGTCAGCGGTCACCAAATTTAACGTAGCCAGCGGGTAGCCGGTCATCGTTGCGGTATAGGCGGTTACTGCCGGGTCAAATAACGGGCTGATGCTATTGTTGGTAATAGATAGCGATCCAAGGTCGGCATTGGGTGAACCTGCTGCGCGTGTGAACGTAGTGGTATACGTTTTTATAGTGGCGCCGTCCTGGGCGGTAACTTGGGTGGTAATGATATTGTCGCCAACCGATAAAGGTATGCTGGAAGTGGCGGACCCGGAGGCCACGGTTTGCGATACCGGGCTGCCATTGTTATAAGATACTGAAATAACCGAACCGGGGCCATTAGCCGATGGGGTAAGCATTATCGATCTAACCGGGGGACCCACCGCTACTGCATAATTTAAAGTAGCCGGATCAAATACCGGGTTTAGCAAGCCTGAACTTGTGCCGATGCCTGACAACGTCGCGTCTGTCGACGGAACTTGGATGATGGTGAAAGGGTACGTAACAGTTGTTTGACCATTGCCGTTATCCGCAGACACTGCTACGGTCAAAAACGTTTTGATGGTATCGCCCACAGTGACTGAATTACCCGATCCGAGCGGTATTGAAAAAGGCGCTCCGTTGATTTGAAGCCCGCTCAAAGAATCAATTACGGATACGGTTGCCGCCGGGTTTGTTGCCGCCAAAGTCAGATCTACCGAGGTGGCGGTATAGTCAAGCGTTGCTGTATATGCGGTTGTGTTATTTGCGGTGGCGGTTGTTAGCGTACCCGTATTAACTGCAGCCGTTGACAACGAAAGATCAGGCGCCGGCAACCGGGTTACCGTTACCTGGTAGTTTGCCTGGTCAATAAAATCGTAACTATACACTTGCACATTTACCACATTGGCACCCACCTGCAGGGGAATAGGCTGCGGACCAAATAGGGCATAGAAAAAGGTTCCGTTCACATAAACATAACTGCCGGAATATTTGGTCGTCGGCAAAAATGTAACCGAGCTGAAGCCATAACCCACCTGTGCTGTATAATTTAGCGTGTTTTCGGCAAATGCCGGACTTAAGGCACCGGCACTTATTGTAAGCGCCGAAAGATCAGCGTCATCGGCAGGCTTACGGGTTACAATCACGGTATAGTCATTAATCGTACCGTCTTCTGCGGTCACTTCAACCGTAATCGTATTGCTTCCGTAAGCTAAATTTATTGGCTGGGATGGCGTGCCCGAAGCAACCGGCTGGCCCGCAACCGTAACCGTTGCAGCCGCATAGGATGCCGATGGCTTAAAAGTTATGGTAGCTGCAGTGTTGGCCACCGTCATAGTGTAACTGGTGATGGTTTTATTAAAAAAAATGCTACCCGTACCGGGCACCAGGCTTAATAGCGTGGCATCCGGGGATTTTAAGCGGGTAACCGTTATGCTATAAGTACCCTTAGTACTGCCATCCTGCGCGGTAACCACGATGAGTATGAGATTTGAGCCCTCGTTTAATGCTACTGCCGATGAGGCGCCTGATGTAACCGCCGTGCCGTTAATGGTGACTGTAGCATTTGGATCAGCTAGGGCTGGTGTGATGTTGATGGAACTTAACTTCGTAGACGCAGTGTAATTGAGCGTAGCAGTTGCAAATGCCGGGCTCAGTGTGCCTGCGCTTATCGCCAGGCCAGATAGCCTGGTATTGGTAGCCGGCAATATACGGTAAACCGTTGTGGTATACGTTTTAGTAGTAGTGCCATTTTCGGCGGTCACCACAGTATTAATCGTGTTCGATCCTACATTTAAGGCAATAGCACCCGAAGCACTTCCGCTGGCAACGGTGCTGCCGTTTATTTTTACGGTTGAATTTGGATAATTAACCGTAGGTGTTAGTGTAATTGTTGTATTGGTATAGGCAACAGTATCTGTATAACTGATGGTAGCCGATGCAAACGCAGGGCTAAGCCTTCCCAGGCTTATTGTTTGGTTTTTAAGGGTAGCATCGTTTGATATCACCTTTATGTTAAGCGTTGCCTGCGTGCTGCCGCTGGCATTGGAAGCAGAAAGCGTATAATTTGTGGCTGGGCTGCCCGTTGTGGGTGTGCCGCTGATGATACCGGTCGCGCTATCGAAGTTTAAGCCCGGGGGCAAAGGTGAAATGACTGCATAACCGCCGGAGGGTGACACGCGGGCCATTGAAGTTTTGGCGTAAGTTTGCATATAAGTTACCCGCCCTGTTGCATCAGCCGACATGGGGGGGAGTGCGCCTGCCACCAGTTGAACCGGCGTACTGCTGCCAGCTTTAAGTTCCGTTATTGAATATTGGGAGGATGGAATATAGAACAAGTTTCCCGCAGCGTCGATAGTAAAATCGTTAACGTTGATGCCTGAATACACCGCTGCTGGAGTACCTCCCGCTGCTGGAATCATCATTATTATACCTCCCGCGTTGTAATAAACATTTCCCGCAGGATCGCAATGGATGCTCCCGATATGCGCGGCGCCGGCCAGCCAGGTGGCAGTATTGCTTCCTGCAGGTATTTTTAATACCGAATTGCTGGAAAAACCACTCTGCACAAAATAAATATTGCCAGATCCATCAGCGGTGATGGCCTGGGCGTAGTTTATACTTAATATTTTGGTATACCCCCCGCCGTTACTGGCGTTAACCCTGTTAATGCCGGTAACCTGGTCGGTAAAATATAAATAGGTTCCGGATGGATCAACCCCCAACCCGTTCAAACCATTTGAAAAGGGGAATAAATTCGTTTTGACACCGGTAGCAGACACCTTGTAGACGTAATTGGATGTCGGATAATATTGAACCCCATCGCCAACATATACATTTCCGGCGGCATCGCCGGCTTCAAACATGATATCGGTGAAACCGCTGGCCAGCGTTGCCGGGCTGCCATAGCCATAGGCCGATACCCCGCTGCTTGTTGGCGCGAGCGGTGTGATGGTTTGTCCCGCTGTGTACGTTTGCGGCCCGCTGTAACTAAGCGTGGGAGCCTGGGCAAAGCTCCTGAACGCCGTACCGGCCATGAGCAGCAACAAAAGGGTTAACCCAAATAGCCAGATATTCCGGTAATTTTTTTCGGGCGCAATTGCATTGTAGCGGCCTGAAGATGAGGGTAAAGCTATTTTCATAACATTGTTTTTGTCGGGGTGAAATAGTTTAAATACAGGGTAAAAGTAGACCTAACTAACAGCATTTCAGGGAGACAAATCGGAGACAAATATTCGCTGGTCAAATGAGGGGTTCCGGCAATTTTTCAGGACCTGGGACCTGCAAGTGTAAATCGGAATTTTTGTGTTAAATCACACTTTCAAAGCCTATCACGGCAGCAATGGTTTACACGTTCAAAATCTTTCTACGATATTTTCGAGTGTTTCTTCACTGTGGAGCTCCATCTTTTTGCGCAGGCGGTGTTTTGATTTTTTGATACCATCAATGGTAACGCCAAGCATATTGGCCATCTCGGTTGTGCTGAGGCCGAGTTTTTGCAAGGCTAAGATGCGGGTATCGGTATCCGTGATCGCTGGGTACTTCTTTTTTATCGAACTAAAAAAACGGATATGAACCTTGCTGAACAGCCTTTTGAAATTGCTCCAGCTTTCATCGGTCATGATGTTTTCTTTTACCAGCTGCTCCAGTTCAACGATATCCGATTGGTGGAGATTGATGGAGTGCAGGTGTTCGAGCTTGGCTTTAAATTCCTCGATCAGTTCATTTTTCTGCTTAATGTTCTCGGTAAAATATCGCAACTCCAGGGCGGCATTTTTTAACTCCGTTTCTATAAGGCATTTTTCCGTTAGGGCCAGCTTTTTTCGTTTGTTTTCTTTTAAGTAGATGAGCGCCCCAATGATCACCAATAATATCAAGACGGTGATAATGCCGCCATATTCCAGTTCCTCAATCTCGCTTTTAGCTTTAAGACTGCTTATTTTGGCGTCCTTTTTTGCCGTTTCATATTTTATCTGCAATTCGCTCAATTGTTTCACATTGACGCGCACTTGTAACGAATCCTGCAGCCAGCGATACTTTGATAAATAAGAAAACGCATCTTTGTAATCACCCGATGACGCATAACAATTGGTCATAGCGTCGTATAGCTCCATTTTGCGGTAGGGAAGTTTTAGCTGGTTTGTGATGAGCAATGCTTTATTAAAATACTCCATACCCTGCCTGGTGTCGCCACTTCGGTAACAGGCCTCGGCCAGCGCGCTGTAACTATAGGTTAGCGAGCGCGGCTGATTATATTTCAGCGCCAGGTCGACACCTTTTTGGCCATAATATTTTGCTTTGCTGTAGTCTTTTACCGCATCGTAATGCTGGGCAATATTATCGTAAAAAGGTATCCGAACGCGCTCGTATTTTGGGTTTGCTTCCGCAAGTTTTAGCCCCTGCAGCCTGAGGACAAGGCTGCTGTCTTTGTCGAAAGGATAGCCAAAGTGAAGGTTGTATCCTCTTATAAACATGGCTTTCAAGCCTAAGAGTTGGATGATCTCGGCTGTGTCTCTATTTTGAATTGCAGCGTCGAGGCCATTCTGCGCCGCGATAAAGGCCATCGGGTAATTGGTATTCTCTTTATGCAAATCGCCAATAAGGGCATAAATTTCCGGCAGCAGCCGTGTTACCTTATATTTTTGGGCATCTTTTAAAGTTGATACCCCCAGTTGCATCGACCGGTAAAAGTCAGATTTCAGCCAGGCATATTGGGCCTGGCAAAAAGTTGCATAAATCATTGCGGTCTTATCATGATAACGGGCATTCATTGTGGTGAATTCCTTTATCAAAAGCTGTAACGAGTCGGGGTTGTTCCTGGTGCGGTCGGTCTTACTGATCAAATAGCTTAGGTGTGCTTTCGCACCAATACCATTCGCCGGCCTGTTAACGACCTGTCCATGAGTTGACACGTGCGTTATAAAGGCAAATAAAAGCAAAATCGTATATTTTTTTCTAAGCATTGTGTTATTCCACCGTAAATATTCTTTCTACTAATGGTCAATAAAAGGCTTAGATCATTCTATATATGGATTCGCGGATACCTGCCATTGATCCGGCTTCTAAAATTAACTTAAATAACAACATCTTTCCCCATCAAACCACTTATTTTTTACACGTTAAAGAAAATGATTTTACCGCAATTCGGTCTGCATAGACGGTTTCACTTTGCATGTTGATAAAACGCGAATAGCATAACCCTTCAATTTGTATAAAGCTGAAATGAATAAAGCCGCAGTTTTTACGCTGCGGCTTTATTCATATTTTAAATGCCTCTGGCTGAATGTCAGATACTGGCCTTTTCACCAATCTCTCGTCTCTAACCTCTCCCCGATAGCTATCGGGGTAAAAAACTCAATATTTCAGCACAATAAACCCTGTTTTGTGTTTAGTGATGCCGTTTACAGTGTAATCCAGTTGATAGAAATACGTTCCCGGCAACTGCATCTGCCCGTTTTTGTTGGAGTGTCCATCGAATGCTTTTGAGCTGTTATCATAGCCTTTGGCTTCATAAACCAATTGCCCGTTACGGTTCATGATCGATAACTTATTTTCGGGGAATTGACTGATGTTGTCGATCTGCAATACATCGTTCAAACCGTCACCATTTGGCGATATACCCTGGTGTACCAGTATCCCGTCTTCATTAAGGTTAGGGCTGGTGTTTGGTTTCTCCACGCTGATGGGTTTGTAAACGGTATTAGCAATGTTGGTAACCGACGGTGCATCACGGGTTACGATGATGGTATAGGTCCGTTGGCTAACACCATCCTGTGCGGTCACCACTACGGTGATGGTATTTGGTCCCTGGGTCAATGCAATTGGGCCGAATACTGCCCCCGATGCTGATGCTGTGGTGTTGATCGTCATCGTTGCATTTGGCTCATTGGTCACCGGCGCCAGGGTGATTGTTGCGATGGCGTTTGGTACCTCCAGTGTATAGCTGGTAGTGGCCGGTGCGAAGAATGGACTTAACGGCTGCCTGCTGGGGTTCATGCTGGACAGGAAACAATCCAGTGAAGCTGGCCTGTTCACTATTACCGTATAGGTATTCTTCGTTGATCCGTCCTGTGCGGTTACCACAATGGTTACCGTGTTGTTGCCTACCACCAGGCCATTGATGGTTGCTGGTGTGCCTGATGCTGTCGGCGTTCCGTTTAC
>OLLK01000120.1_pt1 | contig 51292 bp, 42 predicted proteins | sample 1604531 | NCBI WGS metagenome assembly OLLK01 (sample SAMEA104055722, study PRJEB20765) | soil metagenome | isolation source: soil | reverse complement strand
GGACAGCTGTCCAACGCTGGCGACTTACTCTTGTCAACCAGAGCTACTCTACCTTTTCTAACTAATTGCTGAATAGTAGGCATTACTTCCTTTTTTGTTTTGTTTTTTTATCCCAACAACCCACCTTCATTGATGGGCAGTTTTAGGGACTGCAAAAGTACGGACTTATTTTGTGATTTTCAAGGGGATGAGTGAAGTTTTTTGCGTTGGTTGAGGAGTTGTAATGTTGGAAAGTTGTAATGTTGGAAGGTTGGGGTGGTTTTGGCTGGAAATCAAGGTAAAACGGATTTTGTAGAGACGCAATATTTTGCGTCTCCCGCGTTTAGGTAAAAGCGATTTTTGAGCGCTTACTTCTGCGGCGTGTTACCCAGTTCGTAAATTTAATCTTAAATTACCCAGGTGTTAGCCAAGTATTACAGACGAGCGGCCCTCACCACATCCTTAATTACACTGGGCTGCAACCTGGTATATTTTCTTATCGATGCTAGTCTCAGTCATTACAAAAGCGAATGGCTAACAACAGGATCCATGTTCCCCATCATGTTTTTAATGGCACTGGCAAATGCCGTGATCGTTGGGGTGCTTAAATTAAGCATCTTTTTAAACCATTACCCGGCGATAAGAAATGTGAGCGCTTTGAGCGCTTTAGCCGGGTTTGTGATTCCGTTGGCCTGGATCGGCTTAATATTATCGAAAAGCAGATATGAGCTGTTTAACTTTGCGGAAGGAGTAGATAGTGTAGGTATTTTTGTGATGCTGAATGCGATACCCTACATCATCGGATCGACATGGACATTTATTCAATTCCGCCGAAAAGTAGAAATGTCGCTTGTGTCCCAACTGTAGAATTCAAATGTACGGCGGTGAACCCCGACCATAACGCCGCCATCTTTGCCTGAACCCTGGTTGTAGATCGTTTATTTCTTCCCCATCGCCTCCAATACCGGCCGCGGATCAAATATCACCTGGAATGATTTTATCTTGTCACCCACTACCTTGTACCACCCGGCGCTGAAAAACGTGATGCCGCCCTGGGTGATATCATAAAAAAGGCACACGTCGTCGCCATCGGCAAATACCTTTTTGATTTCGTACTTCATTTTCATTTTTCGCATATCTTGCATGTAGGCTTCGGCCCCGTCGCGTGTGCCCAAAACGCCTGTAAAGGTCATGTCGTCGGTGACCAGCTGCCTCGCAGCATCAAAATCTTCCTTGTTTAGGTTATCTATGTATGAAAGTACGGTTGTTTTTGCGGAGTTTTCTTCCTGGTTTGCTGTTGTTGTCATCGGTTTATTTTTAACTATCAAATTAATCATAAAACGGAAGGAAGCCCCAAATGTTCATTTAATCTGAAAACGGACTAACGAACGGATATTAAAAAATCCGTGAAATCACCTTAATCATCAATAATCTGTGATCAAAAAAATCACCTGAATTTGATCCCCATCAAAATCCCTGGTTAACAATAAAATTATACAGGTCCGTCTCAGGCTTGGCCCACGTTTTTGCCAGTTTGCCCCAGTATTTATATTGATCATCACTTCCGGAAGATTTATAAACTTCGGCTAAATTAATGGCCATATCGGCTTTAGTTTCCCGCTGCCCATCGGCGAAACATAGGTTGATCCCTGTTTTATAGGTGGAGATGGCTTTATCATAATTCCTTTGCTTCAGGTAAGCATAACCAAGCTCGCGGTAATAGAGCACATTCATCGGGTCGGCAGGCATCGCGGCATCGATTATTTTTATAGCGCCCTCATAATCCCCTGAGGCGTTGTACGCAAATATCATTTCGTACTCCAGCCCTTTATAGTGCGGTTGCACGGCATAAACTTTTTTAAGATAAACAAGGGCGGTATCGCACTGATCCAGGTCGTTATAGGTAATACCCCAGTGAAGATTGTGCGCCAACGTATCCGTGTAACTGTAATAATTTTTCAGCCAATCGGGCTGCGGTGTAATGTGCAGTTCTGCAAAATGGTCGGTCGGCAACAAAGCCAGGTGAAGCGTGTTGCGGGTAAGCCGCATTTTTATCGAAGTTCTATCCAGAAAGGAAGTATCGGCAATATAGTGACCTTCCTTATCAATTTTGAACTTGCCCATTACGTCGAACGTAAACCCAGCTTGCGCATCCAGATATATCATTCCGTACCGGTAACTATCTCCAACGCCTCTCTTCGGGAATACCACCCATTTGCGTTCGCATTGGGTATACCGTTGATCAAATTTCAGGAAAATATCCGCGCTGAAATTGTTTTGACCAAAAACTGCTGAACAACCGCAAACCAGTAAAAGTATGAAGAAGGGCTTCATCAACTAAAAAAATATTTTTAAAGATAATATCTTTTAAAAATACTTCAAACAAGGAAGCCCCGGACAAGCCGGGGCTCCAATCTTCACACACTAAACCAAACTAAAACAAATTATCAGTAACCCCTGTGGTAGTGATGATGGTAACCACCGTAACCATACCCTACATAACAACCTGAACTTACCGATACAAATGCGGCTATAACAAGTGCGAATGCAATTACTTTCCGTTTCATAGCTTTATTATCTTTCTCACAAACCCGCTCCATTGCGTTGTTTGTATGTTTGATGTTTTTTAGAGGAAAAGGATTAATTGGGGGTAAAAGTATTTTCAGCTTTGTTGCATTAACAACAGTAGCAAAATGCTTTTATCAGGGATATGTAAATGTTTTATTAATAGGTTATGCAACATACATATTTTATAAATTGCAGCTTTGAAATTGCCTGTTTATGGAAAAAGAGATAAAAGACCATGCAGTAAAAGCACTTAAGACATTGAAAAACCCCAAATTAACATTCTGGCATAAGGCGGGGGAGATCGGTATCGAAGTCGCGATCATCGTTTTTGCAGTAACGCTATCCATTTGGGTGCACGACATCAGCGACCATAACCACGAACAAAAAGATGTAAAATCATTTTTGCTGGGCGTACGGCAGGATCTTAAATCCGATTTAATACAAATGCAAGGTGATACGGACGCCTTTAAAGGGGCAGGGGAAACTTTTACTTATGTAACCACCGATACTCAGGGTTTTAAATTGAGCAACGATAGCCTGCATAAATACCGGAATTTTTTGTCAAACGTAACGAGTTTTGTCGGGAATGATGGGCGCTACCAGGGCTTTAAGTCGAGCGGTAAACTGGGTAATATTGAGGATGACACTTTGCAAAATGATATAGTGGAATTATACCAGGGCATTATTCCCTCCATTTTAGCGTCGACCAACAGCTACAATCAGCGGAAGGAAGCGTTGTTTGCATTCATTAACAAAAACCTTAAGCGGACAGGAAAGGGGACTAATAACTTGGTTGAAGTACTATCCACCGACGAGGCGATAAACATCTGTGGTACCTTAACCTATGTTGATGAAATAAATAGCCGCTATAAAAGCGCCATAAAAAAATCAAAAAAGATAATCAAGGAAATTGACGCGGATTATGATTTGAAGTAGTCCGAACGTCCGGAAGTCGGAAAGTCGAAGGTAGGGCAGTGAATAAGGCCTGGAATGATAAAACAGGTGGAAATAATTCCGTAGTTTAGTCTGAAATAACTGTTAAAAATCAAATTAAATTTAACCACGGAGACCGCTGAGAAGGCGCGGAGAGCACAAAGAAAAAAATTGACAAACTGTTAAAGCTTTGTGGTCTCTGTGTTTTCCTCTTTGCGTTCTCTGTGGTAAAAAATCCGGACAGTTTTAGTTATACACCAATCGTTATCAATTAGCCCGAAATGAAAAAAGTAATTTTTCCTGTCATCATCCTGTTCCTGTTTTCGTCAGGCAATATTTGCCGCGCCCAGGTTACAACCAAATTTGGAGATAATGTAGGCGCCCTGGACGGCATTATGAAAGCTTATTATGATGTGGTAACTGTCAAAAAAGGCGAAAAGCCGAGTTATGAGCGTGATAGCCTGCTTCATTTGGGCAACGTAAACGTAGGCTGGGCCACAAAAACCAAAACCGGGAAAATGACTTTTAAATATGTGAGTCTAAAAGAATACCACCGCCTGTCCGACGATTATGTGGCATCGCAAGGGTTTGATGAAAGGGAAATATCAAGAAAAGTAGAAAAATTTGGGGCCGTTTATCACGTGTGGAGCACTTACGAAACGAGGAACACTAAAACAGGGCCTATCATTGAGCGGGGTATCAACAGCATCGAATTGTTTTACGATGGCAGCAGGTTTTGGATATTGGGCTGGTTTTTTGACGGCGAGCGAAAAGACAACCCTATACCGGCAAAGTATTTAACCAAATAGCTGTCAATTAACATGTCCGAATATCAATAACCTCTCCATGCGCGATGGTATGAGTATTGATAACCGGCGGCACAACCCGATGTTACGGATGCAAAAGCGGCAATAACCAGCGCAAAAATTAAAACTTTCCTTTTCATGGCCTCAACAGTTTAAATTAATTGTCATTTATACGTCAGTTGACCACTGGATTGTTGCCGTTTACAGCGCATTAAATTTTTCGATTCACGATAACACTGCAGACGCCCCTTTTGCCTGTACGCAATAAAACCTTAACTTCGGTTTACCAAATTCCTTTTATATGAAGAAGCTGACCTTTTTACTCCTTTCTGTTGCGATGCTCTTTAGTTGCGAGCAAAAAAAACCTGTACAAACCGTAGCATCGGGCGATGCAGCCTTTAAGAAACTTTCGGATGATTACATCGACGGCTACCTGGCCTGGCGACCGGCCGACGGGGTTGCCCTGGGTTATCACCAGTACGACGGTAAGGTAACCGACCTGGGTAAAGAGTCGATGGGCAAAGAGTTGGGGCGACTAAAAAGCTTCGACCAGCAACTGGGTGCTATGGACAGCACCTCGCTGAGCGCCCCCATGTTTTATGACTATCGCATTTTGCGATCAGCCATAAAGAACGAAATATTCGGATTTGAGGACCTGGGCGACTATAACAGGAACCCGATGACCTATGCCGGCGCCGTTGACCTGAGCATTTATATTAAACGGGATTTTGCCCCGCTGGAGGACAGGGTAAAATCCATCATTTCGATTGAAAAAAACATTCCGAATATCTTCGCGGCAGCAAAACAAAACCTGGCCGACAGCCTGCCCAAGCCCTATATAGAAACAGCCATACAAATAGCCCAGGGGTCGGCGGCTTTTTGGGGCGGGGATATGAACGAGGCCCTTAAGGACGTAAAAAATGACAGCCTGATGAAGGCTTTTAATGCCGCTAATAAAGCGGCGATAGATGCCACCAACGCATATGCCGGGTGGCTGCAAAAGGTAAAGCTGCCAAAAGCAAACAATAAATACGCGATAGGAGAGGCCAGCTACAAAAAAATGCTTTTATACAGCGAAGGGGTTACCCTATCGCCGGAGAAGGTGCTGGAAATAGGCCTTGCCGAGTTAAAAAAACAACAAGCCGTTTTTAATGCTGCTGCTAAAACCATCAACCCAAATAAAAAGCCGGTTGAGGTTTATCACGACCTGCAAAAGGAGCATCCAACTCCCGAAAACCTGATCCCTGACGTGCGGAAAAACGTAGAAGCCATCCGCAGGTTTTTGGTGGATAAAAGTATTGTTTCCATGCCGCCGACTGTAAACCTGAAGGTGGCCGAGACACCGCAATATGCCAGGGCGACGAGTACAGCTTCGAATGACGACCCGGGTCCGTTTGAGACTAAGGCTACGGAAGCTTTTTACTATGTGACCCCGGTCGACCCAAAATGGACGCCCGGGCAAAAGGAAGATTGGCTAAGGCAGTTTGACTACTATACAACAGACAATGTGACCATACACGAAGCTTACCCCGGTCACTATACCCAGTTTTTGCATTTAAATGCCTCGGCGGCTACCCGGATCGAGAAGATATTCGGCAGTTATGCGTATATCGAAGGCTGGGCGCATTACTGTGAACAAATGATGGCCGACGTGGGCTATGGACACAACGGAGATACCGTATTGGCTGCCAAATATCGCCTGGCGCAAACCGGCGATGCATTGCTAAGGCTGTGCCGGCTTTGCGTGTCGATAAAAACCCACTGCCAGGGCATGAAGCTGGACGACGCCACCAAGTTTTTTATGAATAACTGGTACCAGGGCGAAAAACCATCTTACCAGGAAGCGCTGCGCGGCACGTTCGACCCAGGCTACTTGTTCTACTCCATTGGCAAGCTGGAGATCATGAAATTGCGCACCGACTATGAAAAACAGGAAGGCGCCAATTTCTCCCTCAAAAAATTCCACGATGAAGTGCTAAACCACGGTATGCCGCAGATCGGGCTGCTGCGCGAGGTGATGCTGAAGGATAAAAGTACGTGGAAGGATGCGCTGTAAACTCAGCCGGGGATGATTAGTTTTTTAATTTACCTGGAACGTACTTAACCAATAGCATGAAATAGACGTGAAGACATTCGGTAGCCGTTTATTAAGATCTATTCTTATTTCGCTGTGCTTTTGGTTTGCGCCAACACAGGGGTTTTCGCAGTGTACTAATGGGTTGGGTGTGCCAATTTTCACAGAAACATTTGGGGCAGGCACTCCGACTATCGCGCCACCGCTGCCGAACGGAACGACGAATTATGTGCATTCGGCAACCGGTTGTCCGGATTCCTCGCAATACGCAATTGTAAACTATTCATCAGGCTGCGCCGGATGGCATACGCTTACCGATCACACGGGCGATCCGGGAGGCTATTTTATGATCGTCGGCGCTGATGCATTACCTGTTACAGTTTATACCCGTACCGTTGCGGGACTGTGTCCGGGATCAACTTACGAACTTTCTGCCTGGCTAACAAACCCGGATGCGAATACCGGTTATTTTCTTCCGATCGTATATTTCTACATCGAAAAGACAGATGGAACCATTATTTCATATCTCAGTTCGGATGACATCCCGGTAACCAATCCTGTTGCCCAATGGACTGAACATACTTTAGATTTTTCGCTCCCTGCGGGAGTATCAACCATTATTATCCACATCGTTAATGACTATTGGCGACCCCCTCTCCCTGTCCGTGGCGGGAATAACTTTGCCATCGACGATATTACCTTTGGGCCAGTCGGCCCGTCGGCCAAAATCGGCGTCAACGGCTTCGCTGGTGATACCGTTAAGGTCCCCTGTAATCAAAGCACGGTAATTTCGTCGACTGTAGGCAGTTGCTACGCCCAAAATGAATACCAATGGCAAATATCATCCGACGATGTTACATGGACCGATATACCCGGCGCTACAGCGTCAAGCTACAGCCTCGGCGGCACTGCTTCGGGAAGTTGGTTTTACCGGCTTTTGGTTGCCCAAAAAGGTAACATCGGCAGTGTGAATTGCCGTATCATTTCCAATACCTTAATGGCGATTAAGGCAAAATTCGTTCCACCGAAATTTCAAAGCCTGTCAGCCGCAATATGCACGGGTGAGTACGCCCTTCCTTCTGGCAAACAGGCAAACACAAGCGGCGTTTATATCGATACATTGCTAAACAGCGGGGGATGCGACAGCCTGATCACAACGGTAAATCTCACGGTAGCCGTAAAGCCGGACCTCGGAAAGGGCCGCACGATTTGTTCGGGCGACACAACAATCTTAAATCCAGGCATATTCAGCAGCTATAAATGGCAGGACGGAAGCACCAACCCGGTTTATAAAGTTACGGCCGCGGGAACTTATTCTGTAACTGTTACCGACGGTTTGGGCTGCATGACTTCTGATACTGTTGAGATTAAGGAGAATTATTGTTCAACGATCCCGATACCTAATGCATTTACCCCGAACGGCGATGGTATAAATGATACCTGGAATATTCCTCAACTTCAATACTTTCCAATGTGTACGGTGACAATATTCAGTCGCTGGGGACAGCTTGTCTTTAGCAGCATAGGGTATCCAAATGCCTGGGACGGCACTGAACAAGGGAAGCAGTTGCCCGTGGGGACGTATTACTATATTATAAATTTACACAATACCACCGGCCTTTTGTCGGGCTTCGTCACGCTGCTGCGATGACAAGCTTATACGAATTACACTCAAAAAACGAAGCCCCTGAACTGACAAGGGCTTCGTTTTTGCTACCTGCCTGGTGCAGGTGGTGCGGGCGGATGTGGCGGCGGGGCCATATGCCTTGGTGCGCAACCGGTGTTAATTACTGCAAATAGTGCCATAAGCAGCAGGAAACTTGTCAGTTTTGTTTTCATGATAGTGTGCTTTATTGCACAACAGCGCGAAATGCCGGTTGGTTTTCGTGCGATATAAAATTTAATATTAAACCAGCGGCCTGCCGCTCAAAACTACTGCGTTTTAGTAGTATCCAGTTTTTGTATAACCCGTTTGGCCGGTGGCAACGCCTGGTATTTTTTATAGCTATCGTTGATATAAACGGCGATAGACTGTGCATCATTGCTGGTAACAAATGCGTAGCTTGGCCGGTAAAGCACCATAAAATTCTCCAGTTCCTGGCCTTTTAACGGCACTATGCTGCCGACATAAGCGCGGTTAAATACCTGGTCTATGCGTCTTTCCTGTTGCTCGCGCTGGAAGTATTTTTTCAGCCTGCGGGCATCCTTGGCGTCCTTGCCAAACCATGTTGACGGCGACATGACATACACTTTGCTTTTTTCGTAAATCTCCGGGTATTCCTTGTGCGGGTCAAATGTGGTGCGTGTTGAGCTAATGCTTACTTCGCGCAGGGCAATGGTTTGCGTTTGGAGCTGGACCTTTTTTTGAGTGAGATCGATAACATATAAAGTGTCTGAAACATAACCCGGGCACTCAAAGATTAGGATGTGGCCGGTCTCGGTTTTTATCTGGAAATTCCCCTGTTTGTCGGTTATAGTTAGTTGTTTCGTGTTTTTGTCCCTGATGAAGACATTTTCCAACCGGTTGGTGGTGCCGTTTTCCCATACCGTGCCCTTTACCAGCCCTTGCGCGCCTGCCGAAAAAGAAGCAAAAAGGAAAATGAGGATTAAAGGGTATTTGTTTTGCATAGCCGGATGGATTAGTTCTGCTAATTTAACCTATTTTCCGGCAAAATAGTTTTGACTTTTAGTGATTAAAGACTGGAGATTAGAGATTAGTTAAAAACCTGTTCAACTAATCTCCAGTCTCTGATCACCTGCCTACGGCTTTTTCCAAACATTATTGTTTGCGTTGATGTCCGGGAAAACGTTATCCGGGTCGTAAGTAACCGATTCAATAGCCTCTGTCGAAGGGTATTTAAAGCTCCAGGTGCTGTTGCGTTCCCAAATTTCTACCGGCAGTTTAACACGATCGGTTTTGCCGCTAACGGTCTTGACCTCAAGGATCACCGGCATGGCCATTTTTTGCAGGTTATCAATCGTGATGATGGCGCCTTTTTTCATATCGGCGGTATCTACATACTTTACATCCCTTACAGACACATCCAGCTGCCAGTTATGCTGGAACCATCCGCGCCAGAACCATTGCAGGTTTTCGCCGCCGGCGTTCTCCATGGTGCGGAAGAAATCTTCCGGGGTTGGGTGTTTAAAGGCCCAATTGGCGATGTATTTCCTGAAGGCGAAATCAAAACGATCGGGGCCTAATATCTGCTCGCGCAGCATTACCAGGCCCGCGCTTGGTTTTGCGTATAATAACAAGCCTGTATTTCTTTCTTTTAAGTTGGCGGGCTGGCTCATCATCGGCTCAAGGGTTGCATTGGTAAATGCGTTGGCTGCCCGGTGCATATCAGTTGGTCTTTTGGATTTATACTCGCCGTTATTAAAAGCATCGGTCGAAAGGGTATTGATAAACGTATTAAACCCTTCATCCATCCATCCGTACAACCGTTCGTTTGACCCAACGATCATCGGGAACCAGGTATGACCAAACTCATGATCGTTTACGCTCCATAAACTCGCTTTTTTTGCTTTGTAACCGCAAAACACAATGCCCGGGTATTCCATACCGCCGGTGATACCCGCAACTACTGTAGCGTTGGGGTAGGGGAACTCAAACCATTTGGCCGAGTTGAACTCAATGGATTTTTTAACGTATTCGGTAGAGCGGCCGTAAGCATCCACCCCATCGCTTTCAACCGGGTAGGCCGAAATAGCCATCGTTTTTTTGCCGCTTGGCAGGTCCATTTTGGCTGCATCAATAATGAAAGATGCCGAAGCGCCCCATGATGCGTCCCGCGCGTTCTTGATCTGGAAATGCCAGGTCAGTTCTTTTTTACCCGCCGGACGTGAAGCCGGATCAGTAACTTCAGCTGCAGAGCGGATGACCACTGTTTTTTCGCTGTTCGCAGCCTGGGCCCAGCGTTTTAATTGCGTAGGCGTATAAACTTCCTGCGGGTTAAGCAATTGACCCGATGCAACCACGATATCCTTTGCAGGTGCCGTTATTTTTAGGTCGAAATCGCCATACTCCAGGTAAAATTCACCGGGTCCGGTGTAGGGGATAGTGTTCCAGCCGTAAACATCATCATAAACACACATACGCGGGTACCATTGCGCTACCTGGAAGATCTTGCCGTTTTTCGTGTCCTGTATACCCATCCGGTCAGAGCCATAATTCGGGGAAATGAAGGAGTATTCGATCTTCAGTTTTACTTTACCGCCGTTTGGCATTGCATCTTTTGGCAGGTAAAGTTGCATGCGGGTGTCCGATACCATGAATTTAACATCGGTCATGGCGCCTTTGTCGCCGATCATTTTGATCGATTTGATCTTATAGCCCGCATCAAATACCTGCCCGCGGCCCCAGTTGCGGCTGCCGGCCATCGGCACGATCGCTGTGCCGCGCGAATCCAGTTTGAACAGGTTTTGCTCCAGGTTCATCCATAAATAGTCCAGTTTCTCCGGGCTGTTATTGGTATAGGTAAGTACTTCAGTACCGGTGATCTCGTTGGTTTCGTCGTTCAGCGTAGCGGCCAGTTGATAGTCGGCGCGGTTTTGCCAGTATTTTGGGCCCGGTTCACCATCGGCGGCGCGGTATTCGTTACCGTTCTTGTTGTAAAACAAAGGCCCGAAAGTTTCATGATAATCGTAGTTGGTTGTAGGTTGGGCCGTTGTAGCAGGTGCAGCGGTTGGCTGTGCATAACCCATACTCACAACCGCCATAAAAGCCAGTGTCCCCCCGGCTAAAGCGTTTATTTTCATTTTAATATAGTTTGAATAATTTTTCGCAAGTATAAGGGAAAATACACTAAGGGGGTGTTAGGTAAAATAATTGTTACGGTTTTTAGTGTTGAGTTATTGAATTATTGAGTTATTGATTTGGTTTGATAGCCAGAAGTGCATGATTCACCCGGGTTCATTGTGTCCATCTTCATCACATTCAATAACTCGATAACTCAATAATTCAATAACTCGCGGTAAGCTCCCTCATCAAACCCAAAAATCAACACCCCATCCTTTTCAATCACCGGGCGTTTGATCATGCTGGTTTTTTCCTGTATCAGGGCAAAAGCATCATCTTTGGTTTTTACACCTTCCTTAACTTCAGGAGGGAGATCTTTCCAGGTACTGCTGTTTTTATTCAGGAACTTTTCGTAGCCTGCTTTCTTATCCCATTCGGCCAGCTTTTCTTTGCTGATGCCTTCGGTTTTAAAGTTGTGAAACTCGTAGTCGACGTGATGATCTTTAAACCAGTCGCGTGCTTTTTTAACCGTATCACAGTTTGGTATTCCGTAAATTTTCATGGTGCGAAGATAAGAACAGAGGGTTTAAAAAAGCATTTTTGAGTTATTTAAAGTGTTCATTTTTTGCACACGAACACCCCACAAACGGCTACGAAAAGCACTGATTTATAGCCTATTAAAAATTGAAATTCTCAAAATCTGTCCAATTTTGACGTTTTTTTTGAACAGTAAAAATGTTTTTTATTGATTATCAGCAAGTTGGTAATTCGGCCACTGTGTACAGGCTGGTGTAAACCAATTATTTATTGCTGATAATTAATTAGTTAGAGTCCGAAAAGCGTGGGCAATCACGTGTCAAGTCCTGACAAAAGTTTACACTTTTACTGATTAATCCTGGTTTGAGTTTACACTCATTATACAAGACAAACAGCTTGAGCTGCCGTTTGCGTTCGCACAGAAATAATTAACTGCTACTATTACTTGCCACTGCCACTGCCACCACTTACCCTCCCGAGTTCCCCCCCGCTTTATTCCCGCCCTTCGTATCGTCATTATTTATACCGTGCTGTTCTCTTTTGATATCGCTGTTTAGCTTGCCAAACCTGAAATTAAGCCTGAATGCCAGTGAACGATAATAATTTTGACTAATGGTATTTTCGTAAAAAGAAGCCGAATTAATAGTCGACCTGAAAGTGTTGAACTTGGCGTAGGGGTTATTAGCCACCAACACCAGCGTAAATTTTTTATTAAAAAAATCTTTAGAAACAAGGTACTGGTTAAATATAAAGTCGCTCGACTGGCCCTGCAGGTTAACATTTCCGCTGAAATAGCCGGCGTTAAAGCTAAAGGCAAAACCATTTTTAAACTTATACCTGATGTTGCCAAATGCGCGCCCGGTAAAACCATCGTTATGGTACATCTGGTCGTTAAAAGTTCCGCTCAGCCATACATGGTTTAGCTGCCCGTTAAGGCTCAGTGTAAAATCTTTTGTCAGGTTCATGTTTGTGTTCACATTTAGCCCAAGGGTTTTGTTTGTCCCCAGGTTTTGAAACGTGGTATTGGTAACGGTATCCGTTTTGCCGTTAACCTGCTGGATCTCCAGGTTTGAAACGTTTTGGATAGAGTTGTTGGAGAAGGCATAGCTAAGCCCGATAGTAACCGCATTTTTTGTATAGTTGCTGTAGGTTAATTCGAAAGTATTATCGAGTTCAGGCCTGAGGGACGGGTTTCCGGTACTAATGAACGATGGATCAGTGCGGTCGACAAATGGGTTAAGTTCAGATATATCCGGGCGCTGAATGCGCTGGGTATAGCCAAAGTTAAGGCTGCTGCTCTTAAAGCTACGCTGAAGCGATATAGAGGGGATCAGGTTATTGTAACTCGGCGCCACGCTAACCCCCGACGAGGCAAAATCGGCGCTGATGGCGGTATGTTCCAACCGGAGGCCGGCTTTGCCCGTCCACTGGTCCATTTTTAACTGGTAGGAGTTGTACACGCTGTAAATATCCTGGTGGTAATTAAAATCGTTGGTAAGCGCATCGTTGGTAACATACTGTTGCGAAACCGTATCGCGATCATTCACATGGTAGTTGCTGTAATTGTTTCGCAAAATAGCCTTTGCGCCGGCCTCAAGCGATAGTTGCTTCGTCATCGGGCTTGCATAGTCTAACTGGATCGTATGGTCTTTATTACCGGCATTATTATATTGCTGATAGTCAGGCGCAAGCGAATAAGGGTAGTTGAACCTGTCGGAAAACTGGTTGTCGTTGAACTGTTTGTTTGGCGAATAACTGTATTTGTACGAGATGGTGAGCTGGCGGTCCTTTGATTTCCTGAAGCTGAGCTGGTAATTAAACGAGGCATCCATGCCCGTGAAACTGCTGTTACCGCTATTGTAGATATTATACATTTGTTTCAATATGCCCAGGCTGTCAGTAACCGAACTGCCCGGCCCATGCTGGCTTTGGTCATTGCCAAAAAGATCGATGGAGGCAGTTAGGAGATTCAGCGAGTCTATCTCATAGCTTAGTTCGGTACCCCCATAATGGAAATTACCTTTTTGGGTGTTGATGTTATTTTGGTCGACATTATTTTGATTGGCAAAAATGTTTTCAGTTGTCTGCGAATTTGTGGTCAGCGTACCGTTGCTGCCAAATCCACCAAAAAACGAAGCGCCGAATTTACCTTCCTTAAGGGTGCCGTTAATGTTATAACCAGCACCAAAAACCGAGTTGAAACGGCTGTTAAAACCTAAGTTGTATCCCTGGTCGGCGTTCTTTTTGGTTACAATGTTAATGATGCCCGCTAACCCTTCCGCATCATATTTTGCCGGCGGGGTAGTGATCACTTCAATTCTTTCGATATTGGTAGCCGGCATTGATTTTAGTATGTCGGATGGATTTTTGGCCACCAGGGCCGATTCCTTCCCGTTAATGAGTATTTTGAAATTTCCGCTTCCTTTAAGTTGAATATTGTCATTTCCGTCAACCGATAACAAGGGCACCTTGCGCATCATATCCAGCACATCCAGGGCCTTGCTGTCCGGATCTGCCTGAACATCATAGCTGATGCGGTCAACCTCCTGTTTCATTAACGGCCTTGCAGCAGTAACTGAAACGTCGCCTAACTGACGGCTGGAAGCGGCCAACAAAATTTTACCGGCGTCCACACTGGTACCGCCTACGGTCAGGCCTATAGTTTTGCTTTTATAACCTACGGAGACAAGCGCCAGCTGGTAAGCTTTGCCCGATGGCGCCTTGAGTTCAAAACTACCGTCATCTTTAGATAAACCTGCTTTAACCGATTTTTTAGTTGAATCCTGCAGGGTAACAGTAACATAACCCAAAGGCTTATTGGTAGCCGAGTCGATCGTAACGCCCTTTACTGTCAGCAATTGGGGCTGTGGCTGGGTTTGGGCCATAGCGATGGCAGACAGAAAGCAAAAGAATGCTAACAGTAAAAGTGGTTTCATTTGTTGTGTTTTGGCTAATTGACAGTTTATGACGTGCGCGCGTTACAGCTCCAAACGGAGATTTAACACTTTTAACATATTTTAACTAAAAGATTAGTAATTGTAACGGGGATGTTGCAAATAGTCCATAGTCGATGGTCCATAGTCTATAGTCCATAGCCATTCGGTTAAGGAAGGACACATTATAAGCACTTAACATGACGGCTATGGACTATGGACCATGGACCATCGACTAAAAAAGAAACTGCCTCACAAAGTCCGCCGCTATCGGCCCCTGGTCCTTCAACGCCACCTGGAGGGTTTGCCTGAAACTTTTGCTGTCGGTTTTTTTACCCTTTTTAGGCGGAAGGACCACATTGTCAGGCAAAGTAGTATCCGTTACCTTAGTGGCAAACCAGGTAATGTTTTCGTGCGGCAAGGCCACACCCAGTATCATGCCGGGCAGGCCGTTGAACGATTCGGGGCCGCCCGGTAACGGGATTTGCGTGGTGTAAAATGCAACAATATAAATAGAATCGAGCATAAGGCCGTTTGCCCGGCGGCAATGATAGCCTGCAATATCACGGGTTTCGTCCGTAATCTTCCATTCTATTTTGCGGGTGCTGTCGCTTACAAGGAAGGCATCGCCTAACACTGTCCTTTGAGCGACGACCATTTTATTGTTCAGGTCGGTATAGATGATGTTATTTTGAGTCATCAATGGCATGATCGAGAAAAAAAGAAAGTTACTTGCCTGGTCGGCCTCGATGGGTGTAAACAGCGTTTTATTGCCGGTAAATGAAAGCGTACTTTTTAATACCCTGAACTGTGGGTTGTTTTTTTTATAGTTTTCCAGCGCAGGCGCAACCACTGCTTCGTTATCTTTATTGATCTCCTTTTTTATCACCGCCCAGGCGTTGGTCTTTCTTTCAAACTCAATAGTACCGGATGTGGTGAAATGCGCGTGCTGGGCCTTCAGGCTTGCGGCGATGCCCAGTAAAGCAGCGAATAATATAATTATTTTTTTCATCATGTTATTGTTTGGGAGCGCCCGCGCCCATTTTAGTGAAATTGTAATTGATGGTCAACATAAAATACCGCTTCAGCGTGTTATTGATGGTTTGTGTGATCTGGTTGGCCTGCGCAACCCGGGTAATGCCCGAGTTTTGATTGAACACATCGTTTTCCCAGGCCTCTATCGATAAATTATCGTTTTTAAGGAATGTTTTGATGATGAAAAGATTGATAATTGGCAGGCTGATACTTTGATGGAATGAAGCGGTAGGGGCACTGTATTGGAAAGTACTATAGGTGCCTACCTGGAATTTGGCCGGCAGGTAAATGGTACCGTCCATATTGGCGCGCGCACCCCAGCCGTTGTTATTTACATTGGGCTGCAATGATGACTCGCTGACGGTATAGGTTGGTCCGCCCTGCAAGCCGAGCTGAATCTTTCTTTCTTTAAACATCCCCAGGTTGATCAGTGGGTTCAGTACATAGTTTTTCGACTTGTTGAGCGAATCGTTTGTGTAGTTATAAGAGGTGTTGCCGTTCATGTTGAAACCGATACCCGCGTTAATGCCGCCAAGGCTTTGAATTTTACGACCGAAGTTAAAGCCCCCGTAAAAGCTGGTAGCTGCGTGGCCTGGCAGGTTATAATACTTGCTGACGCTTTGACCTACGGGGTTATAATCGATATGATTGACAATTGGATTGTCGACAAATGAATAGCTGCCGTAGAAACCGAAAAACTGATCGGTAAGTACCTTATACGAGCGGTAATTCATATTAAATGTATTGGTAAAAGAGGGGGTTAACGCAGGGTTGCCCACGATAATGTTGACCGGATCGCTGTTGGAGGCCACGGGCTGTAATTGCTCCAATGTAGGTTGCGTTGTTGTACCGTTATATTCGAAAGTGAAACTTTTTTGCGGCGAAAAACGGTATTGAAGCCTGGCCTGCGGCGCCCAGTCGACAAAAGTGCGGTCATTTAAATTCCCGTTAAAATCATCTATTTGATGAAACTGGTCGTCGGTTACACGGGTGCCAAAGTTGAAAGTCAGTTTTCCTTTTTTGTAATTCAGGATGGCGCCGGCATGGTTTAAAAACTGGTTGAAGGTGTAATCGCTGCTCAAACTATCAACCCGCATCCCAAAAGTACTGCCTGGCGAACGGTCAGAGGTAATCCGATCCGCGCTGGCGTGATTTACGCCGATACCATAGTTAAGCACCAGCGTTAGTTCTTTGGTAAACGGCTCCGAATAGGTTATATTGGTATTAAACAGGTTGCTTTGCAGGTTATTGGTTTTTGATTCATTAATATTTTGTGTGCTGTCGACCTGCTGCTGCGCGTTATAGAAATTGGTATTTGATATCAGGAACCCGTTTGCCTGGCTTTGACTGTATGATTCGCTTACCAGGAACGACAAGGTGCGCCCCGGGTTATGAAATTTATGGGTATAAAAAGCACTGGCGTTAAATGCCCGCTGGTCAACCGTGTTATTTAGCTGGCGCGAACCGCTATTTACCAGGGCATGGTTGAGCGAATCTGACGAGATGTAGTTGTTATCGGTGATAATATGTTTTAAGGTGCCGTCTATCGAGATCTTTAGGTTTGAGCTGGTATCCAGCCTGGTCTCGTAAACTGTGCTCAGTTTTTGCCTGAACATGGTATTGTGGTAATTTTGGTTCGACCGGCTGTTGAAAATACTGTCGGGGACGTTGTTTTGATTAAGTACATTGGTTGTACCATCGATGCTGATAAAGCCGAGTTTATAATTGGCGTTTACTGATTGCTTGTCATCATCCCACTTGGCATCGTAATGCACCCCGGCCGTTTGTGCCAACGGAAAGCCCTGCCCGCTGTAAATTCCGCCAAAAACATCCAGGTCGTCGCTGCTTTGGGTGTTTATGTTGATGCCGTTGTCGGTAAAATCCAGCTGATCGCCGGTGCCATATTTCTGTTCATCCTCAAAGCCCAGGCCCACTTTGCCGTTATTGCCGATGGTGCCAAAGACGGAAAATTTCTCCTTGCTCTTAAATACGTTAATTAAAGCTTCCCCCTGGTAAATGCCCTCAGGCCCGCTGCCTGCCTGGAACTTCCCAAATGTGCCCTTGTTCTTGTCCCCTCTTAATTTTACGTTGATGGTTTTTTGCGTTTTGCCATCATCAACACCGGTAAAAGCCGCCTGGTCGCTTTTTTTGTCGTACAACTGTATTTTATCCACCATGTCGGCCCGGATGTTTCGCGTAACCAATGTGGGGTCGTCGCCAAAAAACTCTTCGCCATCAAGCAAAACCTTGGTTACGGTTTGACCCTCCGCGGTAATTTTACCGTCTTTGTCAACCGTGATTCCGGGTAGCTGTTTCAGTAAGTCCTCTACCGTTGCGTTGGGCTGGATAACAAAAGCCTTCGCATTAAATTCCGTGGTGTCGCCTTTAATTTTCATTTGTGAGGCGGTACCCTTGATCATTACTTCTTTTAGCAGGCGCGATTTTAGCGCCATACTGATATTTCCAAAATCGTGGGAGGTATGCGCTGAATCAAGGTCAAATGGCTCCGCATAGTCCGCATAATCCGGGTAAGCCACCAACAGGATATATTTACCCTTGCGCAGGCCGTCCAGCATAAAGGTGCCGTCGGCTTTGGCATAGCCGAACTTGACCAGTATAGAGTCCTTCGCTTGTAAAACAGCTACGGCGGATGTGCCCAGTTTCACTTTTTCAACGCTGTCGGCTAAAGTTCCCTTAACAGAATATCCGTTTTGAGCCGAGGCGCTGTGCGCAAAGAAAAGTAAGCACATAGAAAGTAAAATTGTGTATCTCATGGTTGTGGGTTGGTGCGTAGTTAACGCAACTTTGTTGTTTTTAGTATGTTGTGAGCAAGTTTGATCCCTTTTCGTCAGCCGGCCGTACAGTAGATCGGTTTACGAGCACTTTTGTTGCACATTTGCCGCTTTTTATTTAGGCGATGCGCAAATAATGTTTAAGGATGATCAAAAATCTCACGGACTATCAGGCCCGTCGGTAACGCCCAGGCCCATAGCGCCGCTTTGCGCATTAAAGTGCAGCCCGAAATTCGGGTCATCGGCGATGCGGATTTTCAACGCGTAGTTGGGTTGCTCCAGGTATTTGGCTTTTAACCTGTCGTGGAGTTCCTCAGGCTGTTTTTTGCCGTTTACCATCAGCGCCGAGTTGGTAAGGTTGAATTTTATCAGGTCGCTTTTGTCGTTCATCACATTTGCGCTCACCAGGTCGGCAATAACACCTGATATAGCGGGCTGCAAGTCGATACCGGGTTTAAAGGGATGTTGCTGCCTGAATTTTGAGTTTTGTTCAGCTAACAAATCTTGTTGCTGCCGAAAAATCCGCTGCCGCTTTTCATCCTGATCGGCTGCATAAGCCTGTTGTTGTTTTGTGATTTGCTGCCGTTTTTTGTTTTGATTGGCTGCGAAAGCCTGCTGATCCCGCTGCAGTTGCTCACGCATTTTGCCTTGTTCGGCTGCAAACAGCTGTTGCTGTTTTATCAATTGCTGATCTTTCCATGTCGTGCTATCCCGGTTATTAGGTTGTACCGAACCAAAATGTTTTGGCATTAGCCTTTCGCCCCGGCCCGGCCTGGGCGAATCATCGATAAATACTCCCCTCCCTGTCATTTCAACAGGGCCATAATACAAGCCGTAATCTTCGTGGACGCCATATTTCAACTTTAGCTTTTGCTGTAATGCTTCAGGCTGTTTTTGCCCGTTAACAATCAGCTCGGTATCGGTTAAACCAAACCATTTTACAGCGGCGGCATTGGGCACCACCTTTTCCCGTACCAAATCAGCAATTACGCCGTGCGCCCGTTGCTCTTCGTTATCATGGCTTACACTGTCATCATGCATCCTTTTTAGCATAGCCGTGCTTTTCCTGTACCTTGCATCGGGCTCCTGTCCATCGAAATAGCGCTGTTTGTCGTATGGCTTGGGCTCTACTGCATCTGCAGACTGACCTTTAACGGCATATCTTTTTTTGTTATATGCTATACTGTCTTTACCCTTAAACTTAGCGGTGGGCAAATTTGCTTTATAAGCGGCGATATCATCCGCACGAACCCTCCTTTTGTCTGCCAACACACGGTCGATATAAAGGATCATATATTCATACCCCGCCAGTTTATCATCACCTACCTTTCCGCCGTTAAACTCCATTGCAACCAGCTTATTATCAGCAACAATGAAATGGTATTTGTTGCCCTTATCATCCATCGCGCTGATATCGCTATTGGTCGGGTCCGCATCAGTGTTTTTAAATAACACGCTGGTAAACCTGATGGCAGTATCCCTTACAACTATGGTGTCTTTTTCGCGGTTCTGTGGTTTACTGTCGTCAGCTCTTTGGCCTTTGGGCAAACGGCGCATTAAAACGGGCATGGTTTTAGTAACTACTTTACCCGATTTATCGGTGTATTTCACAGTTAAATGCTTAATAACCGGGTTGTCTTTTGAGATCGTGGTGAAAGCCGTTAACAGCACCAATCCCACCGCCAGCACTGATTTTTCGGCGATGCTTAGCCGCTTGTTTTCCTGGCTGATCATCCGTTTCAGCCGGTCGCGCAGCTGGTTGCCCGAGCCAATGCTCATGGCAAAGCGGGCCTGGCTAAATTCGCCGTAACCGAAAGAAAGTAAGGCCTCCAGGTAGTTAGCTTTACGGTTCATGCGGCTTAAAACCATGTCGTCGCAGCAGGCTTCGCGTTCCGTGCGGATCAGGGATGATAACCACAACAAGCCCGGGTTAAAGAAGAATGCCGTTTCGACGATTCCCTGTAAAATGTTCACCAAATAATCGCGGCGGCGGATGTGCGCCAGCTCGTGCCACAAAATGCCGTCCAGTTGCTCCGGCGTAAGTTGAAATGCGATACCCACGGGTAATAGGATCATCGGCTTAAGCCAGCCAACGGCAACCGGCACCTTTACCAGCTCAGACTGCACCAGGCGGACAGCCCGCCTGATGCCTATCTGGCTGGTCAAATACTCAATCCTATGTTTAAGTTCTTCGGTAACGGCGCTGATTTTATGGTTCCTGATGCGCTGGATGTATAGCAGGCCGCTCACCATTTTCAAACTTTTCAGCACAAAAAATAATAGCCAAACCACAAAAATGACGCTCATATTCTGGTTAAGAAATCCCTGTACACTGTCAATTAAAGTTTGATTTTGAGGGACGGGCGCCTGGTTAATAATTAGGTTATGCTGAGCATTTACCACCATTGCCGGCAGCGGCAGCGGTGGTGGTGGCGCTGGTACATTATATTCAAAGTAAAAAGTAACCCCCATTGCACATACAAATAACACCAGCAAGCCGCATAAAAGCCGGTAACGCAGCGCCGCCGCCGATTTGCGCGTAGTGCCGATAACAATACCGCAGAGTAGTGCAATTACCATCCCGATCCACAGCGAGTGGATCAGCGTCCAGCAGATGGCTTTAACGGTGCCATCCGAAATATAGGGAGTCCAAAATGATGTGTTCATGATCGTATTATTGGTCTAATTTTTTAATCAGTTCCTTAAACTCTTCCATTTCCTGTGGCGTGAGTTTTTTATTGCCGGCCAGCTGCATCATCAGGCTGCTGGCCGAGCCGTTGAACAGGTTATCCACCACCCGGTCAAGCAACAGGCTTTTGGTTTTGTCTTCGTCGGCCGCGGCCCGGTATATATGTGTCATCTGGCTGGCGTCTTTCGTTACAAATCCTTTGTCCAGCATAATCAGCATCAGCTTCTGGGTCGACATATAATTCACCTCGCGCTTCTGCTCGTTTAGCTTATCGTTTACAAACCTCACCGTCGACGGACCGAATTCCCACAATACCTGCAATATCTCCAATTCCGATTTGGTAGGTTCGGAAGGGATGCTGTTTTGGCTTTTAAACTTCTTCACGGATCAAACATAAGAACTATTTCTTATGTTCCAAATTTATTTTGAATGATTTATTTTAAGCTATTGATATTGAGCTGAATAAAATAAGAAAGATTTCTTATGTTGACATGAAAAGCCAGCTTTGTGTTTTAAAAACGGAAGAATATCAGCATTTGCTCCTGTAACATGTTTGTTAAAAATCCGTCATTACAATAAAAGACTAAAAATTTAGTTTTAGATTCATCTTTATAACCTTTGCATGAAATTCACACTTTTACTTTTAACCTTATTGCTGTTTTTTTCGCTCGTCGCCGCAGCTCAAAATACTTACTCGGTGAGCGGTGTAATCGTCGATACGGCTGCAAAGGTCAAACTGCCCAATACTTCGGTGATGATCTTAAATTCCAAAGATTCCACGCTGGTATCTTTTGCCCGCACAGATAAAAATGGTTCGTTTACTGTTGGCAACCTGCATAAGGGGAAATTCATTTTGCTTACGGTTTATCCCGGCTATGCCGACTATGTGGAGCAATTCGGCCTGGACTCTGCAAAAACCACGCGCGATTTCGGTAAACTAAGCATGATCCTGAAAGCCAAATTACTGGCCGAGGTAATGATCAAGGGATCGCACATACCGATCAAAATAAAAGGCGATACCACGGAGTTTAACGCGAAGGCCTACGTAATACAACCCAACGATAAGGTGGAAGACTTACTGCGCCAATTGCCCGGGATACAGGTGGATAAAGATGGCAAAATTACTGCCCAGGGCGAAACCGTGACAAAGGTACTGGTGGATGGCGAAGAGTTTTTTGGTGATGACCCCACCCTCGTAACCAAAAACATCCGCGCCGATATGGTAGATAAGGTGCAGTTGTATGATAAAAAAAGCGACCAGGCCACCTTTACCGGTATTGACGATGGGGTACGGACGAAAACGATAAACATCAAACTAAAAGAGGACAAGAAAAATGGCATGTTTGGTAAAGTTAACGCCAATATTGGCAGTAATAATTATTACGAAGGTCAGCTGATCGCTAACCGGTTTAAAGCGAACGAAAAGTATGCGGTGTACGGCACGGCCGCTAATGACGGTCGCATCGGTCTGGGTTTTCAGGACAACAGCACGCTTGGCACAAGTGGCGGCAATGTTCAGTTTGTTGATGGCGGTATATCCATAAACTTTAGCGGCGGCGGCGATGCGCTCGATTCATTCAACGGTTATTACGATGGCAAGGGAGTACCTGTTACCTCTTCGGGCGGTGCACATTATGATACAAAATGGAATGGCGACAAGGAGTCCATCAACACGAATTTTAAGATCGGGCAAATTCAGGTCAATGGTGTTACCACTTCAATCATACAGCAAACGTTACCCACCAGCATTTTAACCACTGCCAGCAACGAAAGCTTCAATAACTATGCTTTCCGCGAAAAATTAGATGCGACCTATACGCTGAAACTTGATACCACAGCCGACCTGAAAATAAGCGCTGATGGCACATACCGTAATTTCCATGTAGACAATGAATACGCTACCCAAACCGATTCGAGCGGTATTGCGCTCAACAGCAATAAGCGCAGTGTAATAAACCATGGCAACACCCGGATATTTGATATGACGGCGCTTTATACCAAAAAATTTAAAAAAACAGGCCGCACGCTGTCATGGAGTGTAGGCGAATCGTATAACGAAAATCAAACCCAAGGTTTTTTAAACTCCGAAACTGATTTTTACAACCACGCCGGCGTGCAGGATAGCAGCCAGGTGATCAATCAATACAAAACCACGGATAATGTGAGCGCTGTATTTAACAGTAACATCACCTGGTCGGAGCCGCTGGCAAAAAATTGGGCGCTGCTTTTTAACTATGGGCTGGGCGTTAACAACAGTACGTCAAACCAGGAATCCTTTAACCAGTCCGCGCCGGGCGCGTACAATATGCTCGATTCTGCCTACAGCAATAATTATAAATTTAATCAGCTAACCAACCAGGTTGGCGCTATTTTTAATTACAAAACGGCAAAGGCGACATTGAATTTCGGCACAAAGGTATCGGGCGTTAACTTTAAGCAGGAGGATGAATACACCAACGACGTACTTAGCCGCAACTTTTTAAACTGGGCGCCGCAAGCTATGTTCCAGTACAAGTTTTCGCAGTACCGGTCGTTTCGCGCTAACTACCAGGGAAATACTACTCAACCCACTATTATGCAAATACAACCGGTATTAACCAACACCGACCCATTGAACATAACCCTTGGTAACCCCAACCTTAAACCATCATTTGGTAACCGGCTGAGTTTATTCTATAATAATTTCCAGGTTTTAAGCGGGCAGTCCTTTTTTTTATCTGTTAATTATTCCAACACCTATCATGCAATTGTTAACAACACCACCGAAAGCAATACCGGCCAAAACACCACTCAGTACGTTAATTTAACCAATAGAACCCCCTACAACTACGGAGTATATGGAAACATGAGCCGAAAAATTAAAGCTTTGGGCGATATACAGGCCGGGTTAAACATTGGTACATCAGCCAATATCTCCTACAGCTACATCAACTCGGCGCTGGATGTGGCCAATAATCATAGCTACTCCGCAGGGCTTTCTTTAAGCAAGTACGTGAATAGCAAATATGACTTTTACTTGCAAGGCGGCCCATCGTATACCTTTAGCACCATGTCGTTACAACCGCAGGGAAATAACAACGCCGCCGGCCTTAATGCTAATGGGCGGTTTGACCTTTATCTGCCGCTCGGCTTTGGCGCAGGCTCTGATATTAATTACAACTACAGCGCGGCAACGCAAACCTTTAGCGCCCAATACAAAACTATCTGGAATGCCTATATTTTTAAATCATTCCGCAAGGATGAAAGCTTTAAAATATCGTTATCGGTTAATGATTTACTTAATCAAAATACCAATTTTACAAGGGGCCTGTCGGGCAATACGTCAACCCAAACCAATACCAACGGTATAAAGCGCTTTTTTATGCTTTCGCTGATCTGGGACTTTACCAAATTTGGCACAGTGCCCGCAAAAAAATAATACGACGATGAAAATTAAACTTGCATTTATTATCGCTTTACTTTTTACGGGTAAAATGGTATTTGCTCAAAATGCGCACTTTACCAACAGCGGAACTATTCAGTACGAAAAATCGGCGAATACGTTTGCCATTATCAAAAGGCTTTATGGCGACCGCTTGACGGATGGCTTTATGGCGCAGGCTTATGAGCAGTACAAGAAAACCCAGCCCCAGTTTAAAGTGCTGAAAAGTACTTTGGCTTTTGATTTGGATAAAACCCTGTTTACGCCGGTGCCGCCCGAAACAGCTTCAGGCAGCTTTTTTAACCTACCCACCATTGATCAGAACAACACCATTTACACCGACCTGGCTGCACACGCCGTTGCAGAGCAGAAAACAGTGTTTGAAGAAACTTTCCTGGTAAAGGACAGCGTACGTAAAATTAAGTGGAAGATCACTGATGAAACGCGGGAGATTGCCGGCTACAGTTGCCGCCGCGCCAATGGGCTGATGATGGACTCGATTTATGTGGTGGCATTTTTTGCCAACCAGATACCTGTACAGGGTGGTCCCGAATCATTTGGCGGCCTGCCCGGGATGATACTGGAAGTTGCCCTGCCGCATGAAAACATCATATGGCGGGCCACAAAAGTAACTGAGGCTGCTGGCCCGGAAGTATCGATAGCCCCGCCGAAAAAAGGGAAAGTAGTTAATAACAAACAACTTTTTGAAACACTGAAAGATGTATTTAAAAACCGCGGCGACGCTACGCAGATTAATATGTATATGAAATCGTATTTGATGTAGCTTATCACGAATTCAGCTTTTTCATCACCTCCTTCGCGTAGGAGCTACCAATGGGTAGCGGTACCCGGCCAATCTCAATCTCCGTAGCCGAGTAAGCGGTAATATGCGCCAGCGAAACGATAAATGAGCGGTGAATCCGAATAAACTGGTCGTCGGACAGTTTCTCTTCAAAATAAGTTAAAGTTTGGTGGGTGATGATCGATCCGCCGGCGGTATGTATTTTTACGTAATCTTTTAATCCTTCAATATATAGCAGATCACTAAGCATCACCCTAACCATCTTTTTATACGATTTAATGTAGATAAAAGCCTTGCTGTCATCTTTTTTATCATTTGGTGCTGAAGCAGGTTTAGCCGACGCATGATTTATTAATAGTTCGTACCTGTCAATCGCCTTTAAAAACCGCTCGAACGAAACGGGCTTAAGCAAATAATCTATTACATTCAGCTCATATCCCTCAATAGCAAATTCGCGGAAGGCGGTAGTAATAATAACCGCCGGTGGATTTTTTAACGTCCGCAATAATTCAATGCCGGTTAGGTGGGGCATCTGGATATCCAAAAACAACAGGTCGGCGGCCTTCGTTTTCAGGGTGTTAAAAACTTCAATCCCGTTTGAGCATGTTGCCACCAACTGAAGCTGCCCGATCTTGCGTACATAGCCTTCTATCACCTCCCTGGCCAGCGTTTCATCATCGGCAATAATACACTCGATCTTTTTCATAGGTCTATTGTCAATTCTGCCTCAAACGTGCCGGCGGTTTGATTTATGGCTAATTCATAATTATCCGGATAGGTAAGCTCAAGCCTCCTCCTCACATTGTTTAGCCCCACACCCTTGCCTTTTTGTTTTGAAACAACCGTGCAACTGTTTTCAACCTTTAAGTACAGGCGCATTCCCACTACTTTCAGGTTAATGGTTATCCACCCCGAATTATCTTCAATACCATGTTTAAATGCGTTTTCGACAAAAGGAAGCAGTAATAGCGGCGCAATCAGTTTTCCCTCAATTTCGCCGGAATATTGAAAGGAAAGCTCAAGCCTTTCGGCAAACCGTATTTGCTCAATGGAAATATAATTTTCCAGGTATTTAATTTCGTCTGCCAACAATACTTTATTCGCAGTCGCCTCGTACAGCATGTAATGCATCAGGCCCGAAAGGCGAAGTACAACATTTGAGGCCTGTTCAGAACCTTTTAGTGTGAGCGCATAGAGGCTGTTAAGCGTATTGAAAAAGAAATGCGGGTTGATCTGCGCTTTTAATAAACCCAGTTCGGCTGAGGACTTTTCTTTTTCGATGGCGAGCAGTTTTTTTTCCTGTTTAAAAGAGTTGTCCATCAGCTTGATCAGCATCGTAACAACAATTACCGGGTAAGTTTGCACCGCATTCCTTACTATCCGCACCGGTATAAAAAAGTGCTTATTCTCCGCTGCATACACAAGCGGATTATGCAGTTTATCCCAATTAAGCCAAATGGTCCAGGTAAAATACCTCGACAATATACCGTCGGCAAACAACAGCACTATTAACGACAGGCCGTACTGTAAATACCGTCGTTTATAATAAAGCGAGGGCATTAATACATACAGGTTAACGTAAACAAATACAATATCGATGGGGATGTTGGTGAACACCTGCGGGCGCATCCGGAACGAGAACACGTCCATGTTCTCCCATAATTGCTGTAATATTTGGTACAGCGTGTAAGCCAGCCAAAACAGCAGGTGCCTTAAAATACGTTTATAATTGATCTGCCGGTTAAGGGCCATGCCGCAAATTTAATTATTCGGGAGAAGAGCCAAGAATCAAGAGTCAAGAGCCAGGACAAAAAAGAAAGGAGGCTAAATTCCTATCTGGTTAGCGGTTGTGTACGTTCAGAGTTGTTTTCAGGCGTATCATTATGCTTTCTACCTTGATTCCTGGCTCTTGACTCTTGGTTCTCTATTCAAAACAGCTTTTCTGCGGGCGGCGTCACGCCCTTTAGACGCAGGTATATGGTCGTTTGTCCGCGGTGATGGGTTTGATGTTCAAACGCTTTGCCGAATAAGCCTGATCGGGTTATGTCCCTTTTGCCGAACTTTATGGTTTCCTGCCATTGATCGGGCGTCATGCCCTGCAAAGCACTGATGACAAAATCATAACTGTCCATCACCGCTTTTGTGATCGCTTCCTTTGTTTGTAAATCCGATTTTTGAAGCACGTCATGCGCGGCGAGTGTGTGCCCCAGTGGACTGGCTTTGCCGCTGCCCATCGAGCTAAATAAATAATTGGCATCAGCCAGGTGCAGCAGCTGTTGCGCAAACGAGCGGATCTCGGGCGTAGGCTTAAAGGCGTAGCCGTCTTCGGGCATCGCGTCCAGGTACTCTTTGGTGTAGGCCTTTGCGCGCTGCCATTCGGCAACCATTTGGGATTGGGTGAATTGCGCGAACGCGGACCTGCCGGCGAACGTTAATACCAGTAGTGTAATTAATAATCGTAAGCGTTTCATAATTGTTTTTTCTTCCAAAAATGGATGATCCACCCGTATGATTATTTTTTTTTCGACGCAGACAGGCTGGCTCGCCTTCAATCGGTGATTTGAAGCTGTTAACTGTATTTAAGAATTAAAAGAATTGATGCAAATTACTTATTAAACCTCGTCATCGTCAACTCTGTCCCGATTGTCACAAAACTTTTGATCATTTCTATCGACCGGTCGATCAGCGCAGGCAATGCAGGCAATTCGTCCTTCGCAAACCCATCCAGCACGTAATTTACCTGCTGTCCTTTTGGAAAATCATTACCAACTCCAAAACGCAGACGCGCATAATCACTATGGCCGAGTGTGCCCTCGACGCTCTTTAGCCCATTGTGCCCCCCGGCGCTGCCTTTCGGTTTTAGGCGAAGAGTACCAAAAGGTAAAGCAATTTCATCAACTAAAACAAGCACATTTTCAATCGGGATTTTCAAGGTCTTCATCCAGTGGTTCAGGGCCTTGCCACTAAGATTAACGTACGTAGTCGGTTTTATTAAATATAACGTGCGGGCCTTAAATTTTACTTCGGCGTAATAAGCGAGGCGCTCATTGTAGAATTTGGCGCTCTCCTGTTTGGCCAATTCATCCAATATCATAAACCCGATATTATGCCGGGTATCAGCATATTCAGGCCCTATGTTTCCTAAACCGACTATCAGATAATTCATGTTTTAGTTCATGGTTCATGGTTCATGGTTCATAGCAATTAAAGAGCTTTGAACTGTAAACCCTGGACTATTTTGAAACGAAGATATTTACTTTAAACAAAAAACAGCGATAAGCTTTAAACCTATCGCTGTTAAATCGGTGAAATCACTTTTTAATCGGTGATCCCGATAGCTATCGGGACCCAGAAAATTATTTCTTCGCAGCTTCCTGCTCGGCCTGGCGCAGCGCGCGCGAGGTAGTTACTGATACAATGGTATCTTCCTTAGCATTGGTAATAACCAGTTTGTCAACTTTTAAATCGCCAACTTTTACTGATTTACCTACGTCCAAAGTATCAATAGGCACGTTAATGGCGTCTAAATGATCTTTTGGCAATGCTTTTACGCGCAGTTTGCGTAATTTTTGTACCAACTTACCACCGGTTTTAACACCTGGCGAAGTTCCGGTTAACTTTACAGGGATCTCAATGGTGATCGGCTTCTTCTCGTCTAACAACAAAAAGTCGATGTGGATGATCTGCTCGGTTAATGGATGGAACTGGATGTCCTTAATGATTGCCTGTGATTTTGTACCGGCAACGGTGATGTCGATGAAATGAACCACCGGTGTATATACAACGGGCTTCAAATCAGCTGCGGACACTGAAAAGTGGGTTTGTGTAGCCCCACCATAAAGTACTGCAGGTACCAGTCCCTGGTAACGCAGTTCCTTAGCGTCGCGTTTCCCTACGTTCTCTCTTGGAGAACCGCTAATAGCAATTGATTTCATTTGTTTTTGTTTTAAGTCCATGGTCGATAGTCCATAGACCATGGTTTTTTATGTATTATTATTTTGTATTCGTTTCAATATCTGCCATGGACTATCGACCATGGACCATGGACCTCCCCTCAGTCCACACGGAACAACTGGCTTATCGAGCCGTGTTCGTTTACATTCATTATCGCCCGGGCAAAAAGGTCGGCAGTGGTTAATACCCTTATTTTGCTGCTTTCGCGTTTTAGCGGGATGGTATCGGTAACGATCAATTCAGACAATACCGAATTTTCCAGTGTCTCGTAAGCTTTACCGGATAAAACCGCGTGTGTACAAACGGCCCTTACGCTGCGTGCCCCGCGATCCATGATCAGGCCTGCAGCTTTTGAAAGTGTGCCTGCGGTGTCGCAGATGTCGTCTATCAGTACGATGTCCTGGTCGGTAACATCACCGATCAGCGTCATCGCTTCAATTTCATTTGCCCGCTTGCGGCGCTTATCGCAGATCACCACTTCGGCATTAAAAAACTTGGCAAAGGTGCGTGCGCGGTATGAGCCGCCCATGTCCGGCGATGCAATGGTAATATTGCCCAGCCCCAGGCTTTTTATGTACGGAACAAATATGATCGACGCATCCAGGTGATCAACCGGGATATCAAAAAATCCCTGTATCTGGGCCGCATGCAGGTCCATCGTCATAATACGGTTAATGCCTGCCGCAACCAAAATATTGGCTACCAGTTTTGCACCGATGGCAACACGTGGTTTATCTTTCCTATCCTGCCGGGCTAAACCGTAATAAGGTATAACTGCGGTTACATAATGGGCAGATGCACGGCGTGCGGCATCGGTCATCATCAGTAACTCCATCAGGTTATCAGTTGGCGGGTTGGTGCTTTGTATTAAAAACACGTCACATCCGCGTACCGATTCATTAAAATGCGGCTGGAACTCGCCATCGCTGAAGCGCGAAACATCAACATCACCCAGGTCCTTCCCGTAGGAAGAAGCGATCTTTGCGGCCAGGTCCTGCGTGCCTGATCCTGCAAATAATTTAACCGGGTTAAATTGAGAGGGCATGTTTTGATGTCGGAATTCGGATGTTCGATTTATTCTTATTTCGGATTTCGGATGTTCGATTTCGGATTTTTTGTTTATCCTCTGTCATCAATCCGCTGTCAGCCACACTTTATAAAAAATAAATTTCGGATTTCAAATATCCGTTTCGGTTTAAATCCGAAATCGAACATCCGAAATCCGAAATTCTTCTTCAACGTTGCCCGACCAGGATTCGAACCTAGACAAACGGTACCAAAAACCGTCGTACTACCATTATACTATCAGGCAATCTCCAAGCGGGAAAGCATGCTTTCCAAAAAGGAATGCAAATATAGGACGATTTTTTTGTTATGGAAAGGAAAAAGTAAAAATAGCTAAATGCTATCCTATTGAAGGCGTATAGCGCACTTTTACGACCGCGTGCTGCCCCGGTCGAAACCCGGATTTGGCCTTTTGCAAATGCCTTGCAGTTTTTGAAATTTTATCCGCTGGCACACAGATACTTTCGTAAAAGCGGTTGTTTTTTAACATAAAATTAAACTTTAGGGTAAAATATATAAAAGAAGCGGGGCGTTCTTCATATAGATAACCTATGTTTATTAACATCTAAAATTAAAACTATGAGTACTCAAGTTGAAACAATGAGCGTACAGGAAGTTGCAAACAGGCTTGTATTGCTATGCCGCGAAGGCAAAAATGTTGATGCTATTAATGAGTTGTACGATGATGACATCGTAAGCCATGAACCGGAAGGCTCGCCAATGAAGGCGAGAAACGGGAAAGACGCTGTTTTAGACGCTACAAACCAGTGGTTCGAGTCGGTGAAAGAACTGCACAATGTTTATATTTCAAACCCGATAGTAGCGGGCGATTTTTTTGCCTGCACCATGAAGATCGATGCCACTTACAAAGAACATGGCCGGAACGTGATGGACGAACTGTGCGTGTTTGAAGTTAATGACGGGAAAATTATAAGCGACCGTTTTTTTTATAATACGGGTAATTAACGATTAACGGCGATACAGATAAAAAAGGGGCGGCGCCCCTTTTTTTGTGCAAAATGGTTTCGGATTTTGAAGGTAATCATCAAAGACAACCATTTTTTGTGGTTTAAAAGGGAAAATGAAAGCGGGTTTTTGGAGGTTAGACAGCGTGGCGGGGACATTTTAAAAAGCAGTGGGCAGGAGCGATTCCTTCCATGGGGAAGGGGGAGGTAGGGGTTTCGCGAACTGTGCTAACAAACGTTTCAAACATACATTCAGCTTATTATAACGGCGAAACCCCTCCCCGCCACCGCTCAGGCCACCGCACCCTCCCCGTGGGAGGGAGTTTTGGCGACTATTTTCATGCTTCGAACACTCATTAACGAAAAGCTTAACGCAAAGGCATATCCTTTTTAAACTATTTAACCATATTTTTATCCAAAGCATGCAATTACACCCGTCATGGCCATTCACTTCAATTTATTCAATATCATCCTGCTATTCGGAACGCTCCAGGGCATCATTTTAAGCCTGGTGCTTATATTTTCGCGAACTGATAAGAGGCAAAACAGGTACTTTTTGGCTGTTTTTATGCTGGTACTGGCCTATAACAGTTTCGGCACCTTTTGCTGGAGCTCGGGACTTGATATTCCCTGGCTTGGTTTTTTTGACAGCCTGTTGCCGTATACTTTCATTTTTAGCGTGGGGTCCAGCTTTTACCTTTATATCAGGACGACTGTTGAAACACACCTCATTCCCGCTAAAACAATTTTTAAAACCTACCTGCCAGCGATGATCGATCTCGTTTTTCGCCTCTGTCTGCTTGTATATGCTATTTTAAATAAAAACGGACTGTTTTTGGGTTTGAGGGCCGGGAAAATCGATGCGATTTATCAGCCGGTAGCCATGGGTTTAATGGTTATTGTTTTTTGGTATTTTTTGATAAAAGCCCTACGCCTGTTTATAAACCATCAAAAGCAAATAGCCGTCGCACAGGCATCCGCCGAGCAAGCAGGCGCTGCCAAATGGACGCGCGCTTTGCTAATTGCGATGACGTTAATAGCGGCCGGGTGGGCCATTACTATTTTTAGCTCCATACTGTTCAACATAACCGGCTTAGCTTTTTTTGCGCCGATAGAGATCACCCTGGTAATTTTTGTTTACTGGATAGGGCTCCGGGGATACCAGCAAACCAGGGTGGTTTATGTAAACGAGCAGAAGGCCGCCAAAACTTATATCGATAATATCGACCCGGAAGAATCTGAAAAGTGTATCCGCCTTTTAAAAGATGCTATGGATGCCCGCAAGCTATACCTTGACCCTGAACTTACTGTGAACAAACTGGCTGATCATTTAGCCATAAGCCCCAAATTGATTTCGGCAGTTTTAAACGGGCAACTGAAAAAGGGCTTTAGCGGCTTTATAAATGAATACCGGGTGGCTGAAGTAAAGGACAAAATGCTGCACCCGAATAATAGCCATATTACGCTGGCCGGCCTCGCGCTAAATTCGGGATTTAACTCGGTGGCCACTTTTCAGCGCGTTTTTAAAGCTGAAGAAAATATGAGCCCGAAAGAATTTCTATCGCTGCATAAAGAAACTGCGGTTAAATAATGCTCAAATCAGGATTTGAGCAATACTGGTTTAGGTTTCCCCTTAAAATTATGACGATTTTTGCGGTGTGATGATAAGAAGCAAAATTACGTTGATATTCCTGTTCCTATGCAGCTTTGTACGTGTCGCACAAGCGCAACAAGATGACCGCCTCGCAAAATCAATAGACAGTTTGGTTGCGCCGCAGTTTAAGGGCGATCAGCCCGGTGTATCCATCCTTATAGCCAAAAAAGGTCAGGTGGTTTACCAAAAGGCTTTCGGCAGCGCCAGTGTTGAGCTAAATGTTCCGCTGCGGCCGGAGATGGTTTTCGACCTCGGCTCCATCACCAAACAGTTTACCGCTGTTGCCATTTTACAACTGGTAGAGCAGGGGAAAATAGTTTTAACAGACAGCATTCAGCGCTATATAAAAGACTTCCCGTCAAAGGGACACACTATAACCATAGAAAACCTGTTGACGCATACATCCGGCATTCCCGATTACACACAGATAGACCTTGGCGGCCGGTTTATGGAAAGATGGGATTTTTCGCCAAAGGAAATTATCGACTCATTTAAAACCAGGCACCTGCAATTTGAGCCAGGCACCAAATTCAGCTACAGTAACTCCGGCTATTTTTTGCTCGGCTATATTATTGAACAGGTTTCCGGGGAAAGTTATGAGAAATACGTCCGGGAACATATCCTTGCTCCCCTGGAGCTGAACCACACCTTTTATAACCAGCCAAATGAAATTATACCAAACCATGTAAACGGGTACAAAAAGGACAGCGACCGATACCAAAAAGCGGATTTCTGGAGTGCAACGTTGCCCTATGCTGCCGGCGATTTGGTGTCAAATACGAGCGATCTTTTTAAATGGCATCAGGCTTTGTACGCGGGCAAAATATTAAAAAAAGAAACCCTTGATAAAGCCTTTACGCCGTTTATTTTGAAAGATGGTACATCAACCGGGTACGGATATGGTTGGTTTATTACAGATTACAGTAAGGTGAAAGCCATCGGGCATGGAGGGGCGATCACCGGCTTCTTAACCAATGAAGCCTATTACCCCGAGGCCGACGTGTACATAGCCCTTTTATGCAATTGTGAGTGCATCGCTAAGGATGAACTGAACGCTTCGATTTCGAACATTGCTTTGGGCAAGCCGATGCTACTTGACCTGGCACTTAGCACACCAATTTTGAACCGGTACACGGGGACTTATGTGATGCTGCCCGAACAAAAGCGCATAATGGCTATTACAAAAGCTGGCGATCACCTGGTGGCCGATGTTAAGGGACAAAGCAGTTACCAAATTTTATTTCAATCCGAAACAACTTTTGCTTTTAAAGGCATAGTGGGCGCCAGTGCTTATTTCGTTGTTGAGGATGGTAAAGTAACTAAGTTTGTCGTGGAACAAAACGGGCAATTTGAATGGAAAAAGATAAAATAAGGACTTGATGAAAAAAAGCATATACATCCTCTTCAGTTGCCTTTTTATTGCTGGCGTTTCTTTTGCACAAGAACCTTCCGCCGATCAATTGACAAAAGGTATAGATAGTTTGGTCGCGCCACAATTTCAAGGCAACCAACCGGGCATCTCCATCCTTATCGCCAAAAAAGGGCAGGTGGTTTATAAAAAAGCGTTCGGCAGCGCCAATATCGAGCTGAATACGCCCATGCAGCCGGATATGGTTTTCAGAATAGGTTCCATTACTAAGCAGTTCACGGCAGTAGCCATTTTGCAATTGGTGGAACAGGGAAAGATATCACTGCAGGACAGCGTCCAGAAATATATTAAAGATTTTCCGTCGAAAGGCTATACCGTTACCATTGAAAACCTGCTGACCCATACTTCGGGGATAGTTGATTTTACAGCAAAGGACGACCCCGACCCCTATATTGAAAGAAGAGATTTTACACCGGAGTTTTTAATCAATTACATTAAAAACGATCCGCTGCATTTTAAACCGGGCTCGAAATACGAGTACTCCAACTCCAACTATTTATTGCTGGGTTATATCATCCAGTTGGTTTCGGGCGAAGGCTATCACCAGTACATGGCAGGTCATGTGCTGAAACCTGCCGGGCTTGAGCACACGCTATACGCCGAAGAACATATTGCCGTACCTGGCAGGGTGCAAGGTTATACCCATTACAGCGGCTCTTTTGACAATTGCGATTATCAAACGCTTTCGCTCGGTTTTGCCTGCGGCGACCTGCTTTCGAACACTACAGACCTATTTAATTGGAATAAAGCAGTGATATCCGGCAAGTTGATCAGCGAAGCCAGTATGAAAAAAGCATTCTCACCTTATAAGCTTGCAAGCGGAACTTATTCTAGCTACGGCTACGGTTGGTTCATCGATACCACGTACGGCAGCCCATGTATCCATCACGAAGGGCAAACCAGCGGCTTTATCTCGCTTGAAAAATATTTCCCTAAAGAGGATATCTACGTCGCTATAATGACGAACGTAAAAACCAGTGATGATAAAACTAATTTTAGTGATAACCGCTTCAGGCTGTTTGATGAAATTGGACAGCTGGCTGTGGGTAAAGAATTAATAAAAGAAGTAAGAATAGATGACAAAACGCTGAATAGTTATGCCGGTAATTATTTGTGGGATAAGCAGTCAGCTAAGTTTAAGAAACAAGGACTTATTATTCGTTTTGAAAACGGAAAGCTTTACGCAACCTTAACGAACGGCACTGGTGTAAACATGTACCTGTCGCCGAAATCAGCAACGCTTTTTGTATTGCCTGATGTAAAGCGCATTAATACGACCATCGAATTTACAATAGAGAACGGGCAGGTGACGGGGCTTTACTGGACACAGGAAGAAAAAAGTAAATTTAATAAGGTTCATTAAAATGCTGATGAAATACCGATTGATAGTACTGTTTTTACTTGTTTCGCTTCAGTTTGGCGTATCAAAAGCACAGCAAAAAGCTGACACGGGTGATCTGTCTAAAAAAATCGATGAATACGTCAACTCGGCCCTCAACCTCGGCAAATTTAACGGCTCCATACTGGTTGCACAAAAGGGTGAAATTATACTGGAAAAAGGATACGGATGGAGAAATTTCATCACCCGTGCGCAAAATGATTCAAATTCTGTTTTCCAGATTGGCTCACTCACCAAGCCCTTTACAGCAATGGTGATATTAAAATTGCAGGAAGATGGTAAATTGTCAGTTAATGACCACATAAACAAATACTTTCCGCAGCAAAAAGATGGTGATCAGATCACCATCCAAAACCTGCTGGACCATACTTCAGGATTAAACAATTTTACAGACATAATCGGTCCCGAGGATTCTGCCATTATCAGCCACCCGGTAAGCCAGCAGCGGGTGATGGATATATTTAATAAAAAACCACCCGCATTTAAGCCCGGCACCAAATTTGAATACTGCAATTCGGGTTATTTTTTACTGGGCGTGATCATTGAAAAAGTAACCGGGATGTCCTATGAGCAAGCGGTGCGGCAATTAATCTTCAGTCCGCTTCGAATGAACCACACGGGGTTCGATTTCATTAATTTCCATAGTGGTTCAAAAACAACCGGGTACTTAACCGCCGATGCTGACAAGCCCGAACCGGCTGTGCTGATGGATTCGACAGTGACCTATTCGGCCGGGGCAATTTATAGTACTACGGGTGATCTTTATAAATGGGCAAGGGCAATAGCAAAAGGCGAAATCCTTTCAAAGAAATCATGGCAGGACGCTTTCACACCCCATTTGGAACATTATGGAGACGGCTGGTGGATTGACACACTATTCGGTCAAAAGTACATTACGCATAGCGGCGGCTTGCAGGGCTTTATGTCGAATTTTATGTATTATCCCGATAAAGATATAACTATCATTTTGCTCAATAACTTCGGAAATTACGGCGGCAACCTTTCGGACATCAATACAGGGATTTCGGCTATTTTATTAAGCAAGCCTTACTCGCTTTACGAAAAACATGCAGAAATTAAGACAGATAAAACATTGTTAAAGGGGTATGCCGGCACCTACCGGTTTAACGCCGATCACCAGTTAATCGTCACTTTTAAAGATGACAAGTTATTTGTCGAGGCGTCCAATCCAAAGGATAAACTCCCCCGGGTGGAACTGCACGCGCAGAACGAAAACAAATTCTACATGAATGAAGCACAGCTGCAGTTCGAATTTATTAAGGACGCTAACGGTGGCATCTTAAAAATAATCACCTACAATACACGCGGTAAAGATGCCGAGTGGGTGAAAGTCAAATAGCCCTGCCAAAAAACCGCGTGTTTTAGCAAACGCTTCAGTTCATTTTTTCTTCGATATCGTTTGATTAATAAGAGATTGAGCGCACCTGCTCAAATAATATTATCTGGAAATAATATTATTTTTACTGAACCATCCTGAATTTAGTGAAAACCGTTAGTAATCAAGGTTGTTGCTTGATATAAACCAACTAATAAATTTAGAGCTATGAGTACCACAGAAGCAAAAAATACCGGCAAACATGCAACCGGCACACGCGAAGAATGGCTGAAGGCGCGCCTTAAATTGCTGGAAGCGGAGAAAGAACTAACGCGCCGGAGTGACGAGCTGGCGCTGCAACGCCAGGAATTACCCTGGGTAAGGATCGATAAGGATTATCAATTCGAAACCGATAAAGGGAAGGCCACGCTTGCAGACCTCTTCGACGGGCGGTCACAACTGCTCATCTACCATTTCATGTTTGGCCCCGACTATAATGCGGGATGCCCGGCCTGCTCGTCAATTGCCGATAGCTTCAATGGCGTCTTCGTGCACCTCGCAAACCACGATGTCACACTTGCCGCTGTGTCGCGTGGCCAGCTTCCAAAGCTGCAGGCGTACAAGCAGCGCATGGGCTGGAGTTTCCCCTGGGCGTCATCATTCGGCAGCGACTTCAACTACGATTTTAACGGCTCGCTCACCGAGGAGGAACAGCGCGAAGGGGCCGAATACAACTACCGGCGCGAAAAACCATTTAAGGTAGCCGGGATCGCCGACTCCCTGACCAAACAAGGCGAAGCGCCAGTCGAGCAGAATGCCGGCACTACCGGAACGGATGTGGCGACGTACACGCGCGAAAGGCCTGGCATAAGCGCCTTCGTGCTGGAGGACGGCATCATTTACCATACGTATTCCGCTTATTCGCGCGGACTGGATGTGCTTTGGAATGCCTACCAATGGCTTGACCGTGCCCCAAAAGGCCGCAACGAGGATGGCTTTTGGTGGCGCCGACACGACGAATATAATAAGGGTTAAAAACTACGGCCGCCGCAAGATTGCCGGTGACTTAAAATTGTCCAAAGCGTGGTATCAGAACGAATTTCCAATCAAACTTTTTTTGGCGTATCAACGCTGATATTCGCCGGCGCTACAGCGTTGACGATCATTTGGGGTATATCCATGTCGGCAATGGACGGGATGCAAATGCCGGGTGGTTGGACAATGTCGATGACCTGGATGGCTGGCCCAGACTGGTCGGGTGGAGTGGTGGGGTTCCTCGGCATGTGGATTGTAATGATGGTTGCAATGATGATGCCGTCACTGGCGCCCATGTTATGGCGCTATCGCCAGGCTGTTGAGCCGACCGGCGGAACGCGCCTGGGTTGGCTGACCATACTCGCTGGCGGAGCATACTTTTTTGTTTGGACAATATTCGGAATGGCCATTTTCCCGATAGGCATCATACTGGCGACGGCGGAGATGCAACTGCCTGCCCTGTCGCATGCAGTTCCGATCATTATTGGCATGATCTTCCTGGTTGCCGGCGGGCTGCAGTTCACCAAATGGAAGGCGCGTCATCTGGCCTGTTGCCGGATTTCGCCCGGTTGCGGACAGGAATTGCCGGCAACCACCGCTACGGCCTGGCGGCAGGGCATGCTTTTTGGCCTTAATTGCCTCCAATGCTGTTTCGGACTAATGGTAATTCTCCTCGTTATTGGCGTAATGGACCTTCGGGCAATGGCGGTTGTGGCATTGGCCATCACCATCGAGCGCCTGTTACCTGCGGGTGAGCGCGTTGCCCGGATCACAGGGGTTGCGGCGATTGCGGCAGGATTATTTTTAATCGGGCAAGCAACGGGAATCTGATAGAAAATAATGATTTCTGAAGTTACGCATTGATCTCCCTTACAAATACATCAGCTCCGGCATCCGGTTTACTTTGCTATGATCGAAAATTGTTCGATCGTGGTCCAGGGTCCGCCGTTACGTTGTTCGATCAAACTGATCGTGTCAAAAAGTAATTCAGTTGGCAGTATCCGCTTTTGAATAAGCCCCCAAGTAATATCGGTGCAGGTAGAATTGCGGGGATGCATCAAAGTTATGTGGGGAAGATGGTCCCGGGGATGTTCGGTCAAGCCCTTCAATATTGTTTTCCTCAATTCGGAAAACCCGGCGCTGGTTTTTTTTGCCGGAATCAATACACCTTTTCCATTTTCAAAACGTTCAGGCGGGTCAAGTTCCAGCCTGATGGGTTCGGCGTTTTTTATAGATTTAATATTTTCAATAACTTTTTCAATCGGCTTAATTTCATCTTCCCGGCATAAAGTTAGGTGAGCAGCGATCAGGCTGTACTGTATAGGGTTAAATTGAGCTCGTATTCGCTCTATTGTTTCATTTTCCTCAGAAATAAACAACGTAAGCTGCCTCCTGGTTGGATACATGTTTAACTAAATTGAGGTTTGGAACTTGCTTTGAACTATTTATTCCTGACAAAGCTATATATTTAACCACAGAGAACGCAGAGAAAACCACGGAGAACCACAGAGAAATGCAAGTTGAAAATGATTTAGCAACGGAAATAATCGGTTCTGCTATTACCGTCCATAAAACATTAGGCCCTGGGTTGCTCGAATCAGCCTATAAAGAGTGCTTATTTTATGAATTGATAAGCAAGGGGCTTTATGTTGAGAAAGAGAGGCCGTTACCATTGATTTATAAGGAGATAAGAATGGATTGCGGATATCGCCTGGATTTGCTGGTTGAAAATAAGATAATCGTTGAGGTAAAAGCCGTCGAAGCGCTCAATGATGTGCACCTTGCTCAAGTACTTACATACCTCAAGGTTTTCGGTAGCAAACTCGGTTTGCTAATGAACTTCAATGTCCTGAAGGTCAAAGATGGAGTTCGCCGCGTAATCAACACTCCGTGAACCTCTGTGTCTTCTCAGTGCTCTCCGTGGTTAAACAAGCCGCCATACAATTAGTCAGTTTTCCAATTAATCCTCAATCACCACACCCATCGAGCAGAATTTATTGATGCGCTCAGTAACCAGTTCATCCACATTGCGCTCCTTCAGTATTTTCAGGTCTTTCAGCAATTGTTTTTTAAGGGTAGCAGCCATGGCAACCGGGTCCTGGTGAGCGCCGCCGAGAGGCTCCTTAATAATACCGTCGATCAGCTTGTTTTTGTACATCTCCGTCGAGGTGAGCTTTAATACTTCGGCTGCACGTTCCTTGTTTTCCCAGGTTTTCCATAGGATAGTGGAGCAGTTTTCGGGCGAGATCACCGAATACCAGGAGTTTTCCAGCATCATCACCTTATCGCCAATAGCAATACCCAATGCACCGCCCGAGGCGCCTTCGCCGATGATCACACAAATTACAGGCACCCTCAAAACCGCCATCTCCATCAGGTTGCGGGCAATCGCTTCGCCCTGTCCGCGCTCTTCTGCTTCCAGGCCGGGGAAAGCCCCAGGGGTGTCGATCAGCGTAACAACCGGTTTGCCGAATTTCTCGGCCAGTTTCATCAGTCGCAGCGCTTTGCGGTAGCCTTCGGGGTTGGCCATACCAAAGTTGCGGTACTGCCTTTCCTTTGTGTTACGCCCCTTTTGGTGGCCGATCAGCATAACAGTTTGCCCGTTTATGGTGGCAAATCCGCCTACGATGGCCTTATCATCGCCTACGGTACGGTCGCCATGCAGCTCAATAAAATCTTCGCACATCAGTTCGATGTATTGCAGGGTGTACGGCCTTTCGGGATGACGGGATATTTGTACTTTTTGCCAGCCATTGAGGTTGGCATATATTTCGTGGCGGGTGGTTTCGAGCTTATTTTCCAGTTCAGCAATGGTTGCCGACATGTCCAGCTTGTTCTTGTCTTCAACCTGTTTTACCTTCTCGATCTGCGTTTGCAGGTCGGCAAGGGGTTTTTCAAAGTCAAAAGTTATCTTCATACTTTCTCCGTTTGCGGGGCGCTAAATTAACTAAATATAATGTTATTTCTTAATTAGCTTTTTGTAAAGACTGATAACGCTGCATGTGGCGACCCTAATGCCAGTACACGGTAAGCAACACGTTTTTACCAAATAGGTTTTAGGACCACGCCATAACGACAAATCAGGTTTGCATCATGATTGCCAAAGTGGTAACGTATAAATGAATTTCCACTCATTGTTTTCTTTATAACAAAAAACAATGTATCCAACCGCGCATAAACTGCCGCAGCTTTTAATGTAATAAAATACCGCCCGCTGGTTATTCGCAGCCATTGCGATTGCCGAAAACTCGATCATCACCGCTGATTTTGAATAGCGATCGTGAAATTTTGCCCAGGCTTTTTCATGCTCTTTGGGATTACTAAACCAGGCGGCGTAATCACTGTTACTTAAAAAGCCCGTGTGGAGGCTTTTTGAAAAGTCGTTTTTCAGGTTGAATTGTTTTTTCATCTTTTGATCCAGAGCCGTAACCAGCGACAACCAGGTAGTATCTTTTTTGAGTGAATCACCAAACGAGCGGTAAGTAAAGGTAACATCCGAAGTAGCGGCAGCATCCCCGCTTAAGTAATTTCGCAGATTACTGATGATGTCTGTTATCGCGGTTTTGTCGTATTTCCTGGCGTAGTCCGTCGATTCCCTGATCACAAAATCCATCGGGCGGGTGGTTTCTTCGCGATAGTTTTTTAGATACTGCGAGTAGATGGCATATTCTTCTTTAGTCGCCTGCGCAAGTACCATGCCCGGCAGCAACAGCAAAAAAAGAGCGATAAATTTTCTCATATAGGTTTATCTGCTTATCAATTAATAATCCATATCTGGTGAGTGCCGAGGTATGTCCATTTTCCGTTTTCTATTTCGAAAAATATAACCGAGGTATCTCCGTGCGCATACCATTTCCGGACAAAATAAAAAAGCGCTCTTTTTCCGTCACTCACCACTGCCGACAAGTCGACGAGGCAATTGGCGGTCGGGTATTTTTTTTGGAATTTGCCCCATACTTTTTTGGCCGATCCGTTACCGCCAAAGATTTTGTTGTAGTCGTCATCGCTGATGATGGTTGCGTTGAACGAGGGTGGAAACTTATTCGCGATTACGAACCGCCGGCTCATTTTTTCCTCTAATTTTAACATCAATCCGTTCCACGTGGTATCGTTTTTTATTTTGTGCATGAGCGAGTCGTATGCCGTAGGGCGGGGAACCGGCGAGTGAGGTTGCTTATACCAACGCCGCATCGCTTTTACCCCCAAAGGAATGCCCGTATAAAATCTGCGGCCGTAATCTGTTGATTCCCGGATGACGAAATTTGCTTTTCCACCCAAATCTGCCTTAGTCAAAAGATATTGGGCATACATGCCGTAGTTCTCCTGTTCGGTTTGAGCAAATAACCATGCCGGCGCCAAAAACAACAGTAGCCCGATAATAACCTTCCTCATACCTTAAAAAATATCTTCTTTTTATACAGAAAATAGCACATCCCCCACTCCAGACCGAACACACAAATTGCGGCGGCAAAAGCTTTTATCAAACCACCGGCGTTGAACCAATCCAAAACATGGTCGGAGATGAAAGTGATGTAGCCCGTGAACCACCTGTCGCCAACGATCTCGAAGAACAGGTAGATAAAAAGCGAGTTCATGCCTACCACCAGGAAAAACGTGAGGCGTTTGCGATGATCTTTGATATCGATCCACCAATAGGACAAGGCCAGGAACCACAAACACCAGCCCAATGAGGCCAGCGTGAATGAACTGGTGGCAATCCGTTTGATGATGGGCGTAATGTTGAGCCGGTCCAAACTGAAGCCTAAAGCCAGGCAGATCAATCCCCATAATAGAAGATATTTCAGTTTTTCCTTGTTATTGCTGAGCAGCAGCTTACCCACCAGCGCCCCGGCAATGGTATGCACGGCCGTCGGTATGCAATTGATAGCCACCCAGCCCCCGGGGTTGATCTTGTTCATCAGGATGATATCGACATAATTGCCAAAATTATGCTGATCGGTAAAAGCCATATTAAAACCGGGAACATTGGTAAAGCGATACAATATTTCGGTAAGCAGCAACAGGCCAACACAAACGCCGATCTGCGCCAAATTGCTCCATCTGAAAATAAGAAATGCCACCAGCGTAGTAAAGGATAGCTGGGTTAAAACGTCCCATAATTCAAATGATAAACCTTTTGGCCTTACCGCATAATCCAGTACACCAAAAAAGAACAGCAAAGCGCAGCGTTTTAATATTTTTTTGAAGGATTGACCCCACGTTACGCCGCTTTTCCATTGTTTATTTAACGAAAAAGCCATGGCAACGCCTGCCATAAACATAAAGGCCGGCTGCACCAAATCCCAAAAGTGAAGTCCGTGCCAGGGATGGTGGACAAACTGGTTAAAAATATGATGAGCAGGCTGGCCCGTGGTATGATCATACAAATAGCCGTACAGCCCCGTTGATTCCACAGCCAGCAGCACCATAATAAAGCCGCGCAGGAAATCGAGGGAAAGGAGGCGGTTAGATAAAGGGTTTGAGGTTGGCGAAGCGTCCATTCGATTTTTTTATTAAAAGTAATAAAATCGGGATGGTAATTGCAAGCCGGGCAAAATAGTTAGGAAGCCCTACCTTCCTAAGGGTTTAAGTTTACCCACAAAACTCACAAAATCGTCATTGCGAGGTACGAAGCAACCTCTACATAGGACAGTCAAGGAAACGCAATATACGGATGAACGGCATACGGCTGTAAGGTCATAATGAAATAACGGTCCGTTGATTTGCATGTGTAGCGATTGCTTCGTTCCTCGCAACGACGGCTCGGTTAGAACCTGCATGCTCAAAAACTCCCACTGCCAACTGCCCACTGCCAACCGCTAACTCAACCTCACTCGCTCCGCAAACTATTCACCGGGTTAACCAACGCCGCTTTTACCGACTGAAAGCTAATAGTAATAAACGCCACCAAAACGGCAACGGCCGTTGCCAGCACAAAAATCCACCAATCAATACCTACGCGGTAAGCGAAGCCCTGCAGCCAGCTATGCATCAACCACCAGGCTATGGGCGAGGCGATCAATGCCGAAAGCATCACCATTTTCAGGAAATCGGTCGATAGCAGCAGCATGATGGATGAAATATCGGCGCCCAGCACCTTGCGTATGCCGATCTCTTTTGTGCGCTTTACAGCCAGGAAGAACGCCAGGCTAAACAGCCCGGAGCAGGAAAGCAATATGGCCGCAAGCGCAAAACAACTGATCAGGTGGCTGAAACTCTCTTTATCTTTATACTGGCTGTCGATATCCTTATCCAAAAAGCTATATTCAAAAACCCGTTGGGGGAATAGTTGATCCCAGGTTTGTTTTATTTTTTGGATGGTTTGGCTAACATGATCGGGCTGTATACCGATGGCGAACTCCGTAAAACGCGGCACATTTACATCCATTACCAATGGCTCCATCGGGCTGCTGAGCGAATTGAAATCAAAATCCTTTACCACACCTATGATGTAGCCCTTTTTGCCATCAGTTTGCTTGCCCCGGATGAAACTTTTGCCGAGGGCATTTTGCGGCGTGCCCCAGCCAAATGCACGCACTGCCGACTCGTTAATGATAAAGGCATCCAAATTATCATGACCACTGGCCTTTGAAAAATCGCGGCCGGCGACGATTTGCATGTGCAGGGTTTGGATATAGTTATAGTCGACCGAGAGCCAGGGGGCAAACATATTGTCTTTTTCGTAATGGCCCTGCGGGATGATGAGGCCATGCACAAAGCCCTGGCCAGGCATTTCTGAAGACGACGTGACGCCCTTTATCTTGCTATAGGCGTTCAGTTCGTTATAAAAAATATTCATGCGGTGGCGCACCGCAGTATCGATGATGTTACCATAGCTGAATGCGCCTGTGCCGAAAATCGGCACCACCAGCATTTGTTGTTTTTGAAAGCCCAGCGGCTTATTGCGCAGGTACTGCATTTGCTGGTAGATAACGATGGTGCCGATGATGAGCATGATAGACACCGTAAACTGTGTTACCAGCAACGTTTTTTGAACGGCATTGCGTTTGTTTTGGTCGCCCGATTTGCCTTTTAGCGCCAGCGAGGTGTTAAAGCGGGTGATAAAAAAGGCAGGGTACAGGCCCGCCAAAATACCGGTAGCAAAAAAGATGGCGGCAAAAACCAGCATATTGACAGGTGTGGCCCAGCCAGCCCAGTTTAAGTGTTTATTGGTGAGTTGGTTTAAAACCGGCAGCGCCAGCTGCGTTAAAACAATCGCCAATAAAAACGCGATGGCGCTGGTGAGCACCGTTTCGAAAAGGAACTGGAAAACCAGCTGTTTCTTTTCGGCACCCAACACTTTGTGCATGCCGATCTCCTTTACCCGGTTGATGGAACGGGCCACCGAAAGGTTGATAAAGTTAACGTTGGCGATGAGCAGGATCAAAAAAGCGACACCGGCAAAAACGTACATATAAGTAATATCGCTGCTGCTCACGTTGCCGATAACGGTTGAGGCACGCAGGTGGAGGTCGTTCAGCGGCTGCAGCAGTAATTTATTCATCTGGCGGCTGCGGTCGGTGCCGTTGCGGTAGGCATATTGGTTTAGCGCGGCCTGTACATTGGCGGGCTGCACGCCGGGTTTCAACAGTATCCAGGTATCGCTGGGGTTAAAGCTCCAGTCCCTTTTGATAAAATCGCCGAAGAATTGCGTTTCCGCCTGGTACAGGGTTTCAAATGATACCAGGAAATCGAATTTAATATCGGAGTTATCGGGCATCTTTTTTACCACGCCGGTAACCTGCAGCAGTACTTTGTTATCATAATTGATCGACCTGCCCACCGGGTTGCCGCTGCCAAAATATTTACCAGCTATCTCGTCGGTAATCACTACCGAATTTGGCCGGTTTAAAGCCGAGTTTTTATCGCCATAAATAAAAGGAATGGTGAATATGCTGAACATATCCTGGTCAACGAAGAAGACGTTTTGCTCCTGGAAGCGTTTGGCGTTTGCAGCACCTTTTCCCGGCGTGTTCCCAGTTTCCATTTGCCCGCTGCGGGGAAAAAGCTTAACCACCTTTTCGATGCCCGGAATGGCCGATTTGATGCCACCCGCCAAAACCACCGGCGATTGCGCGTAAACGGCCGTTTGGCTGGCATCCTTGCTTAGCCAGTTGATGCGGTAAACATGGTTTTGATTAACGTTAAACTGGTTGTAGCCCAGCTCGTCTTTTACATGGATCAGGATGAGCATACAGCAGGCCATCCCTACGGCCAGGCCGGTGATGCTCATGATAGACGAGGTTTTATTTCTCCAGAAGTAGCGCGAAGCTATTTTAAAGTAGTTTTTGAACATGGCTGAGCGAATTTTGAGCGCGGTTTTAAGCGTTGGCGAAAACCAACCGATAAAATTATGCCAAATAACTAAGAAATTGATTATGAGATGTTTGTGAGAGGATTGGGTTGTTGTTTTGTGCGATTATGAACGGATGGATGTGCGCAGGTGATACAATAGATTTGACAACCCCGTATGTACTGGGTTGTCAAATCTAGTCCTCGCTAATCCAAAACCTCCGGTTTAACCCTTTTCACATACAACTCATCTATCAAAATGATCAGCATGGCCAGCAGCGGCACTGCCAGGATGATGCCTAATGCCCCGGATAATGTACCCATGATCAACTGGCTGATGAGCGTAAGGGCCGGGGGCATATTGATCATCTTTTTTTGAATGAGCGGGGTAACAATATTAACTACAATGGTTTGGCAGACGATGTACAGCAAGGCCACGACGATGCCCGTATTTACGCTAACAGTAAGGGCCAGTAAAACACCGGGGATCATCGCGATCAAAGGCCCAAAGTTGGGGACTATCTCCAGTATGCCGGTGATCAAGCCTAATACCAGCGCTGCCGGTATGCCGATGATGGTTAGCCCGACTGAGATCAGGATGGTGATCAGCACCATGGAAAGCAGCATGCCTTTGAGCCAGCCTTTAAGCGACAGGCTGATACGGTCCATAATATCCCTGGCCACCTGCTTTTTATTTTCGGGCACCAATATCAGCATGCCATTTTTATAAAGCGACGGGCTTGCTGTAAAAAATATGCCCAGGAATAGGGTAATATATAGATCGCCCAAAACGCCAAAGCTGGTGCTGAAAAAGGTTTGCGCCGTGGCGGCCAGTTTGTCGGAATTACCAACTGAAGTAATATCAAGGATCTTTTGTCCCACCGCGCTTTGGGAAAGTTTAACTTTTGCGGTATGAATATTACGCGGTAGATTATCGTTCAATTGGGTAACCTGGCTTTGTATCCGGGCGCCGATAAACCAAAGCGATAAGCCGATGACAATAAACGTCCCCACTACCGAAATGATCATGGCGTACTTACGTTTTAGTTTGGTTTTTTGTTGGATCAGGTCGCCGAGGCCATGAAAATAAACCGCAATGAGCGACCCGGCCAGCGCCATCAGCAGCACGTTGAACGCTACCCGCACAACCAATATGCCTACTACCAGCAGCGCCACAATGGCAACTGTTTGCCACACTTTTGCACTGTAGGTTAATTCTGTTTTTGAGGGATCGGCCGGTTTATGGTTTGCAGGCATTTGGCTTTTATTTACTTAAGAAATAAAGATAGCCGGTTAATATTAAAAAGAGCAAAGGAACATGATGAATTTTTTGGAGTTTGGATGTATCCGGTGAAGCTTCAGCCTTTGCTGAAGGCTTTCATCAGGTATTCAAAATCCTCCTTTATGAACGGCCATTGTTTTCCGCGCAAACAAATCGGGTCGAAATCCTTATCAGCAACGCTGAAATCTGTAAAATTTTCGATAATGGCCGACTCATCATGCGTCCATGGAAAGCCTTGGGCATGCAGGGCTATCATTTTCGCAATATTGCATTGCCCCGTGAGTTCGTGCAAATCCCAAAAGTCCTTTTTTCTTCCACCGCGTTGCACCACGTCTATTTTCATGGCGGTTATATCTTCTAACGAAGCTATCCGAATCCCTTCTTCCACAATCAGGCTGTTAAAAAAAGGTTCACTTGAGTAGTAAACATCTAACCTGACAAATTGATTAATGTTGTCACCAACCAGGTAGGATTTACCAAAGGCTGGGTCGGTACCGATGTCACCACTAACGTACGGGAAGGCGGTTTTTAGATAATTCTCAATTGCGTAATAATCGATTGATCGGTATGCCGCATCAGTAAACAAGTCGATATCAACTGATTTGCGATGTCCAAGCAACAGGCTTAACGCAGTACCGCCCACCAGCCGGTGCTGGTTTAGGACAGGCGCTGCCATGAGCGTCCGCAACGTGGATTTTAAGGGCTCCGAAACCGTTTCCCAGTGCAGCATTATTTTGCTGGTTGCGATTCAGTCCGTGGATATGACCTGCCTGGTCTCTTTTGAGAAATGGCGGCATTTATTTCGTCGCGGCCATAGAATCTTTCTATTTCGAGTTTTTCCTGCTCGTTTCCACGCTCATACACCCGGAGGATTACCGCTGCTTTTTGGTACTGCCAGTCAATTTTGTCGAAATCGGTATCCCAAAAAAGTATACGGCGTAATTTGGACAAATCGGGATGCGGCGCCAAACCGGGTTTTTGTTTAACCAGGTTGGTTTCGTAAAAAGCCTGTAATACTGCCATCGTGCTTTCCTCGAAGGCAAATCCATGATCGATCTTTAGGGCGGCTTCTGCCGTTAGCTTGCGGGTACCTTTTATAATGGCGTTGAGCGTTTGGGGCTGAAGGCCGATAGCATGAGCAAAAGCATTTTGTTTGAGACCCTTTTTTTTGAGTTCCCTTTCAATAACAGCGCCGGGACGTATGCCACGGTATTTGTCATACATTTTTTCCATATTCAAAAATAAACAAATTTGGTTATTTTTAGCAATAACGGACGCAAAATATTGCGTCTCTACAAAACACCCTATTTCTTCACCACCGGAAACGCTACTATCCTCACCTTTGTAAACCCGTAAGGAATCAATGTAAAATGCGTCACCGTATCGCTAACCGAACCACGATAGCCGCCATCACGGTCGGTGACAGGTTGGTTGGCCACACCATCGGTAAGCTGCCAGTTGGGGATTAGCCGGCCTTCCGCAGTTATCTCGATCGGCGCATGTTGCTGGTTCCATACAAATTTGCCGCCGATGGGCTTTTCGGTTATTTGCAGGTTTTTGGCCGGATCAGCTATTACTTGTTCCGAGAGGCCATAGTTCCAGTTGCCGGTTGGGTACACGCTAAAGTAATCGCCTTCGTGTTTATCGTTGCCTTTTTCCCAGCGTTCGCCCAGCTTTAGTGCATAAACCAGCGGGCCGCGCTCGATCGCCCGGGAGTTTCGGCCCCATTCGGAAGTGCTGACATGCATCGGAAGTTTTAAGGTGATTTTATCGCCGTTTTTCCAAAGCCGGTTAATAGTGATCAGTTTCCCACTTTTATCGGTTTGGGTTTCTTTGCCATTGATGCTGATGGTCGCAAGTGTGCACCATGATGGCACTCTGAACTGCCAGCCAAACTGTACCGGTTGTTGTGCCGATAGCTCAAAGCCGATCTCATCGCTGAAAGGATAAGTTGTGACCTCGTTAACAGTGACCGGTACATTAGTTTTGCCGGCAGTTGTTTTTAATGTATTTGGCCCATACACCAGCGACGCGAGGCCGTTATCCTGCGTTTTGTACCACAGATGGGTGGCAAATTTCGTCCAGCCCTGGTGCATATTGGCCAGGCAGCAGGTATAGCCGCTGCGCATACCCAGCACATTGTTCATCTCGCGGCCAAAGGGTAGTGAGAAATCAAACACCCCGCGGGCGATCTCCACCTGGTTGGCTACCTGGAAATATTGCTTGTTGTTATAATCGTCGGTAGTTTGGGTGGGCAATGCGTTAAAGGTGATTCGCTCCAAAGCGTCCATATAACGGGTATCGCCCGAAATGGCTATGGCCTCTTCCATCGAAAACATATCTTCCACCACAGCGCAAAGCTCGGTGCCCTGGGTGGGCAGGTTGCCGTGCAGGTCTTCATCTGCCGAAAAGGCCCCGTTGGGCAGGCCATTCAGTATCATGATGTCGTTAAAGCCGGTTTTCATGGCCGCCAGGTAAGCCGGGTTGCCGGTTCGCTGGTAATTCAGACCGGGCGCCTTGATGGCCATAGCCACATTTACGCCATGCCGGTGCATCCAGTCGCTGTCGTCCTGGTGCGCAGCAGCATTGATGGCCCAGTCACGCGCCGCAAACCATTTGCTCCAGGCGAAGCATTGTTTGTCCAGTTCATCGGCCAGGGCCAGCAGGCTTTTATCACCCGTTTTTTGGTACAGCCATTGGGCCACCATGATATTTTCGCTGCCGCGCGATTGGGCCCAGTCGCTCCATTTGTTTATCGGGCAAACTTTAAGCGCTTTTAACTCATAGTGAAAATAGGCCGTCATAAATTTGATTACCCGTGCATCATTTGTCGCCGTATAATATTGCTGCAGGGCTTTCAGCATCACCATTTTCGGCCACCAGTCTTCGCCCTTTTGCGCTGTCGCGAGGGTAATTACCGCGCCGCTGTCGCGCTCGGCTTTGGTGATTGGCCCAAAATAGCCCGAGAGCCGCTGGTGGTCGATGGTCCAGTTAATGTATTTTAAAACTTTAGCCTTCAGCGTGGCATCGTCCAGCAGGTAAGCCAGCGGCACGGCGCCATCCAGCCAGTAAGGTATTTCTTCCCACCCGTCGCCTTTGCCGCCCAGCCAGCCGTTATCGTTTTTTAGTTTTGCGTAAACCTCGTCCAGGTGTCCGGTAGTGCCGTCGCGCATGGTTTCCAGTTGGTCGCGCAGCCAGCCGGTGGGGTGGATGGAGCCGAGGGAGATCTCGGTGCAGATGGGTTTTGTGAAATGATCGGGAACGTTTTTTTTAGGCGGATGAAATGCGAAGCCGAGGCTTGCCACAATGAGAAGCGCTATCGGCGCCCCTAATGTTTTTTTTGACATAGAAAGCATCAATAAAAGTAGCGAAAGAATAGCGAACTTTAATTCGTGGCTTTTTATTTTCAAAAGCCCGATTGAGAGCTGGGCCGGTTTAGAACTAAGCGGTGGTTTGAAGTTGATAATATTCATTGCCGTCGGCTTTAGCCCTACCGTGTACCCACATTTTTTTTTCGAGAAAAGCTGCCCCGTTAGGGGCTAAATATCGGTAGAAAAATAATTAAAGCGAT